>Ga0206936_1024_pt1 | contig 49994 bp, 42 predicted proteins | sample Alteio_BWOrgHeat_14_FD_152922 | JGI IMG/M metagenome (GOLD analysis project Ga0206936, IMG submission 152922) | Enriched cells from forest soil in Barre Woods Harvard Forest LTER site, Petersham, Massachusetts, United States -... | ecosystem: Environmental > Terrestrial > Soil > Temperate forest >... | reverse complement strand
GGCGCAAATGAACAGGCCGTCTGTGGCTGCAGGTCCTCCAGTGACGCCGGTTACGTTGATCGTCTGCGAATTCCACCCGCCGCCGTCGTACCAGGCATCCTGAATGTTGCCGTTGTGATCGCGGTAGCTGAAGTGCTGCTGGCTTCCGTAGACGGAGACAAAAAGATTGCCTGTCGCCGAGGGTGCACCGGTGACTCCGCGATTGTTGATCTTCTGCAGATGCCAGCCGCTCGAGTTGAACCATGCATCCTGAATGTTGCCACTGTCGTCGATGTAGCTGAAGTGCTGCTGATCGGTGTAAGTGCAGACGAAGAGGTTATCGGTAGCGGAGGGTCCGCTGGTCATGCCGCTGTTGTTGATCTTCTGCAGATGCCAGCCGCTTGGGTTGAACCATGCATCCTGAATGTTGCCACTGCCGTCGAGATAGCTGAAGTGCTGCTGATCGGTGTAGGTCGAGACGAATAGGCCGCTAGCAGCCGAAGGTCCCGCGGTCATGCCGTAGTTATTGATCTTCTGCAGATGCCAGCCACTCGGGTTGTACCAGGCATCCTGAATGTTATGGCCTTCGTCAATATAGCTGAAGTGCTGCTGATCGTTATAGACGCAGACGAAGAGGTTGCTCGCGGCCTTAGGCCCATCGGTTTTGCCGCCGTTATTGATTTGCTGTAGATACCAGCCGCTCGGGTCGTACCAAGCATCCTGAATGTTGCCATCGTCGTCGATATAGCTGAAGTGCTGCTGATTGTTATAGACGCATACGAAGAGGTTGCTCGCGGCCTTAGGTCCGGCGGTCTTGCCGCCATTGTTGATCTGCTGCAAGTGCCAGCCTGTCGGATCCCACCATGCATCCTGGATGTTGCCACTGCTGTCCAGATAGGCAAAGTGCTGCTGACCGTTGTAGATGCAGACGAAGGGACCGCGCGCTGCAGAAGGTCCGTTGGTCATGCCGCCATTGTTGATCTGTTGCACGTTCCAGGGGTCCGACCCCGACGGTAGACCACTGCGGGTCAGCGGAATCGGATTTTGCGGCTCGAATATGGCTGCGAAAAGAGGGCCGGACGCAGGTCCGGTAGCCGCGATAATCGCCGGACCGTAGCCTTGGGCGGCTTCGGAGTCGAAGGTCTGCTGCCAGTTGTCTCCCACCACGTCAGGGTAGTGATGCTGAGCGGCGGGTGCGGGTTGAATCATCACCGCGGCATAGTATGGCGATGAAGTTGCGCCATAGACGCTAAGAGTGACGAAGCCAAACCCTTGATCCTGATACTTACTGGTGAGGCTCTGGTGACTGGCTAATGTCTGGTTGTGCCAACCGACGAAGTTCATTTCCCCGCCCCCCTTTGGCGCACTGAATTCTCTGGAGGGAGAGAATACCGGATTTCACGAATGCAAATATCCCGCTTCTCCACGCTTCCTTTAATAAAGTGACGTGAGATTGCTGAGCGCTTCACTCACACTTGCCTGATATTCAAACGATAAGCTGGCGTCGGGGCTGTTTCTTTCCAATCCTGGTGACTTCAGAACTATTGGCCAACTGTGCTGTGGGGCCGGCGCGTTCCGCTGGCGAAAACGAAAGCGAAAATTCGCGTGGAATGCCGACTCACTATCGGAACCCGTCGGAACGTCGAGATGATCAGCGACAACATTCCGCTGCGTGATTCGTCGCCCGCACCGCCGGGATATACTCCCCTACGAGTGATCGAACCGGTTCCTGGTGGGGAATAAACATGAGTCGGCTGCGGCGCCTCGGTTTGGCATTTGGCTCTTACCTGCTGACGTTTGCCGGCGCGCAACAGGCCGGCGCTCAGGCTGCAACTCCTGCCCGGCCAGTGATCATTCCCGGTTCCGGCGTAGAGGACGGCCTGATCAAGCTCGATGTGGTCGTGACGGATCAATCGGGAAACCCCACATCGGGCCTAAGCCTCAAAGACTTCACTGTGTTGGATAACGGCCAACCAGCCCCCATCCTCTCCTTTCACGCATTCAATGGAGGCTCCGCCAAGCCCTATCCGCCGGCTCAGGTGATTCTCTTCATCGACACGATCAACCTGCGAAAGGACCTCGCGCAACAGGAGCGCGAGCAGGTTGAGAAGTTCCTGAGGCAGAACAGCGGACGCCTCTACCAGCCGACTTCGGTCGTCGGCATTTCTGAAGCCGGTCTGTGGACCGTGAATAAGCCCTCAAACGATGGGAAACTCCTCGCTGATGAAGTTGCCAACTCGGGCGACCAACATGTGGTGCATCAAGCCGTTGGCGTTGGCGCTGTGTCGCTCGACAGGAAGCTGGACTCATCAGGGTTTGTCGTGGATCATCCCGAACTTGCAGCTCTCCAGGCGATGAGTCAAATCGCCACAGCGGAGAGACGGAAACCTGGTCGAAAGCTCCTGCTCTGGATCGGCCCCGGTTGCTGTATCGGCAGTGGAAAATACTTCAAGGAAGAGGGAAAGCCCAGCCAGAGTCTTTTTGATATGGTGTACTGGTTTTCCACGCTGCTGCGAGAGGCTCACATGGCTCTCTACAGCTTTTCCGTTGGAGAGGCTGATCCGGTCCTCTCGGTTCGATATAAGGATTACCTGGAAGGAGTCAAGTCACCCCGGCAAGTCTATTGGATGAATCTCTACAAGAAAGTCCTCGCCGTGCAGAGCGGCGGACGCATACTACCACCGAGCGTCGACATGGTCAGTCAGATCAACAGCTGCATCCTGGATGCCGACGCCTTCTACATGCTTGCCATCGATCCCTCTCTCGCAAATCAGCCTGATGAATATCACGATCTCAAGGTTGCAGTCAGCCGGCCAGGCCTCACCGCCCGGGCGAGAACTGGCTATTACGATCAGCCGTACTATGTCGATCGGCCCAATCCCGAGCTCAGGCGTGTGACGGTTGACGAACTGGACCAGATATTGAAAGCCGACCTCGGCGACCATGATGCAGCGTTGGCGCGGAAGCTCTCTCATCTTGAACTCACCGAACGGATGAGCACAGCAAAGCTGCAGTTCTGGCTGAAAATTTTTCGCGGCAAAAAGACCCGGCCGGCACTGGTTGCGCTGGCAGATGCATCGGCATTTCTGGATCCTCCCATGGCCGATGTATTTCCTGGTGCAGTCCCGAGTGAGAGTGAGCAGCAGGTCATGATCTCTCTGGTCTCTGACTATCTCAAGAACACGATTCCAAAGCTTCCTAACTTTTATGCAAATCGGACGACAGTTCGCTATGAAGACACGCCGCGATTTTATGAAAGAGGAGCGAAGATTGACTTTGAGCCACTGCATGTAGCGGATAGCGCCAAAGTAACAGTGCTCTACCGCAATGGAAATGAAGTTGTCGATTCAGGGACCAAGCGGAAGACGCCGGAAGGGGAAGGCCGATACCTGATTACGCGCGGCACCTTCGGCCCATTGCTGGATTGGGTGAGGGATGCGATCGCTGTGCCCAACAGTTTGACCTTGAGCCGCTCGGAGAAGGGCCCCGGTGGTTTGAACGCAGTATTTCGCTGGAGTATGCCCGACGAAAAATCGCCCTACCAGGTAGGGGGCTGCTGCCTTCCTGATGGCGATGGAATGTTCGCCTTTCAAAAGACGTCAGGGTACATCGGCGAAATAGCGATCGATGCTGAGAGCGGAGCCATCCTCCGCTTGGCGTTGAAGTCGGCAGGGAAATCGACTACGCCAACCATCCGGTCCGACATCATGATTGAATACGGGCCGGTAGAGATCGGCGGCAGGAGATACATCTGCCCGTCGAGAAGCGTCACCCTTTACAAAGTGCGCTCGGTGACGATTGTGACCGAGTGGGATCAAGCCTTCAGAACCTACGGGCCCTACTCGACGTTGATGAGCGATGCCACTTTCAGCGGCTATCACCGCTTTCGCTCAGACGCGCAAATGCTGCCAGGTTTCAGCCCGGTACCAGATGAAGAATAGACGCCTTTCGCGCTTTCAGCGCTTTTCGCGCGCTTTCAGCGCTGGTTCAATATGCATGCCGCGTTACCTCATGCCTCCCTTACCGAGGGTCGAAAATCACATAGCGCCCGGCAAAGCTGATGTAGACCCGATGGAAAAGCACGGTTGGCAATATGCCATCTTCTTCCATGGAGGGGATATCCTGCCCAACGCTGACTGGAGTCACGAAGGGAATGTTGCCCCAGGTTTCACGTCCGATTCGCAGTTCCTGCGGAGGCAGGACGGCGAAAGTCCGTTGTGCTTTGCTCACGTTGCCTTCGCGCAGCGTCGCGCGCCTGAGTAGTGGCGACATCCCCTCTTTCCTGCTGGCGTAGAGAATCGGACCGTCACTGCCCGAATCGAGTTGCAGCAAAATCTGGCGGTTTCCAGTCCCGGAAAGATGGACCGTGATCGTTATTCGTTCGGCGAATGAAAGTTCGGCCTCCTGACCTTGGGACGTCGCAAAGGGAATCCGCTCACCGCGCAGCTTTTCACCCATAACCTCGGTCTCATCGAGGCAGAGCAGTTTGCGGTCGTAGTCGATCAGCAGGTTGAAATGCGCGAGAAAATTAACACCGAGAACCCCGCGAATGCGAGCGTCCGCGTCCTGAATCTGTCCCAGATCGTGGATAAAGACCGAAGACTTTTCAATGACGTGTGAACCTGCCTCCAGCGTATCCACTACAGTTGACGAAGCCGCGGAGTAACTGGTGACCGAGATCAGGCCGACTGTGCCGCGGGCCTTGAGATCCAGTTGGGCAGCCAGCAACGGATCGATAACTGTGACCTGGCTGCCTGTGTCGACCATGAAATCGAAGGGCCCCATCTGGTTAATCTTTACCGGAATAACAATCAGGGCGCGTTGAACGAATCGCGGAGTTACACTGGCGATGTTTCCCGGACAGCGCGGTTCCGCGCGAAGAATCGGAGTAGCAAGGGTCATGAGGCAAATCGTGACCAGAATCTGAGGTCTGACGTTGGAGATAGCACGTTGCATGTCGGCTCCCAGCTCGCGGAGGTGCGAGGTGAGAGCGACATTGGCGGTTTAGCAGTGCTACCTCAATCGATCGCGGGTAAAATGCAGGTCAATGGAGGTCGAAAAAATCTCTATTTAGGTAACTGACTCATTTCATGAGAGTTGATCCAACTCAGAGTGCGCCGGCTATTGGTTTGAAGTCACTGTAAGTCGTGAGGGAAGCTAAGAATGGCAGATCGAGAGCCTCAGTCTGGACTCGTGCGATTCGGAAATTTCGAAGCCGACCTTCGATCTGGAGAGCTGCGCAAGGACGGAGCGAGGCTCAAATTCGGCGGCCAGCCGTTTCAGGTTCTTGCCTTTCTGCTGGAGCATGCCGGGGAAGTCGTTACGCGGGAGGAGTTGCAGAAACACCTTTGGCCTGACACCTTTGTCGATGTCGACCACAACCTCAACACCGCCATTAACAAGATCCGCGAGGCGCTGGGAGACTCGGCAGAGAGTCCACGCTATGTAGAGACTCTGCCGCGACGCGGGTATCGATTCATCTGTGAGTTGGAGCCACAGGCACAACCAACAGTTGCGGTCGAACCAGATCCCGGCTGGTACTCGCGTCGTTTGTGGCTGAAGATCACCGCAGGAGTTCTCGCCGTCTCGACCCTTGCTTTCGCCGCCGTCTTTGTCCATCGACCGCAGCGTTCGCCTGATCAAGCAGCCTTGACTGCCATACCGTTCACGGCGTTTCCCGGAGAGGCGACTTCCCCCGCTTTTTCCCCCGATGGCTCCAGAATCGCTTTTGCATGGAACGGTGACCCTGCACAAGGGGTCAAAGGCTTCGATCTATATGTGAAGGCCCTCGGAAGCGAGACTCTTCTCCGCCTTACACAGCATCCCTCGGAATCGATCAGTCCGACATGGTCCCCCGACGGCACGCAGATCGCATTTCACCGTCTGGCCGGCGCTGACACGGGAATCTACGTTGTCCCTGCACTTGGCGGCCCTGAAAGAAAACTACGCCTCACCCGAATGTCCTCGAGTAGCATCAATTTCATCAGTCGCAGTGACTTCACTCATATCAGTTGGTCCCCGGATGGCAAGTGGATTGCTTTCGCAGATGCGGCGCGAAAAGAGGAACAAGGAAGGATCTATCTCCTCTCGACGGATACATTGCAGGCCAGACAGATTCCGATCAGTCCAATGTGCATTGGCGAAGGTATGCCTGCGTTCTCCCACAACGGCGAGTACCTCGCATACTGGTGTTTTCTAGTGAACAATGGCAAGGCCCTTCTACAAGCATTACCAATTCCGGGTGGTCAGCCGAAGACGATCTCATCGTCGCTGTCTTTTCCAAATGGGTTAACGTGGTCCGCTGACGACGAGAAGATCATTTATTCGCTCTATTCCGTTGGGAGCGGGAACTTCACAGCTGAACTCGGTGAAGTTACTGTCGCGAATGGGTCGACGAAAAAACTAGCCTTCGCAGGTAGCGCAATGCTGCCCACAATTTCTCTCAGGGGCGACAAACTTGCCTACAGCTCTCTTTCCACCAGCTTGAACATCTGGCGTAAGGAGCTGCTTCACCCCGAATCTCCGGCCGTAGAACTCATCCCTTCGTCACGGGCACAATTCGACGCTCAATACTCTCCAGATGGAAAGCGCATCGCCTTTTCGTCTATACGGTCTGGCGTGCAGGGAGTTTGGATTAGCAATGACGATGGCAGCAACGTGGTACAAATCTCCAACCCTCACGATCCGAGTGGCAGTCCGCAGTGGTCGCCGAATGGAAAGAAGATAGCGTTCGATTCGCTTCCTCGAGGCCGCTTTGAGATATATGTCGCCGACGTGGCCGAAGGGATTCCAAGAAAACTGGTCACAAATATCTCCGACTTGGTTCGACCTCACTGGTCTCGCGATGGAAAGTGGCTTTATTTCAGATCCGAGGAAACTGGCCGGATGGGAGTCTATCGTTGTCCCGCCGCCGGCGGAGACGCCATTGCACTCTCCCAAGATACCGGCGTCAGTCCGCAAGAGTCTTTCGATAGAAAGACAGTGTATTTTGCAAGCACCTACTCGAAACCAGTGCTGAGGAAAGTCTCTCTGCTGGCATTGCCCGGTAGGTCGTCGGAGTTGGATGGATTGCCTCGCGTGAGCCACGCCGGCCTTTGGACCCTCTCTCCAGGCGGTATTTACTTTGTACCGGCCGAGGAGCCCAGGTCACTCCGCTACTTTGATTTTGCTACCAAGGAGATACGCCCAATTTTTGACGCGAACAAGTATTTCGGTAGCGGCTTGTCGGTCTCTGCCGATGGTCGCTGGATCCTCTATTCACAAATTGCCGATATCAACAGCGACATCATGCTCGTCGAGCATTTTCACTAGCAGCGCAAGGACAATCAGCAATGGCAGACCTGGAGCGCCAGCCTCAACTCGTGCGATTCGGAAATTTCGAAGCCGACCTTCGATCTGGAGAACTGCGCAAGGAGGGAGTGAAGCTCAAATTCGGGGGCCAGCCGTTTCAGGTTCTCGCTTTTCTGCTGGAGCATGCCGGGGAAGTCGTTACCCGGGAGGAGTTGCAGAAACACCTCTGGCCGGACACCTTTGTCGATGTCGACCACAACCTCAACACTGCCATTAACAAGATCCGCGAGGCGCTGGGAGACTCGGCAGAAGATCCGCACTTCGTCGAAACACTGCCAAAGCGCGGCTATCGCTTCATCGCGCCAGTGGAAAATAGGGGCCTTCCAGCTGTTGAAGCAAAGGCCAGATCTCAGGTTCATCCGGCTGCAGAAAATGGCGTAATCGCCTCACGGCAATCGCGATTGCGATCATGGCTTATCCGCAGTGGCGTCCTTCTTGTCGTGGTAATGTTGCTCGGCTTTGCTGCCTTCTTCATTTACAAAAAGTTCCATTCGGGACCGGCGTCACAGCAGGCGCTCACCCGCCTCACCTTCGACGATGGTTTGCAGATCGGCGCCACTTGGTCGCCCGACGGCCGCTTTATCGCCTACAGCTCCAATCGTGGCGGCAAATTCGATGTCTGGATACAGCAGGCAACCGGGGGTGATCCGGTGCAGGTCACAAAGTGGCCCGGGAATAACTGGCAACCCGACTGGTCTCCAGACGGCAGATATATTGCCTACCGCTCGGAGGAAGGCGAGGGTGGCATATTTGTCATACCTGCACTCGGAGGAACGGGACAGGAACGGAAGATATCTTCCTTTGGCTATTATCCGCACTGGTCCCCGGACAGCTCGCAAGTGCTCTTTGAGACGGGAGGAACCCACAGGCTTTACGTGGCGCCTGTCGATGCGGGTCAATCTATCGAAGTTTTGAGCAAGTTCATGGCGCAACACGGCGGCGGTGTGATCTCTGCCAGCTGGCATCCGGATGGCAGGAGAATAACTGTCTGGCTGTGGACTGACTCTCCGTATCCTGAATTCTGGACCGTACCGATCGCTGGGGGCGAGGGTGTCAGGACGTCGATTCCGCCAGAACTCATGCGACAGCTAAAAGAGGTGTCGGTTGGTGGCGGCATCAGGGAGTGGGACGAAGACGTCAAGTTTTGCTGGTCTCCGTCCGGAGGCGCGATCTATTTCGAGCGAACATTTGGCGGGGCGAGAAATCTCTGGCTCATGAGAGTCGATCCGGAAACGCTACAGGCGACGGCCATCGAACGAATCACAACCGGCCCGGGACTAGATTCAGAACCCGCCCTTTCTTCAGATGGAAAGAAATTGGCATACACGGCGGCATCGCAGACCATACGTGCATGGCTCTTCCCGTTCGATGCCAGCACCGGAAAGGTCTTGGGGGAGGGGAAGCCAGTCACTCCCGCCACGGCAGAAGGCTGGAACCCGCTCCTGTCGCGCGATGGAAAGCTATTGGTCGTCACTGTAAATCGCGCCGGCCGATGGCAACTCTGGAGAAAATCCTTGCCTGACGGAGAGGAGGGCCCACTCATAGCCGACGCTTATATGCGCCGCAACCTGGCATGGTCTCCCGACGGCCGACGGCTGGCGTACTCCAAGCAAAACGCTTCCACTAAGGATAGCCAGCTGGTGGTGTGGTCAACTGACGACCACAGTGAGCACCCTCTAACCGATCCAGGCGCAGCTCCCGGGGCGGTATGGGATTGGTCCCCGGATGGTAAGGCGCTCCTCTTTGCGAAGGATAATCCCGACACTCAGCGAGCGGAAACATGGATACTTCCTGTCGCCGGGGCTGCCAGTGGAGGAGGTCAGTCTCGAAAGATAATTTTCGACACTTCGTACGACATTTACCAGGACCATTTTTCTCCCGACGGCCAATGGATTGTGTTTGAGGCCGTAGGGACGCAACCGACCCGCCCCGATTCCTCCATTTACGTGATGCGCGTATCCGGTGGCCCGTGGATTCGGCTCACCGGCGATCCCTACTGGGAGGACAAACCGCGGTGGTCTCCAGATGGGAAAATCGTGTATTTCCTCTCTGGCCAGAGAGGACTCTTTAATGTCTTCGGAATTCGTTTTGACTCAGCCAAAGGCAAACCGATAGGACGCCCATTCGCAGTGACGAACTTCAACACTCCCAGCTTGATGGTTCCCACGGATATCGGCTCAGTTGGAATGTCCCTCACCTCTGATCAGCTCGTGCTGACGATGGGGCAATTCTCAGGAAGCATCTGGTCAATCAACAAGGCAGACCGCTGAAGCATTATCCGGATTTGTGCAGATCGAACCCACGAATGCCAAGTCTATTCCGTCCGCAGCGCCACCATCGGATTCGCTTTCGTCGCCCGCCGCGCAGGGATGTAGCAAGCCAACAGCGCCACCATCAGCACCATCGTGCCCACCGCGGTAAATGTCAGCGGATCGACAGCGCTGACGTTATAGATCAGGCTCTGCAACACCCGTGCCATCGCAAAAGCCACCACCACGCCGAGAAGGGTGCCCGCAATCGCCAGCCGCCCGGCCTGCACCAGCACCAATCGCATCAGCCCGGCAGGCGGAGCGCCAAGCGCCAACCGCAGCCCGAACTCCGGTATCCGCTGGCTAACCGAATACGAGATCACCCCATAGATCCCAATCGCCGCCAGCACGATCGCCAGCCCCGCAAACAATCCGACGAGGAGAAAAGCGAAGCGCGGCGTAGAAACCGACTGATCTGCAATCTCGGACATCAGGCGCACATCGGCCAGGGCCAGAGTTGGATCGAGCTGTTTCACCTGCTCTCGCACCGAATCTGTAAGAAGTTGAGGATTGGCGCTTGATCGCACCACCAACGACATCTCCGGAAACATGCTGACGAAGGGGAGTTGTTGGAACGGCCACCAGAAGGCTGGCTCTGCGCGCGCACTGCTGGGTTTGTCTTTGACGTCACCCACGATGCCGACGATCGTCAGCCAGTCCTTTTCAACATGGGGGTTTCCAAAGCTGATTCGCTTGCCAAGCGCGTCTTCTCCCGGCCAATAGCGGCTTGCCAGCGCCTGGTTGACGATCAGCACTCGGCGAGTATCCTTGGTGTCTCCCAAGGTAAAGAATCGCCCTCGGATCAGCGGAATCCCAAGCGCACGGAAATAGTCTGGCATCGCCGCATGATAGCGTCCATGAAACTCTTCATGCGGAGGTGGCTGTTTCCCCTCAATCGCAAAGCCCGCGTTGTCGTCGTATCCGGTCCATGGCAGGTCGGTTCCCGTTCCGGCATTTTGCACTCCTGGAAGCGCGGCAAGCCTGGCATCCAGTTGCTCGATAAACGCATTGTTTTTCTCGGCCGTCCCATATGTCGCTCTTGGCAGAGAAAGAGTTGCAGTCAGCACCTGCTCCCGCTGGAAGCCCGGATTGAGATGCACGAGATTCAGAAAGCTCCGCAGCATCAGCCCGGCGCCAATCAGCAGCACACACGCCAGACTCACCTCCGCAATCACCAGAACTCCACGCAGTCGCTGTTGCCGCGCACCACCTGTCGCACTGCGGCCACCCTCGTGCAAGCCTTGTCGCGGATCTGTGCGCGAAGCTTGCAGTGCCGGCGCCAACCCGAAGATCACACCAGTGACCACCGAGATCAGAAGCGTGAAAGCAAATACCAGCGCGTTCACATGAATTTCACTCGCTCGCGGAAATCCCGCAGGCAGCAGCGTGACCAGCACCTTCACGCCTTCGATGGCTAGCAGCGCGCCCAATGTGCCGCCCAGCAGCGAAATCAAGAGGCTCTCCGTCAGCATCTGCCGGATCAGCCTTCCGCGCGGCGCTCCCAATGCCAGCCTTACGGCCACTTCCCGCTGCCTCGCCGCCGCCCGCGCCAGCAGCAGGTTGGCGGCGTTCGCGCAGGCTATCAGCAGCACCATGCCCACAGCTCCCAGCAGCACCAGCAGCATGCGGCGGTTGGTCCCCACAATCTCTTCGTAGAGCGGAATCACCAGCACCTGCCAACCCTGATCGTCTTCATTTTCGCGGCCCAGTTGCGTCATGATCGCATTCATCTCCGCCTTCGCCTGCTCCGCTGTCACTCCCGGCCTGAGCCGCCCGATTCCCTCGATGAAATGCGAACCGCGGTCCGTCCGGCTTCCGTCAAAGGTAAAGGGCCACCATAGATCGACACCGCTACCGAACGCGACCGCGTGATAGTTGTTTCCGGGATGCTCCGTTCCCGGCGGCATTACTCCAACTACCGTATAAGGCTGCATGTTGATCGTGATCTTGCGTCCGATGACGCCGGGATCGGCAGCAAAGTTGGAGCGCCACAAACGATCGCTCAGAATCACCTGCTTGCCAGTCCCTGTAACCTCATTCTTCGCGTCGAACTCCTGCCCAAGCTGAGGCTTCAGTCCAAGCGTATGAAAGTACCCCGCCGTAACCCCGAATGCGTTAAGTCGTACCGGATCCCCCGCTCCTGAGAGCTGCATATCTGCGCGGGTGTAAGCGGCCAGCGATTCGAAAGACCGGTTGCGCTCTCTGAAGTCATGAAAGTCCCAAGGGTTCAACGGGAACTCAGGATAGGAGCTATTGGAAAGAAAAAGCCGCATCAGCCGATCCGCTTCCGGATAGGGAAGCGACTTCAACAGCACAGCATCGATCACGCTGAAGATCGCGCTGTTGGCTCCAATGCTCAGCGCCAGGGTGAGCGTGATAACGACAGTAAATCCAGGATTCATCCAAAGCTGTCGAGCAGCATAGCGAAGGTCCTGCACAACGGTTTCAAATCGAAAGCCCACCGCTTCATGGCTGTGTTCCTTCAACCGCGCCGTGTTGCCAAATTGCCGCGCCGCCGCCAGACGCGCAGCCTTCGGCGTCATTCCCTCCGCGACAAAGTCCTTCTCTGACTGCGCACGATGAAAGGCCATCTCCTCATCCAGTTCGCTGCGAAACCGGTCTCGCCGTACAAGCAACTCCAGCCTGCGAAAAGAACTCGTCAACCAACCCATGCCCGCCTCCATCCAATCTTGAAAACTATTCAGTTCGCAATGCTTCCACCGGGTTCACCCCAGCCGCCCGCCGAGCCGGAATAAAGCTGGCCAGCATCGCCGCTCCAGCCAGCACCACCGCCACGCTTACCAGCGTTCCTGCGTCCCACGCCTCGGTCCCAAACAGCAGCTTGCGCATCAGCGTCGCAGCCGCCAGCGAACACACAAGACCCAGCCCAACCCCGATCACAGTAAGCCATCCGGCCTCACTCAAAATCAGCCGGTACACCGAAGCGCGCGGAGCCCCCAGCGCCATCCGCACGCCGATCTCCCGCGTCCGCTGGGCCACCGAGTAGGCGATCACTCCATACAGCCCAACCACGCCCAGCAACAGCGCAATCGCCGCGAAGCCGCCGACCACCCACGCCGACGCGCGATGCAGATATGCCGAGGGCGAATCATGAATGCGCTTCCCCATCGTTGTCGCTCCAAAGATCGCGAGTCCGGGATCGACGCGGTGAATCGCCTGCGTGATGCTCGGCAGCAGACTATCTTCAGCCTGCGAAGCAAGCACCACAATGGAAAGTTCGTTCTCAGGATTCTGGTCAAAGGGACGATAGATCGCAGCACGCGGAGCGGCGTCCAGCTGGCCCTCCTGAAGATCGTTCACAATGCCCACAATCTCCATCGGTGTCTTCGCATTTCCATCCCACGCAATCGTTTTGCCGACCGGGTCCTCATCGCGGAAGTACTGCCGGGCCAGCGTCAGGTTGACGACGACCACGTGTGGCTTCGACTTGTCCTCATCGTCGCGAAAATTTCTTCCACGCAAAATGCGAGCCCCAAGAGTTGGAAAATAGCTGGGACTCACGTTCCTGACTACCACCTCCTGATTCACCCGAAGAATGGGCCTGTCCAGCCGATGGAAACTCGTTGCGCCATCACCATCTCCCAGCGGCAGCTGACTGGTGATCGCCACGGACTTCACTCCGGGCAGGCTTCCGATCTGGGATACAACCTGTCTCTCCAGTCCGATCGCTTCCTCATCTTTCTGGTAAGTGTTGCCGACTGCTGCGGCGTGAATCAGGGAAAGATGATCGGGCTCCAGCCCGATATCCGCATGGAGCAGGCGATACAAGCTCTTGCCGAGCAATCCCGCGCCCACCAGCAGCACCATGGCAGTCGCAATCTCGATCACGACGAGGTTTACGCCGAACCGTTTCCACAACGTTCCGGAGCCGCCGCGTCCGTCGTCACTCAATCCCTCGCGCACATCGTTAAACGAAAGACGAAGAGCCGGTGTGAAGGCAAACAGCAGCCATGTCACGGCACAGATCGCCGCCGCGAACGCTGCGACATGAGCATTCAATCCCAGCCCTTGCAGATACGGCATCGTGGCCAGCATCTCTTTGGGCGCAAGTTTTGGGAGCAGCCGCATCCCTGCGACCCCCGCTGCCAGTCCCAGAGCGCAGCCTGAGGTTGCGAGCAACAGTCCCTCGGTCACAAACTGGCGCATAAGACGCCCGGCCGACGCGCCCAGCGCGCCGCGCACCGCGATCTCGCGTCTGCGGCTCTCTGACCGCACCAGCAGCAGACTTGCGACGTTCACGCTCGCAATCAACAGCAGCAGCGCCGAACCGCCCAGCAGCACCAGCAGAATCGGCCGAATGTTACCGACGATCTCCTCGGCCAGCGGCTGCATAAAGGCGATTCGCTCCCTGTTCGTATCCGGATACTGCTGCTCCAGCTGTTGCGAGATCGTCTTGATATCCGCGAATGCGGAAGCGAAAGAAACTCCGTCCCTGAGCCGAGCCACGCCGAAGTAATCGTGGCAGCCGCGCTCCGCTGCGCAATCTGTACCTGCGTGCAGCGACTCCCAGTAATCTGCCGGCTCTGCCGGAGCAAAGTGAAAGCTCTGCGGCAGCACACCGATGATCGTCTGGGTCTTGTTATCCAACACAACCGTCTGTCCCACGACATCTCGACGGCCTCCAAATCGCCTCTGCCATACGCCATAGCTCAACAAAACCGTTCCCGGTGAGGACTGCGCATCCTCGCCCGGATAAAAGTCCCTGCCAAGAATCGGCGTAACGCCCAGCGTTTTGAAGAAGCCCGCACTTACCCGCGTGCCATCCGCCGGCTGTGGCCCTTCCGGCGTCTTCAGCATGCCCACGCTTTGAGCAGAAAAAACCTCCAGCGATTGGAATGACTGATTCATCTTTTTCCAGTCGAGATAGTCGAGATAGGAAAGATGAAAACGCGGTCCAAGATTAATGCTCTCGAAGAGCATCGCAAGGCGCGTGGGATTCTCATACGGCAGTGGCTTGATCAACGCCGCATCCACGAAGCCAAAGATGGCTACGCTGGCCCCAATGCCAAGCGCCAGAATGATCGTAGCCGTCGCAGCAAACCCAGGATTCTTGCGCAACTGCCGCAGAGCAAAGCGAAGATCCTGCAATACCGTCTCGAATCGAAAACCGACTATTTCGTGGCTGCTCTCCCTGAGCCGCATCGTGTTGCCAAACTGGCGCGTCGCCGCCAGCCGCGCAGCCTTCGGCGTCATGCCATCAGCTACAAAATCCCTCTGCGCCTGCGCGCGATGAAAGGCCATCTCCTCATCCAGCTCACTGCGAAAACGATTGCGGCGAATCAGCATCCACAGCCTGCGAAAGAATCTTGTCATCTAGGCCTCCTGAGCATCTCGCAATACCCGGCCAATTGCCGTAATCATCCGTTCAAACTCCGTCAGTTCGATGCCAAGCTGCTTGCGGCCCTCCGCCGTCAGCGTGTAGTAGCGGGCGCGCCGATTGGTCTCAGTCTGCTTCCACTCAGCCTTCAACCATCCCTGCACCAGCAGCCGCTGCAATGCGGGATACAAAGACCCTTCCTCAACCGTCAGTACATCATCGGAGACACGCTTGATCGAGAGCGCAATCCCGTACCCATGCTGCGGAGAGCGCGTGAGCGTCTTCAAAATCAGCATGTCCAGAGTTCCAGGCAGCAAGTCCGATTTCTTTGGCATTTTAGATGTATAGATTATCTATGGATAGAAAGTCAATGGGGAATGAGGCGTATCTTGCTGAGCGATGGATTTCACCTTCTGAGGCGGGCAGAATTTATGGGACCGCGATCAGGTCCTGCGGGAGAACTGCTTCGATATCCAGAAATCGTCGAAAGTCCTTAGCATTAAGGGTCAGGATGCGCTTCACCCCATGCACACGCATCGCCGCCACCAGTCGCGCATCATGAACCTGGACTCCCGAGATGCCATAGTCCACCAGCATCTGGCGCCATTCATGATGCACAAGCGCACTGTCATATAAGAGCCGTAAGCGGCCTTCAATTTGTCTGGCTTGTCCATCAGCTTCTTGTGGAGATAGCCCAAATCCATTTCGGACGATTGGCCGAGTCAGGGCATTCCAGAATTCACCCAGATTTTGCGAGGTATAGTACAGCACTGCGTTGGCGCTTACTAGCTGACTGAGAGCCGCAGTGACTACCCCATAGGCAGGATCACGAGGCTGCACTGAGCGAATCAATATGTTGGTGTCGACCAGTAAAACGTCTCCGGCCACCTACCACCGATCCTCGTAAAAGCTTTCTCTATCCGTGGCTTCTGGAGGTAAAACAGGCAAGTTCTCTGATCCCTTCGCCATTTCCGACAGCATCTCTCTTAAGCTCTCCGGCGTCAGTTTCCCAGTCCCCGTTGCATAAGAAGAAACGGAATTCCGCACAAGGGTCCCCACATACTCTTCTGGCGTCACTCCTCGCAACTCTGCCTCGGAAATCAGCCGCGCTTCAGTTACAGGATCGAGTTCGATCTGAATAGTCATACACGCTTCCTCTGATAGTACTACCGCAGCAAATCCTCGAGCGCAGTACTAAGCTCCGTCTTCTCATCTCGATACTTCACAATCACCGGCGCATACAGGCTCAGTCCCCACTCCGCGCCCTTACCCCGGCTCACCGCTCGCGAACCCGGCACCACTACCGCATTTTCAGGAATGATCAGCGGCATCTCCGGCGTCGCGCGCAGTACCTCGCCCTTCACCAGGTCAAAGACAGGAGTTCCCCGTGTCAGGATCGTTCCCGCCGCCAGCACAGCACCTTTGCGCACGATCGTGCCCTCGTAAACGCCCGAGTTGCCGCCCACCAGCACGTCGTCCTCAATCACCACCGGACTAGCATTCACCGGCTCCAACACACCGCCAATCTGAGCCGCGGCGCTCAGATGCACCCGCTTGCCGATCTGCGCGCAACTTCCCACCAGCGCATGCGAATCCACCAGCGTCCCTTCATCCACATAGGCACCCGTATTCACATACATCGGCGGAACGCAGATCACTGACCGCGCCACGTAAGCACCGGCCCGCACACTCGAGCCGCCGGCAACGATGCGCACACCCTGCTCCGGCGTAAATTTACGCAGCGGGTATGTGTTCTTATCGACGAAAGACAGGCCAACTCCGGGCAGCTCAACCAGCACCCCCAGCCGAAAGCCAAGCAGGATGCCCTGCTTTACCCATGCGTTGACGCGCCAGCCCGTAGGGCTCGAAGCATCAGGCTCGGCAGAGCGCAGTTCGCCCGCCTCCAGCGCAGTGCGCAGTTCAAAGAAGGCCTCTAAGGCCTTAGCCTGGATGGTGAAATCGATTGCTGCCTCGGGGTGGCCGAAATAATGCTCAATTGTTCGTTGAAGAGGATGGACGTTCATTCCTTTTCAGTCTACCAACTCGCCGTTCAGGAGCCCTGCCGGCGTCGAACTTGCGCCTGTTCATTGATGGCACAATCGCCTCCACCGCTGCGGGTGTCTGCGAAGTCACAAACAGACCTGCGTTTTCCGCGCGAGCCTTGTCCGACTCCTCTACGCTCATAATCTGTACACGGAAGGAATGCTCACCGGAAGGAATCATCGCGATCGGCGTAGGGTTCGCTCCCAGTTTTCCGCTGTTGCGCTTGGCTTCAAGCCAGCTGCTCAGTCGAAAGTCGCGAATCTCAGGCTGCCCCTCCCAGAAAGAGGGGTCCAGTTGGCAGACAATGGATAAATGGTCAAGTTCCAACTCTACCGTCGACACGTCTCGCGGAAAGTATTGCTGCACATTGAGGTCCCCTATGTGCAATCCAACGGGGCCATTCTTTCCGGGGTGTCGAAATTGAGTAAGAACGACCATTTTCCACCTCCGGGGAGCCTGAGTATGGAGTTTATGCCCCGCCTGACCGGCGGTCGGGTGCGAAGAGAATAATACGGGTCCTGTTGTTTCAAATAGGGAATTCCGTGCTGCGATCCCATTTTGGTAACCCGATGAATCCACTCGGTAATCCTAAAAATACGTTACCCGTGAAGCAATAAGCAAATAAAAGGGCGATTTAAATCGCCCTTTTAACGAAATGTCCATCTTCAGCAAAAGTTAATTGGGTTTGAGTCAGAATTCGCTTTCCACTCATTTCCAGCTAAGCCGAGAAGCCTACCGGATATTTTGAAGATCTGACTTCCTTGTGTTGGATCGGCATGAGACGAAAAGCATGGTCTCCAGCGGGGATCATCACAACTGGCGCTGGGGTCGGCGCCAGTTTTCCGTTCATCCGCTTGGATTCCAGCCAGGCCACGAGCCGTTCGTCGTGAATTTCGGGCTCACCCTCCCAAAATTTCGGCTCCAGCGTACACACGATCCGAAGGTGATCCAGCTCTAGCTCAACTGTCGGCATATCAGGCGGGAAAAGCCGTTGCACATTGCCGTTCCCGACATGCAACCCCGTCATCCCCAGGCGTCTGCTTTTTTCCCGGACTACCATTACTCACCCCTGCCTTGGGAGGCTGGGCGAAATTCGCCCATTTAGTACGATGCGGCAGGCGTAATCGGAGGTGTCACCTTGGTGGATCTTTTAATACAGTTTTTCGTGAAATTTACTCAACTTTTAATGCCGTCACGCTGACCGCATAAGGTCGGCAATCAGGCGACTAAAACATGCGCATGTCGCCTTCCGGCAGCGGAGCATCGCGCAGCAGCCCCACCTCCCCGGCAACTCGCTCCAGACGCTGCTTGGTCGCTCGGTCCGGCTTTACAAGCGGCAGGCGAACAGTCGCGTCGCAACGCCCCATCATGCTGAGAATCGTCTTCACAGGTCCCGGATTCGAATCCCAGAAATTCGCCTCAAACAGCCGCGCATACTTCCGCTCAATCGACCGGGCCGTCACCCAATCGTTCCGCAACGCCGCCCGCACCATGCGCGTGATCTCGCCGGGAGCCTCATTCGAAGCCACGCTCGCCAGCCCATGCGCGCCGTTGCCAATCGCCGCCAGCGCCAGATTGTCGTCTCCGCAAAAGATCTTGAAACCCTGAGGCGCCGAATGCACCAGTGAGCCAATCTGCGGCAGCTTTCCGCTGGCCTCTTTAATACCCTGAATATTTGCGGCATCGGCCGCCAGTCGCAGCACCGTCTCCGGCTCCAGATTCACCGCCGTGCGCCCCGGCACGTTATACAGAACAACGGGCAGAGGGTTGATCGCTCTCGCCAGCGCCATGAAGTGCTGATACTGCCCCTCCTGTGAAGGCCGGTTGTAATACGGATTGGCCGAGAGCACCGCATCGATCCCGCGAACCCGCGCCAGCCTCTCCGCCCGCTTCACCAGCGCTCGCGTCGAATTGTGCGTGCAGCCAGCCCACACCGGAACCCGCCCGGCCGCTGCCTCCACCACAATCTGCACTACGCTTAAAAATTCGTCATCTTCCAGCGTCGCCGCCTCACCCGTCGAGCCGCACGCCACCAGGAAGTCAATTCCCGAATCAATCTGCCAGTTCACCAGCGCATAAAGAGCCCGATCGTCAACCGAGCCATCCCCGCGAAAGGGCGTAATCAGCGCCGTCCCACAACCCGTCGTTTCCATTGCTAAATTCCCACTTCCGTCATTTCCTGCAAAGCTGAGTTTATAACGCTGGGGACAGGGCGGGCTTCGAGCGCCGACCCGCATAGAGTGCTAAGGCCTGAAGTCGCTAAGAGATTCGTGAGGCGTTCCGCGCAATCGCAATTGGGCCGGAATCCTAGAGGCAACACGTCCGGATGACTTCGCGTCGGGCTGAGCCTTTCATATTCAAATTTTCGCGCACTAAGCAATCGCTATTTTGCTATGATCGCACCTGAAGTCGGGCATGAAGCTTTAAGTAAGGAGAGCCGAAGATGCCAACAGAACCTCTGATTTTCAGCTTCCCCAGCTCCACGACAGCCGAAGGCAATCGGTTTGCAGACTCACTCTGCGAAATACTTCGCGACGCCGACGCCAGCGTCGAAATAGAGCGTCAACGGGAACGGCCAGACACCCAGGATTTTGGCGCCACACTCGCAGTGATAGCCGGAACGGCTGCAGCAACCGCCGTGGCCAAGGGGATAGCCGCATGGCTTGCCCGCAACAGCGGTGCACGGCTCGAGATCAAACGCAAAGGGCAGACCGTGCTGACGTTGAGTCATTTGGACAGTGCCGACGTCGCGCAGATTGCAAAGGCGCTCTCCGGCTGGTCATAGAGCTATGCCAGAACGAGCCCCCACCCCTCAACAGACGCTTGCTCTGATTTTCGGAGCATCTACCTACCTGCGCGCGCCAAATTTGAGGCAAGGACCCATCTTTTCCAACTCGGCCCGTGAGGTGCAGGAATACCTTACATCCCCCAACGGCCTGGCTTTGCCCTTTGAAAATGTGCGTTGGTTGTTCGACGACGTCCAGTCGCCAAGCGATCAGATGCAGGACTTCCGGAACTTTCTGGAAGTGAGAACAAATGACCTCAAGGGCGCCGGAACTCCCGCGCAAGACTTGATCGTCTACTACGTCGGCCATGGCTTGTTCTCGGGCCCTAGTCACGATTATGGCTTTGCAATTTCAACCACCGACGCGCAACTCAAGGGGCCGACCAGCATCCGCGTAGGAGACCTCGCCGCTGTCATCAAGGCCTTTGCTCCATTTCTTCGTAGATTTCTCATCTTGGATTGTTGCTTCGCTGCCTCGGCCTTTCAGCAGTTCCAGGCCGATCCGATGGAGGTAGGCAGCGAGAAGTTGCTGGCGGCACTTCCCGGAAGGGGAACGGCTCTTCTCTGCTCGTCGAGCGCGGACGATCCTTCGCTTGCTCCACAAGGCCATCCCCGGACTTTGTTTACTGACTCTCTACTGCAGTCGCTTCACGCAGGACATCCATCCCTGCATTCCAGCTTTTCTTTCGGCGAATTGGCGGAGCTGGTTAAAGAGAAGATAAGGGAGACAGGCAGTGACCTGGGTCCCCGGCCGGAAGTGCACTCTCCCGACCAAAGGGAGGGGGATGTTGCTACCATTCCTTTCTTTCCAAACCCCGCCTGGTCTCCAAACTGGCAAAGCGGAAAGATGCCCGACGGGAAGAGGGAAATCGAACGAGCAACGACGACCAAATCAGAAAGCGAGATAGAACGCCGGTCAGCCGAAGCCGAGAAGCAAAGCGCACTCTATGAAAAAGCGATTGCTGTGGACGCCTCAGCGAGTGAGTCGGCGCGCTTAGCGGAGTTTCAAGAGTTTCTTTCGCAAGCGACGTTCCAGGTAAGTGCGAACGCATTGAATGGTTCAATCATGCGACCGATCCAGCAGCCGATCGAAATGAAAGTCTACACAAAGCTCCCCCGAGAAGGTGGTTATATCACGCAGAGATCCGAAGGATATAGAGTTCAAGGCGTGGTTTCATACAAATTTGCCAGCTCGGAACTATTCGGAGAACTAGTTGGAGCGGAGAAGGACTTCAGGGCATGCTCGACTGTTGAAGGCTTAAATATTCTGGAAGTTATCACCGTGGATCGAATCGTTTCAACTATTTCAGTTGATCTCTCTCGCCTGAATGACCGCCCGCCCACGGTTGAACTGCTTGGAACTGTGATCGAGAATCTTCGGATCGGCGGCTATCCTATCGATGTGACACTCGAGGCCCCCTTCTTTGAGCTTATAGCTGCGCGGGCAGGGTTTTCGTTGAGCCAAAATGGAAAGGACATTCCAACCCGCGCCTTTCCTTACCTCCAGGTCAGGGCAAGTTATTCCCAGTCATTCCAGCAGGTATCAAGTAACACAATTGAGTTACGTGGAGGAGGTCGCCTGATTCTAGGTGAGTTGAAAATCGAGGATAAGTCACTTTCCTCGACATTGCTTCGATACGAGCATGACCGCATGGGAACCATTTCAGTGGCAAATATTTGCTGGGGAATAGAGACATTGTGAGTGATTTTATAATTCTCTTCAGCAATCAATTTAACAAAAACCAGTAACTGAAAAATTACATGCAAATGTGCCTCTGAAACATATAGCGGAGGTGAGAGACCCTATTTGGGAAGCCGACTGCTATTTTTCTGAATTTAAGCTAAATCGCTAATGCGCTCACGAAACCCCTGTATCCAGCGAAACCGCATCTTTGAACCGCCAAGGTAGAACCAAGCCAGAAGTTGGTTAGGACCTAGGCATTACTCACCAGTCGGCCTTCTATCCTTCCCACCCACCGATAAATAGCGCAAGGTTCCTCGGTACTCCACGTATACTCGCCGTCCGGCTGATGATTCAGAATCGCCCGATCCGCAGCCTCATCCTCCTTCGACAGCGGAATCAGCCCCCGCCAGAGCTGCACCCAGCCCGGCCGCTTCGCCAGCACCGCATCGAATTCATCATTGGCATACAGCAGGTCAATCTGTCGCGGCCGCCGGGCAAAGCTCGCCTCGATATGCCGCAGCAGCGCCTTCAGCACCGGCTCGCGAAAAGGATTGAAGAGATACGCCACACAAGGGTCAGCAGGGAACTTGAACTCCGTTACATCCGCGCGCACAATCTTCAGCGGACACCGCGCCCGGCCAGCCTTCTCCCACTTGTCGATGTTCTTCTGCGCAATCTCGGCCAGATCGCCATGCAGTTCGACGCCGATCACCTCACGAAACGGCATCTGCGCAGCAATCAGCATCGCCCGGCCCATCCCCGCGCCGAGGTCGATAAAGCTGTAGTCCTCAGGAGGCGCAACCAGTTCAGTTGCCCGCCACCGCGCAACCAGCCCCTCAAGCACCGACGGAGCGATGCCGTAGTACGCAGTCGAATGCCTGTCATGGGGATGGCCGGTCGCGAGATGCTGCCCGCGTACAAGGCCGCTCGTCTGCACGCCGTGTTCAACGTCGAAAGGATGGCGCATGAACCCATCCTTGACCGTCAACCCGGGCAAAAGCCGCTTGCGTCCCATCTTCGCACTCACCCGGTAATAACTTTAAAGCTGTTCGAATATATCGCGGAACTCCCACACGCCGCTCTTGCCATGCAGCCACTCCGCCGCGCGCACCGCGCCTTCCGCAAAGCCTCTCCGGTCAAAGGACTCGTGCCTTAACTCGATCAGGTCGCTGGGGCTCTTCACCGTCAAGACATGCATGCCGCTATGGTCGCCCTCGCGATGCGAAGTAATCTCGACAGTCGCGTCCGGCTGGGCCGCCTTCACAATTTCCTTCATCGTGACCGCCGTTCCAGAAGGAGCATCAAGCTTGGTAGTGTGGTGCGTCTCGGCGATATGGAAGCTGTAGCCCTTAAGCTTTGCCAAGTCGGCAGTCAGCTTGAAAAGCTCCTGCACGCTCATCGAAAAATTGGTGCCATAGAGCAGGCCCCCGCTCTTGCGGAACGCCAGCGCCTTCATCTCATTCAGCTTGTCATACCATCCCGTCGTCCCAACGACAATGCGCGCGCCCAATGCCAGGCATGCGCGGATATTCTCGATCGCCGCCTCGGCATTCGTGAAGTCCAGCACCACGTCCACCTGTGCCAGCGTAGGAGCCGTAAGTGCGCTCGCGCCCGCATTTTCGCGCAGGTCCAACACCCGCACCGAGTGACCGCGCTCCCGCGCCACCGCGGCAACCTGGCTACCTGTCTTACCCTTACCGAGCACCAGCAGCAGCATGATTTATGTCTCCTGAGGAACATTGATCGTAGAAAGTGTACCTATGAAACGATGACGTGATGTTTACTTAAACGATGTTTGTCATCCTGAGCGCAGCGAAGGATCTGCTTTGTCTTCAACTCACAGCCGGAATAGCGACCCGCGCTTCAACATCAAACACCGCCGGATCGGGATCCTTAAAGAAGGCCGCATGCAGCGAACGCACCGCCTCCTCCGCATCGCTCTCCTCGATCATAAAGCTCATATTGATTTCGCTTGCACCCTGCGAAATCATACGCACATTCACATGCTTGATGGCGGTAAACACCTGCGCCGATATCCCCATCTGTCCGCGAATATCTTCGCCAACCATGCACACCAGCGCCTTCTGGCCCTCATACTTCACATCCGCGATCTTGCTCAGCTCGTCAGCAATCTCCGGCAGCTTTGCATTTGAGTCGACCGTCAGCGAAACGCTTACCTCGCTGGTTGAAACCATATCCACCGGACATTGATATTTATCGAAAATATCGAAAATTGATTTCAGATACCCGTGCGTCATCAACATGCGGCTCGCCACCACATCGATGATGGTCAGCTTTTTCTTCAGCGCGATGCACTTGAACGGGCTCCGGCAATGCGGGGCCAGCGAAATAATCCGCGTGCCCTCGTTCGAGGGATTGCGCGAGTTCAGCACCAGCACCGGAATGTTGCGCTGGACAGCGGGGCAAGATCGTCGCCGGATGCAGCACCTTTGCGCCGAAGTAAGCCAATTCCGCCGCCTCTTCAAAGCTGATCACCTTAACCCGCAGCGCATCAGGGCAGATCCGTGGATCTGTCGTCATAATCCCGTTCACGTCCGTCCAGATCTCGATCGCCTCTGCATGCATTGCGCCGCCAATCAACGCCCCGGTAAAGTCCGAACCACCTCGACCAAGCGTCGTCGTGATTCCCGCTTCATTCGATCCGATAAAACCGCCCATCACGGGCACAAGGCCAGCCTCCAGATGCGGTCGAACATGGATCGAACAGCGTTCCTCGATCAGCTCATCCTGCGGAATCGCCTTCTGATACTGCGAATCGGTGATGATCACATCGCGTGCGTCCACATGCACACCGGCAATCCCACGCTCGCGAAAAGCCTCTGCAATCATGGCGCTCGAAAGCCGTTCGCCATAGCTCACGATCAGGTCTGAAATCCGCGGAGTCAGTTCCAGAATTGCCGCCAGCCCGCGCAACACTTCGTCGAGCGCGTCAAATTCACGCTCGATCATTGTCTGAACATTTGCGCATTTTTTCGAATCCGCAACAAGCGCAGCAGCCGTATCGCGATGCCGGCACCGCAGCCGCTGACTGATGGCCAGTGCGCCAGTGCGGTCTCCGCGGCTGGCCGCAGCAGCGCAGGCCAGCAACTGGTCGGTCACCTTCGACATGGCTGAAACCACGACTACCGGCTTCTTGCCCGCCACCACCCGCCCGGCAACGATCCCCGCGGTACGCGCAATGGCCGTCGGATCCTCGACCGACGTACCGCCAAACTTCATCACTACCAGGCTCATCTCTATCCTTGTATCGGAATTCCTATGCCCGACCCGCCACTAAAGCCACCGGTTCCAGCTTTCCAAGACTCAACAGCAGCTCGGCATTCACAATCGCCGCCCCAGCCGCGCCGCGAATCGTGTTGTGCGAGAGCACTGTGAACTTCCAGTCGAGCAGTCCGCAAGGCCGCAGCCTGCCCACTGAAGCCGCCATACCGTTGCCGCGATTCTTATCCAGCCTCGGTTGCGGACGATCCTCTGCCGCGATCCACTCCACAGGCTGCGCCGGAGCCGTCGGCAAATCCTGCCCGGCCAGCGGCTTGAACTCAGCCCATGCCGCCAGCATCTCTTCCTTGGTCGCAGGACGGCCCAGTTTACTACCCAGCTTGATCGATACAGATTCGGTATGCCCATCCTCAACCGCCACGCGATTGCAATGCGCGCTCATCCGTGCCGCAAGAGGAGCGATGTGTTCACCGTCTAATCGACCGAGCAGCTTCAGAGTCTCTTCCTCCATCTTCTCTTCTTCGTTCTTGATGAAGGGAACGACATTGCCCAGAATGTCCATCGAAGGCACGCCCGGATACCCGGCGCCGCTCACCGCCTGCATGGTGGTGACAAAGATCTGCTCGATGCCAAATCGCTCCTCGATCGGCTTCAGCGCCATCACAAGGCCAATCGCCGAGCAGTTCGGATTGGTGACGATATAGCCGCCCGACTCCTTGCGCCAGGTCTGGTCTTCGATCAAATGCAGATGATCCGCATTCACCTCGGGAATTACCAGCGGCACATTGGGATGCATCCGGAAAGCACTGGAGTTCGACACCACGGCGCAACCAGCCGCAGCAAACTTCGGCTCTAATTCGCGGGCGATGTCGGCATCGAGCGCGGCGAAGATAATCTTCGGAGCGCCTTCAGCGTCCGCCGGCGAAATCGTCATCTTGGCAATGCGCTCAGGACACGGAGTGTCCAGACGCCATTTCGCGGCATCCTCATAGCGCTTGCCGCTCGAACGGTCGCTCGCAGCAAGCCAGGTGATCCGGAACCAGGGATGGTTTTCCAGTAGTTGGATGAATCGCTGCCCGACCATGCCGGTCGCGCCTAAGATGCCAATTTCATGCTTGTTTTGCATAGTAGTAGACTCTCCAGTGTACAGGAGAGTCGGGGCAGATTTTCATTTCTTGCGGTGCCCCTCGCGGTGCGGTTCCCGAGTCTGCAACAACTGTTCCAACTCTTCCTTGAACTCCCGCACATCTTTGAAGTCCCGATAAACACTGGCAAATCGAATATAAGCAACAGTATCCAGAGTCTTGAGATTCTCCATAATCAGCTCGCCAATTTCGCTGGTCGTCCGCTCGCGCTCCGGAGCATCCATAAGATAGGCCTCCGTCGCATCCACAATCGCCTCCAGTTTGACCGACGAAACCGGCCTCTTTTCGCAAGCGCGCAGCAGCCCGCTCAGCACCTTGTGCCGCTCGAACTTCTCCCGGCGGCCATCCTTCTTCACCACCATGTATGGAATTTCGTCGATGCGCTCGTACGTCGTAAATCGACGCTCGCACTTTTCGCACTCACGCCGCCGGCGAATCGAATCCGCCTCTTTACTCTCTCGACTATCGACAACGCGATCCTGGGCAAATCCGCAAAAAGGACATTTCATCAGAAGCTCATTTTAGCTGGTCCACGCAGAAGACCATAGCAGGCCGTTGCCTAGAGCCGATCACTCAGGGATTCCGCCGAAGAAACTCCGCACGAATTCTTGCTGAAAGCCGGAAATTCGTTTCCTCCAGGCTTTGCAATGTGGCTCTGAAATCGATTAATCCGCGCTGTCCGGCTTTCTCCAGAACGCTGATTGTTCCCGTGACGTTCAGATTGCGACGCTCTGCTTCCCGGCGCGCGTCTCTATCGTCTGTGACCAGCGTATGGATTCCGAGTTCCAGGGCCAGCCGGATTGCATCTTGCTCTCCGGCATCCAGCTCACTCAAACTTGAATCAAGTTCATAGGTTGGCGCGTATACCTCGCACCAGACTGGGAGCTTGGTTGCCCATGCACGAACGATGGGTGGAGTCCCCGTATGTTGAAGTTCTTCATAGACCGCAGTGGGAATCAATACCCGCTCGTAAAGAGCGGGCAACAATTCAATCTGCCCAATCAAGGCCAGGTAGTTAAGAGGAGTAGTGTCAGCTACGACAATCACGCTTTGTGGCGGCCTTCAGATTCCAACAGATCCCAGGTCTTCCGGTCTTGTTCCAAATCTTCGAGGTCGTAGGCATGTTCCCAAATATTGTGTGCCTTGAGAAATCCGTCCAACTCATACCGGGTCTCGAAACCCAGCAAGCGGCGGGTCTGACTGGCTGTGAGAACTCCTGATCGATAGCCTTCGATCGCTACCGCTTCGAGCGTGCTACGCGCAGGGTCCTGGCCGTTGGCAGAAAGACATCGGGCCATTTCATCCGGGATTTCTAACGTTACCTGCATATTCAGAATCTAGCACGACTGCCGTAACTAAGCCTTCTCAGGCCCCGTAACCTCAACTTCCACGACCTCTGCACCAGCCTGCTCACTCTCCTTCGCCACCCTGCGCAGACTCACATGCTCAATCTGGGCCCAGATAAGCCCCACAGGAACAATTGCCAGAAAAGTAACGATCAACAGCATCGCCGCACAGGCCGTAGCAGGCTCAGGCGGAACGGCAAAGAAACTCGAAATCGCCGCAGCCACCACCCCGATCTGCGTAAACCATCCCAGCACCGGCAGCTGGAAGACGCTCGCGCCGCCACTCACGATCATCAGCACCAGGGCCTTGGCAAGGGTCATCGAAGCCAGCTCCGGACTCGCAGTGAATGCCTGCGCCGTCATCAGATAGGCCATCGTGATCAGCCCCCACATGGCAAGTGAAACTCCCAGCGTCACCGCCAGATCGGCGGGTGTGCGCAGTGTATCCAGCCCGACGCGGAAGCTGCGAATCTTCTCTCCGATAGCGTGCCCGGCAGCCTTTGAGAGTGCGCCAATCGTGCGCTCAAAAAATGCAGCCAGCACTCCGCCCGACACCCGCACCGCGACAAGAAACAGCGCTCCTGCCACAGTCCCCGCCAAGCCCCAGTAGCCCACCTTTTTGAAGATCTCCGGATGCGGTAGTGCTCCCGCTGGAGCCAGCAGAATTGCCGTGGAGAAGATCAATGCCATCGAACCGGCGTCAAACAACCGCTCCACAATATAGACCGCAATCTGCGAACTCAGCGGTAGTCCCGTTCTCTTCGAAACCATGTAGGGCCGCGAAAGGTCCGCCACCCGGCCAACCAGCGCCACTGAAGAGAAGCCGATCACCTGCGTGCCGGTCAGTGAAAGAAGCGGCACCTTCTTGTTAGGTCGTATCAGCAAAGCCCAGCGGATAGCGCGCACAACGTAACCCAGATAGATACATCCCAGCCCAATAGCAATCTTCGTCCAGTTCACCTGCGCCAGCTGCAAACGAAACTGCGCGAAGTCGAAGCCGACGTGATGGTAGGCCCAGATTCCAAATCCAATCAAAGCCGCAAGGACCACCAGACTCAAAATCAGTTTCGCGTGCTTCACACATGCCCCATTTCTTTATTGAGGGTGCGGGCCTCAGCCCGTACTTCCATTGCTGACCAATCGAACGATACGAATGGGTTTAACCCGCTTGTTCATCCATCGAGGCAGGGACAAGGGAAGGATACGGGAAGGGACCGCGTCTTAGCAGCACTTATTCAGAGGCTTACCTGCTACCGGCACCGAGCGAAGCGGCACTAAGTGAGGCATTGTATTTTTGCCGCGCACTGACTCTGCGGTTGAACTCATGAATAACTCGCGCAACATATACACGCGTTTCATGATACGGCGGAATGCCATGATACCGATCCACCGCATCAGGCCCGGCATTGTAGGCCGCCAGCGCCAGCGCAATGTTGTCATGGTAGCGCGTAAGCAGGCCGTCCAGATAAGCAGTGCCGCCGCGCACATTCTGTTCAGGCGCGAAACTATCTGCCACCCCAAGCTGTTGCGCCGTTCCCGGCATCAACTGCATGAGGCCGCGTGCGCCTGCGCGGCTCGTCGCGTGAGTGTAGCCGCCGCTCTCCATCTTTACCACGCTGGCCAGCAGGTCCTCATCGACGTTGTGCTCCGAACCGGCCTTCGAAAGCAGCTGATGCAGATCCGCAGCCGTTAGGTGCGCATCCACCCCCTTCGAATCGACCTTCTCCGAGGTGACAGGCAGCTTTGGATCCAATGCGGAAATCTCCGGCTTGACCTCCACCGGAGGATCAGGAACCGACTCCACTCCAGCGATTGCTTCGGGATTCAGCTCCACATAGTCAGTATCAGCCGCCTTCATGTACGCGCGAACCCGTCCATCGACCACCACATGGTGATTGCAGACCAGGTCAAATCCATTGGTCAGCACAATACGTTCGGCCGCCCGCGCCGTAACGTGCAAACAAGGCAACGCGAGCAGCATCGCCGCCACCCGCCACTTGCCCGAATTATGTCTCAGCATCCCCGGCACGTTCACACTCTACCAGAGGCGACCGGCGAGCTATTTGCTCCAGCCAATGCCACAGCCCTTTCCAGCATTACCGCTACGCCATCCTGGTCATTCGTCGGGCCAATCTCCCAGCCGCGCCCCGGAGCCAGCGCCCGCAGTTCGTCAGTCGCATTCCCCATCAGCACGCCCGTTCCGGCCCAATCCAGCATTGTCTCGTCATTCCAGTTATCGCCGATGGCCATGGTTTCTTCCTGCGCAATGCCCAGCCGCGCAGCCAGCCGTTGCAAAGCCGAACTCTTCGAAACACCCTTCGGCAGCAGGTCCAGAATCGAAAGATCGTTCCCCGGATACGCCGTCCGCACACACTCAAACTGCCCGGCCCACCCACATTCCGCGAGCAACCGCTCAGCTTCCGCCATCTCCCGAATCGTCCCCGCAGCCATGCCCTGAATCAGGTCAACATCGTCGCCCAGAGCATTCTCAATCGGCCGTACTGCCTTGATCGCGTGCTTGTTTGATTCCACCCACTTCGCCAGCCGTCCGCGAGCCACCGCCATATCCTCCACAATCAGATCCGGAGGCGCAGCCTTGTCCAGCGTAAAGACCAGCATCCCCACTCCGCGCAGCACTCCGCAAAGTCCGCGCGCTATCTCCGGGTTCAAATGCTGAAAATCGATGCGCTCGCCTGAAAAACTCCGAGTCACTGCACCATTGGACGTAATCAGGGGCGTATCCGCTCGCAGCCCGACACCTTCCAGCAGCGGCGCAGTGAACGCCTGCCGGCGCCCCGTGGCAATCGCAACCACAATGCCCGCCCGCTGAGCCCCAAGCAGCGCCCGCTGGTTGCGCAAGCTGATGACCTTTGAAAAGTCCGGCAGCAGCGTCCCGTCCATATCAATTGCCACCAGACGGATAGGTTTCAGCGTAACGGCACGTGCGCCGTCGGCCACAGCAAGAAGGGAAGTCTCCATATCTTCCAGTTTACCCGCTCGGGAATTCCAGCCAGATCGATGCTGTACCCGAAGCCGGGTTTAAACCCGGGTGTAACCTGAAAGCATGCATCCGGAGACCGACAAGCTTTGCCCGCAATGCCACGCCCGAGTCGCAGCGGATAGAACTCCCATCACCTGCCCGGCATGCGGCAAGCCTCTCGTGAACGACCCCGGCTCTATTCCTGCCCCACCCAACTCTCTGCCACGCGAAGTGGATCATCGTGGCATCGTGCTGCCGGCCCGCCACGCAGTTGGCGGCGTAATCACTCCGCGATAATCGGCGCTTCAGACAATCCTCTATTTACCCTTCGAGAAACCCCGAATATAGAGAATCAGGTTCCAGATATCGTCCGCCTTCATCCGGTCGCCCTCTGGAGTCATCTGACCTTTGCCATTTTTGATCAGATCGAATAGCTGGGCATCCGTCTTGTCGGCCAGCGTCTTCGGATCAGTCAAATCCGTAAGCGTCAGCTTCATATCCTTTGCCAGATCCGTTTTGCCGTCGCCCGTCGCCCCATGGCACATCTCGCACTCATAGCCATAGACCTTCTTGGCCTTGGCCTGCAATTCAGGCGTAGGTTTGATCGGATTCTTGGTATCGGGAGGGGTGGCTGCCGCGGCGTCCTGACTCAAGGGCGCCACACTGGACACGGGACCAGCCCCGAACAACATCACCACGGAAAGGAGAAGCAAAGACTTCAACATCGCGAGCCTCCTCAGTTGCAGGTGTCCGAGAAACTAATACTGGAGGGGCATCTGTCAGCTGATTGAATTTCGGGCGCAATTGTAGCACCGCTAAAACTTTGTGGACATAGCCACATGGGTTCGCCGAGTAATGCTCTGCTGCAGCCGCAATCACATGCGTGAAAGTAGAGAAAAAGCGCTGAATTTAAGAATTTAATTCCAGAATTTAATTTCAGGATTTAGAAACTCACCGATCCAGAACGCGCCACAGCTACTCATACCGCAAAGCCTCAGCCGGCAAAATCCGCGCTGCCGTCGAAGACGGGTAAAGCGTAGCCAGCAGCGAAACCCCTATCGAAACCACCGCCACCAGCACGCCATCCTTCCACGACGAAGCAAAAGGCAGCGTGTCGATGTTGTAGACCTCAGCCGACAGATGAATGAAGTGGTAGTGTGACCCGGCCCACGAAGTCACATATCCGATCACCAGCCCGGCCGCCGTTCCCAGCAGGCTGATCAACAGCCCCTGCATTAGAAAGATGCGCCGCACCTGCTCAGGTAGCACGCCAAAGCTCATCAGCACGGCAATGTCACGCGTCTTCTCCATCACCATCATGGTCAGAGCAATCAGAATATTCAGCGCCGCCACCATCACGATCAGCCCGATGATGATGAAGGTCACCACCTTTTCCTCCGCCAGCGCGTGAAAAAGCTCACGGTTCTGCTCCATCCAGTTCGAAGTCTGAAATCCCTTGCCGGCCGCCTGCTCAATCTCTTTTCCGCGCTCCGCGGCCTTGTACAGATCGTCTACCTTGAAATTCACCACCGAGATCAGGTCCGGCTCACCGAAGAGTCTCTGCGAATCGGCCAGCCGCAGAAACCCCATCTGAGCGTCGTACTGGTAAAACCCGGAGTGAAACGTCCCCACCAGTTGAAATCGGACATATTTGGGCACGATCCCCAACGGCGTCAGCTCCCCCTGTGGACTGATCACCATCACCGAGTCGCCAATGCTCGCCCCGATATTTTCCGCCAGATCCTTGCCTAAAATCAGCGGTGGAATCCCGGCATTCGCCGGATTGGCGTCTTCCTCTCCCGCCGGTTCCAACTGATGAAAGGCATCACTCGGTGTCGCCTTATCGAGCAAATCACTTACGAGCCGCTCCTGGCTTGGGAGGATGCCCTTGAGCATCGCGCCACCGTCACGAGGGCCGCGCGCCACCAGTACTTGCTCATAGAGCGCGGGCGCAGCCGCCACAACATGCGGGAGCTTCCTCATTCGCTCCACCAGCGGCTGCCAGTCGCGAATGCCATCGTTCTTCACCCGCATCAACTCAACATGAGCTGAAGAACCCAGCAGCCGGTCCTGCAAATCCCGCTGCATGCCGTTGGTAATCGCCAGCGCCACAATCAACGCAGCTACGCCGGCGGCTACCCCGGCAATCGAAATCAGCGTGACCAGCCCCACCACGGCCTGCCGCCGCTTGGCTCTCAGGTATCGCGCCGCAATGTATAACTCAAAACGCATCGCTCTTGTTTTCTGTCTGTCATTCCCGCAGGGAATCTGCTTCTGTCTGTTGTTTGAACTTGGCAGGTCCTTACTTCTCCGGCTTCCCATCGCCACCTGGAACCACTACCTTTGCCGTCGCCATGTTCTCGTGCCGGTCATAGGCACGGACTGTGATCAGATGCTCGGCTTCAACGCCCGCCTTCGGATTGCCCTGCGGTTCAACTTCAACCCCGCCCGGCAGCGGAACCGAGAACGAATAGCGCTCATTCTTCGAATCCGAAAGGCCGCCTACCGGCTCGATATACTGCCACGGCCCGGCATCCAGCGAATACTCCGCCTTGCTGATCGGCGAAGCGGCATCCTTTGCCTCGAAGCTAACCGCAATAATCATTCTCTGCGGGCAAGGCGCCTTAATACATTCAATCGGACCCGGCACCGTGGCCTTCAACCCCGAAATCACCGGCGGCGTGGTATCCACCTCAAAGCGCTCGCTCACCAGCTCGCCCGTGAGCACCTCACCCGGCGTATGCGAAGGAGCATCGCTCGCCACCACCCTGATCTGGTATCCGCCATCCACCAGCGAAGCCGCGTCAAAGCTGTACACCTTCTCCGTCAGCCCCTTTTTCAGCAGACGCCAGGCATGCTCCCCATCGCCTCGCAAATAGAGGTCGTAGGTCAGATCGTCCCCATTGTCGTCATGCGCCGCCCAACGAACCGTAGCAGCGCCACGATCCTTCTGCGCCTGGATCGGATTTGCAGCATTTTGAGCGTTAGGATCAAAACCTCCCGGAGCATTCTGCGTCGCATTCGGAAAAGCAATCTGAACCGTCGGCTGGTTCATCTGCTGCGGTTGCGGAGTCACCCTCGCTCCCACCACCACCAGCACATCGTCCACTACCGGAGCGGCATTCACCGCCAGGTAGTTGATGCCTACCCCGGCGACCTCGCCGCCGTCGTTCAAGACAGCCTTCCACTGCAAATATCGCCCCACCGGCGAAACGACCTTGTCATCTGCCGTCTGCTGCCACGGACTCCATCCCCAGTCCTTCGCCGATCGCACCGGCTGCTCGACATTTCCCGACCGCGTCCATATCTGGAACCCATGGGAACCGGGCTCAGCCTCCACGCGCCCCCAGCGTGCTGTCGCCCCCGCATCCAGCACATCGCTCGCATAACTGTGCGCTTCGGCCCCCTTTGTGTCTTGAGGGGTAACCGAAACCTTATAAATCTTCCCGGTATTAGCCGTTGCCACCAGCCATCCGCCCGGCGTTGCGACCATGCTCACCGCCTGCTGCGCCTCAAGATGAGCAATATCGCTGAATCGCCCGTCGTCCGTATTAATCCTGAGAATTCGCCCGCGATTCCCGGTAAGCGCCGTGAGCCCGTTCGCCGCAACCAGTTGATAGACAATCTCATCCTTACCCGACCACAGCTTGCGCGGAGCAGCATCGGGTTTCAACGCATAAATCTCCGTCCCCTCCGGAAGCGTTGTACTCGCGTTGGCCGCCTGCACCGACCCCGGCTGAACAAAGCTGATCGTAATGCTGCTCCCGGCATTCTGAATCGGCAGCGGGGGCAGGGGATTGTGGCTCTTGTCGCCTACATCTGCGGCATAGACAGTCCCATCCGGATCAACCGCCAGCGCGGTCACTTCGCGCCGAGGCGCGCTGAACAGCACATACCCCTTGCCATCCTTGTCGACGCGATACACCAGCCCCGACCCATCCGAACCGGCAAGCAGATTCCCAGCCTTATCCCACGCCAAAACGCGAATATGCTGCTCGTCCGTCCTGAAAAACACCTCTGCCACGGGATGCGCTTCAGCCACATTCAACCGGTAAATCGCCCCCGGCCCACCTGTTGCGATGTACAACTTTCCAGCAGAATCGAAAGTCATGTCCCAGATGTAGCGCGACTTGCTCTCCGCCTTCTTGCTATCGTCCGGCTCTCCAGCTTTTGCATCAGGCTTCTTCTGATCCGAAGAGCCGTTCTCAGCCTTGGCCAGATCGAACACCACCTCCGCCGAACTCTCGTTCAGCGGCTTGTTCGCGTCTGTCCTTGGGCTTGGCCCTGAGCCTGGCTTGATTCGATAAACCTTCCCGTCCGGAATCGTCGCCGCATATAGCGCCCCATCCGGCCCCAGCCGCAGCACCTGCACCGCAAGAGCCTTGGTCTCAAACAGCGTCTGAAATCGCGCGCCATCCTTGCCGTCCCGATTGACCTTGAGCACCGTCGTAGGCGAACCCGTCGCCAGATAAACCGAGTCGGCCTTGGCGTCCGTCGCCACTGACCATACAAAGCTCGAAGGCGTCGTCAACACCTCGTTCGCGACAGGCCCGCTGCGCAGCCTGCCATCGCTGGTGATCTCGACCCCCTGCGGCGTCCCTTTCTCAAACTCCTCAAACCGAGACTGCGTCCAGAGCTTCGTCCCCTGCGCAGACACAGAAGCGCTCGCCATCGACAGAAAAGCCGCAGCAACAGTGAGCAAAGTTGTTTTCGAAACGGAGCGAGATACACAATGCGCGCGATAAATAGAGGACAGATGCATGCTGACGCTGAGTTTACTAGAGTTGGCTTGGTTGACGGGCCGATCCACCAGGCTTCGGCCACAGCCATTGCAGTCCTCTACACAACTCCGGCGGCGAAGCCGCGTCCCGCCGTCCGCGCAGGACTAGTTTGCCAGTACAGCCCGATACCGCACCTTGTTCTTCTTCACCTTCTCAATCGCCTCATTCGCCTTGGCCATCGGGAAATCCTCAGTCTGCGCCCGCACGCCATGCCGGGCCGCCACATCCACCATCTCCCGCAAAAGGTGCGGGCTCCCGATCGGACTACCGGTAATCGTCCGTATCCCCGCGATGATCGGAAAGGCCTGCACGCTTATCGGCGAAGGCGGCACTCCCACAAAGCAAAGCGTTCCCGTCGGCCTGAGCGCCTGGATATAAGCATTCCAGTCCTGGTCGGCGTTGATCGTTGTCAGAATGAAGTCAAACTTGCCCGCAACCTCGCGCATCATCTTCGACTCGCGCGTATTCACAAAGTAGTGCGCGCCCAGTTCCAGCGCTTCCTTCTCCTTGGCTTCTGAAGTAGAGAAGGCTGTAACCTCGGCTCCAAAAACCCGCGCAAACTGCAACGCCAGATGCCCCAGTCCGCCGATACCCACAATGCCTACTCGCGAAGACGGATTCACACCATGCGTACGCAACGGGTTATAGACCGTGATCCCTCCGCAAAGCAGCGGTGCCGCGCCCTCGCTAGAAAGCGCATCCGGAATAGGAATCGCAAACCGCGCATTCACCCGGACGGCACTGGCAAACCCGCCATGTCGATGCACGCAGGTCGCCTCCATTTTGGCGCAGAGATTCTCCATTCCTCTCGTGCACCACTCGCACAGTCCGCAGGAGTTCGACTGCCAGCCCACCCCTACGCGCTGTCCGACCTCCAGGTTCTTCACGCCCACGCCGACAGCAGAAACGTTGCCAATGATTTCGTGGCCGGGAATGAAAGGGTATTGGCTCATTCCCCAGTCGTTCGAAATCAAGTGAAGATCGCTATGGCAAATGCCGCAATGGGAGATTGCGATCTCCACTTCCTGAGCTCGCAACGTGCCCGGGTCGTACTTGAATGGGAGAACTTCTGCGCCAGCCGCGTGGGCTGCTAGTCCATGAATCTGAGCCATATATACCTTGATTGCCTCACCGAAAAGGTAGGAATGCCAGCCTGTTTACCCCGAAAACACACGACCGGTCAGTCTTGAATCCCAAGTGGAGATGAAAGCGCCACATTCTCCCGCAGTAAAATTATTTTAACCCGCCGCCGCTCTCAACACGCAGAGTAAGAATCTGCACTCCGCTCAGGACTCCGCCAGCCGGGGCATCCGCAGCCACCACTACCGACTCTCCGTGCAGACTCACGTCCTGCCCGCTTCGTTCTGATTCCATTGTGTTGGCCATCGACGGAGGCAGGCTTTCCAGCGTGCGTCCTTCGAGCGATGCCTGCGATTCCGGCAGCAACAGACTCAAATACAGCCGGTCCGCCGCATGAAGCCCCCGCAGCCGAGCCGAAGCCGCCGTCAGGCTCGCCGGTTTCGTCGTCGCGCCAGCCGCTTCAAGCGTCCGGTCCAGTGCCACCGAACTCCCAACCAGCAGCCGCACATTTCCCGGTTCCAGTCGCGCAGGAATGACAAACGGCAGCCGCACATTCCGCGCCGGTTGTCTCCACGAACGCAGCGTAGCCTCCACCATCACCGTGTCTCCCGCATGCACGATGCTCGAAGACACCAGCCGCACGCTTTCGAGTTCAACTCGCAAATCCTTCGGGATCGCCTCCACATGCAATCGCACGCTCTCGATCGGCTCAAGCCGGCCGGCATTCGCATACAGCCGGTTGAACCCATCAAAGACGCCCAGCGCAGCAGCCAGTTGTGGCGCCATAGTCTCGCCCGGCGCGCCCCATGACTCCAGCGGAACCGCCGCCTGTCCCTTGAGCCTCACCTCGCCGGTCACGTGGTAGGTCACATTGGCCGCGCTCTGATTCGTTTCAAGCAACGTCTGGTAAATCGAAACCAGCATCGCCGAAGGAGTCAGAGATGGCAGATCCAGAATCTCCACCTTCCGCTCTACCCGCGCACCAATTCCCGCAACCGTCATAGAAACAGGAATCATTCGCGCCGTCGCGCCCAGTTGGCCTCGAATCGCCGCATCGCGATCCTCGGTGAAGGCGCCAATCGTCCGACCAGTGTTGATGATCTTGAAGGCGTTCAGCGGAGACGCAAGCGTTGCCACCACCTCCGCCGAAGTCATCGGCAGAGACACCGGCCCAGCCTGCAAAATCGGATGCCCGCAAGCTAATAGCTGCTTCGGGTCAACGTAGGTCACCGTGCAGGTGGCTGCAATCTCAAGGTCTCCGCGCACCAGTTGCAGGCTCACCGCCGACCCCGGCACGATTGGAGCGGAATCGCCAGCCGTATCCCCCTCAGCTGAACTGCCGCTGCCACCCGCCGAAACTACATCCAGCCCCGTTCCCGCGACCCGTTCCTTCCACAACCGGATTGCCTCGGGCTCAAATCCGCTCATCAGCAGCGGCGTATCCATCGCAGCAAAAGTCTGCCCGTCGCCAGGTTGCGGTCCGCGTCCCATCTCCGGCCGCTCCGCATCCGGCCGCGCGTCTGCAATCAGGCGCGGAATCTCCGGCTCATCCCGCAACTGAATGTCGCGAACCTCCAGCATCTGCTCAATCGGAGTAATGCCGGCAATCGGCTCCTTGCTGAACTGCCCAATCCTGTAAGAAAGCGCCCCCAGAAGCTTCCCATCCACGTAGACCGGGCTGCCGCTCATCCCCGCCACCACGCCGGTATATTCAGGCTTTTCCCCATGCAGTCGAGCCAGGATCAGGTCCCGCCCGGGCCCGCGCGCTCCACGCAGCAATCCCAGGATCTCGACCTCCATCGGCTCAGGAACCGTCCCTTCAAAGACCGTCCAGGCCGTGCCCTTCATCCCTCGCTTCAGCTCGCTAAGCGGAAAGAAACCTGCGCTCGAAGGCGGAGGCCCGGCCGCCAAAGTGGAAGCAGGCCCGGCAGCATGTCCCGAACCAGACCCCGCCGCCGGCGTCGAACTCTGGGCAAAGGCTCTCCCCGGCAGCAGTCCGCAAGCCAACAGCAGCGATACGGACAACAATGCCGCGAAAACTTTATTCGGAATATGTTTCTTCTGAGCGTTCCACACGTCTACCAGATTAGACGTAGCGGCGCGGCTCTGCGCGGAACATTGCTTATATTGGTCGCAGAGGCTTGTGAATTGTTCCATGCTGCCCCTGTTCAGGGCCGCCGGTTCGCCACAGGTACTTCTTTGCCCGTATGCTGCTTGTCAGTGAGGTTGGAATGCTCAGGATCGACAAATTAAATCATCAACAGCTTTCGTCCCAAACTATGGTCCCGTCTGTCCGGACCCATTTACCTATCCCGTTGGCCCTGCTCGCGCTTTTGATCTGTACCGGCACAGCCTGCCTCGCTCCGCGTGCGCTCGCCCAGTCTCAACAGCCTGCCCCCAAACCGCAGCAGCCCGATACCTCACCCACAGACTCCGGCGGCCCCGGTTCCGACTCCGGCCCGATCGTTGTCCCCAAGAAGAAAGCGCAGCCCGACGACACACCGCCTCCACCCGCACCGGTCGCGCCGACCGTCAAAAATCCCGCCGGCCTGCCGCCCGTCTCACTGCGCATCGAAGTTCCCGAAGTCACCGTCGACGTAGGCGTCCTCCTCGAAAAGACCCACCAGTTCGTTCCCGGCCTCAAACCCGCCAATTTTAAAGTCTTTGAAGACGGCAAAGAGCAGAAAGTCATTGGTTTCAAGCGCATCGAAGCCCCCATCACCGCGCTGCTCATCTGCGAATTCGCATCGACCAGCTATCAGTTCATCTACGACATGCGTAATGCTGCATGGGACTTTACCCAGCAGCTCAGGCCGCAGGACTATGTCGCCCTGATGACCTTTGACATGCGCACCCAGATCCTGACCGACTTCACCCAGGACAAGCGGCAGCTCCTTGAAGCCATCAACTCCCTGCGTATCCCAGGCTTCTCAGAGCGCAATCTGTTCGACGCTGTCTACGAAGGACTTGACCGGGTCAGCCGCATCGACGGCGAGAAATACATCATAGTCATCGCCTCCGGTCGCGACACCTTTTCCAAGATCACCTGGGACAAGATGATGGACAAGATCAGGAAGACCCCGGACGTGACCATCTTCACCATCTCCACCGGCGGATTCGCACGCGCCATGACCGAGGGACGCGGCGGCTTCAACGGACAGTTGCGTGACATGGACTACCTCCAGGCCGACAACGAAATGAAAACCATGGCCCGTATGACCGGCGGCATGTCCTTCCAGCCGCGCTTCACCGGCGAATACCCAGACGACTTCAATGCCATCAACCAGGCCATCCGCTCCAAGTACGAACTGATCTATCACCCCACCAACTCCCGGCAGGACGGTTCCTTCCGCAAGCTGCAGGTCGAGTTGGTCGACGAAGAAGGCCATCCCCTGCAGATTCAGGACGAAAAGCACAAACCGCTTAAATACGAACTGATCTTCCGCAACGGCTACAAAGCCCGCCAGGAAGTCGAGTAGAAACAGTAATCTGGGTCCTACCCTCGCCGCGTCTCAGTTTTTGCGGCTTGGGGGGATCCACCAAGCCCACCAATCGGGTCTTTTCTGATGCGACCATTCGGCTCGATAGGGCATCGAATAAGGTAACTAGGACCGAAACGCTCTTGTTTCCGTACCCCATTGGCAGTAAAGTAAACATAGCGTTCAAAATCGAAGCAGATTCAGGGAGAAACCACACATGGCTACCGCAACCGCAGCAGTTACAAGCGAGACCCCAAGCGCACCGATTACGGAAACCAAGGCAACTCCGCTGAATATGACCCCCTCCGCAATTGCCAAAGTTCGCGAGATCATGGCCACCCAGGATCCAATCCCTGCTGGTCTACGCGTTGGCGTCGTCGGCGGCGGCTGCTCGGGCTTCCAGTACTCAATGGCTTTCGAGAACCAAAGCGGGATGATGGACAAGGTCTTTACTTACGATGGCCTCAAGGTCTTCATCGATGCCACCTCTTTGATGTATCTGAATAATTGCGTCGTGGACTACGTTGAAACCTTCGAAGCAGCCGGCTTCAAGTTCGAGAATCCCAACGTCAAGAGCACCTGTGGCTGCGGATCCTCCTTCAGCGTGTAAGAAGATCAACCTGTAGTCTTTTGGCGTGCCCAGTGCGCTTTTCGCCCAGGTTCCCTCACTAGAAAAGCCCGTCCTAAGGACGGGCTTTCTAGTCTCAAACGAAATTGTTTGTCATCCTGAGCAGGGCGAAGGATCTGCTTTTCAGCGATTTGCGCTCAGCCGACGAATCACTGCTGCGGATTCTGCGGCTGCGAAGGCTGTTGCGGCTGCGTCGGGGAGGTAACAGGTCCATTATTCAGGCTCGGTGAATTCACCACTGGCTGCGTCCCGCTGTTGCCCGCACCCCCCATCCCCTGACCTACCGCCCCGGTATTGTTGCTGAGCATCACCCGCTCCTGCGCCGGATCGTATACAAACTCCCATTCGTTGAAGTGCTTCTTTTTCTTGTATTCCAGGATCGAAACCTTTGGACTGATGCTCTCCACCCCGATAATCCCGCCGCCCCCAAAAGTCTGCCCGTTCCCGCTGGAAGTGCTGTTGCCAAAGGTCGATGAGCTGCCGGAAGTGCTTCCGGTCCCCGTCCCAGTTCCAGTGCCGGTCGTTGGCGAATTGGGATCGGTAGGCGTCGTCGTTCCCGTCCCGCCAGTATTCCCCCCATTATTCCCCGCATTCGGATCAGTCGTATTCCCGCCGATCGGGCTCGGACTCCCACTGATAGGGCTATTACCTCCGAACGTGCCTCCGCCGATCGGGCTATTTCCTCCGAACGCACCCCCTCCGGTCGGGCTTGAAGAGCCATTTCCGAATGTGCTCCCCCCAACCGGACTCCCGATATTCTGCCCGACTCCGCCCGGCCCGGTTCCAGCCAGTGTCTGGCCGCCAGCCAGAGGCTGGCCAAAAAATCCCATCACCGTAGGTAACTTGGCCTCGCCAAAATGAATCAGGTGCCATTCGTCCTTGCCCGTGATCGGATCCTTGTACCGTTTGCGCAGGAAGCGAATCTCATTGGTCTTCTCCAGCGCATCCATATTCGGCGGATAAGCCCCAAATTTTTTGTAGTAAAGCTGAATCGCGCGCCGGTACTGCATGCCGCGATGCATCAATTCAACCTCGCGATCCCGCTCAATATCCGCAGCTACCTTGGGAGCAGCAATCGAAAGCGCAATGAGGATCATCACCATCAGAAACAGCACCCCGATCAGCACATAGCCCCGCTCACCATCGCGGATAACGCGGCCACGCGCAGCTATACCGTCACCAGTGTGCATCGTCCGGTTCCGTGCTCGCTTCTGAATTCCCATAGCAACGCTCAATTCGCCGACAGCGGCAGGGTCTGAGTGTTGTTGTAGCTCAGGTCCGTCACCTGCACCGAGTGCAGATCCACCGCCACCACCTTGTAGCGATGATTCACAATCTCGCCAGCCGCCGCCTGAAAAATATCTTCGCCATGCAGCAAAAAGGCCTGCCGCGCGCCATCTTTCGTAGCCGAATATCCAAAATACTTCAGATCGATTGCAGGCGGCGCAGGCGGCACATACGGTGGCGGTACAGTCGGTCCTGTCGGCTCCGGCCGGGCCGGCGCCTTGGCTACCTCAACCTCCACCGGCGCCGAATCCGCGGAGAAAATATTCCGCCCGCTCCCGGCATATTCAATCGACTCAATCTCAGCCAGCTTCTCCATATGCAGCGCCGGATCCAACCCTGTAGTGGCTATTTTGCGCGCCGTCGGCCCTGTCGCAACTGCAGCCCCGCTGCTTCCCGTGGCAGCAGTTCTTACTGAGGGCGTTGCCGTAGTAGCAGGCTTTGCAGCCACAGGCCGCGCAGGAGGCGCCGACGATCCGCCAAACAACTGGCTGATCACCAGATACAACAACACACAGAAGAGTACCCCGGCAATAATCACGTTGCGCTTGTTTTCAGTACCAACCTTCAATGCCATGGCTACTGGCCCTCCCCGGCATCGTCCGGTGTCGAAGGCCCAGGCTCAGCCTTGGCGGGCCCCGTCTTAGAAGGATCACCCTCCGCCGGAATCGTATTCACCGGCACATCAGCCGGCCGCAGCCACGTCGAAAACTGCATCCGCAGATTCACCGCGCCGCTCTGCTGCCCCGTAAGCGACATCGCGCGAATCACAAAGAAAGTCTGGCTGCGCTCCAGCCCGTTGACGAAGCGCATGATCGACGGATAATCCCCGCTGAGGCCCGCTTCCATGCGAATCTCCGTCAGGTCTCCCGCACCCGGCAACGGCACATAGGCCACGCGCGTCAACTGCACCCGGCCCTTGCCCTGAAGCTCACCCAACCGTTCCAGAATCGACGAATAGCTCGGCGGAATCCGCTTGGCATAAAACTCATCAATCTGCTCACGCGAAAGCTCCACCTTCTTATCCAGCCCGCGCAACGGAGCCGTCTGTAACTGCAGCGTGCGGAGTTCCGCCTGCCGCCCGGCTATTGCGTCCATATTGCTTCCACTTGTCTCCTGCCAATCCAGGCCCACTCGAATGCCGACAGCAAGCACAGCAATCGCCAGCACGCCAAAGCCAACCGCATGCAAGCCAACCGGAGAAAGCAGACGCTCTCGCAGCACAGTAAAGCGGCTCATTGCGGACCCCCAGTCTGGTCAGTAGGAGGTACATTTCCCGGAGGAATCCGATTCCGGTCATGATTCCTCAATCCGTTGGCATCATAGCCAGTCGGAGGCTCCTGGTACTGCGGCTGGCCCGGGCTCTGCCGCTGGCCCTGCATCGGGAACTGAGGCCGATTCTGCGGCGCCATTCTCATTGGTCTCACTGGAGCGCCAGCCTGTACCGGTTGCGGATTCGGCGGCACATACCCCGGCGGCACAGAAGAACGCGGCGCCGCCATCGACTGCGCTGCCCCTCCATGCGCATGTTTCTGCGCATCAATCTCCGCGCGCCGTTCGTCAGGTGTGGCCGGGTTGTACTCCGCCAGCAAGTCAAAGCTCACCCGGCTCGGCTCGCCGACCTGCTGCATACCCGTCCTTGCGTTATTGTTTTCCTCGTTCTCTCCCGAAATCCTCGGAGAAGCAAACCGCGGCGAGTGCTCCATATTTCGCACCATCGCTACTGACCGCTCGCGCAATCCCGCAACGCGCAGCCGCAGCGTCAATCTTCCGTCCTTGTCGCGAACCGGCTCAATAGCCTGCACCTGCACTCCGGCAGGAAGCACACGCTCGAGGTCCTCCATCGCTTCCGTCCATGAGAAAGATTTCTCATCAAACAATGCGTTGAGGAACCCCGCCTGCGTCAGCACCTTGGCGTTATCCGGCTGCTGCATCTGCCTCTGGTAGCCCTGCTCTTCCTGTCGAATCTGCACAATCGAGCGGTCCAGAACATCCTCCTGAGCCTTCACGCGCAGCGCCGCCTGGTGAAAATGCAGCAGCCCAAAAACCAGCCCGATCAGCACCACCGCCAGCGCGGCCATGCCAATGCGCAGCCGCTTCAGTGCCGGACCCTGGTCCGCATAAGGGCGTGTCGCGAGATTGAGTGTGATCTTCAACTAATTCGTCCCCGCCAGGGCGCCTGTTACTCCAGCCACTGAATGATGTCCAATCGCCGACGCAATCCCCGTCTCCGGATGCGGCACTAACTCCTCCACCACAAGCTCCTCATCGTCCAGCAATTCCGCAAAATCCCTCACCGACAGCACCCCCGAGTACAGCAGCCGATAGGGACGAACCTGTAACCTGTCTTCATAGAACGCCGCCGCCACCGCAATCGACCTCTGCACCTCAGCCCGCTGTGCCTCAGGATCCTGCGGCAACTCCACCGTTCGATACAGCTGAATATCGTTCCCCGAAACAATCGAAGTAGTCAGCGACTGCGAACTCAGATTCACCGCCAGCACCGCCTCCTGGCTGTCAATCGCCGAGAGCGCCGCAAGGCTCGACGGCAGCACCACGCCAGGCTCAAACCCCGCCGCTCGCACCGCCCCCTCGTATTCAGCCAGCACTGGCCCGGGAATAATCGCCGCCAGCACCTTCCACTGCGTCTCCAGCCGCGAAGATCCTTCGTTCAACACCTGGAAGCTGACACCAGCCTCCTCCACATCAAACGGAACCGACTTGCGCAATCGAAACCGCAACACCGGCAGCGCCTCTTCCGGCTTCGACGGCAGCGTATCGAAATCCAGCACAAATACCCGCACCGCCGAGTCCGGCACCACCACCGTGACCGCCTTCACCCGAGGCTGCACCTGTCCCAGCGCCGAGCGAATCGCATTCGACACCGCAGGCGAATTAGCCAGGTTCCCCTCAGTCAGGCTCGGAGCCAAAGAACTGGCCGGCAAACCTTCGGCAGCATACACAGGCCGCTGCCCGGCAGCAGGCGTAGCCGCCGCAACCACACCCTCATGGGAAATCTCGCAGGCAGCTGCAGGTCGTCCACCCTTCGCAATCCCCAACGGCACCTGTATTCGAAAACGCGCCACGAACTCCCTCTCTTAAACCACTGTCAGCGCTTCCAAAATCCCGCTAACCTGCAAAACTCGCAAACCACACGAAGCGCAGCCAACCGGCTATCTGCTCGCCTCAATGAACGTAACCTTGTTAATTTCCTTCAGCGTAGTAAAGCCTCGCCGTACGCGGTCCAGCGCCGACTCACGCAAAAAGCTCATGCCTTCCTTCTGCGCCTGTTTACGCACTTCGGAGGTGGGCTTCTTGTCCAGAATCAACTCCCGGATCGGGTCCGTCAAATCCAGCAGTTCGTGGATAGCCGTACGTCCGCGATACCCCGTTCCGCCGCATTCAATGCAGCCAGTGCCCTCGCGAAACTCAAAGTCGCGCCACTCCGCCGGGTCAAGTCCACTCATCACCAGCGTCTGTTCCGAATGCCGTACCGTATGAGCGCAATGTTCGCAAATCGTACGCACCAACCGCTGCGCCAGAATGCAATTGAGTGCGGAAACAAAGTTGTAAGCTTCAACGCCCATGTTCAGGAAGCGGCCCAGCACATCGACGACGTTATTCGCATGCACGGTAGTGAACACCAGATGCCCGGTCAGCGCTGAATTGATCGCAATCTGTGCCGTCTCCGCATCGCGGATTTCGCCGACAAGAATCTTGTCCGGGTCATGGCGCAGAATCGAGCGCAATCCACGAGCAAACGTCAGCCCCTTCTTCTCATTCACCGGAATCTGCGTGATACCGCGAATCTGGTACTCCACCGGATCCTCAATCGTGATGATCTTGTCCTCATCGCTCTTGATCTCATTCAGCGCGGCGTAAAGAGTAGTGGTCTTGCCCGAACCAGTCGGTCCCGTAACCAGCACCATCCCGTAAGGTTCACGAATATAGCGGCGGAAGCGGCTCAAATCCTCATCCGCAAAACCCACAACCTCAAGGGTCAGATTGCGAAACTTCTCGCTCATTGACTCCTTGTCAAGCACGCGAAGCACCGCATTCTCGCCATGGATCGTAGGCATGATCGAGACGCGGAAATCGATCAGCCGCCCTTTGTATCGCACTCGGAATCGGCCGTCCTGAGGCACACGTCGTTCAGCAATATCCAGCTCCGACATGATCTTGATGCGCGACAGAATCGTCTGATGATGTTCCCGCGCGATCGGCGCCATCGCCGGCTGCAGCACACCGTCGATGCGGTACTTCACCAGCAGCGAATCGTCGTATGTCTCGATATGGACGTCCGAAGCGCGCCGCTCCAGTGCGGTAAAGATCGTCGTATCCACCAGGCGGATAATCGGGCTCAGATCCTCATCGCCCGCCAGCTTTCCGATCGAGATATCCTCGTCCTGGTTCTCATCTCCTGAGAGCACATCAAAGGTCAGTCCTTCGCTGGCCTCATCCAGCACGCGCTGCGATTGCTCGGTCTTTTTCAGGAGATCCGTAATCTGCGAAAGCGTCGCCACCCGAGGCTCAATGCGATGCCCCAGCAACCCGGCAATCTCATCCAGCACCATCAGCTTCGACGGATCGCTCACCGCAATCACCAGCAGATCATCGTGCAGTTCCAGCGGCACAAAATTGAACCGGAACATGAGTTCTACCGGCACGGTGCGCAGCAGATCATGCTGGATTTTAAAGTTTTTAAGATCCGCAAACTCCGCACGATACCGCCGCGCCAACTGCTCCGCCTGCGCCCGCTCATCCACCTGCCCAAAAGCGGGCACGGGGGAGGGAAGTCCATTCAAGTGGAACGGCGCAGATGCACACTCAGCCTCTCTAACGGCTGACTCCACCCCGTACCCCTATACCGGCACCTGGGCGCTCTTTCATCTCATGAAGGTTGCAAAGCGATCGCATTCGCCCGGAGGGACACGCCTGGACTTTCCTATCGTGACCTCTCTTGGCGGTGGCTCGCAGAATGCTGCTTCCAAGATCGTCAGTTATGAGTTATCCGGCGCAGGTGCAGACCTGTTGAATCCCGATACTCTATCGCTCCACGGCTGCGTTCAAACAGTAATCAAGCCTTGATTCAATCGAGCTTTGACTCGCTAATTCAATAAGTTCTGCTTGTGTCGGTTGCTTTTTGCTCTGACTGACATTCAAGCGTCAGCCATCAACCAGCCGCTGGCTTCTCGACTGCGCGCAGCATGATGCAGGTGATGTTATCTGCACCGCCGCGCTGCTTTGCATGCTCGATCAAGCCATTACAGATAGCCGTCAGTTCGGTCCCTGCCAACGCCATCGACGCTATCTCCTCCGGCTGCGCATACCGGGTCAAGCCATCCGAAGCCAGCAGCAACATATCGTCCAGACTTAAAGAAACAGCAAAGAAATCCGGCTCCACAACATCCGTAGCCCCGATCGCTCGCGTAATCACCGACTGTAGATTCGAAGCCGCGGCCTCCTCCGGCGTCAACAGCCCCATGCGCATCTGCTCATCCAGCAGCGAATGGTCCAGCGTAATCTGCACGCATATGCCGTTTCTGATGAGATAAGCGCGACTGTCCCCAACATTCCCAATCACCACTCGTGCCCCATCAAGGCAGGCGCACACCAGCGTCGAACCCATCCCATACAATCGCGGATTAGCATCGGCTACCTCGCGTACCACCCGATTCGCGGCATGCACCGAGTTCAGCAGACGCGCCTCGATCGGCGCCAGTTCTCCGTCACCGGTTCCTTCGGGAGCCTGCGCTTCAAATGTCTCAATCAGCGCACGAACCGCCATACCGCTGGCGATCTCCCCGGCTGCACTTCCGCCCATTCCATCGCAGACCACGTAGACATGACGATCGGCGTCGTAGCCAAAGCTGTCTTCGTTGTTACTGCGTTGGCAGCCAATATCTGTAGCTGCGGCAAAGTCGAGGGAGAATACCGACGTCTGTGTCATGAGGAACTGCCTCGCGAGCGGACGGAAGCCACGTGAGAACGCTAAACTATTTCGCGCAGAAAATCGACGAAAATACTTACAACCTAAGGAACATCAACCGTCTCTTCACCAGCATCGGTGAAAGTGATAACTCCGCCCCAGATACACATCAATTGAGAAACATTATCCAGCGTAGGGAAATTGGCAAGTAACACCGTTGGCGCCCCAGTCACCCACGGCGCCGGAGTCGCCGGAACACACGGCATCGGTGTAAGTACTCCCAAAGCAGCCGCCGTCGCAGCCGCCACCGTCGGGTTCGAGGGCGACTGACACATCCCGAAAGGCATAATATTCGTCATCGGGATGTGGTCCATGATATTCGCATCCGGCATCTGGCTGGTGAATACTTTGTTAGTCGGCAGCACCACAAGCGAACTCGGCGCCATCCCAAAGGTGCACTGCATCTGTGCCCCCATGCAAACCTGTAAAGGCATCGTCCGCCTCCTGCAAATTCAGCTTCGAGTGTACGCCCGCACCCGTCTCGCAGCGAAGATAATGTGCTGAAACTCCTGCGACTATAGAGACCGTCAGCTCCGGTATGAGATAAAGAATGTTTCCCGAGGAACAGCCCATGAACTGTCGTCAAAGACTTGCTTTTCGATTTGCTCCGCTGTTCCTTGCGCTACTGGCCATCCCGGCCATCTCTCTTGGCGCACAACCCTTACCGCCCACTCATGTCGACGATTTCACCGGCCGTCCACGAGTTATCGTCATCAGCGACATTGGCAACGAACCAGACGACCAGATGTCCCTGGTACGCTTCCTCGTCTACTCAAACGAATTCGATGTCGAAGCTCTAATCGCCACCACATCCACCTGGCAAAAGACCGCAACGCACCCTGAGACCATGCGTAAGCTCGTCGAAGCTTACGGCCAAGTTCGCCCCAACCTTTTGTTGCACGCTCACGGCTGGCCAACTGCTGAAGAGCTGATGGGCAAAGTCTTTACCGGACAACCAGCCTACGGCATGGCCGCCACCGGCGACGACAAGGCATCAGAAGGCTCAAAAGCCATCATTCAAGCCGCAGACAAAGACGATCCCCGCCCCATCTGGATCACGGTCTGGGGAGGAACCAACACCTTAGCCCAGGCCCTGATCGACGTACGCCGCACTCGCTCACTCGAAGACCTGAAAAAGTTCGTCGCCAAACTGCGCATCAGTTCCATCTCAGACCAGGACGACGCCGGCCCTTGGATCCGCCGCGAATTCCCCGATCTCTTCTATGTCGTGCAGCCCTCGGCCCCCAACAGCGGCGAGTACTATTACGCCACCTGGACCGGCATCAGCGGAGACAAATACTACCGCAACGGTGCGGGCGCGAATTTCTCCGTCGTCACCAACGAATGGCTCGAAACAAACATCCGCAGCAAGGGCCCTCTCGGCAAAGTCTACCCGCGCTGGATGTTCATCATGGAAGGCGACACCCCCTCTTACCTCGGCCTCATCGACAACGGCCTCGGCAGTTGGCATCGTCCCGACTGGGGCGGCTGGGGAGGCCGCTATATCTACCGCCAGCCCTACGGCGAAACCCACCCCATCTGGACCCAGGGCGGCGATGAATTCCTCCGCGTCACCTCGCAGGACACCGTTACCGGCGTCGACGGCCAGGAGCATGTATCAGACCAAGCCACCGTCTGGCGTTGGCGCGAAGCCTTCCAGAATGACTTCGCCGCACGTATGGACTGGACCATCAAAGACTTCGCCCACGCCAACCACAACCCCATCATCGACGTGAATGGTGTCAGTGACACATCACCCATCGTCATCGACACAGAAGTAGGCAAGCCCACAACTCTGGACGCCAGCAAGTCTCATGATCCCGACGGCAACACACTTACTTACCACTGGTTCCACTACCAGGAAGCAGGTGTCACCGGCACCAATCCCGCAGCGGTCACCCTCACCGGAGATAACTCTGCAAAGGCAATAGCTACCGTCACTGCCGCCTGTCGGCCCCCCTGGATCTCCGGCTTCATGAAATGTTCCGGCGAAGGAACCGCACACATCATCCTCGCCGTCACCGACAACGGCTCCCCACAACTAACTTCGTACCGCCGTATTATTCTGAACGTGCACACTGAGGCAGCCCACTAGCTGTAACAGCAGCTAAGCAAGAAACTTCTTCAGCGGCTCCCAGTAATGCGAGTGCCATCCAAAGTCCAGAGAGTCAAACTTGCCTTCAGGAAACCCCGTGTGGTCCAAGACCACGACCGTCCCGCCGCCTTGCGGTTTGAGCTCAAACCTCGCGGAAGAAAAGACACCCGGCTCCCATGCGGCCGGTCGCCATGCTTGCACGATTCTCTTATCCGGAACCAGTTCCACAGTTACACCGACAATGAGTCCGCCGAACATCGAGAAAGCTCCCCCAACCTTCGGATCAATCTCTGCCGGCATACCCGAAAACGTCGCGAACTCCTTCGAACTTAGCAGCGCCTCGTAAATGCGGTGCGGGGCAGCTTTGATCTCTGTCTCCTGATGCAGCGAAGTACGATGAAGATTTTCCGGCTTGGCAGGCGCTTCCTTCATATCCTGTTTCGCCAGATCCTGCGATTG
>Ga0206936_1022_pt1 | contig 51953 bp, 41 predicted proteins | sample Alteio_BWOrgHeat_14_FD_152922 | JGI IMG/M metagenome (GOLD analysis project Ga0206936, IMG submission 152922) | Enriched cells from forest soil in Barre Woods Harvard Forest LTER site, Petersham, Massachusetts, United States -... | ecosystem: Environmental > Terrestrial > Soil > Temperate forest >... | reverse complement strand
CATTAAAAAGAAACCCTGGTATAGGTTTGGATTCTAATAACTTTGTGTACTTCGCGGTTAATTAGTTTATTTTCATTAGCAATGTACCTGTTTTTAAAAAGAAAGCAATAGTATTTTAAAAAATAACAGGTAAATCAACAGCTATTTCATCTGCTATTAAAATGCTCTTATATCAATGAAAAACGAATGTGTATTTATCCTGTTTTTTTCTATGTATTTTGCCCGGGAATGTGTGTGTGTTATAAAAAAAGCAACACTAATGTGAAAAGATTGTATATACATTAACTATTTATCTACACTGATCAGATACTTTGGAATGTAGACTAAATATTAATGTATATAGATTAAATATACGGGAGTGTATATTAAATATTTATGTATGTAGATTAAATATACGGGAGTGTAGATTAAATATTAATGTATATAGATTAAATACTCGGGAGTGTAGATTATATATTAATCAGTGTAGATTAAATACTAGGGAGTGTAGATTATAAATTCATCTATATACATTAAAAGCTAATGTATATACAATCTTTTCAAATTCATAAGCGCTTTTTTCTTGGTGAGGTGTGTTATTTGATTGAATATCAATGGAAAGAGGGGAAATGGGGGAATTGAGTCGATAGGAGGGAATGGGTTTTGGTGGGTGATTCGACAGGCTCATCAACCTTTAGTGGGAAGGGGAGGAGGGAGGAGTTTTTGGGAGATTTTAAGGTTTTTATCTCCCGAAATTATACTTGATTCCTATATTAATTCCCCAATCAGAAAAAGGGTAATAAGTCTTTGATGCTTCTAATGGTTGATTGGGGTCATGTTGATATAAATTGGAAGAGGGATTATTGGAATAGTTATACTGCGTGGTTTCGATAGTCTGACCAGGCAATTGATCTTTACCATTATCTGTCAATTTAGTTATTTCTGAATGTTCCGGAGCCCAAGTTTGACCTGTAAATGTCAATTCACAATAAATACCAAATTGATTACTTAAATTATAATCAACACCTAAAGCAGCCATTAATCCAATTGAATATCCTTTGGTATATTTTATTGTTTTACTTTGAGCATCAGTGGTTATATTATTTAAACTGTCTGTAAATACTGTCGTCTCATCTTCATTCGCAATCATAACGCCCCCGAATCCAAAAACAATTCCAGCTTTTAAGTAAGGAGTAATATCAGATGGCTCGGAATAAATTTTAATTGCCGGTGTAATTCTCCATATACTTGCCTGAAACTTATTCGTTCCCGAAATAGTGGAGTAGGGGTAGGAATAATTTGAAATTATACTTCCATTAGAGGTATAAGAATTCCCTGAAATATATGAAATACCGATTTCTGTGGATATATGTTTACTGAAATTATAACCTATAGTGGCATTAAAATTCACCCCGCTTGCAAATGACCCGATAGTATTATTAATAGTTTGTGTATATGTATTTTGTGTTTGATAGCTGTTAATATCAGAGGTTATTTTTTGAGGAAATGCACTAAATCCATAACCTCCTCCTGCCGAAATATAAATTCCCTGGGCATGGTAGTTATTAATGGATAAAATCATTATGGAGAAAGTTGATACTAATAGATAAAGTTTTTTTAATTTCATAATTAATTATTAATAAAAATCCGCCGTGAATAACCATTAAATTAAATTCACGGCGGAAAATTAGTAAATTATTTTTGAAGGGAGATCAAATTCTTAAAAATCTGTTTATCAGTCTTAACGGTAACATAATAAACGCCAACTGAATTTTCATTCATATTCAAATTCATAAATGACTCATCTGTTGTAAGTCCAAATATAATTCTGCCAGTCATGTCAGTAATGGTAATCTGTTTATTTCCTACAGGCATTTCTAATTTGAAATTACCATTCGATGGATTTGGATAAATTTTAAATTGAGTAAAATTTTTATCTTCTATATTCTCTGATAATCTTTGACCATGATTTGAACCACAAGGGTCTGATGCACTTACAAATAGTGGCACACACTCACAGGGATCAAATATTGCACAATTACACCAAAAATCATTTTCTCTTATGAAATTATAAGAAACCCAATTCGAAACATAAGTATTTGAGCAATTTGTAGCTTGAACATAATATGTTCCTGAGTGAACTGTGGAATTTGTAGTATTCCAAAAAGGTAATGTAATATTAACACCATGAATATCAGAGAAATTAACATTAATAGCGCTTAAAGGGGTATTAGCTGCAATGTTATTTAACTTCCAAGGTGGGGAAACATAGCAATTATAAGAAGAAGCATCAGTTGCCGAAACTATATCTATTGTACTACCATTTTGAGCACAAACTCTTTTTGGTCCCGGAGAGCAGCCATTAGCATCATATTGCGGGCATCCATTATTAAAAACAGGGTCAGCAGGGGTATGGGCAAGAATTGGTGTCAAAGTTTGAGTTACAGAACAACCTCCATTATAAGTTGCAGTAACAGTAAAAGTATTAGATGTTGAGATACCTACATTAACTGTTATTGTATTTGTACCCTGACCTTTGACAATTACCCAATCTGGGTTTGAAGAATTCCAAAGGAAAGGAGAAACGAGAGATAAACCGCAAGGAGATGCAGGATAAGTTAAGGTAATTTGTCCACCAGTGCAAGGAAAATTGGTTGATGATATAATTGTCGGGTTCGGAGGTGCAGGTCTTGTAATTCCTGAAACAGAAATGGTCCTGTAATAATTTGCAGGAACGGTAGAAATTTGCAATTTACAACTTACACTCCCACCATTAGTGTAATCTGGTTTTAAGGTTATAGAAGAACCAGTTGAACTTCCAACCACCAACCAAGTTGAAGGATAAGTCCAGGCAAAAATGTCAGCATCAACATAATTAACACATGAATAAGTGACATTATCTGTGCAACACTCTTGGATTGTAGATGGGCCGGCCATATATAAAGTCGGCGGTGGTGGAATTCCTTTTACATGAACTGTTTGATCTAATTGTATGGTCCAATCATTATTATTATCATCCTTGCCTTTTATTATACATCTAACGTCTTCATTATCCATTGGTGCCCAGTAGGTTGACCAATTATAGATTGCCAAATTAGTCAAAGTTCCACTTGTAGGCACAGAATTGGTTGCAGTTACAGTGTAATCAGATGTTATATTACCATTAATTGTTCCTGTCGACCCTAACCAACTTGCTGACCATTCATAACTATTGACCACACAAGCAGTGGTAGTGCAGTTTCCTGTTAATCCTTCATCAACAGTAACTGAATAACTAGTGTTTACCAAAGGGCTTACAGGGGTTGGATGCAATGCCCATGCAGCATGTTGTGCATTTATCTTTCAACATAGGGAAAGAACTGCAATTGAAATTAAAATAAGTTTTAATTTTTTCATATTTTATATTAATTAATTTTTTTACCTACTCATTCGCTTTTCGGTTACCGCGCCCTACTCTTTAAAGGATTTTCGGGGAACTCCTTGATAAATACTTAATTTAAAAATCATGGTGTACAAGGATTCTGATAATTCAAAATTTCTGCGTCAGAAATAGGTGGAATTGTTTGAACATCATCAGAAAATGCATTCCAAGGAGAATTGGTTGGAGTAAATGGAATAAAAAGTGATACAAAATTATGACGTTCCCATAAAATCCACCAAGTGCGGTAATCTGTAACGTTAAGAGGGGCTCCAAGAGATTGAATTGAATTTAACTCATTTTGAGAACGGAAATCTATTGGTGGCAGAAAATCTTTGTAATTAGGTGATTGAATATATTGACATACAAGGTTACGAAGTTGCAGTTTCATTTGTCGTATTTGCAATACTACCTGAGCATTTTTCACAGCTTTAGGATTAAGAACTGGACCAATTGCCATAGCAATATTTTCCATATTCCATATTTGCACTCTCAAATTAATTATACTATCCGACAGGTTTAATAATGGATTATTTTGAGGATTGCTCCCGAATGCAAGAACTTCACCAGCTCGCATATAACCATAAGCCATTGAAATTGATATCAGACCTGGGTCAATGGTATAAGTGTTATGAACAGAAATTGATGGTTGAATAAGAGTAACGCCATTAGGAAGAGGATTAATAGGGTATTCTTGAATTGAATTTGTTAATAGATCTTCCACCGCCCTTCCGGCAATTGCAATAATGCCTTCGGTTGGCTGACTGTATAAATTATTCGGAGCTTTGCTTGGAAGAGGTGGGTCACAGAGAATTGCATAAATCATATCATATCCATCTGATATTGCTTTATCAATTGGAACAATTCTTTTTACTCCACCATCTACCCAAGTACAATTCCAAAAAATTTGAGGATTAAAGAAAGCTGGAATTGCAGATGAGCCAAGAATTGCTGTAGGCAAATCTATTTTAGGCGGAGGAACACCCATGTCAATTCCATTTCCATTTTGGTCTACGTAATGAACTTGTCCATCTTCAAGACAAGTCATTGCAATTCGAAGTTGAATTCCAGATCCTTGTATTTTGGTTGGGTCAAGAATTGCGATATTATTTAATTGTTTTGCAATAGGATCGAGAACATATATCGACATATTTTGTTGCAGATCGTTTATTAGATTAATAACATCTTGTAAGGCAATGTTGCCTGCAAAGGGTAGAGAAGTCAATAATTTCTGACCAAGGGTGAGTGTTATATTCTGAGGAGGTCCATTGCTGTTAATTAGGGAGTCGATAACCCCGCTAACATCGGGAGGCAGGTTAATAACCCATTGTGCCTTTATATACATATCTGAATTCTGCTTAAGTCCAAACCAAATGCTTTCCAAACCGTTATTTGGATCTTCGAGTGCGGCAGTTGTTCCTTCAGCTAGTTTAGCTGCATTAATTGAGCCTACCGATGTTCCATAAAGACCAACAGGTAAAATATTATGTTCGTATAAGTAGCGAATAGCACCGACCTGAAAATCCCCTTTTGCACCACCTCCACTTAAAACGAAAGCCGCCCTTAAATTAATTAGGATTGAAACTGAATTACTGACATTTCCAATAGAATCAGTTACCGTTATAGTTGCAGTTACATTTTGCATAATTGCATAAATATTATTTGGTCCACTTGGTAATGGAACTTCAAAAATTATACACGTATCGGTCCATTGGTAAATATTGAATACTGCCACGTCTCCAGGAGCCCCCCAATTTATTCCTTGTGCACTAAATGTAATATAACCACTATTCATATTAGCCCCCAATCTCAAACCATTTATAACAACCGGTTGCCCTATTCCGGTTGGAGCCGGACCTATGGCAGTTATTATTGGACCAAGAATTCTGGGTCCAGGTAAATTAATGGGCGTCACCTTATTCTTAAGATCTAGAATTTCTACATCTGTTAATGTTTTGTTTGATAATGTTGTTCCCGCCATCTTAATTTGTTTTTAATTTTTTACCTACTCATTCGCTTTTCGGTTACCGCGCCCTACTCTTTGGAGGATTTTCGGAGAACTCCTATTACCATGTACGACTTTAATAAGGTTAAACCTTTAATAATAATGATTTATTTATTTCCCGGTTGTACTGGATGTACTTGTCGAACTTGAAGCCTTCTTAAAGGGATTACTATCAAAATGAAAACCTATTGAAATGAACAGATCGTAAGTCCAAATTTTATTATGTAGTTGATCAAAATCCAAATTATCCTTTATTCTTTGCCCTTCAGTATATTGTCCTTTAAGCTGATCTTTTTGAGTAAAAGCGATCCCACAATTTAACGAGAGATTATCACCAATAATTAGTGATGGAGAAAACATAACTGCGGGATTACTTAAATCAAACATAAATCCACCTGTCAACCCAAATTTAAATGCTGCATCCTTATTTTGGAAAAATAAGTAACTATACATAAAAGTAGGGCTTATGTTTTTAAATACATTGGTTGTTGTACTATTGTCTCTTGTGATAAGATATGTAGATCCAGTATCAGCTTTTGAATAATAAGTAGGAAATTTTGTTAGTGTATTAGAGAAAAGATATGAGAATCCATAATATATTTTACTATGATTTATGACCTCTGTTTGAAAAACAAATGTCCATTTGTTTTTGTCATCTTTAGTAACAGTAATAGTTACTTTATCACCTTGTCTAATATCCAATGGAGTAGCAAGATTAATATGATCAGAAGTCAATACAATTAATTGTTTTGCATTTGTAATATCTCCAGGACAAATTTTTGCTTTTGTGGCTTTGTCAATTTCATCTTGTAGTTTAATAATATCATCTGGTATTTTAGACTCCGAAGTTTCTTTTGATAAAACATCCATTGCTTTTTCAATCGGATCACATGTGCCACCTGCTGACCCAAGAAACGCTGATGTATTTATTGCGTCAGGAGTTATGACTTCCTTTTTAATATCAATTGAATACTTTACTGTACTTAATAAAACTTTATTCGTTAAAATAAGTTGTTTTATTTCTTGAGGATCAATAGTTTGAGAAAATGTTTGGTTTAGGTTTTTAGACAAGTCAATTGTAAATGTCTGGGAAATACTTAAGCTACTAATAAAGCAGCAAAGAATGGTTAACTTTTTTTTCATTTGTTTAAATTTTAATTGTTATTAAATTGATAGAATTTTATTTGGATTAATTATACCTTCACCCCATGTTAGTTGATTATAATTTTGGGAATCTGAATAGGCGTTATCAATAATGAATTTTCTAAACGCCTCGTGATTATTGCTAATATTAATTTTCTTAGATTGAATTACAGATAACCATAAAGCAGCAACACCAGCAACATAAGGGGTGGCATAAGATGTTCCAGATACTGAATGAACAATTCCGCCCCCTATTGTATAAACGTCTACTCCATCACCAGGAGCAACAATTGTAACTCCTTCACCTTGATTGTTTGGTAGAGTATTGCCTGCTGTACGATCGCTTAAATCGAATTCACCCTGTCCAAATTGGGCATTTGGATTGATGCATTTGATGTTTCCAACAGAAATCATTCCTTTAATATTAGCGGGATATTCAACAACATCATTAGGGTTATTTCCAGCAGCAGCAATACATATTTTTCCAGCACTAATAAGATTATTTATATAAGCAGTTGTTTGTGGATATTCTTTTGTGCTTCCAAAACTCATTGAGATAATATCTGCACCAAATTCAATTGCTTTCTTAATTCCATTCAATCTATTATCTTCTAAAAAATTAATATTATTGGTATTAATAGTATTGTCATCTTCTAATATTTTAATAATAATCAAATCGCAAGATGGTGCAACACCTATTACCCCATTTAATCCTCTTGATGCTACAATTGTTGAACAATATGTTCCATGGAAATAATTGTCTTGAACATTATCTGAATTATCTAAAATATTATATTTCTTGGTTATACCTAAATTCAAATCACTATTTTTTAAGTCAATACCAGAATCAATAATTGCTATCTTAATTCCTTTTCCTTTGGTTACTGACCAAATTTTGTCAACGCCCAATAATCGAATACTCCATCCAAAATTAATTTGTGCAACTCCGCCACTCCAATAATAATTTTCACTTTCGTCTTTATACCATTGATCATTCCCATCATAATCGTCTCCTTTATATAAATTTCCATCAACATCAATAGCATCACCAGGGGCAATATATTGGAAATTTGGTGCGTTTACACTTGGTGCACCTATTCTTACATTAAGATTATTTGTTACAGTTAATTTCATATATTGATTTAACCAACTCTTTTTACAACTGTTGATGGTGTAGCACTTTGTTTTGATTTATCTTCATCAGGATTCTGCCCTGTTCCTCTTAAATTTACAAGTTTCTTTAATAAATCAAACCAGAATGGTGCCCCTAATGATATTGCTAATGCAGTTATTAACCAGCCTAATAATCTTAATAAATAGAAACCAAAATCATCGGTAGGATGAAAATCTCTTAAGCAAAAAGAACAATCTTTATAACCTAATCCCAAAACATTATTTGCATCCTTGATTTCGTTTTGTATTAAGGAATTTGCATTTTTAATTAATGTATCACTATTAACAGAACTATCGGATGGGTTTAGTATTTGTTGTTCTTTATGTGTTTTTACATAATTAGAAGCCATACTTGCAAGAGAATTTGCAGCATCCTTATCATGAGAAAGCTTTTTTACAATCATAATTGTATCAACATTAAAGGTGATTGCAACAACCATCCCGATAATTAACAAATATATTTGTGTCTGTCTTTTATACCATCCGCCTACCCTGTCCATCATATCGCCAAACCATGTTTCAAGGGAAGTTTTAAACTTTTCCATATCATAATTAGAAGCCTCTGCAAATGATTTGATTAATTTTAATGTTTCCTGTTCGATTATTTGAGCAGAATCCTTTGGGTCTTTATTTTCTTTAATAAGATCTTCTTGTTGCTTTATAAAACTTTTAATTTGATCACCAGGATTATTTTCATTTTGATTTTCTTTTAAAATGTCTATAACAACCTGAGAAAAATTTTCGGGTGTTATATAAGATGGTAAAGTTGTTGTTTTTTCAAACCATTTCGCCTCTCGAATGAAATATTTAATAAGTGGATGATTAAAAAAGTGAGTTGAAAATACTTTAGCACCTCCGTCATCAAGCATTCTCATAATACCTTTTTCAAGCATTGTAGCTCGTAACTTTAACCATGATGCAAGTAATTCTTGAACAGTTGTTGCTAATAAGCTATAAAGCAGGTAAATAAATACCAAACCAATTACAACATTAAATGCTACTGAGTTAAACATAATAAATTTTATTCCTATTTAATTTTTATAATACATTACATAATTAAAACCTATCAATCCTAGTCGTTTAAAAATTTTATTCCTTCACCTTTTACAAGCCATGATGTTCCGAAGGCTAAAAGCATTATTGTTTCCATCCAGAATGTTAGTGTATTTATTTTAAAACACGGCTTTACCTTACCCATAATAAGATAGGCAAACAAAACAAGTATGCACAAAAAGATAATGATACCGCATGTCCGGTATAAAATGTTTCTTGAATACTTCTTTTCACCTTTCCGAACTACTTCATTTTTCGATTTAGTGAATTTAAAATAAGATAAGTACGCCAGCGTAATGAAAAAAAGGGCTGCCGATATATAATGCATAACCCTGAAACAATCAAGCCCTTGACTGAAAAACACAATGCAATCTGAGCAGGATTCATCATCTTTCGTTAACTTCATCGGAATAAATGCCACTCCAAAAGCACATACTGCGGCAAAGTTGCACCACTTGTTATCATTTTCACCAGGGTATCCTTTATATGCAAAAAGAAATAATCCTACAGCACATAATGTCCCGGTAAGATAACAGCCCATGCGTGTATAATAATACTGGCTGATGGAATCCTGTATGCAGCAGCAATTAATACAGTATAATCCGATTGATAATACAATCGGTAAAGTGATGCCTAACCATCCAACTGCACGTCGCAGTACTTTAAAGGTTATGAGTATGGGATTGGTTTCTGTATTCATTAGATTTATTTAGTAGCAGCAGCCTTATGAACAATTGTTGGATTTAATTTATAATTGTATTTCCGGTTAACGAAATCAATAGTTTCCTGGCTTACTTTGTTGGAATCTATTTTTATTTTAGGGTTAAAAGCCAGTTTTCTCGCAAGGGTATCGGCAATAGCAACATTAGAATGAAATGCAGAATGGGTTATTGCCGCTTTTTCAAATTTAAGTCTTGCTTCTTCCGGCTTGTTTGCATGTAATAAGACTATTGCAGAGTCTTCGGCAGCAATAGCCTTCTCAGCACTTGCAGTATATTTACCAATTTGTAAGGTATCAAAGAGTTTGCGTGAATTTTTTCCTCTAAAACATTTTGCAACATCAGAAATGCTTCTGTAAAGACTGTCATTTCCTTTTATTGCCGCCTGGTTGGCAATCTCAAAAAGATAATCAATAACACTGGTGGTTAATTGATTAACAAACAAGCTGTCGGATACTAAATAAGGAAGTAATTCAATGCGAGCCAAAGCTCTTGCAGTGTTAGTGGTATCAAAAGCTTCGGTGATAAGTTCATCCGAAAACTTAATTTTGTCTAAAGACTGCAATTGTCTCTGCAAACTGCTGTTGATAAAATATCCTAATGATAGCAGCACAACAGGAATTATTAATGTTTTAACCCAGAACTTAAATGTTTCATTATTCATTTTTAAACAGGTGATTGTAAAAGAAGTTATTAATGTTTATTAATTTATATAAAAAAGGTTTTATTTATAAAGAATTTTTATGTGAATTATTACCGTGTGCTTCTTAACCATTCGCTTCTGGGCGTTCTTCTTCTTTCTCTTCTGCTTCCTACACGGGCTCGCATCATGTATTTTAATGGTGTCTTTTGAGCTGTTTGCTGTGTCCATCCCGAACCTGAACTGATATTAAAGAGACCTATATACCCACCTTGCAATAATTCAAACGGAGCTGTAATTTTACTGCAAAAATCAAATTGAGTTCCTGCAGGATGAAAATCTTCAAACCATGAAGGATAAACAAAATCGGAAACTAAAATTGAAACATTATTAGGAAGAGTGATATTATATCCAAACTGGTCATCTTCACAAGCATCACAGGTTTCATAAGCATATAAAGATGAAGTTCCATCAGTATTGGCACGAAAGGCACAAAGATTAATATTAGGGTCACCAAGCATTTCAAGTAATTCGTGGCTTGCAGTTACCGACCACGACATTTTATTTTGAACATCTGTTCCGGCAAAAACTTTTCCTAAAGGTAATCCTTGTGGAGTAAGATCATGATAGCCTAAAGCCCCAGCCTGATCTGAATTGTCGAGAATAATAAGTTGCCATGAATCAGCAGGAGGAGTTTGACCGGATTTATAATAAGTAAGGTCAGCATCAATTCCCCATGCGGGAGCGAAATCACGATGAACCTGCATTTGAAGTGCATCAACTACATTTTGTACATCTGCATCACTAAGAGGTGTGTAGTTATTTAAAATTGCGATTTTAATATTTGCCATAAATATACCTGTTTAATTATACAAATCAATATCTTTTTATTCTAATTATTAAGTTAATTAAAAAAGAAAATTATTAAACATTATTTTTTGAATACAATTCCTTCAATAAAATCAGTACCTGCATATCCGGCTGTAATTAAAGCTATGATCGTACTTTTATCAGCTACAAAATGATTTGAAGATATAGCAACTAATACACCTGCAACCCCTCCGACAATCAGAGCGATTAATAAACTAAAAAGAATTTGCCTTGTATTGTCGGTTAAAACTGAAGATACACTTTTATTAGGATCTGAGCTTGCTGTTACTTTCTTCATTCCAGCCACTACTCGTATTACCTGTCCGCACATTCCAAGGATTGCAGATAGAATAATAATAAAAAGAAGCTGCTTAGGATCACTGGAGGGAGAATCTAAACCTGAAAAATTCGGACTGCCGTTATTTATATTATTATTATTAGAAGGAGGAGGATTTGATGGGATAGAAGCACTGACCATCATTTTTCTATTATTGGTATTATCATCTTCTGTTGCTACAGTACCATCGTCAGACCCTTCAGCAGATTGATCTTCAATCATTGTTACAGGATGAAGCTCCCAAACAGTGGCTCTTATGTTTCTTGTCCCGGTTGGGTTTGTGTTTTGAGCAACATTTGCATGTTCAAAATCAAATGTCAGCCAACCTTGAATACGAACCTGATGCCCGACAAGGTTTTTTAACTGATCTGATGACCAGTTAACTCCACTTTGTCGCATAAAATTTCGCATTCTAGGTGTCACTTCTACACATACTCTTTTAGTTTTGGAACTTGTATTATCATTTACAGAACGGAGATATATATGTGTATCTGTAAATTCGGGGTCATTAACATGGCAATTACAACTTTCACCTTTTTCAGCAATTACCTGGTCAACAACAGCAATTATTTCCGCGGCTTTAGTTTCATCAAAAGTACCCACATCATTCTTCCCTGCTCCAATCATTTTTTCGATTGAAACATTTTTATCAATATCACCTTCTTTAGGTTGGATATATCTATTTTTCAATTGATTAAGGGCTTCCATTTTCGGGTCAGTGGCATCGCCAATCATAGGACATTTAGTATTTCCCATTATCAACACGTCCTGAGCAAAAGCTTTAATGCTAAATATTAATATTAAATAAACAGTAACTAATAATAACTTTTTCATGTTATTTATTATTTATTTTATACCTACTCATTCGCTTTTCAGTTACCGCGCCCTACTCTTTTGGATTTTCGGGATACTCCTTATTATTTTAATGAGCCAAATGTAAATCATTCATCATATTCTATTACAAGAAAAATTAAGACTGAAAATAGAATCAAAGCCTTTAAAAACAAAAAGCATTGATAAACAGCTAATTTTAAATTTAAAGAAATGAAAATATTCGCAAAGCGAACGAAAATATTCGTTTTGCGAACGAAAACGGTTCGCAAAACGAAAGAAAAGAGTAGTAAAAAGTGTATTTATTGTAGGATAATTTCTTTGCCAGCTCATATTTAACAGGTTTGTAAAAAGATTATTGAATTAACTGATAAGTATATTGTCGTGCATTTTATTTATTTTTAACTATGAATTTCTATTTCTTTCCCGGCAAACGTAATATAAATAAAAATGAATGTCAATACACAAGTATTCATCAAAAAATATTTTATTTTATGGATTTTTACACAAAACCTTTAACTGGCAAAGGTTTTGACTGTATAATATAAATTATTTAACGAGTAATTTTGCGCAGATTCTGACAACGATTGCGCAAATCCTGACATCGAAAAATGTGCTTATTTCCAAATTCAGGAGTGTTTTTGTTCAAATAAAAGGAAGATGTTTAATGATGATTCTAAAGAGGGATTATACCATTACGAACACCATATTTAACCAATAAAGCTATGTTGCCCGTATTAGTTCTGTCAAATAAACTCTTAATATCCTTCTGTACTTTCCTTACACAGATAGCTAATTCATCTGCCATTTGAGGGCTATTCTTACCGCTACCTATAAGTTGCATCAATAGTATGTCATAATCATCAAGAATAACATCATCATAAACATGCAAATCTTTGTTTTCAGGATTCATAATGTTCTCTCGCATTAGATGGGTAAGATATTGATTGTCGTAATATCCTTTATTAAACACAGAACAGATACATCCTCTCAGCTCTTTTAATTTGGTGTTTTTGTCAAGAAAAGCAACTGCACCTGCTTTTACCATTTGTATAACAGTATGCTTGTCGCAATGAACAGACCAACCAATAATTTGTATTTTGGGACTTATCTTCTTTATTTCGCGGGTGGCTTCAATGCCGTTCATTGTTCCCATGATAACATCCATGAGCACAATGTCGGGAGGAGTTTTAATAATTTCATCAATCAGTTCTTTGCCATTAGCAGATTCACTGACAACTTTAATTTCAGGGATGTCTTTCAGATAGTCTTTTAACAACTGCCTTGTCATTTGACAATCATCGGCAATTGCCACTTTTGTTTTGTTAGATGTTACCATAAAAAATGTAGTTTAAAGTTTATATGTTTAGTTTGGCGGCACTAACCTAACAAACGGTTTTGACATTTCCAAATAATAGGGAAAATTTAATATTGTTAAAAATAAGGTTAGCCACAGATTAACAGATTAAAATAAGAAATATAAGATATTGTAACAAAGAGATTCTTCCTTCGTAGGAATGACATAGAAAAGGCTGATAATTAAGAGATTCATGATATATGTCATGCTTTCCTGCATTTATATATGACGTATCAGATTTTTATTACCACATCCTTTTCTGTAACTTTGCCAGGAAATTAACGTACACTATATTATGAAAGCTAAATTTATTCCTTTTTTCTTGTTTCTCTTGATGGTATTTCTGTTTAATGCTTGTGAGATAATTCACCCTCAGAAGTTCAACACACCACCATGGCAGCCGGAGATACTTGGACCACTTGTTAATACTTCACCGGGAATCAATCAGATTATTCAATTTAAAAACACTGCAACTTCTTATTCTGTTTATATTGGTGATGCTAATGTTCCTGCAGGCAACTCGCCAATTCCTGCAATATCTAATCTCAATCTTCCTGTTCATTCATTTCCTGTGTCAGGAGCATTCAAATCAATTACTCTTGATAGTGGAACGCTCAACTTCTCATTACAAAATGGTTTTCCTATAGATATAAAAGCTGGTACTGTTATTACACTTGTCAATGCTGTTTCCCACACACAGATATTATCAAATACACTTTCTGCAGATATATCGGCTTTTGGCAACTATACAATGAGTCCACCTGCTAATATGGCAGGAATTACCATTGAGGACAGTATTCAGTTAGTAATAACTAACTTTGGTTCTGATGGAAGCATTAATCCAATTACAGTTTCCGATACGGATCATTTCACTTTAACCATATCCCTTCAAAATCCATACATAAGGGTTTGCACATTAATTGGCAGCGATACTATAACTATTAAAGACACCTCTGCATTTAGCCTGTTGGGATATACAATTTCAACCGATGTGGTTAGTGGAACATTAACAATCTTCTCAGTCAATCGTCTTCCTTTTACATCTGACCTTCAGATTTATTTCCTTGATAACACGCAAGCAATTACAGATTCTTTGTTTACTCAATATTTCACTGTCCATGCGGCACCAACAGACATCAATGGAAACGTATCAGGAACTACTCAGGATTCTGTTTCTATCCCTCTCAATGATTCAGTAAAGTTGCAAAATATTAAAAATGCCGACCACGTGATTTCTTATTTGCATTTAAAAACTGTTGCTAATCCAGCTGGAGTTATTGTCACTAAAGATGAAGTTATGAATTTAATACTTGTTGGAGACCTTAACGTAAGACTAAAGAAATAGGAACTATGAAATATAATCATCTTTTATTTAGTTTCCTATTATCTGTCTTTGTAATTGACCTCTCCTACGGACAATTTAATATGTCTTCATTTTATAACAACCACAACGATATTAATGCAACAAAGTTGTTTCAATCAGAACTTGATTTGGGTGTGAATCATTGGCAGGTAGGTATGAGCTATGACCTTTGGTTAGGAAACAACTCAGTAACCTTTGGTGCAATTAATGATGTCGGAAACATTGCTAATAATACTGATGCCTTAAGCAATCAACAGATTTATGATATTATAAATAAATTCGGGAAAAATAATGTTCTGGGTTTCGGAACAGATTTGGATTTGATTAATGTTGCTTATCAATATTATACCAAAGAGACTAAGAAACGAATAGATTTTACCTTTTCTATTGATGATAACGCTGCTTTTTGTCTTGTGATGTCTCAAAACCTTGCAAAGCTTCTATGGGGTGGCAATGCGCAGTTCAGAGGACAGAATGTGGAACTCGACCCTTTTACAATTAACTTAAATTATATGCGTTCTTTCAACTTCGGAGGTTCTTTTCCAATCTATGGACAAAATGAGCATAATGAGATAAGAGGTGGAGTTAGACTTAGATATATTCTTGGTTATGGAAATATTTCAATGACAGATAAGAACTTTTACTTATACACCGACCCAAGAGGAGAAAGTGTAAGCACAACCTTTGACTATGATTTAAAAGAATCAAGCATTGATAATAACTTTTCCCCTTTCAAACCTTCAGGAAGGGGATTGGGAACAGATTTAAGTGTTACCTATTTTCTTAATCCAAACTTTGAATTTGCTGCAAGCGTTAACGATATTGGTTATATCCATTATACCAAAGATGCGGAGGATTATTCAAAAGTGGGAGTTGAAGCTTACAACGGAGATATTATTTCAAACTTTTTCGGTGGTGTTCAGGAAAATGCAAATCAATTAACACAAGCTTTTAATCCAACAAAGACTGTTGGTGGTTCCTACAACGTATCCTTAGGAACAAAACTAAATTTGATGGCTGAATACAAGCAAATCAAACAAGACAGTGTTCATGGAACTTATGAATTGAACTCCGTCTTCCTGACTTATATTCAAGGATTTCAGAATGTTGCTGATGCTACTACTAATCCTTTTATTTCAGCTGGATACAAACATTCATTCAGACATTTTAACTTAGGTCTTTCTATGTCCTACGGTGGTTATAATAATTTTGTTTTTGGTCCTTTTGTTGGTTTTAAAGGAAAACATTCATGCCTGATGATTGCTTCTGATAACTTTGGCGGATTAATTTTTCCCCATATCGCTACAGGAGTTGACCTCAGCATTTGTTACACTGTTTCCTTTTGAGATTTAAATCCTTTTGCTCAATAATTCTGCAATCAAATGATGATCACACGTAAATCTTATTGATTTATAAATTTTCATTTCCCAATCCTGTCAATCAGAAAGGCATAATTAAATGCTACCTCTTTCAATCCATCAAAACGACCTGTTGCCCCGCCATGTCCTGATTCCATGTTCATTTTTAGCAGGATAATATTTTTATCAGTTTTTAATGCGCGGAGTTTGGCAGTCCACTTTGCGGGTTCATGATATAAAACTTGAGAATCATTGAGTCCCCCTGTTATAAGCATATCAGGGTAATTCTGTGCTTTCACATTATCATAAGGCGAGTAGGAGAGGATGTATTTAAAAGGCGCCTCCTCATTGGGATTGCCCCATTGCTCATATTCCTGCGTTGTGAGGGGAAGTGAAGCATCGAGCATGGTATTGATTACATCAACAAAAGGAACCTGCGCAATAACAACTTTGAAGAGGTCGGGACGCATATTGGCGACTGCTCCCATCAGCAATCCGCCGGCACTTCCGCCATTGATGGCAAGCTTGTTCGATGAAGTATATTTCTCTTTTATCAGATGTTCGGCACAGGAAATGAAATCGGTAAACGTGTTTTTCTTATGCATCAGTTTGCCATCCTCATACCATGTTTCGCCCATTTCGCTGCCACCCCGAATCTGGGCAATTGCATATACAAATCCTCTATCCACCAAACTGAAAATAGATGGGCGGAAATAGGCATCGGTATTTATTCCATAAGAACCATAAGCATATAAATAGGCGGGATTGGTGCCATCCTTTTTCATGGATTTCTTATAAACCACAGCCATCGGAATCCTGGTGCCATCGCTTGCCGTAGCCCAAAGTCTTTCCACAACATAATCATCAGGATGGAAGCCGGAGGGAATCTCCTGCTCCTTGAGTTTTTCGGTGGTTCCATGCTCCATATCATAATCGAAAACGGTGCTCGGACGATTCAGGGAAGAGTAATAATAGCGGTATTTGGTAGAAGTATATTCAGGCGTGGACATCGGCATAACGGTGTAAACAGCCTCCGGGAAATTGATGGTGCCGATTTTATTATCAGCAAGATCCATGACCCTTATCTCATTCAAACCCTTTGTCCGGACAAATAAAACGAGGTACTTATCAAATACATCCATGCCCTCAATCTTCACGTCAGGATTATGTTTCACCACTTCTTTCCATGTTTTTATATTTTCGAAACCTTCGAGAGGCGCTTCATATATCATGGAGTTTTTGTTTTGATTATCTTTATATTTCACAAAGATTTTTGATTTATGATGCTCGATATCATATTCAACATCCTTTTGGCGAGGAATAAATAACTTGGGTTCCGATAGCGGTTTATCAGCAGGGATAATATGAACTTCGGAAGAGGTAAAGCTTACGGATTTGATATAAATGAAATCTTTGGTTTTCGATTTATCAACTTCAAGATTGAAGAGTTCATCGGTTTCCTCATATATTAATTTATCATTTCCGGTGCCGTCAAACTGATGGCAATACAGGCGATAGGGGCGAAGCGATTTATTTCCGATGACGTAGAATAAAGTTGTATTATCATTAGCCCATGTAAAGGACTGCACATTCTCTATTTCGAATTCAAGATCATTGCCTGAGACGAGATTTTTTACTTTGAGATTATAAGATGCATAAGAACCTGTGGTGTTGTATAGATACGCAGCCAGGTTATTATTCTCACTCATTTCATACCCATGAAAAAGAAAGGCAGGTTTGCCCTTTGCCATTTCATTTACATCAAAAATAATCTCCTCAGGATTATTCACCGACCCCTTCTTTCTGCAATAGACCGGATATTGTTTATCCTTTTCTGTGCGAGAATAATAGTAGTAGCCATTGTTTAATTGAGGCACTGTCTGGTCGTCCTCTTTAATCCTGGCTTTCATTTCCTTAAACAATGTTTCCTGCAAATCCTTGGTATGCTGCATCACGGTTTCGCAATAGGTATTCTCAGCTTTGAGATAATCAATTACCTTAGGATTTGTTTTTTCCTTCAGCCAGAAATAATTATCAACCCTCGTAACTCCGAACTCTTTGAAGGTATCAGGTTTAATTTCCGCAACCGGAGGAGCAGAGTAATCGTTTTGATTTTTTATTGTTTGGGAGTTAATTTCAGATGCAATCATGATAATAATCAGAATTATAAGGTTTATCTTTTTCATATTTGTAATGATAAGATTGCAAAGCTATTAATTTTTAATGGGATGGAGGATGAAATAGAAGGAAGATTCAGAAACCAGCAGTTTAATGAGAGAAGGAAAAAGTAGCGAGGGGGGGAGTCGAACCCCCGACCTCAGGGTTATGAATCCTTTTCTTATTGTATCAATATGTATCAATCTGATATGAAAATAAGCTAAAAATGTGGAAATTGTTAATAAATTTTTTCACAAAGATTTGTATAAAACCAAATATTGTTGTACCTTTGTTGTACCAAAAAACATTAAATTATCCTTTAATAACAATATAATGGCATCAGTAAAAATCGTACTTCGAAAGAAAAAAAACAAAGATGGAACTTACCCTCTTGCAATCAGAATAACCAAAGATCGTAAATCTTCCTTTATCCATTTAGGGCAACATCTCAAAGAATCTGAATGGGATTCAATAAATCAACGTGTGAAAAAATCTCACCCGAATTCACAAAGATTGAATAATTATCTTCTTAATAAACTTGCGGAGGCAAACGACAAACTTCTTGAGTTAGAAACCACAAAGAATGAGAGTTCATCACGAATAATCAGGCAAGGTTTAAAGCCTTTGACAAGTTCAACTTTCTTTGGACAAGCAGCAATTTATATAGATAACCTCAAAAAAAGTGGCAAATATAATAGTGTTGTTGCAGATCAGCCCCGAATAAACCGATTTAAAGAATTTTTGAAAGGTGCGGATATTTCGTTTCAGGAAATAAATGTTCCGCTTCTTAATCGTTTTCGAGCCTTTTTGAAGGGTTCAAGACATATCTCTGAAAGAACTGTTATTAATCATTTGATGGTTATACGGACAGTATTTAATCAGGCAATTAAAGGCAATATTATTGACACAAAATATTACCCCTTTGGTAAAGAAAAAGTTCAAATAAAATTCCCTAACTCAATAAAAATAGGTTTAACCCCTGATGAAGTGAAACTTGTTGAAGATCTAAAAATAGAACCAGGTTCTTATTTGAATCATTGCAGGAATATATGGCTTTTTGCCTTTTATTTTGCTGGAATGCGTGTTTCTGATGTATTACGTCTAAAATGGACAGATTTTCAAGATGACAGATTACATTACAGAATGGGTAAAAATGAAAAGAGTGGATCGCTTAAAATCCCTGAAAAAGCATTAAGTATTCTTGGGCAATATAAAAAGCAGAAAAACAACAAAAATGGTTTGGTATTTCCTGAACTCCAAAATATTGAAGATTTGAACGATGCCTTTGAAGTACAAAGGAAAATTTCATATGCTGTCAAAAGGTTAGACAAACATTTAGGTAAGGTAGCGAAATTAGCGGGTATTGATAAAAAAATGACTATGCACATTGCCCGCCACACTTTTGGTAATATCTCCGGTGATAAAATCTCTATTCAGATGTTGCAGAAGCTCTACAGGCATTCTTCTGTAACCACAACGATCGGTTATCAGGCAAATTTTATTCACAAAGACGCTGACGAGGCATTGGATTCCGTGATAAACTTTTGATATTGGTCGCTTTTGAAAGGAAAAAATAGCCTAACACTGCCTTAAAAAATTCCTCTTTTTTCTTTTCATTAGCAAAATCAAATTTTTTTGGTGAGGCAGGGTAGTATAGGTTTTTAATATAGGTATATATAGGTTTGGTTACCAAAACTCACGTCCATTTTATACCAAAGCTCACGTGATTATTTCAAAAAAAGTTACCAAAACTCACGTGCTTTCACTTTTTTTGCCATCCCTTTACTAAAGTTCACGTGTGCCAAAATGGGAAATTACCAAAGTTCACGTGCATTATTTTCCAAAGTTACCAAAACTCACGTGGAATTGAATACTATTTACCAAAGTTCACGTGCTTTATTTACTAAGGTTACCAAAACTCACGTGCTTTATTCTTTTGATGTTACCAAAATTCACGTGGATCTGATAAAACCTTATGAAGTACATTTTAATTGAATAATAAGCTATGATAAAATAAAGATATTGTATCAAAAGTTACCAAAACTCACGTGGAATTGAATACTATTTACCAAAGTTCACGTGCATTATTCATTAATGTTACCAAAACTCACGTGATATTTTTAACACGGCTTTATAACTCTAATCAGATTTGAATTTTTTTTCAAGTAACGGAAAAGAAAAGGTTTTAAGAGGAATAGGGGGAGGGGAGTTATGAAGAAAGAAGCCTTTGTTATAATCTTCGATCAGGTTAGCCCTTGGATATTGCAATCTCACCATACTAAGTGTTTTTCTGAATACCTGCTTGAATTTTCCGATTTTCTCGTAACCTGCCCCGAACTGCTCTTTCATGTTCTGCCATGAAACAAACTGCGGCTTTCCTGGCTCGATCCTGTGAAGCCTTTGCACCAGCCAGGCGTAAATATCAAGTCCCATTGAATTATTGGAAAGGGCAGCAAGGGCGCGTTCATCCAAAGGAATAGCGTGGTTCATCAGGCTGTTAAAATAATCTTCAGTCAGATGAACTGTAGATGACCATAATACACGTTGTCGATCATCTTTGGGAAACCACAGCTCGAATGCTTTTACTATTTTTAAGTCTACCTGTGCTACCCTGTTTTCCTCCACGTAACCCATACTTACGGTAGAAGAAGAAATTCTCCGCAACTGTTCCTTCACTTCTCTTATGGTATTTCCGTCTATATTCAACCCTATTTTTTTGATAAAGGCTGTCATGCTTGCCTCTACATCAATTATCCTGTTCTGCGTTCTGACAGCCTCGCTATTGAGATGGGCGAGGATTAATCTTGCCTTTGCACCGTAAGGAAGCCCTATAAACTCAAAATCTCCTGTTTTGGGATTTATTGTTTCGTTAGCCTGGACAGCTAAACTGACATGCCCTTGTTTTTGTTGCCAAATCCTTACTTCATTGCCGGGATTACGGTAAGGAAGAAAGGTTTGACATAAAACGGAGTGTTGAAAAATGGCATCTTCAATAGAAGCGGGGTTCATCAATATATTCATTGATGACTTATGAGAACGTTTTTGAATTTTTGTTCCTTCGGTATTGTTACCGACCTGATCTAATGACATAGCATTTTACCCTTTTAATAAATTTTATATTATTCATTAAAATCAGTCAATGCAAGAAATTTAAGACAAAAAAAGTTTCAACAAAATACTAAATTTAGTACCTGGATTATTTTTTTTATTATCCTCTTCGCTTTTTATGAATGTTCCTTGAATTTGAAAAATTAACACTTCATTACTGTAATTTTTATTAGCCAAACTGTCATAGGAAATTAATATCGGTGACTCAGGAAAAATTTTTTTAATAGAATTTAAATAGTCATTCTTATATTGGACAATATTGAGACACTTCATAATATCTATATTAGCGATATCTTCGCTAATATTATTAATAATTATAGAACTACCTTTGTTAAGTACGATTTCTAAATTGTTATATGGGAATTTATTTGATAAATCATAGATCCGGTAATCTTCAGTATTAACTAAAGGTTTATCAATGTTTTGATGTATCTCAATTGGTGGAACTTGTATATTAATATTTTTATCTTTTAGTAAACCTTGTATTGCTTCAGCATTTGCAATTGAAATAGAAACTAATTTTTTCAGGTCAGAATCTAATTCTTTGTTTGAATCTCTTTTATTTTTTATAGAAGTCTCATCAAGTTCAATATTTGAAAGATAGAAAAGCCATAATGGAAAAAAGATAGCTAAAGCTAAATAAGCGAATAACTTTGCAACACGCATAAATTTACTGTTTAAAAATATTTTGAAATTCGCCCCAAGACCAAATTTTATAATCGGAAACTATTTTGTCTGCATCTTCATTATCAATGTTATTAGATGCAGTTTCCTTTAAATGATTATATAGGTCTTTCTTCTTTAACTCCATTTCAATTTGCCCAAATGCCATAGTAATAATAGAACAAATAATAGCAGGATATTCCTTAATCCTAAAAATTAGTTTAAGATTCCAATCGTGATTTGCCAAGAGAACAAGAAGTAAAATTAATGAAAATATAAGCCCTATACAACCACAAAGAAATACTAACCTATAATAGTTTATTGCGGAAAAATGGGAATCTAATAAATATTTTGTAATTTCAGTATAGTCATTGTTCTTAGGAAATTGAGGTTCTTTAATGCAAAACAATGATGGCTTTTCTTCAGGCATAATTCATTAGTTTGAGAATGCAAACATACAAATAAAAATTATGTCAATTGTTTTTCTTTGAATGGAATTATATTCCTCAAAATGAAACAATTTATTTATGATTTTTTATAAATTAAAAATGAACAACTTTTTTATGTGGCATTTCACCTTATGACCGTAATTTTTATTGGAACTTTAATATTTGTCCAAATCTTGTCTGCCGTGATTACTTCGTAACCATAATCTATTGCAGTAGCAATGCAAGCTCTATCACCTAATGATAATCCAAAGGTCTTAGTATAAATAATTAACTCTGCTGCTTTAGTGGCAATAGGGATAGAAAATGGAATAATTTCGGGAATCAGGCTTTTTATATGGTCTAATGTTTCAACGACCTGCAAACCTTTTAAAAGCATTTTTGACATTATTTCGGAAAAATTTACAACGGATAAAACGGCATGCCCCATGATTTTCTCAACCTTTTCAGATCCATTTTCTTCTAATAAAACTGCTAATAAAGCAGAACTGTCCAAAATATATTTAGTCATTTTCAAGTTCTTTTGCTGCTTCTTTTCGTCTATCAGCAATTAGTTCATCAACAAGACTACCTTCATATTTCAAATGTTCTTTAAAATATTTTCGTGCGGCAGCTAAGATCTGATGTTTTGACCGGATAATCAGATCACCATTTTCCACTACAAAAACCACTTCACTACCTGGTTTCATTATAAATTCTTTCCGAAGTGAGGCGGGAATAACTACTCTGCCTCCTTCCTGAACCGTGCCTTTAAAAATTTGCATGCCTTCAAAATCCTTTTAGGGTTAATATTTGGATTATACCCTATTTTATAAAGTCTGTCAAATGCTTTTGTAAACCTTAGTCTTTAATCCAAAGGTAATTGATATACTGTATTTATATGGACTTTCAATTTATGTACAAATCTTTTGCTTCGCCCCCCTGTTTGGTTGGCACAATTGCGGGAGCTACGGCAAGGGATGGTAGGGGCTTGGTTGCCACCTTTGATGGCTTTTCTCGGTGGCGGCGGCAACGGAACCCCCGAACAGCCCGACCTCTTGCTGCCTTTTGACAGGTTGTGAGAAGGTGGCTGCTTGGGGATGCCGCATAGTAAAATTAAAAAGGAATAAAGCTGTACAATTTACTGTCTAATTCCTTCTTTATAAAATTCCTTTCGCCAGTCTAGTTGATGTCTATATCTAAAATGACAAATTGCAATTCGTAATCACACAAATAATTTTGCTTTTCTGGATTATTCCAAAGCTTTTCCAAGTAAAGGTAATCATCATTCCCTTGCATCTTACATATATTCTGCACCTCAATATCTTTATGAACATAATCCTTCTAATAGTAATAAAAATCATAGTAAGACCTATTATTACCAGCCCCTAAATTTTTAAGCTAAAATAGGACTTAAATCTATCTATTAAACGAAAGCCTAGGCATATCAATTTTTCTATAATAGAAATTATATTTAAAGCTATGAGTTTCTCATTAATAATCATTATAGAAAAAATAACCATTTTTATAAAACTAAAAAGAAGAAATTAAAATGTTGCTATGGTCAGGCAAAACAAGGGTAACGACTGACGGAATGAAAAGAATTTTCAGAGGTGAGTGAAGCCGTTCGTGTTGATGCAAAAATTTTAGGGTAGAGTGTGATGCTTTGCATTAACCGAATGGTGAAACGGAACGAAGGGGTGGCATTCTTTTCAGGACGGAATGAGTTACTCTTGTGTGTGTTGGCGAGGCGGGTGAAATGAATAGAGCGAAGAAGTGAGGTGTAATGGAATGGGGTATAGCGAAATGAAATGGAATCCGAACGTATGAGCAGAATGAATGAACCTGCCGCAGCAGCAGGGCAAAAAATGACATTTTTTACGTCTTTGATTTGCTATTTAAATGCAGGCAATATAATGGAAAAGAAATCTTTATAAATTTCAGAAGATTTTATTGCGACCAATCAATACCATCTGTATATGCTTTCAAATGAGATAAATTGCTTTGAATTCCATTTTCTATTTGAGAAATTTCTGATACAAACTTCTCAAAATTCTGCTTTTCAATATCTGATATTGGCAAGTCAAGTTTTTCCAATTGAGTAGAAAGTTCACCTAAATAGACTTTTGATCTGTCTATTGATTTTTCTTCCATGAATCGACAAATATTATTAAGATACTCATTGAGATTAATAAGATATTCTTTTGAGAAATCATTGTAACATCTTTTGGACTTTGAAAGAATTTTTTGAATTTGATTATTTCTTTTTCGTATATCTGAAGTAAAAAAATTCTCAATAGCTTCAAAAAAGTCTTCAATAATATAACCAATTTTTTGAAAGAATCCAATATATCCAGTTGTTCTGTCCTGAAAATAGCTATTTATTTGATTAGTATATTTATTAATATCAGGCATTTTGAAAGTAATTGAAGAATCAGGGCTTTCAATGCCAATTTCAACCTGCTTTAGCTTTTCAGAAATCCATTGGTTTATTTCTGATTGCATTTCATAAACATTTTGTTGTAAAGAAGCATAAACATCTGAAAAAGTCTTAAAGGCATACTTTCCCAACCATGTTTTGATTTCATGCTCATTATAAAGTGATTGATATATTGGAATATTTTCCAGATCAGTTTTTAAGTAATTCAAAATATTATCCAAAGAATTATTTAGATATTCATCCAATGATGAATAAATGCTTTTTCTCTTATTACCAACAAGTCTTCTAAGTTGATTTATTTCTATTGAAATCTGTTGAATTTCTCTTTGAAGGTCTTCTCTTTTTTCACTATCAATTCTCCGTGCTCCAACTATATTTTTATGCCTTTCAATTAACGCCAAACAATCCCCAAAACTACCAATGATTTTATGAAGCCCTGTTTTATTTTGTTCAAGTAAATATTTCCAAAGTTGATTTTCTAAGTCACAAACCGAATCATCGTCACCATCATTATTAACTCTATTGTCAAATGATTTTTTGGAGCTCAGATAAATTGGGGGAGTTGGTAAATAATCCAAAATTCCATGTTTTTCGAGTGTAGCATTAACATATTCTTTAAGATCATTCAATAACTCACTATTCAAAACATCAATTTTATTAAATACCAGAAATAATCTATCCATCTCTCCACCCAGTTGTGCAAGATCTTCCAGGATTTGTTTGTCTAAAGAGAAATCTCCAGTAGTCATCGGACCAGTGCTCACCAAATAAATAATTGCATTTACATTAATTAGTGCTGTCTGAGTGATATTTCTTATTTCATTGTCAGGATCATCAAGTCCTGGCACGTCGCATATTGCAAAACCCTTTTCAAGCAATGTGTTGATAATATAAACTGAAACAAGTTTAACATTTTTCTTATTATCTGGATTCTTACCCTTGGATGTGTATTCCTTCAAAAAGGGCTCCTCTAATTGTCCAGATATTTCAGAGTTATCTTTAAAGAGAACTACAACTTTATTTTCATTACTTGGATAGATAGTAATTGGGATACCAGTGGTAGGCAACATTCCTACTGGTGAAATTTCCTTGTAGAGTAAACAATTTATTAAAGTGCTTTTTCCGGCTTTTGTCGGACCTACAATTGCAACTGTATAAATTGTTTGCGCAACAGAGTTTTCTAGGGATTTAGTTTCCTTTTGAAGAAAATTTATATTATACTTTTTAATTGTTGAAAGGAACAAATTAATGAATGATATGGCTTCCTGACTGAATTTAAAATAATTTCCAGGGGTAAGGATTGTTTTTAAGGGTCGTTTCCAGTTAATAACATATTTCTCTATTTCGGAAAGTGTTGTTTTTGAAATAATTTTTTCTTTATGAAACCTAATAGTAATACTTTCCTGTGCAATCCAGTTTGAATTGTTCTGAAATAATTCCCTTATTAATTCTTCGTCAATCCACCTATAATAACATGATTTAGTAAGAAGGTCAATATAAACAAGTAATACAGGCTCAATGGAACTATACCAATAATTTATTTTTTCTTTCGGGACAGAAAGTGAAAGTATTTTTGCTTCAAAATTATCAGTGTCTGAGGATTTAAGTTGTACTGAAAATCGTTTACCAGTTACAATTTGGTCAGATAAATTACTAAGTGGTTTTGTAATTTCTACACTTCCATCTATGCCATATTCTTTCGATATTGCTGTTCTCAACATCCAAGGCTTAATCGAATCACGAAAAATATCCTGAGAACTATCCTCTTTGCTGTGAGATGATGATCTTATAGGTAAAGATTCGCGTTTTTTCTTATTTCTTGTCGCCATTATAAATATTATATAAGTTATGACGACTAAATAGATTTTACCTTAAAAAGTTTTTTTTTCAAACTTCGGAATTGTTGTTGAAGATTAATTTTTCATAGAACTGCAAATATACTTTATTATTTACAATACTCACACCATTTATAGAGTTTATAAATCATGCACCGAATCATAAAGAATTATTAATATTTATAGATAGCTTATCCGCTCTTACTTTTGTAAATTATTCATTAAATCTACAGTTAACCCCAAAACTAAAAAGAAAGGAGTTATGAACTATTATGCCATAGCCAATTAAAGACTTAATTATAGTTTATTAATCTTTTTTAATATTTAGAGGTGGACATTGGTAACAGGCAGTATCTAATGGAAATAACTTTGAAATAATATCTTTCTTGTTATTATATTCCTTATCTATGTAATCCCATACATTATTTAAACATTTATCTGAAAGTACCCAGTTCATAGGAACCTTGCTGCTACTTAGGCTTAAATTCAATGGAATAAACTCTCCATTTAGAGAATGAACCAATTTCTCTAAATCATTAGATGCGGCTTCGGTTCTGCCCTCACGTGTATTATAGATACCATAAAGTATTTCAGAAATCTCGTTACCGAAGTTGATATTTTTAAAAGAATTGCTTTCTTCGCTAAACCGAATCTGGATGACATAAGGTTTAATAAATGATCCTTTAGGTACTAGAGGATTTATAGTATCTTGAAGAGCTGGAGAAAGAGCTTTAAGAATTTCTATCATTGTTGCTGAACCTGTATTCTCTACATAACCCCCGTCAACATAATGGAGTTTTTGATCATCATTTTCTCTTACCATTGCCCCAGGGGATATTAAAGGAAACCTTGTGCTAAAATTAATCATAGTGCTATAATTAATTCCACCGTGTAATTTGTAATTTAATAAATCGCGTTCTTTTGACATAAACATAGTTGAATCCGGTATCACATTACTGATCCAGCATTGTCTTCCACTCTCTACTTCCGTGGTATTTGCAAAAATGGCAGGATAGTTATTATTAGAATAAATGCGCATATAATCATCCGAAAAATAATTTCTCCCATTTTTATTTAGTATTTTTTGATATGCATTTTCCCATGATTTTTCTAACGCTATTGCCCGATCAAAACGCTCGATCCGGCAGGGAAGAAAAAGATTAATCAAATCACCATAAAACATTTTACCAATAACAGGGGCAAGAAAATCACTTCCGAAAAATTTCATAGTTCCATTCATAAGAGAATCCCTTACTAATAATTCATTGTTCTTATTTAAAAAAGCTTCTGCATTAAAAAAACTTACACCCAAGAATCCACCAGAAACTGCCGAGAATGCATAAATGGATTTATGAAAATCAATACCTTTATTAAGCAGGTGGTCCTGAATATAACTAAGTAAAATAGCAGTGAATGCTCCTGTTCTCATTGCACCACCTTCAGCACAAATAAATACTACAGGGTAAAAATTGGGTGTTTTGTATGTAAAAATTACGGTATCTTTTGAAATGTGCAAAGTATCACCTTTATAAATGACATATGTATTTCCTTTTTTTGCATGTATTGTGTCGCGCCTGATAATTGAAGGATTTTTTATGCGGTATTGTGTCGCGCTATCATTAGAATATTTCTTAAACCAAGTGATAAAATGTTCTTTCAGACCTGGGCGGTTATCATTACAGCAAGCTCCATTTGAATTATATCGCACAGGATGATCATCATTAAAAAAAGAACATAAAATTAGTAGAATTAGCAGGATGAAACGAATGGAAATTCGACTTAGAATTCGTCCCACATTTGTTGGAACTGACCATTCTTCATTTGCATAGTTATCACTCGAAACCGGCTCTTCATCTTCAGATTTCTTTTCGTCCGTTATTTTAGGTTTAGAGGAATCAAGGAATTTATAACGTGGTCGGAGAACACCATAATCAATAAACAACACACCTAAGTAAATTCCTATCCAACATGAAAATGACAGCATTAATAGCCCTGGAGTTCCTATATTTTGGTAAAAATCTAATGGTAAAAATGTAATTATAAGGAATACTAAAATACAAATTGATACGACTACCATCAATTGTCGATGCATTGATTTATAAAAACTATTTGGTACATAATACACCCAGCGAAATCTACCTGATGGTTTCTCAGGTTCGGAAGTAAAGAATTTTAATCTGAATTCATGAGGTACAATTGAATTTGATTCAATTAGTGAATCATTTTGAGGAAAGTTGGTTTTAATACCTTCACTTGTAATGTGATCGATGTATTTTTTTAATAAATCACGAGGCTCCCCTTTAAAATTATCTGGCTTCCGAATAGTGAAAACAAAATCATTATATATACCATAAAGTCTTTCTGCCCATTTTTGCTCATTATCATTTAGTTTTTTTGCTTTGATAAGAAATTTTAAATAAGGCTTTATCCGCTTCCCTTTTTCATCTTCTTCATTGAAGAAATAAATTTTTGCAGTTATATTTAGAAGTAAGTAAGTTAATAAGGCGGGAACTCCAAAACCAATTCTGGCATGCCATTTATCAAGGGTATTATCAAATAAGAAATTGATAAGGATACTAATGAGTACAATAAAGTAGGGAAGAATAAGGAAGATACTCGACAAGGTACGTTGTAATTCCTTCCGAAACTTTACCCGTTGATCTGAAAGACCAACGCCTGAATTATCAGTAACATAAATCGCATAGCGGCATGCGAATTCCGAAACATAGCTCCAACATATCAACCCTAATAGAAGCCATAATAGGCTTCCAAAATAAAAAGAAAGAATATCTTCTGAGACAATATATATAACATCTTTACCTTGAGGAAGAAATATAAAAATAATGAGCGCAAGCAGGTTAAGAAAAAGTAACATTGCAGTACTTCTTAATACTGCCAATGCGTCTTTTACCCTCTCTTTAGGATGAATTCCTTTTCCTGCTTTAATAAGATCACTAAAAGCCTTTGCAAAATAAATGATTAAAAAATTTGCAAACTTTTTTACAAAAAATGGAACTATTGAGAATGAATTAGCAAGTGAACTATGGGCTTTATCAGAAGGCTTTAACTGTATTATTGATATTCATACTCCTGATTATGGGTTTCCTCATATTTATACCAATGATATAAATTCACGATTATTGACTTTTGACGATATTCCCTATGTAATATCGAACAATGTTATAGATGGCTCATTTCAAAATTTAAATACTAAAAAAAGAAGAATTCCATCTTTTACCTTAGAATTGCCAAGTTTCAATGTTTGGACTCTGTCATGTCAAGAATATTGGGTTGACAGAATTCTAAAAGAAATTTTTATTCTTCAAGAGGAGAAAGTTGGCATCTCTAAAACAAAGCCGAAATATTTTGGGAACTTGATAAATTTATCTTCTAAAATTTCAGGAGTCCCTTTAATACTAGTAGAGCCCAATGAAATTGCAAAAGCTAACACTAAAATTGTCAAAGTTCTAGCACTGAATGGTGAGAGTGAAATTATATCATTTGATAGAGATTGTATTCCATTATGTTTTCGAAGACGTGGCTTAATTGAAGCAGGTGGTATGTTATTGAGAGTTTTGTGTTTGATGGAGCATCGAATATGAAGGATTCCGATGATTAGGCAAAACAAGTGTAACGATTGACGGGATGAAAAGAATTTTTAGAGGGGTGGAGTGAAGCCGTTCGTGTTGAGGCAAAAATTGTGGGGTGTGTGGGGCTTTGCATCAACCGAATGGTAAAACGAAACGAAGGGCAGGTATTCTTTTTAGGACTGAATGAGTTACTCTTGTGTGCGGTGGCGAGGCGGGTGAAATGAATGAAGCGAAGATGTGAGGTGCAATGGAATGAAGCGAAGCACAATGAAATGGAATCCGAACGAATGAACGGAATGAATGAACCTGCCGCAGCCACATGGAGAAGTATGGCATAATTTCTTCTTTTTAATCAACTATTATACATGATAAGATTAAAAATATTTCGGATTTAGTTCAAATTCTTTATAAATGAAGCAAACTTTTAAAATTGATTCATAGAAAAATAAGGGAAATCAAGTAGATATTAATCAATGATGTTTTTTTACAAGTTCTGATTTTGATGGTTAAGAAAGTAATAAGAATCGCATTTTCGTTAATGATTTATTAACCTATTTGTGATATAATGAGGTTGCCTGAAACTCAAAACAAGGAGGAAATATGGGTGATGAAGTGAAGATGATAAGTTATAATATGAAACCGATTAATATTGGCGCGGGTGATTTAATCAATGAAGCAAAAGATTTACTATATCATAGTTCTCCTTTTCTTCAGAGCCGTATAGATCCTGAGGATAAATCTCCAAAGAGGATTGAGAATGAAAACAGAAAAGATGCAAAAATTATTTTTCACAAGGATGGAAAGGGAGCAACTGTGCTTTCAGGTGCTGGAGCCGTAATAAATATAGGAAAGGAACTAAACGAAAACGACTACAATAAAATGACGACTCAAGAAAAGGAAGTTTATAGTCAAACAAAACAAGAGTTTGCTTATGCTCTTTCCGAAGCGGCAGAGATACTAAAGGCAGGCGTTACTATTACTGAAGAAAAAAAACAAAAACTTGAGAGTCTTGATAAGGCATTAAAAGATGTGATTATCATGGTAACTGAGGATAACAAAGGAATAATTATCGCCGATAGCAATGGGGATCACTTTGAATTAGGAAGCGCAAAAGTAGGTAACTATATGGAACCGCATCGCGGCAATGAAAGATAAAGTATTAATATTTATGCAATTCCATCACTTTTTCCTGATAGTTTTCCGTTACAACTCCTCTGAGGGTATGTTCACTTTCTAAACTAAGTTTTCCGGAAAAAACCTGGTCAGAAAAAAATAAGGTATCCCCTTTTCTTAGTCCTTTTATCGTATAAATTAATTTTGAATACTGATACTTAGAAACTCTCACTGTATTATCCGTTTGGTAGAAGGTAAACTCTCCATTTTCGTTGGACAATGACCAATTCCCATCAATATTAATTAATGGAGGTTTAGATTTATGCAGGCGAACAGAATCACTTGTATTATAAACGTTTTCAATAGGGTCTTCGGAAATTTTGAAGTGATCTTCGGTTTTTTCTTTGGTTCTGTAACAGGATGATATTATCACCAATATGAGGGATAATAGCAGAGTAACATATTTTTTCATTTGTAGTGTGTTTATATTTTTAAATTGTTTTGATAAATCTAAGAAGAAATAACTACAATATTGTTATTATTACCTTCAACCACTTCCATTATATAATCCACTCTCTGAGCCTCCAAGCCAAAAATATACTCAGCTAATAATATTAACCAATATGATAAAGCGCAAATCACAAATGGTAATCCCAAAAATGGATTTAGAAAAAATGAAAATAATCCGAACAAAAGAAATGATAGGGGCTCAAAAAAATTACGGATCGTGCTTTTCTTATATCCTTTTTTTTCCAAAGAATTAAATAGAATGCTATCGCCTGTGTATGAGGGAAGAATATTTTCTTTTGCATCTTCTTTGATTTTTGCAGCTATTTTTGCAGAAATTCCTTTTGCAAAAAGAAAAGAACCAAAAAGAAAAAAGAATACTCCTGTACCTAAAATAGTTTCTTCATTTACAAACACTTTTTCACCAAACCAAGGAAGATGGACAGCATCAAATGTTTTATTGGCAGTAAAAAAAAGCAAGAAGCCAATTCCAATAAATGCAGCAGATGAAAGTATAATCCGAATATAACTGAATTCATTTGTACCCATTTTCCTACGGAGTGTAAGTTTTACGGCTTCGCTACCCGCGAATAAAAACAGCAATAAACAACAGAAAAAGCCATAAATAGCGTTAGCAATTGCTCTGCCGGTTGGGTCAGGCCGACCTATTGTTTTCACAAAGTTGGTGAACAGATAAAACAATAATCTATCCTTATACTGAAATTGGTTTCTATAGTCAAAATCTATTTCCCTGTTTGAATTTAAATCAATTTTTTGCATTTTTATTAATTATTGAAATTTTGTTTAAAGATTACGTATTGAAAATTCTTTTTGTCTGACCATTTTTTGCCGCTCACGACAACCAGGGCATCTACATTATAGTCGTTAGTTAATCCACCATTGCGAAGGGTGGTAAAATCCTTGGCAAGAACCTGTGGAACCAGTTGCATGCTGTATCCTAAACTTTTAGAATCTCTCATACTAAATGTAGTGTATTGAGTTCCTCCCGATTCCATTGCCATAATATCAGTGCCTATCAAGCGGCTTGCATATTCATTTGTTTCAGCATCAGAGTTGGCGTGGAAAATCTTAGTACAAAGATTTCCCATTAAACTATTAACCCTTGCCTTTGCATCCGAACCTGAACCCATGACGGCAAAATAATTGGAAATATTCTGGGACAAAAAAACTGTTGCAGTTCTTGAACTTCGTGCCGTGGTTAAAAATATCTGGTCATAGGGATTAACAAAATACTGCGCTTCATCACACCATAGAAAAACAGGGATTGGATGTTGATGAATGTTCCTTCTTTCAATTGCCTGTTGAAACAATAACTTGAAAACGCTCTGCCCGATTATTCCCGCATCTAAAAATTCCTTGATCGGAAAATCCAAAACAATTATTTTTTGTTTTTCATAAGTCCATTCAGGAAAAATATTTGTCTTCCCTGCAAAATGCCTGTGAAGAAAACCTGATAGAAATGGTTCTGAAAGCCCCATAAAGCTTTCCGTAACTACTGACTTTGTACGGCTGCCCATTGTAGGCATAGATTGAGAAAAATAATCTTCCACCAAATTAAAAGCGTTAAGTTTTTCAGAAGACACTATTTCTTTGTCCTGAAAATGCGTAGAATAGGCATTTACCATACATTTCAAACAATAATTTGAATCCTTTTCCAATTCAGTGATTTCGCCCTCTCTTTCCTTTCTCACGATTGCCTCGGTAAAAGTATCTTTCTCCATGTTATTTGAAGAAGATATTACTTTCACCATGTTGGAATAACTTAAATCTTCACCTGCAAGTTTTATCAGTTCTATCACCCTGTTTAAGCAACGTTTCAGTGCAGTGTCCCAATACCTTTCTTCCCTTGTGTCACCTTCATTTGCAATCCGGTTTCCCATCCTGTAAATATTCATAAAAATATTTGTAATGTTCTGGGTTTCACCTGCACCCTCCCCGGCTCTCTTCATTTCATAATCTATAGGGTTAAAAACTATTTCCTCTCCCTCATACTCACCTTCCTGATGTTTTGAGCCTTTACTGAAAATAATAAGATCCTTTTCCCTACCAGTGTCTTTGCAGTATTGTTTCCAAAGGTCGGCTTCTTCGGTTTTGGCACATAAAACAAAACCTCCCCATCCTTCTTTTAGAAAGGCTTTGGCTAAGGCTTTTCCTGATGCAGTGGTTTTCCCGCTTCCTGTACCGCCGATGATGGAAACACCTTTTACTGCATCATCTACCGTCCAGGTATCTTTAGGATTATCAGTAAATTTAAGCAGAACTTTGCTAATGTAATCAGGTGTCATTACCTGTTCTTGTCTATATCCTTTTCTTTTTTCTTTTCCTGCACCTCTTTGGCAACGTCAGTTTTCTGCTGTTCCTGTCGCTTTTTATATTCAGCGACTTTTGCCTCAATATTAGGGCGTTGTGTGGTTTTAGCTTCTTCCCTTTTTTGCATTTCATGTTCTGCATGTTTAACATTTTCGGGCTTTCCTTGACTGCCCCTGTCTAAAATTTGCTGTATTGACTCTTTCTTACCTCCCAATAATTCAGGGTTTTTAATCGGTCTGTAAGTTTTTTTGTTGTCTTTATTCTTTGCCATTTTAAATAATTTATGATATAATTAATTATTGATTTGGACTGCTAATTTAAGAAAAAATATTATGATACTAAATGGCAAAGAAAAATTTCTAATAAGGAAAACCGAAGAAGGATATGCAGAAGCTTATTATGATTTATTCAGGTTTTATAAAACTCAAGGTAACTATAAGGGATATACTCACGGTCTTTGGTATCTTAAACAATTTCTTCTCCGGTTTCATCCCAATGAATCAATGAAAATTTTTGCAGAAAAAGAAGGAAGGGAATTTACTGAAGAAGGTATGAAAGATGACTATTTGCATCTTGTCCGCCTTGTAGCTGCAATGCACTATGACTGCAAAGAATATGAATCAGGTGTTTACTGGGCAAGAAAGGCAATAGATCTATTTGATTTCTTTTATTGCAAACTGAATAATAAAACACGAGAAAAAATAAAACAAGAAAGTGAGGATTACATATGCGCTATGTCCATGTTTGAAAGTTATAAAGACTATTTCGATGAAGATTTATTCAAGGAAGAAAAAGGAATTCATTTTAACTGGGAAAATGAATATTACCTATCCCGATCAAGTGCGAATGATAAATGACTATTTTATAATTGCGATTTTTCCTGTTGAAAAAATTTCTGAATTTGAAGCCAATTGCCAAAAATAGATACCATTGCAAATATTTGAAATTTCAATACTATCTGATCCTTGGATATTTTTTCTAAAAACTATTCGTCCTGTTACGTCTTTTATTATAAAATCTGATTTGGATTGTGTGTGGTAAGAAAGAGAAAATTTGCCGTTATTGGGATTAGGAAAAACTTTAACCGCAAAAGGAGGTGGAGAGTATGAATTTTTTCCTGTTAAAACAACATTTACATAAGCCATTAAATTAGATGTTCGCTGAATATCATACGATGAATCGCAATAAGTGCTTGAACATCCAGTTGAATCCATAATGGTGAGGCAAATGGTGTACATCCCTGTATCTGCATATATATGACTCGGAGTTTGAATTGTGTCATAAGTACTATCGCCCCAACTCCAATAATAATGCAATGGAGGTATTCCCGATGACATATTGACTGCAATGTAATGATTTTGTTGGGTGGTGTCTGGATAGAGTGTAAAATAAGCAGAGCAACCGCCATTCGGACTTGCTTCCGTCAAATCTCCAGGACCATTGCCAGTATAATCAACATTAAAAGTATAAATAACAGAATATATATTACTAACAGGGTCGAATTGGAAAATCGAATTACCGAAAGTATCCAGTTGATCAATCCTTCCTGTTGTTCCATACAATTTTCCGTCACTTGCTTGTATCAGACTTCCGCGAGGATTAATATTGAATGTAAGTGTATCGAAATTGAACAACACACTATAAGTATTTGAATTAATGTCATAGCTATAAATTACCCCTGCATTTTCCGTTCCTCCTTTACTTGTCATTCCATATAACAAACCATTATTAGCTTGCAAAGGTGTTCCTAATGGATTTGCACCATTACTTCCGGTAAAATCAACCAATTTAGTATAAGTATTGGTGGACAAATCAAAACTAAAAATTACACCTTGATTAGATGTGCCCCCTTGGTCCGTCATTCCATATAACAAACCATTATTTGCCTGAATCAAATTGTTAAACGAAATTACCTCATAACTGTTATTACCTCCATTAATGCTATCCATATCATATAAGTCACTATATATATTTGTATTTGGATCAAAACTGAAAATTACACCATATCCATTCAATCCATTATTATTAATGCCATATAACAAACTATTATTTGCCAGTAAAAGACTAGCTGTTGAAGCCCCACCAGTTAAACCTGTAGTATCAAAATTATAAACTACACTAGTTTGATTTGTATTGATGTCATAACTAAAAATTGCACCCCCTTGTGATGGAGAAGGGTCTCCCCAAGATGTTGTACCATACAATTTTCCATTATTTGCCAGAGTTAAATTACCATAAGGATAATCAAGATTAATAGAAGGTAAATAAGTGATTTCAGTAAAAACAAATGTAGCGGGATCAATTTTGAATAAAGTTCCCCCTGAACCCTGAAGCCCCAAAGACAATCCGTATAAGTTTCCATCAGGAGCTTTTAACAGTTTTCCATAAACATCCCAATCAGGATAGTTTATAACTACTTGCTGATAGCCCGTTCCATCGGCATTAACTTTATAAATTGTAGAGGAAAAATCATAAGAGTAACCATTAGTCATTCCCCAAAATTGGGGTATTTGTGCCTTAACACTCAGCTCAATGAAGGCAAGCATAATTACGATAAAGTTAATTTTTTTCATTGTTTTTTAATTTATTTAAACGTTTAAAGTTAATCTAATTTATTACAAGATGAAAAAAACATCCAAAAGGTTGGAATGGTTGAAAAATATTTTTTATGAGTTGGTAATTTATTTCATCACTGCAACCTTTCCTTTTCCTTCGATGCCTCCATCAGTAAGCACTTCCCAAAAATAGATTCCATTACTTAAACTAGAAAGATCAATAGTGGTTTTTATTTGGTTTATCTTTGTTTGATAAACAGAATTGCCTAATATATCTGTAATATTTAATGATGCCGAAACAAATTCAGCGTTGCACATTAATGTTAAAATACCGCTATTAGGATTTGGAAAAACATGAGCATTTTCTTTTTCGTTTGGATTGGAAACACCTGTTACAAAAGGGGTTTGTATCGTTATTGAATCTATTTCACCGCATGCAATAGCAATAAGAGTCACAGTATGTGCACCGCTGGTTGTGTAGTCATGAATAATAGCTGACGTATCTAATCTTATCATTTGTATAGGCGAACCATCGCCCCAATTCCAATAGCAGGTATCGGTGTTCTGACTTGTATTGTAAAAACTTACATTACTCCAATTACCAAGAGTATCCGTAAAACTTGCTATAGGAGCGGCAACAAAACCCAAGCAATTTGTTTTAATAAATGGGTCAGCAGAACAGCCATTACATTCTGTGCGTCCGCACATAATATAACCTCCATCAGAAGTAGTATCTAAATTGTAAAAATAATCATTATAGCCTGAGGAACTTAATTTAAAGTACCTTCTCCATATCTCATTACCGTTAGGGTCAAATTTAATTAAAAGATCTTCATAACAACAAGATAATCCACCTCCTGTACTAAAACCGCAACCAATAATACTTCCATCAGAAAGAATTATAATTTTATCTATTTCACTAACTATACTTGTGTTTTCTGCACTCAATATAAATTTATGCCAGACCGTATTGTAGTTGCTGTCTAATTTTATTAATAATCCAGTATAGCTATTGGTATCTGTACTAACGTCGCCTGCAAGAATATATTCTCCATCATGGCTTAAAGCAATGCACCCTATTTCATGTGAACTGCTTGAATAGGAATCAAAGCTGTAGGTTGTATCTTTTATTGTATTTCCGTTTTTGTCCAATCTAAGAAACCAGACAAGCCCTGTAGAGAGTGAATGATTATACTCCGCTCCAAAGGCAAAGCTGCTATCAGGCAATATAACAACACTTGTAATAGCATTATCCCAAGTAGTTCCTGCAATAAGTCTCTCCCAAAGTTTATTACCCATTGAATCCGTTTTAATTATGCAGGCTTTATAGGGGAGTTCATCCGTAAACCCTCCAAGTATATATCCGCCGTCTAAAGCTTTACTGACACAATCAGCAATTGTAGGGCGAGTAGTATCACCCACAAAACTAGACCAGAGTATTTGCCCAGCTGTATCCATTTTTAAAAGCCACATATTTTCGTCAGTTGTTGTATTTCCTATACGATGCCAACCTGCGACGATCTGGGTACTATCACTTAATTTTTTTGCGTCTTCCCACGATGAATAATATATGGTGTCTATATAGGCTGAATCTATAATAGTATTGCCATAAGCATCTGTTTTGATAAAAGCAGGTGAAACATAGGTGTTACTTCCACCAAGAGTAATATAAGAACCATTTGATAATTGAAAAACTACATTTGTATTTTCATTTGCAGGCGCACCTAATATTTTTTCAAAGTATCTTGTTGATTGAGCAATAGTGATGAATGCAACTGCACTCATCACTATTGTCAATGCTATAATTTTCTTCATCCTTTTTTATTTAAGAAGGAACAAAGATACAACTTATTTAATGATTAACAATTTTTTCCATCCCGCTTTTTTGCCGTCAACAACCATTGTACAAAAATATACACCTGCCGAATAATTTTTAGAGCTGATTGTTAAAGTGGCTTGTATTTCTTTTAGGGTTAATTGATATGTATCCATTTTATTGCCCAACATATCAAAGATAATCAATTCCGCACTTCCTGAATTTGGAGGCAAGTAATAGGGAATATCTGTCCAATCAGAAAATGGGTTCGGATGATTATTTCCCAACCACGGAATTTCTTTACCTCCCATACCCAAATGCGGTGCTGCCTTGCGTTCATTGCCTCCGTCTTGGCATTGTCCAACCATGAAGCAATCAACAGGGTAATTAGTGCCAAACAAAGATGCAAGTATTCCTCTCGCGTCAGATTGACAAATACTGCTGCTGCCAATAACTGCCATATCCTGTAGTTCCAATAATTCCTCATTAGAAACTGAGTCGCTATTGTTTATTGCGAACCTGCATACTAAACTTCGAACAAAAAGAAAGTCCGCAATATCCTGATTGTCAGGATAAATATTACCTAAAACAGTTTGCGCATCAGAATAATCGTTAATGCTAATATAAATATCTACAAGCATTTGATTTGCATCAAGCGTATTGAGGTTATCAAGATAGACTATTGCATTTCCCACCAATCCATTTATTAAATAATAGGCAACGGAATCAAAGGGAGCTAGCATTACTGTGCTGTCAGATAAAACAGTATCACTTTCCTCAACTCTTTGATTATTCTGAAAACCACAAAAAGCATTCGTATCTCGTGTAGCAGGTATTAGACTGCAAGCTCCGCTAATTCCGGTGGAAGCTCCATCAGGGGCATAATGAAGTGGACTGCCTGTTTCCACGTCGTACTTTATTATATGCGCCGTACCATTACTAACGTCAGGATTTGCTCCGTTATAAAAAGAATTGCCTGGGGGGAAATTATTAGCAATGATACCAGCACACTTTCCTTGTTCCGGTAAATTAAAATTAGCAACTTGATTATAGGCTTTCCAACCTGTGTCATTACTCCTTAATATATTGCAATAAACAAAAAGCCCCGCATTTGTTGTGCTATCTCCATCATTACCACCCGTCCCTATTCCATACCCTGTACAATTACTGACTGTATTATTCCAAATTCTGCTCGTATAATTTTTTGTGCAATTATTTACTGTAATCCCATATTGCAAATCACTAACCGTATCATCTCTCACATCAACTTTTGCCGCATTATTAGTTATAACGCCGTTAACTAATCCCGCTACAGTATAAAGAGGAGAATATCTGATCGTGTCATAACGAATTGAATCAGCATAGCCACCATTAAACCGTATTCCCGTCTGGCTGTAATAAATGGTATTGTTGCGGATATAAATACCTTTGGTCGGAACGATACTATATGATACATCAATGGCTCTGTTTACGTTCCTGAATCCACAATAATACAGTTCATGGAAATAGGAGCTGACCGCTTCAATGCCAAATGTAGTATCGGGAACATTATAATTTAAATTGCCTTTATAAATTAAAAATGTATCTTGGTTCATGGTTACGCTATCAGTACCTGCAATATTGATGAACCATAATGGTCGGGTATAACAGGCATCGTTGAGCGTGGTATCTGAAATAAAATCAACATATTTTATAATGCTTGCGCTCCCGTGGTGATAAAAGTTAGGGAAGGTAATGCCCATTGTATTATTTATCAGTTTGCTTCTTGGAGATGGTATTGTGCTATTAACAATTCCTCCCCTGAAGGATTGGTTCGTTGGAAGTCCTGAATTTCCAAGATAAATGGCTGTTTTGGCATTTTCAATCGTACAACTTTCAAGTAATACCTGTCCTTGTTTCGCCTGTAAAGCTGCTGTATATTGTGCCGTAGCAGAATCTCCGTAGACATCTATTCCATTCCACATGCAATCGCCTGTAGAGGTAAGGGTACACCCCTTCAATTCAAGTATTCCACCCCCTAAAATAGCCGAATGTTGCTGAACGATTATTTTTCCGCTATCGCTAAATTCAACTGTTATTCCTACATCTATTATCAGCCTTTTTCCGGCAAGAACGGTAATGGTATCTTTGACATACACATATCCCGAAGGGAACATGATCGTATTCCAATCTTCTGTGGTGGAAACTACATGGTTTATATACGTCCATCCGGCAGCCGGAGGCGGGCAATGTGTGACTGTGGAAGAAACAATTGCCGTTGCAGTAGCCGTGCATCCTGCGGAGTCGGTGACAGTGACTGTATAAGAGCCTGATGCTAAATTGGAAATTGTATCTGTTGTTGCCCCTGTACTCCAATTGTAGGTGAAGGGACTTGTACCTGTTCCCGCAATTATAGTTACCCATGCCTCTCCATTATGGTTTCCTGTCAAACCACACGAATCCGGCAAAGTATGGGTTGTTAATTGCGGAGGTCCGGCAATGGTATATTTTACCACTCGTGTACAACCATGTGCATCAGTGACGGTTACGAAATAAATTCCGGCTGATAAGCCTGTAATGGTTGAAGTATCAACTCCTGCGGCGGTTGCCCCTGTGCTCCAAACAAAGGAATAGGTGGGCGTACCGTCCATAGCATAAACAGTGGCACTCGCAGTCGGGCAAGCTGATGTATGATAATAACCAACAAACAGTGGCAGTATTGGAACACCTACTGTCCATGTTGCAGTAGCAGTGCATCCGTTTGCATCTGTTACAGTAACCGTGTAGGTTGTTGTTGCGCTTGATGTAGCGGTAACTGTTGCACCTGTTACAGTATTTAATCCGGCTGCTGGCGACCATGCATAAATGTAGCCAGGCGTACCACCGGATACACTGACATTGGCAACTGCTATTCCGTTTCCTGCGACACCGACAATATATCCCTGACAAATACTGTCGTAAGAGGTAATTGTTATTACGATAGGGTTGGGCTGAAAAATAGTATCTGTTGCAGTTGCAGTACAATGATTTGCATCGGTGACGGTGACTGAATAAATTCCTGCTATCAAACTATTTATAGTTGAAGTAGTTGCGGAATTTGACCAGAGATACCCATATGGAGATGTTCCTCCCGAAGCACTGACGGCGGCTGATCCATTATTGCTCCCATTGCAACTATCGTTTAGAGATGCAGTAATGCTTGCCGTTAATATGGCAGGTTGAGTAAGGGTTACGGTTGCAGTTTTTGTACAACCACTCGAATCGGTAACAGTAACGGTATATGTTCCTGCCGCTAACCCTGTGATAGTTGTCGTAGTTGCAGTATTTGACCATAAATAGGTTAATGCTCCAGTCCCACCACTAGCTGTAACCGTTGCAGAACCATTACTGTTTCCATGACAACTGTCGTTCACTGAAGTTATAGTCGCTGTTATAGCAAATGGTTGAGTAATCGTAACAAATGCAGTAGCCGTACATCCTAAAGTATCTGTTACTGTCACAGTATAGTTTCCTGCTGATAACCCTGTAATAGCAGAAGTTGTTGCTGTATTACTCCATAAGTAAGTATAAATCGGATAACCGTTCGATGCGGTTGCTGTGGCTGTTCCGTTTGTCCCTCCATTGCAAGGTGTTACATTAGTAGAAGAAATTGTTACGCTTATATGAGGATTAATTGTTATTATGTGACTAACACATAAATTTCCTGCTGTAGGACAACCATTAACGCACAAAGTAATAGTATCAATACCTGTTGTTGGATAGTGAAAAGTTACATGGATGCTATCGGTACTTAAAATATTACCCATGCAGGATGAACAACCAAAATTCCAGGTATAAGTAATATTATTCCATGAGAATGGCGCGGTAGTATCACCAATATTAAAACCATTAATTTTAGAAGTATTTGTAAAAGTAATTGAACTGTCGCAATTTACATGATAGGTAAAATTAGTAAGCGGGTCGTAACAAATAAAAGAGGAGGCATCAGTGCAAGTCGAACTTGGCCATTCAGCGGAATTCGATATGGTAAATAAAGAAGTAGCATTTGTTGTAAACGGATAGGGAGCATGAATAACAACACCGCTATTTGTAATACCATATAAGTTAAAATCAGTCCCTATGGCAAGCGCACCACAACCAGCATATCCTGAACCTAATGTAGTTGAGGAGGATGTATTTCCTGTAACAGTTATCCGATGTATTGATCCTGAATTCTGAGCATAAAAATTGCAATCAAGAGGTTCAAATACCATATCTGCGCAACCTGCACCCATTGGGTTACCGTGTGTTGTATTTGATATATTGCCGCTATTATCAACATAATCTGGTCCAAAATATGTAAGTTCATGTAAGATACCATTACTATTAATCCACCAATAATTACCAAAATTATCACAAGTCGCACCACCACCTCCTATAATTAATGTATCATCAACAATAGCGGTAGGAACTGGTCCTAAAAGACCTAATTTATACAACATGGTTGGAACTGGAGAGAAGGCTTCATAAGCAAAATATTGAAATCCATTTTTTTCATTGGCAGCAAGCATATCGTGAGGGTATGTTGGTGGTAATGTATTATCCGGATCCCAAACATGAGAGCTAAATCCAGTATTAGTCAATGGCCATTTTCCTGAATATGAAAAGCCTGTACATTTCGCAAAATAAAACATGCCTGGGTTAGTTGAGTCACAAAAATTTTGTGTCCACGGCTGTATTGCAACCAAAAGATAATATAGTCTATTGAATGAATAATAATTAAAGGCTACCGCAGATGCATCAAACAAAAAATGCAATGAAATATTTCCTTGCGATAACAGCGAAAGTTTTCCATGATTGTATAAACCACTGTTTATATTGCCACCCGCTAATACTATTCCCTGAAAAAAGCAACTGTCCTGGAATGTAACGCTGTTATGAACTCTCCAATAGATATTGCAAGGCAAGACATTTCCGTATAGCAGAGTATCATAGGAGCTTATAATAAGGCTGTCACTTATATCAAAGATATAAATATCGGTGTCACTGCCTGTTAATGTAAGTTTTCCATTGAGAGTTGCAACACCACTTATACCATAAATACCTGCGCCAAGTGTCTGTCCTCCCAAAGTTCCTGAAATACTTGTCGCTGATAATGCGTCAATATGAACCATAGCTGTATCCATATCATTAATTGCTTGGCTCAAATTAGATGAAGCACCAAGAAAAACGGTGTCATCCGTAAAAATGGTGCTGTCAATGAAAGTCGGTGAGCCGATCTGTCCGGTTGCGGAAATAGTATTGCCATTTCCAAAAATACTTCCTTGCGAAAGGAATACAAATTTTGCTGCTGTTCCGAGGTTTGGGGCAGTTTGTGCATTGCCTTTGCTCAAGCCAATCAAGGCGAGCAGGCATAAGATCGTAAAGATTTTTTTCATACTAAATTTGATTTAAAGAAGGTTAATATTGGGTTTAGAAGATTACAAAGCTAAGATTATTAATTTGATCTGATATTACTGGTTCATTATTTATTCATATCCATAAAATGAAGTTTTATTAAAAAATCGCTCGTTTGTGAGAATGGCAAAGATATGCAAATTCATTTGATGTAAACAAATTCGATGACACGTATGTTTTTATATTATCCGAACTTGCACCCGCTAAATGAAGAAGCAAAAATATCTGGAGCGGTTGGGTGCTCATGTGAAAAAACTGCGGGAAGAAAGGCATATCAGCCAATCTGAGCTTGCTCGTCTTGCTGATAAGGACAGGCAAAGTATTCATCGCTTTGAGAAAGGTGAGGTAAATACTTCCGTGCTTTTTTTGAGGCAAATTGCTAAAGCGTTAGATGTCTCCATGAAGGATATTTTCGATTTCGAGTAATGTGAATTTTGCGCAGATCCTGACAACGATTGCGCAGATCCCGACATTCTTCCGGTATTTTCCGACATTATAGATATTTACTGACATTTTAGTCTGAGAATTCGATCAGATACTAGTATTTGAATAGTGAAATATTATACCATGTGACCCCAGAATTGTTATTTATATACATAAAAGAAGTATAAACCTTATTTGAATAATAAAACCATTTTGTCATGCTGCCAGAAACCTCATTATCTTCTTCTTTTAAATATTTATATCCATAGCTGCTTAAGTAATCTTTAAAATTCAAATAATATTGTTTGTCGGTGGTATTAAATGATATAATTGTAGTACTACCTGTACTTCTGCAAATCTGATCATGCATTCCATTAACTCTGCTAATATCACTTGTGAGAATTATAATATTTTCATCAGAAAATTTACTAAGATTAGAGAATCCTTTTTCGAGAGCATAAGTTTCAAAATCATTGCTGCTAAAATCACATAAATTTTGCAGTTCATAAAGTAAAAAAGTATTTTGAGCAATTGAGGATGACAAGTTTAGAAGTGCAAAAATTGCAATACCAAGGATGACTTTAATTGTATTTTTCATTTTTTATATTTTTAGTTTATTAATTTCCTACCGTTTAAAACATATCCGTATAAGTTTCTGATTTGATTGCAAAATTACAAATTATTTTTGAATACAACAAATCCGTTGTACAACATTCCGGTTGTTTGTTGTTCTTTTACATTTCAATGAAAAAGGAACAGTTATTAAAAAAACTTGGGAAAAGGATTTGTGAGATACGAAAGGCAAAAGGAATGACCCAAGTTGATTTGGCAAATTCGATAGGTAAAGATCAGCAATCATTACAGAGATTAGAAGCGGGTAAAATTAACCCAAGTTTTTATTATCTTTTTGAAGTAGCAAAAGGTCTGGATATTGAAATAGAAGAACTCTTGAAAGGGTTAAAATAAGGTTCAGTAAGTCAGATAATCTTAAAAAATCTCTTTGACAGATTTTTTCTTTTCTATTTATTGCAGAGAAAATGTATTCTGATTTTGTTAATGAAGAAAATATCCCGCAAATAACCGCTAGTGTTATTCTTATTGTTACAAGAATTTTTCTGCTTTTCATTTTCAATATTTTTCTATCGGTGGCAAAGATAATGATAAATATTTGATTTTAGGCAAATATGCCTAAGATAATTTTCTTTTATGTTGCTTAATTTGAAAAATGAGTAACATAAAAAATCCCGCGGTACTTAAACTGGTTGGATCAAGAATAAGAAAATTCAGAGAAAAAGCAGGCTATACCCAACAGGAATTTGCCGATATGTGCGATATGGAATTAAGCCAGATAAACAGGATAGAATTAGGTAAGATAAATACATCCGTAAGCGTATTATTCAGGATAGCCGAAGTTCTGAAAGTTAAAGCCTCAAAGCTGCTTGAAATTGACGATGTTTAGGTAAAATAAGGCTAACGTTCTTTATTGTCTTTTAATGAAACAATAATATAAGACTGTATAATTTTGCAACAACCCTTAATTGAATATTCTTTTAGCTTTGCAACTTAAAATACTTGCTTATTTTTGCAACCTCCCTTAGCCTTATAAGGAGAGATGTCTGTTCTAATAATTAAACTTAAAAACAAGACTAAAAAACTTTCAATAAAATACTGATAAACTACCCCTGCCCTATGCTTCGGATTAACGTTAATAAATCTGCAACTGCTGCCAAAAAATACTATAGTGAAAAATATTATAGCGAAGGCAAATCAGTTCAAAGTTATTATTCTGAAAAAGATGAAACGATAGGAATATGGGGAGGTAAAGCAGCAATAAAATTAGGACTGGATAATGATATAAATAAAAATGATTTTGCCTCGCTATGTGATAACCAGTTTCCAAATAATAATGAACAATTAACTGAACGAAAAAATGTTGAACGAAGGGTAGGATATGATTTCACATTTAATGCACCTAAATCAATCAGCCTTGCCTATACATTCGGATCTGAAGAGGATAAAAAACAAATTCTCGAAGCATTCCGGCAATCGGTAAAAGATACCATGACAGAGGTAGAAACAGGAATGCAGACAAGGGTAAGAATAAAAGGGCAAAATGAAAACCGGGATACCGGAAATATTGTTTATGGTGAGTTTGTGCATTTTACTTCCCGTCCGGTAGATAGTGTCCCCGACCCTCATTTACACGCTCACTGTTTTGTATTTAATGCTACTTTTGATGAAACCGAACAAAAATGGAAAGCGGGCGAATTCGGGCAGATAAAAAAGGATGCCCCCTACTATGAAGCCGTTTTCCACGCTAACCTTGCCAACAAATTGCAGGAAGCCGGATATTCCATTGAAAGAACTGAAAAAGGATTTGAGATAAAAGGAATATCGAGGGAAACGATTGAAAAGTTTTCACTGCGGACAGAAGAAATAGAACATCTTGCCAATGAAAAAAACATCACCGATAAGAAGCAAAAATCTGGGTTAGGAGCAAGAACAAGGGAAAGTAAGCGAAAATCAATATCCGAAGATGAACAGCAAAAAAACTGGCAGGAAAGACTGACTAGAGGTGAACTCAAACAACTGCAAAATTTAAAAAATGTCGCCTTTGCTAATGAAAAGAAAAAAGAAAATGACCTTGCAGCATTCAAGGCGGTAGAGTTTTCTTTGAATCACCATTTGGAAAGAAAGTCAGTAGTTACCGACAAGGAAATACTAACCACTGCTATTAAATCCTCCCTGGGTAAAACAAGTCCTGAACGAATCAGGGAAGCATTTGACCAAAATAAATCCATCATATCTGTAAAAGAGAATAATCAGATCTTTATCACTACTAAAGAGGCTTTGGCAGAAGAAAACAGTCTCATCGCAAAGGCATATGCGATGAAAGGAATTTTTAAGCCTATCAATGAAGTTTCTGATCCGGTTACACCTAACCTGACCGATGAGCAAAAGAAGGCTATTAAATATGCCCTGACCACTACTGACGGGATCACCATTATTGCAGGGAAAGCCGGAACAGGTAAAACCACCTTAATGAAAGAAGTGCAAAGAGGAATCAGGATAGCGGATAAAAAGATTTTCGCTTTTGCCCCCTCTGCCGAAGCAAGCCGTGTGGTACAGCGCAAAGAAGGTTTTAAAAATGCAGAAACTGTTGCCAAACTGATTCAAAATGAAACTATGCAAAAAAGCGTAAGGAATTCAATAGTTTGGATTGACGAGGCGGGAATGCTTTCCAATAAGGACCTGAACCGTGTTCTGGACATTGTTAAAAAACAAAATGCAAGGCTTATTCTTACCGGAGATACAAAACAACATAATAGCGTGGAGCGTGGGGATGCCCTGCGCATCCTTCAGCAAGAAGCGGGAATAGTCCCGATACAGGTAAACAGGATACAAAGACAAAAAAATGAGCAATACAAAGAAGCCGTGTTTGCTCTTTCAAAATCCGATATTGATAAGGGTTTCCAAAAATTAGATAAGATCGGTGCAATACATGAGATTGAGGACGGCAAGGAACGCATAGAAAAAATTGCAGATGATTATTTTGTTTCTGTCTATGGTAAAAAAGGCAATCAGCCCCCAAGGGAAGTTCTGGTTATCTCCCCTACTCACATTGAAGGCGACAAAGTAACTGAAAAAATCAGGGAAAAATTAAAGGAGGGAAATATCCTCGCCAAACAGGAAAGAAGATTTCGTATTTTTAAAAACCTTCAACTGACCGCCGCTGAAAAACAAAAAACTGAAAGTTACATCAAAGGTAACTGGGTTGTCTTTCATCAGAATATTAAAGGATTTAAGGCGGGTTCAAGATATGAGATCACCGGAACCGGAAAAGATAGAATGTATGTACATCTGAGAGTCAGCCCGAACAAAGTAGAACCTTTATCTCTTGATTATGTATCCAGATTCAATGTATTTGAACAAAAGGATATTTTCCTATCAAAAGGAGATAAGATCAGGATTACCGGCAACGGAAAAGCAAATGACGGCAAACATCTTTTCAACGGAATAACTTATAATATTGCGGGGTTTGACAGGCATGGAAATATAAAACTTTCAAACGGTTCTGTGCTTTCCCGACAATATAGGCATTTCACATTGGGTTACGTGTTGACCTCTCATGCCAGCCAAGGCAAAACCGTGGATAAGGTAATTATCTCCCAAAGCTCAATGAGTTTCCGTGCCTCCTCCCAGGAACAATTTTATGTTTCAGTATCAAGGGGACGGCAGGCGGTTTCTATTTATACCGATGACAAGACGGATTTACTGCATGCAGTATCGCAGTCAGGGGAAAGGAAATCGGCAATAGAGCTAACGAAACAAAAGAAAATTATGAATCGTGTGATAGAAGTGAACCGCAAAGGAATGATGCAGAAAATAAAGGATAAAGCAATTGCTGCCGCTATGAAAGTTAAATCATCAGTAATCAAAAAAGATATGACCCATGAACTTCCAGGAAAAAATTAAACAGCGTGCTAAAGAAAAAGAAGCAAATCCAGATTTGCAGGATGATGAAAATTCGGAAATCGAAACTTTTGAAAGGTCGGAGTTTTTCGGAGTGGATAATGTCCGCAATTACCCTTCCTGTCTTGATCTGCGTTTAGCAGATGGCAATTCCAAAGCCCTGCCCTATTCTTATATCTCGGAAATAAATTTTGATGCAAGTGAAGGGATAGAAATACTTTCCACAACGAAAAAAATAAGGATCAATGGACGAAATTTAAAATTACTGTATAATTTTCTGGTTGCTTTCAGGGTAAAATATATCCAGTCAAATATCGGGAATGATTTAACCGATGAAAAAGCTTTATTCGTGAAGGAAATCATTATTGAGGAGCAATAATTTATCTCCCCCTGCCCTGTTTTTTCTCGTTTTTTTTGTCAGCTTCTTTAGTTTTTTTTATCAGTATCGCCAGTTCGATATTGTTTGCAATTATCGAGGCATCTCTTTTGGTAATGGTTTTTCCGTTTTCGTCAGTTGTTTCAAAGGGTCTATAAGATATTGAGCCTTCAACTAATACCCTTACACCTTTTTTCAATGATTTCATTTTTTCTATCACATCTGGTTTGAATGTTATTACATTGTGCCAGACGGGTTCCCTGTCTTTCCATTCGTCTGAGTCTTTGTTCCTGTATCTTTCCGTTGTTGCAATAGATAGTACCGCAAACTTTTTTTCTTCCTTTTCAAAAAACTGCGGGTCTGCGCCTAAATTGCCTGTTAGTTTTACGATATTGTTTTTTGCCATGTTGCCTCCTGGGATTGATTTATATTCCTTATAATCTACTTTAAGTTGTATGTAAAGAAGAAAATTATATATTTCTTATTGCAATACTGATTTACTGCTATAAGCCCCTGCCCTACTAAATAAATTGAATAAAAATGAAACTTTGCCGATGAAAAGAAAAAAGAAAATTAGGTACTTAATTTTACATTATACCTTCATCTGCAAAGGAAAAATAAGATTCTGAAGTAAGAATAATATGATCTAAAATCGGAATATCCATAATTTTTCCGGCTTCTTTAATTTGCTTTGTAAGTTTTATGTCAGCCTCACTTGGATTCAAATTGCCTGAAGGATGATTGTGAGCCATAATAACTGAACAAGCATTGCATTTAAGGGCAACTGAAAATATAAGACGAAGATCAACGCAAGTGCCACTGATGCCGCCCTGCGAAATGCACTGCCAGCCCAAAACTTTGTTGGCACGGTTTAACAGGAGTATGTAAAATTCCTCCCTTAATTCGAGCGTAGGATTCCATATATTCCGAAAGATTGGCTCTGTATCCCGTGAGCTGGTAATTTTCGGCATATCTTTAAATTTTACCTTTGTTGAATAGATGACTTTGATTTCAGCCAGATTCCATTTAAATAAATTTTGTTGCATAACGGACGTTTTTTATTGTTTGCCCCCTGCCCTAAAGCGGCTTCAAAAAGAAATTCCAAAAGGAAATTGGAATACCGGAACGCCGGAACAAGTGAGGATATGCCGAGAAAACTTTTGGAATCCCGGAGGGTCGAAGATTATTTTTAGCTGCTTTATTTTTGCAGACAATAAAGAGCGTCTGTGCAACAATTATAAAAATCCTGGCTTAACATACCATCTACCTATTCAATAAGAGAATATTAAAATTTATTAAAAAATTGCCTTGCTCAGGTTTGAGCAAGATTACAATAAAAAGGACATTGAATTTTATATTTCATGTTGCCGTTGTGCAGTAATGCAGCAATTAAGGCTTTATATGAGGACTGCATTTTACCTTTTCCTTATTTCATTATAACCGTGTTGCAGTAAATAAGTTTTACAATAATTAATGTGTTATGGAAATACTGCAATTCATATTTCAGCATTTCTGTTTTGCAACTTTGCAGTAACTATTGTTTTAAGTAAATACGGCGTTTCATATTTCTCTTATTGCAGTATAACAGTATTGCAGTAAATAAGTTTTATTATAATTACTGTATTAGGAAAATACTGCTTTCTGTATTTCCATAATGCAGTCGTAATGTATTGCAGTATAAAAATAATGCAGTATTTATGATATTTAATAACAACTGTATTCCATATTTCCGTGTTGCAGTTTTATCGCTTTGCCGTAAAAAAGGTGTGCAGTATTGACGGCATTAATGAAATATGCTTTTTATTTTACCTTAAAGTATTTTATTCTCAATTTCATTATGAAAATAGGAATTACCAATTTAAAAGGCGGGGTAGGGAAGACGACCTTATCCATTAATCTTGCCGTATGCTTTGCCCACATGGGTTATAAGGTCTGTATCGTAGATACAGATGTCAATCAAACTTCATTTAAATGGTTTAGGGCAAGAGAAGAGGGGCTTCCGCAAGTTATGGTATTAGGAGCAACTGATGCAAAAGCACTAAATAAGGCAGTAGATAAACTACATGCTAACTATGATATTATCATAATTGACGGCACACCTTCTTTATCTGAAATGACGACAAGAATTATTCTGGCAAGTGATTTCCTTCTTATTCCTATTCGCCCGGGTGCGCATGATTTCAGAACTATGGATGAATTTTTTACCCGTTATGAAATGGTAAAAGAGAGCAAGGGAGAGGTGCCGATCTATTTTTTAATGAATGAATATACTGACAGGGTAAAGGTTCATAAAACAGTCAGGGATGAATTGGAAAAGCATTACGGTTTTCCCCTGTTGAAAACCGTAATAAAAAGCAGGACATCATTTATTGAAAGCAGCCTTATGGGGACGGGCGTATATGAGCATACAGATAAACTGGCAAAGGCGGAAATGGTAAGCCTGACAAAGGAAGTATTAAAACTCGCAACAAAATTTTCAC
>Ga0206936_1021_pt1 | contig 52277 bp, 36 predicted proteins | sample Alteio_BWOrgHeat_14_FD_152922 | JGI IMG/M metagenome (GOLD analysis project Ga0206936, IMG submission 152922) | Enriched cells from forest soil in Barre Woods Harvard Forest LTER site, Petersham, Massachusetts, United States -... | ecosystem: Environmental > Terrestrial > Soil > Temperate forest >... | reverse complement strand
AGGTGCAGCTGCAGCATCTGTTGTAGCGATTACTTGTGATTTACGACCTCGATGATTTGATTGTCGGGCGATGACCAGGCCTGCGCTCCATCATGAGCGAGCCTGCGGGCTTTGTCGTCCCAGTGCATATGCGTGATCTGGCTTGAACCTTTCTCATACGCGTAGGTCTTGCCATCATCCTGATACAAAGTGAACTCTGCGTTTGTGCCCGGATAGATACGCACTTTAGCGATGGACTGAGCTTCGCTCGTGCTGAGCACTTGCGAGCCGTAGGGGATGATAGAGCCGGCGCGGACGAAGAGCGGCAGCGTGTCGATGGGCGCATGTACACTGACTGTCTGGCCGCCGTGAACGCGCTCGTTGGTCCAGTAGTTGTACCAATCGCTGCCCGCGGGGAGATAGACTTCGCGCGTCGTCGCGCCCTGTTCATAGATGGGTGCGACGAGGAAAGCTGGGCCGAACATGTATTCATCCGTGAGGAGCGCGGCTTTAGTGTCGTTGGGGAAATCCATGAAGAGAGCGCGCATGTATGGCGCGCCGGTCTCATAAGTCGAGTAGCCCAGCGAATAGATGTACGGCATCAGTTCATAGCGCAGCTTCAGATATTTTTCGAGGATAGGCTCGGCCTGCTTGCCGTAGCTCCAAACTTCGTTGAAGTTGCGGCTGCCGTGACTGCGCATGATGGGCAGGAAGGTCGCGTATTCGAACCATCGTGTGTAGAGCTCGGGATAGTCGTCGTATCCGCCGACGTTGTCGCGCGCATCGGACGGATCGAGCAGTGGCGGATGTGCGGGCTTGTGCGTACCGGGCAAATACTGCCAGCCGCCGGTGTCGTTGCTCCAGTAGGCGAGGCCTGAAGCGGCCGCGTTGAGGCCGGTTGGGATCTGGCGCTTGAACGCATCCCATGTTGCGGAAATGTCTGAGGACCAGACGATGGTGCCTTTGCTCTGCACGCCTAGATATGCGTCGCGTGAGAGCGTAAGGGCGCGATGATCGGTGTCGCGACGGAAGCCGCCGTAGAGCGCTCCGGTATGGAAGAGAGGATAGACGTTGTAGTAACGCGTCCCGGGGCCTATGTGGTAGTAGCTGCCGTTAGGAGGCAGATCTGGCTCCGTCTCGTCGGCCCAGAGGGAGTCGAACCCTTTGCTGAGGATGTTGTCGCGGACAGTTTCCCAGTACCAGTGTGCAGCTTCGGGATTGGTTGTGTCGATGTCGGAGCCGGCGCGGTCGTAGGGCAGACCGTTGGTGGGTGTTCCATCGGCGAGGTGTTCAAACCAGCCCTTCTTCAGGATGAAGTCGTAGTAGCGAGATTCCGGCACAAAGCGAGGCCACACGCTGATCATGGTCTGGAAACCGATCTTGTGCAGCTCATCGTTCATCGCTTGTGGATCGGGCCAGTTCTTCGGATCCATATCCATCTCGCCCATCTTGGTGTAGTAGAACCAGTCGACGACGAGTACGTCTGCGGGAAGATGGCGGTCGCGATAACCTTTGGCGACCTGCAGCACTTCGTCCTGGGTGATGTAGCGCTGCTTGCATTGGATGTAGCCGTATGCGGCCTTGGGAAGGAGCGGCGTAGCGCCGGTGAGAAGCCTATAACCGGTATAGATTTCGTCAGTGGTGTCGCCAGCGATTATAAAGAATGAGACACGGCTGCCGACCTGTGACATCCAACGAGTCTGGTCGTTGAATCCCGGATCGATGGTGGTCTGCGATGGGTTATCCCAAAGCAGACCGTAGCCCTTGTTGGTGACGACGAAGGGAATGCACCAGGTAGGGCCGCCGGTAGCTGTGTAGTTGTTCCAGCAGGGTACGGAGTGGCCGCGGTGGTCGAGATAGCCTTCCTGATTCTGTCCGAGCCCGTAGTAGTGCTCGTCAGAGGGTGAAGTGAACGATGCGCCGACCTGATAAAACGCATCGTCTGATGGGCGCTTGTCGTTGAGGATTCCCGCATTGCCATCTTTGTAGTTCGGCACGGACATCTGCCATCCGTTCATCTCTGTGAGCGGCCTGCCGTCGGGAGTGGTAAAGCGGAGATCGGCCCACGGCGTCGAGCCATTAAAGAACTTCCCAATCGACGCCTGGGTCTTCTGGACGTTGGTAGGCTCGGGCGCCGGTGAAGCATCCGCTGTTTTGCGACGGCCGCTTCCGCCCAACAATGTCATGACGATGCGCGAGGAGCGATAGATATGAGCGTCTTCCGTTTCCTGATAACTCCAACCATCCGAAGCAGGCGAAGCGACAATACCGTAACCGGGGGCGCCGGTCGCTTGGTCTTTGAGGAGACTCAGGGTTACTCGGATGATGTTCGGCGCATAGGGCTCCAGCACTATCGTGCTATCACCGCGGGGGATGATGATTTTCTGTTGCTGCCCTTGTGCGTGAAGTCTGATGGGCATCCCAGCGAATAGCACTGATACGATTCCGGTGGCAAGGCAGATTTTTCGAAGCATAGCGATGGTTAATCTCATAATTGAAATCGGGTCAAACAGCAGTTTACTCTGCCAGGCTGAACTCTGGCATTGCCCGAGCGCGGCGACGACAACCTTGTGACAGGCCCGTGCCGTGTGCCCGGTTTGTCCGATGAGCCTGAGGCTTTACACTCAGGTATCCAGTTGAATCAGCAATCGCCGCGTGGAATGCGCTTGCGAAACGGGCGCATGAACGGAAGGACCTCATCTCTTAGTGACTAACGCTCAACAACCAAAGCTGGCGCGTCAGATCGGGCTATTTGACGCGACGATGGTTGTCATGGGCGGGATCATCGGTGCGGGAATTTTCATTAATCCCTATGTTGTGGCGCAGAGGGTGAACTCACCGCTGCTTATTCTGTCGGTCTGGATTGCGGGCGGAGTGATCGCGATTCTGGGAGCCTTTATTTATGCGGAGCTGGGCGACCGTATGCCTGAAGTAGGCGGCCAATATGTCTATCTCGGCAAAGCGTATCATCCGGCGGTGGGATTTCTGTACGGGTGGGTGCTGCTTCTGGTAGTGCAGACAGGCGGCATGGCTGCGGTTACAGTTACGTTTGCCCGTTACTTTCTTGAGCTGACCAATCTGCCTGTTTCCGAACGTTGGGTAGTGCTTTTCACACTTGGCATCCTGACCGCGATCAATTGCCTGGGAGTTAAACCCGGGAGTCGCGTCCAGAGCATATTGACGGTCTTGAAGATTGCGGCAATCGTATGCCTGATTGTGGCGGGCCTTTTCCTGGTGAAGAATCCCCATCCACTGCTGCAACCTGCGCTCGAACATCCAGTTTCCGTCGATCTCCTGACTGCAATTGGCGCTGCGATGGTGCCGGTGCTCTTCTCCTTTGGAGGATGGCAGACTACAAATTTTATTGCGAGCGAGATCAAAGATCCGAGGCGCAACCTCGCGCGCGCCCTGATCATCGGCGTCTCGGGTGTGATCACACTTTATCTGCTGGTGAACCTGGTTTGCGTTCGGGTGCTTGGCGTTACGGCACTTGCTGAGACCATGACACCGGCGAGTGCGGTAATGCGCATTGTTTCTGGTGAGCGCGGGGCACAATTGATCGCGTTGGGCATTGCTGTGTCTACTGTGGGATTCTTGAGCCAGGCCATTCTCACGGCGCCGCGGGTCTATTTTGCAATGGCGGACGATGGGCTGTTCTTTCGCAGCGTTGCTTACGTCACAAAGAAAACGCGGGTTCCGGTCGTTGCTATTCTCCTGCAAAGTGTCTGGGCGGTCATTGTGGCTTTCACTGGAAAGTACGAGCAGATATTAGATTTTGTGATTCCGATCGACTTTTTCTTTATCGGACTGAGTGCTTCATGCCTATTTGTCTTTCGCCGCCGCGAGGGGACGGTTGGCGCAGCAGTGAAGGGTTTCCGCGTGCCGGGGCATCCTGTGACAACGGTCCTTTTTATCGCTGCATGCTGGCTGGTGGTAGCGAACACAATCTATAAGTATCCGCGTAACAGCCTGATCGGTGTACTCATCCTGCTGGTTGGCTTACCCGTCTACGCACTATGGGCCCGAAAGGGGAGGGCACAGGTATGAGTTACAACACGCGCGCTATGTCGTCGAGCTATCTGGAATGGGCAAAGCTTTATTCGCAGGCCACCTATAACCTCGCCACGAGCGGAATTGCAAGTTATCCATTGTCCGGCCTGCCTGTCACGGTCGAAGACCTTGAGATCAACGGAACTACCATCTACGGCTATGCGCCGCTGCAGGAGCGACTCGCGAGCAAGTGCGGTGTGTCGACGGATTGCGTCGTTGCTGCGAATGGCACTTCGATGGCAAATCATCTGGCGATGGCTGCCGTGTTGTCGCCAGGAGATGAAGTGCTGGTCGAAATGCCGACGTATGGGCTGCTGCTGGAAGTCGCTTCATATCTGGGGGCAAAGATTCAGCGATTCGATCGCCTGATGGAAAATAATTTTCAGATCGATCTCGACGAGATCGAGAGCAAGCTCACCTCGAAGACGCGGCTGATTGTCCTGACAAATTTACACAATCCTTCCGGGGCATTTCTGGATGAGACAACACTGACGAAGCTCGGCGAGATCGCGGCGAACGTCGGTGCCCTGGTTATGGTGGATGAGGTCTATCTCGACATGGTGTCTCATCCACCGCCCCGCTCGTCGTTTCATCTCGGCGACAACTTCATTATCACGAACAGTCTGACGAAAGCTTACGGTTTAAGCGGAATTCGCTGCGGATGGATTTTGGCGCAGCCGGAGCTTGCGAAGCGCATCTGGAGGCTAAGCGATTTGTTCACTGGAACTCCTGTCCATCCTGCCGAGCTGCTTAGCGTGATTGCGCTCGACAATCTTGAGCGGGTGGGAGAGCGGGCGCGAAAACTGCTGCGTACGAATCACGCTGCGCTCGATCGCTTTCTCGATGAGGCCGACGGGCTAGAGGTTTTTCGCCCTGTGAGTGGGACGGTCGTGTTTCCGCGATTGAAAGAGGGTTCGGTTGATGAGCTTTGCCAGCGATTGCGTGCCGAGTATGAAACTACGGTCGTGCCCGGGCGTTTCTTTGAGATGCCTCACCACTTCCGGATTGGAATCGGGGGCGGTACTGCGATGACTCGCACGGGCCTGGAACAACTGGCTAAAGCTCTCCGCGCTTAGCGTTCGCCGCAAGTTTGGGCGCGATATTCGCGGACATAAACAAGCTGAATGCCGCAAGGTCAAGCGAGTTAACGTAGGATGGGTTCGTGCCCAAACAACAGCCGTCTTCGCCAGGAGAGCAGCCGAAGCAGCGCGGTGTCGCGCTCTTTTTCAAAGAGCTTGGCCCCGGACTGATCACCGGGGCTGCGGACGACGATCCATCCGGTATCTCAACGTATTCTGTCGCCGGCGCTTCCTACGGTTACTCGACGCTGTGGACTGCTCTTGTTTCATTTCCATTGATGGCTGCTATCCAGCTGATGTGCGCCCGATTGGGAATGGTAACCGGCTGTGGATTAGCCAGTGTCATTCGCACCCGTTATCCGCGATGGGTTTTATGGCTTGCGTGTTCGCTGGTGATTGTTGCGAATATTTTTAATATCGGCGCCGACCTCGGCGGCATAGCCGATGCCATGCAGATGATTACCCGGGTACCTGCCTATTACTGGAATCCATTTTTTGCTGCGCTGATCCTGTGTCTTTTGTTGTGGACCTCGTATCGGACAATGGCGAAGATCTTCAAATGGCTCACGATGGTTCTGTTTGCCTATGTCATTACAGCGTTCCTGGCCCATCCAAATTGGGGTGAGGTTTTGCGCGCGACCTTTATTCCCCACATTCAGTGGTCGAAAGAATATCTTGCCGTACTTGTTGGGATTCTGGGGACGACGATATCACCGTATCTATTTTTCTGGCAGGCGGCCGAAGAAGTGGAAGAGGAGCGAGATCTCGGGAGGGCTACAGTAGCGCAGAGGAGAGGCGCAACCAAGGAAGAACTTCGGATTGCAAAGACCGATGTGATCACCGGCATGCTCCTCTCCAACATCGTGATGTACTTCCTTATTTTGACCTCGGCTGCAACCCTGCACGCTCATGGAACAACGCAAATTGAAACTGCGAAACAGGCAGCGGAAGCTTTGCGTCCTCTTGCGGGTCAGGGCGCATACTTGCTCTTTACTCTTGGTTTGATCGGAACCGGCATGCTCGCGGTTCCTGTTCTGGCTGGGTCGTGCGCGTATGCAATAGCGGAGGGCCTCAGGTGGAAAGCCGCATCGCTAAATATGAAACCTCGGTTGGCCGTCAAGTTTTATTTGGTGATTGGAGTTTCCATTCTTGTAGGGCTTGCGTTTGACTTCGCCGGTCTGAACGCAGTCAAGATGTTGTTTTGGTCAGCGATTCTTAACGGTTTACTTGCGCCTCCGTTGGTTATCATGGTCGTTATGTTGACGAGTGACAAAAGGGTCATGGGAAGCCGCGCCAATTCGATGGGCATGCGAGTGCTCGGCTGGACCTGTGCTCTGGTGATGACCGTCGCGGCTGTATCGTTGTTAGTTACATTGCATTGATTGCCACGTAGTCACGCGCATTCCTTCCGAGTTCTCTGTTACACAGGCAGTGAAAGATTGCTACTTTCCGGCGGAGAGATCTCTCAAGGGCTTGAGATTGAAATTCGAAAGCAATTTGCGAAAATGCTGTTCGGCCTGATCCTGACCTTGCCCATTTCCGCTATTACCCGGTGACTCGAAGGTGATTGAAAGTGGCACCGGCAATTCATTCGATGCGACATTCCGCTCCACATAGTTTGATTTGAGCCAGGTCAGTTGTGGACCGGCTTTGAAATCCAAAGGGCGGCTCGTGCATTTCTCGCCACTGCATTCTGTGGTTGCCATAAGCAAAGAGGCGCCATTGGTCCCAGCCACAGACTGATCCACAATCGACACAATCTCGAAGCCTGCACTCGAGTCGGCAGTCTGCAGTTGTTCGACGCGCCGCGACTGCATTTGCATTCCGCGGGCCAAATAACAAGCGGCTGCGTTATGCGCACCTGCGTTGAGATAAATAGCAAACTGTGCGGTCTCATTAGATGCAACGTCCTGGTAGATCGCCACCTGTTCGACGACTTGTTCCTGCAACGCTGTCTGCCAGCGATTGACGAGATGAAAGTCACCAATTGCCGATGGAAACACGGTTTCCAAAGCATATGGCGAGCGGTAGCCATAACCGGCATGAAAAGATCCTCGACCAAACAGGAAATGAGGAACTCCTCCGCACAGGACGATCACCGCGGCGAAGACTAAGAGTTTGCGTATTGTTTTCTGTGACTTTTCCATTTTCTCGGGAGCGCAAATACGAAGACTGCGCCAGACAAAAAGATGAGACTACCTAAGACGTAGTCAGCGGCTTCCATATGACGGGCGAGTGGCTCGAAGCCTAGAGCAACACGGTAACAAAGAACGAGGCCACATAACCTGACCAGGTTAAGCAGATAGGCCAGCACTACACCGCCTACAACATAAAATAAGCGGAGCCATACGGGCATTCGATACAAATAACCAACCACCAGAGTTAGAAGACCCATTGTCAGAGCGCCGCGAAGCCCATTACATCCAGGAGCCACAAACATACCCAGCGCCGGAGAGAACATGAGCCGTAGATTGTCTGAGGCCAGCGATACGCCAACCAATCCTGCAAATGCCCGAGCTGTATGGGCGCCGATGTACTGCAGAGGGAGATCGACATAAGCCAGAAAGAAAGATGGCGCTGGATTTATCAGCAACAGAAGAGAAATTGGAAAGAGGGCAACCCGATAAGCCCGATATCCGCCGAAAAGCAAAACAACGCCGCTGACGTAGAGAAAAACGAAAAGCCCCATCGGAAGCAAATGAAGCTTAACTGTGCTCACCAGTACAACCGGCGAACCATTGCCTTTCACGAACGCCGACATCAATAACGTGAACGTGCAGAGAGCCAGGCCCCACCAGGTGCCACCAGCATTCCATTCTTGATCGCGCCATGCGAGCGCGATCAGGATGGCAGACGCAGGAGGAATAAGTATTCCTACGGACGCAAGTCCGCTTCCTGTCCAGATATCCCATAAGACGCGAGCCTGCGACGCCGTTATCATCCACCACAATCCCAAGGCCGCGACCACAAAAATCGCACAGAAAATGGGCCAGCCTGAAAAAGCAACAGAAGATTTAACGAACGAGTTTTCTGACGTAACAGGGTGGGTGTCGCCTGAAATAGACGACACCGGGAGCCGATCACTCATTTGTTGAGTTTGCGATTGCGTATCTTACCGCGAAGAACGGGGAAGGCAACGGCCGCACTACCGATAAGCGCCAAGACCACGGTTGGATCCTCAGGCGACTCATCGCAGCCAACTATCTGCCCAAACGCCCTTGTGCTGAGCAAAACGAGAGAGGCAACAAGGACGAGGAGTGAGGGAATACTCTTCCTGAGCATAGACGTCTCCAAGTGGTGCTTACCAATAGAACAGGTTGGGTCCCTCGCATAAAGCGAAGAACGAGGTGTGAGTCTGAGCCCGTGCCAAGACCGTTCCCTTGTCTACCGGATATAAAGGTAGGGGGAAGGTGCCGAAGTTGCATTTCGGACCTTGGTCTCATTTGTGCCCCAATTATTGCATGTTATTTCCCAAGGCTCCAGACTTTTCGGCAATAGTTGCCATTTGTCAGGAATAGTTCCCATTTGAATGTCCTGCAAGTCTCTTCCGACGTAGGGTGGTTTGCTGAAATCGCAGGTATTTGAAGGGGTTTGTTGGTATTTAGAGGAAATCTTCCGCTATTTTCACTACCCGCCAATCTATAGAAGCTCCCCGAAAACTCTATAATCGAATATTACCTTTTGAGACGTCTGCTCTTTCACGGCGATAACTCACATACTTTTTATCCAAAAGAGAATGCCAGGGTCGTCCAATCATTCTTCACACTGCAAAGGAGCCTCCGTCCCTTAGTAGCATTACGAACCGCTTCATTCTACCGGCTCTGAACCGTTGCGAGATTTGCTCAAGACCGAGAAGGATCACAAAAGAGCGAATCATCAATTCGGACGTGATGAGACAATCCCCGCGTGGCACAGATGGCACGCAGGACGACGCGGATTGGGAAGCAATCTCTATCGACCCGGGGTGCCGGGCATGGTTATCCAGCGAATCCTTCGCCATGCGAGCGTTAGCACGAGGGCAACCTATTACATCAAGACTGCTGCCGAAGAAGTTCGAAACGCGATGACGAGGCTGGAAGATGAAATCGCCGCAGGGATTCCGAGTTCATCGTGGGGAAGCGAATCCGGAACCTCTGGCTTAGAAGCTCCATTCGGTAGCTTTCCCCTCCCTTGCCGTCGTTTACCGTTCTTTGCTTTCGCTCTATGTTTATGGGAGATTCTGGGGATGTGAGCAGTTCGATGCTTTCCTACGGCTTACCGTGGGCACTCCCCTCAAATTCCCTACAGTCCCCACAATTTCCCCACAACTTTTCGCTCGGTCTTTCGCGCCAGTTTTCAGCCTGGAATCCCCCAACACGCCCTCGGAAGCCGACTGATAGCCTTCGCGCCTGGCACATGCGTTCGGAAGCCTGTGGGGCCACGGAACTCGCGCTGGACCGTCCCTGGCAACCATAGAACGCCGTCTACGCAAGTAATCGGAATCGGTCATTTCCAGCACAACAAGACTGTGGAAGGCTTCGTCAACGACGAAGGGGACTGCAGCATGATCGTCAGCAAGCTCCTCGTGAGGCCGAAACACAAATCATGCATGATAACGTCCCTTATCATTCACTACTTAAGTTGGCAATCCCGAAACAGGTTAGGTCACTTGTCCGAAATGGGCTATTCGTCCACGTGAAACGTAGACCTGTGCGGTGACAGTACCGAGGCTGGCAGTAACCTATTGAAACTACGCGTCACGGATGGCTTCTTTTGGCGCTCTGATAGACCCCTAGTAACCGTTATTGGGCCCTTATCGGACCCCCGACTCTGCCCAGACCGGAATTGTCCAGTCCCAAACGGCGATCAGTCCGCAGAGGATCGCGATTTGGCAACAAGTGAGAAGCTCTGCTATATTCCGCAGACTGTCAGTCCAGGCAACGGGGGCGACGAGCGCATGCAACCTGGTCTGGATCTCACAGTTTTTCTGCGAAAACCGTCGGAACAAGAAAAATCAAAGGTCCCAGGATCGGGCCTCTCGCTAAGAGTAGGTCTCTGAGAAGCGAGGTTCTTCCCGCGCATATAAAGAGTGCTGGACCTCGACAGGTTTGATGGCGTAGGTAAGAACTTGTTTCTCAACCTCACTGTCGGCTTGAGTAAAGCGGTTTTGTTGCCGCTTATGCTCCGCCCAAGAGTCGACTTCGAAGCCTCTCTACGTATGTATTCGGTGCTTCTGTATCTACAAAGATCCCCAGCTTATCGCGCCATCGCGGGCGACGAACGCACGCACTCCTCCAGGCCGTTGCGATTTCCTTCGTCAACAAACATAAGCCACCGCCAAATCGAGCTATCTGAGTAACCTCGTAGCTGGTCGGTATCGCGTAACCTATCAGATGCGCGTAGATTCAAACAAGAACAAGGTGCAGCGCTGAGCCCTGATCGATCCAGTTCTCAAGAAGGCTGCGGTGGCAACATTGAGGAAGCGGAGAGGATCGGCGCGGATCGTGTGGTCGCAACAGACGACGATCACGAGATTGCGAATCTTCCGGTGGTCGATGTCGTTGCTGATACGGTGAATGGTAAAATCGTCGAAATGTTGATCGCCGAGGTGAAGCCGGGAGGAGTGTATGCGTCGCTTCTCGGGGCACCACGGAATGCCTCGAAGTACACCTCTGTGAAGGTGACGGCGGTGTACTCGACAGCCGACAGGAAAACTCTGGAGTTTATGGCCGAGCCCGTCCGAGATGGCAAACTGGAGCACCAATAGGCAGCAAGCTGCCACTCAGCCAGGCGGCTGAAGCGCGCACAGCCGCGGAAAAGGGCAGTATCGGGAAGGTCTTGCTGTTGGCTTGACATTCTATTGCTAACAAAGGCCATGAAGAGCAAATCGGAGGTGAAAAAGGCTGTGCGCGGAATCAACCTCGCTTCGAAATCAAGCGGTGACGGATGTGTAGAATGCCTGGCGTCGCCGAGAGGCTGGTGGTTTCATCTCCGTCGGTGTGCGGAGTGTGGGCACATCGGATGCTGTGACAGTTCTCCGAGTCAACATGCATCACAGCATGCGGCGGGGACGGGGCATCCGATCATAACCAGCTTTGAGCCGGGTGAGGATTGGTTCTTCGATTACGAGAAGCAGGCGATGGTCAAGGGTGTAGAGTTGCTTCCGCCGCATTCGCACCCGAGAAATCAGCTCACTCCTGGACCAGCAGGAAGGGTGCCAGCCTACTGGGAATCGCTTCTGAACTAGCCAGCCATCATAGGCCTGCCGGCGACTGGAGGCGGATAATCGTAAAGGTGCCCGGAGCCCTAAACTTAGATTGAGTGGAGGAGTTCCCGGCCAACTGGACGAACGTTGTGAAGGGGGTTTCAGGCGACGGCTCGGGAGTCTTGGTCCTGTTCGCAGAAATGATCTTCCTCATTGCGACCTCCATTGCGAAGCAACTGGTCCCCAAACAGGATGGCAAGTTTTCATCGGGTCTACATCAGGGGGCGCCAAACAGACGCCGCTGTATACGGTACCCCTCCATTCCGGAGCATCTGAAGTTTTCGAATGAAGACGGCAATTCAGTGGACACTCAAAACCGTCACTTAATCAAGCGAACCAGGCCGTGAGAAATAACTGGTCGGCGAAAGATCAAGAACCCAGATAAACTGCTTCGAAGCTCCTAATGCCCGGCGACGAGCGACCACTTATGGCATTTCAAAACGGTTGCAGGAGAATTGGACAATGTTTCCAACGATCAATATGCCTGACCGGCAAGCGGAGGCATTTCCCGTTTTAACTCCGGCGCAGATCGCCCGTCTCCGGCCCTATGGCAATATCCGGTCGGTCCGGGCTGCTGAGGTTCTTTTTGAACCGGGTAAGTCGGGAATGCCCTGTTTCGTGGTGCTCTCAGGAAAGCTCGACATTGGAGTGTCCGGACTCTCCGGCGAACAGGTGTTTGTAACATACGGCCCTGGCCAATTCTCTGGTGAGGTTGTCCTGATCTCCGGCGCGCGCGCCCTTTCTCGCGGGCGAGTGGCCGAGCCGGGGGAGTTTCTCGAAATCGGCGCAGACGAGTTGCGCACGTTGATTGCAAAGGATACTGAGCTTAGCGACATCTTTATGCGCGCATTCCTCTTGCGCCGTGTTGTGATGATTTCGGGAGGCTTGGGCAACGTGGCCGTGCTGGGATCGCAGCACTCGTCCAATACGCTGCGCCTGCGCGAATTCCTTACCCGTAACGGCCATCCCTATCGCTACGTCGATCTCGATAGTGACAAAGCGTCGCAGGACCTTCTGGATCGCTTCGACATAAAACTCGAGGACGTTCCTGTTGTGATCTGCAGCGGAAAGAATGTATTGCGAAATCCGGAGAATCAGAAACTGGCTGAGTGTCTGGGGTTCACGGGCCAGATAGATGAGCACCGCATTTATGATGTCGCGATTGTGGGCGCTGGTCCGGCAGGATTGGCCGCGGCCGTGTACGCGGCTTCCGAAGGGCTGGACGCGCTAATGATCGAATGGGAATACCCAGGAGGCCAGACCGGCGCAAGTTCAAAGATCGAGAATTATGTCGGTTTTCCCATGGGTATCTCGGGGCAGGAGCTAACCGGTCGTGCGGTTGTGCAAGCAGAAAAATTTGGCGCTCAAATGATGGTCGGTCAGAAGGTGGTGAAGATCAGATGCGACCAGCGGCCGTACCAGCTTACTTTGGAAAATGGCGGAGTCATCGACGCGCGAAGCATTGTTATTGCTACCGGCGCTCAGTACAACCAGCCGAAAGTTGAGAATTTGGCGCAATTCGAGGGACAGGGCGTCTACTACGCCGCCACAGCCATGGAAGCACAACTGTGCACAGGCGAGGAGATCGTCGTGGTTGGCGGCGGCAATTCTGCCGGTCAGGCAGCAGTCTTCCTGGCAGAGACAGTACGCAAGGTCTACATGCTGGTTCGCGGCAAGGAATTGTCCGAAACGATGTCGCGCTATCTCATTCAGCGAATCGTTGAGAATCCAGGCATTGAACTGCATCTCCAAACCGAGATTGTCGCATTGGCAGGTGATTCGCGCTTGAATCGGGTTACCTGGCTAAACCGGGCGAAAGGCGAAGAATCTGTGCATGAGATCGGCCATGTGTTCGTGATGGCAGGTGCTTCGCCACGTACAGATTGGCTGCGTGGATGTCTTGCGCTCGATAAGCAAGGGTTCATCCTCACAGGACGAGATTTGGATCCGATCCTGGAGAGCGCGCCACTGAAATGGCCGCTCAGCCGGCCTCCGCAGATGCTGGAAACCAGTCTGCCGGCAGTTTTTGCTGTCGGAGATATTCGTTCCGGCAACGTGAAGCGCGTTGCATCTGCCGTGGGTGAAGGTTCAATCTCGATCCACCTCGTGCATCGAGCGCTGGTGGAGATGTGAGGTCCACTAGCTTTTATGGACGACCTCAAACAAATACCCGTCCGGGTCAAACACATCGGCGGCGTAGTATCCCGGATAGTATTCAAGCCGTGCCCGTGGTGAAATATTGACTTTGGCACCAGCGGATATTGCCGCCCTATAGAATTCGTCGACCTTATCGTTGTTTTCGGCCATGAACCCCCAATGAATAGATGCTGGATCAGGCTTCCCTTGTTTGATCCAGAAGAACGCCCTCTTACCATCACCAAATCCCCACAGATCAGGATGATCACCTTCGCCCTTGTAGGGTAGGAAGAGCTTGATATTGAGAGGCGTCAAGGCCGCCTCATAGAACGCCAACGAACGTTTTACATCGCTGACGCTCAGAATGATGTGGTCGAGCATTGTTCTCTCCTTCAAATCACAGGCTTCAGCGGCCTTCTCTTACTGACTCGACTCGTGGCGATTGTCGTTCAGATAGCAGTGCGCCCTCCATCCACGGCGAGTTTCGCGCCGTGAATGAAACTGGCCATTTCCAAGTTCGGCCGCATCCGTCTCTTGAAATAGCATGGAAGAGGTCGGCGGTTCGATCCCGATCAAGCCCACCAAATAATTTAAATGAGTGGCATACGCGTTGTGAACGGCAATCTCAAACAAAAGATTGACCCCTTCAATGGAATTCTCTTCCAGCAGTTCATTCGCGAAAGACAGTATCTTCACAACGTCTCTTCAAACACCGTTGGGCTACACTCGCCGACGACTAGTGCTGAGGTTCCTCAACGGTGAGAATCTGGTCAGCGGCAATATTGTGCAACACCTGACGGATCCCGCTTGGCCAACGGATTTCAATATCTTTGATTCGCTGGGTACCTCCCAGTCCAAAGTGCACTCGATTGTCACTCGAGGATGTGTAACCCACCGCTGTCGTCACTTCATTCCACTGCTGGCGCCCATCTTCACTTGTAATGTGAATCTGTGCTCCGATTCCCATGCGATTGCTTTTGGTCCCTACAAGTTTCAAAAGGATCCAATGGTTCCCTGTATTGGAAATGTTGCGAAGAAGTTTGACCGGTCCGTTGAGCACTGTCACCACAGCGTCAATGTGTCCATCGTTGAATAGGTCGCCAAATGCAACCCCGCGGTGTGGGGCTGCAAGTTGGAAATCGAGTCCAGCCGTGCCGCCCACATCAGCGAACTTCCCATTGCCCAGGTTACGGAACAGTGAATTAGGCTCCGGATATTTTCGACTCGGAGTCAACTCGCTGACGTTATCAAGCACGTTGGCCCTTGCGACAAAAAGATCCTTCCATCCGTCATTGTCAAAATCGAAAATGCCATTGCCCCATCCCGACATCTCGTTGGTCGATTGCAGTCCGCTAGTGTGAGTTGAATCATCGAAAACTCCCCTCCCGGCGTTCACCAACAGGGGAAACATCTGGTGCTCTACCGCCGTGTACCAAATATCAGGCAACCCATCATTGTTTACATCGCGAAAATCCGACCCCATCCCTGAAAGCGTGAGCCCCTCCGGAGAGTACGCCACGCCCGCCGTTGCCCCAACTTCTTCGAATTTTTTGCCGTGAAGATTATGGAAGAGGAATGCCGGAGTTGTATCGTTCGCCACGAAGGCGTCGAGAAATCCGTCGCCGTCATAGTCTGCAAAGGAGACACTCATGCCCTTGCCCATATGCGCCGCGATCCCCGTCTCCTGCGAAACGTCGGTGAAGGTCCCGTCGCCATTATTGCGGTACAGGGTGTTATGGAGAGAAGTGTAATTCTTGGGATGACAGTAGGCCCGCACTCCATCCTTCAGCAGGCATACCGGATCTTTGTTTACCTCCCAGCCGCAGTAATTCACCACGAACAGGTCAAGCAAGCCATCGTTGTTGTAGTCGAACCAACCCGCCCCGACAGACCACATTTTCTTGCCATTCATCTCGGCACCGCTCAGCCCGGCTTTCGCGGTTACGTCTGTGAATGTACCATCACCGTTGTTGTGAAACAGCTGGTTACCGTTGACGTTCGCAAGAAATATGTCCGGCCTCCCGTCATTGTCAAAGTCGCCCACAGCAACACCCATTCCGTAGCCCGCGCCGGCGACCCCGGCATGCTCGGTGACGTCGGTAAATGTGCCGTCGTGATCATTTCGATATAGACGGTTCCAGTATGCCGGAGATTCCTTTTGCAGCGAAGGTATGGCCGCGCCGTTCACCAGGTAGATATCCAGCCACCCGTCTCCGTCATAGTCGATCAGCGCGACTCCGGCAACCATGGTTTCTATCTGATTCTTGTTTGCGGTCGGGGAGTTTTGAGTCGTGAAGCGCAGGCCTGCTTTGGCAGCAATGTCCTCGAACCGGATGGTCCCCGAATTACCCGATGTTTGTGCCGAGGCATTCGATTTGACCAAAGCAGGAGTCAGCGCGACCGTGGCGACCAGACTCACGGCAAGGATCACGGTTAGGCAACGCATGATGAGTGAATGGGCCAGATGGTTCGTCTGCCGAGATGTTTCCGCAATCCGGTGCTTCAAAATGATATCCCACCTCTGACGGGTATAGCGGATTTCTCTCGCTCAGTGACGCGTTTCCGCTCCTGTGACCTCGCGGCGTGCAGCCAGCACATCATCAGGTATCACTACCGCGACCCACGGCGTATTTGCGGAGAGAACGTGAGCGTGCCAGACTGCCTGTTGAACTTTGTCGGCTGTTAGGTCAACTTTCACGGCTGCTTGCTCTCGCACGGCGAGATTATCGCTTCGAATCGAAAACACGTGCGAACCAACCCCTTCAGCAGACACTCGCACCACAATTTCGTTCTGACCAAAATCCTGAAAGGAGACTTTGAAATCGAGGAAGTGTTCCGGGCGTAGATCTATCAAGTCGTATCCACCGGGTAAAACCGTAAGGTTGGTATGAACTGAGCCTTGCCGAACATCATAGCGGCCTTCTGGCAAATGGAGGCTGAAGGCGCCATCAATCGGATTTGGCATCGTCGTCACTACCTGACCGCTTCCTTGTTCACGGAACTCTACCGGTTGATGGTTAGACGGGGCGACTATTCCTCTGACGGTGGCGGATACCGCGATATCCTGCATCAACCATATCCACTGCCCGACCGGCTGCGTCCAAACTTCTTTATAGGTCCAACAGATTTGTGTTGGCCAATAGGGGGCGTCGTCCATGCCCCTGGTTTCGATTCCGACCGGAAGCGCACCCACCATTTGACCGGAACGCACGCTGTAGAGCGGCGTCCAGTCATATCCCTCGCCGTACATCAGGCTGGCTGAGAAAGGATTGCGGCCGACCAACCATTGCGCCTGTTTCTGAGCCAGATCTTCAGCGTCCAGATCACCTCGCAGCCGTCCGGCGGCTGACAGTGCCTTGGCTTGAGATAACAGAACGCTGGAATTGCCTCGAAAATCAAACCAAACCGGGAATCTGCGCAGATAGTATTCGCCGCCGAGCGGAATCCCTTTGTGGACTTCCTGCACGTAAGCATCACGATCGGCGGCGCGCAGCGGGGTCCAAGTTTTGGATTCGGGAATGAGGCGGGCTTCACTGTCGCGATAGACTGCGGCGGGCAACACACCGTAAGGCTCATCGACGGCCGCCGCGGCCTTCAAATAATACTGCGAGTGCAGGACAACTGCCGAGTACCACTTCATCCATTTGTCGTGGTTCGGCAACGCTTCACACAGCTGGATCAGAGCGATGATCGGCTCCTGTTCTTGACCGACATGAAAACGGTGAAACAGGTTCTCCCGTTTGGGACTGGTATAGAAATATCCAGTCAGGGGAATGCTCCACGGCTGCAGTTCGCGCTCCTGCGACGCCAGCACTTGATCACCCAGAGCCACAGCCTCATCGGCGTATCGCTGCTCCCCGGTTGCATTGTAGAGTTCGATGGAAGCCACGACTCCGAACGAAATTCTCTCCAATTCGTCGGATGCGCCATATACTTCGGGAAGTGGAGCCGAGGTTTTCAGGCCTTCCACCGCATACTTCCAATCTTCTTCCGCAGTCGCCAGGCTCCGGGTCGCCAGCTCCGGGTCGCTGTCTTTGAACACCCGCGCCCCCAAAGCTTCGACGGTGGTCGTCCGGAAATTCCATTCTGGATCGTTGACGGCCTTTCCGAAGCGATCATCCGCCGTTCCCATGATGCCGTCAGTCCAATAACTCACGAGTTGGCCGGTGCTGCGATAGCCATCGCCAAAGCGTGTTTTCAGAACCCAATTCAAACCCCACCGCGCTTCTTCCAGCAGACGAGCAGTTAAAACGGGATCTTCGCCCTGGCGTCTAAGGGAGTCGGCCAGGGAGAGCAACGCATATGCCATCGCGGCCGTATGCCCGGTGGCGCTCAGGTCGCCTGCATCGTGATATCCGCCATTGACCACGATTCGCTGATCTCCATGTGTTGTGTAGATGTCCTGGTGACAACGGTTGTGGATGCCTGGAATTTCCGTTCCACAGCGCTCGCTGTACATGAAGTTGACTGCTTTCCAGATACTGCTGCGCCATGCGTTATCGCCGATTCGGAAAGGACGAGTCAGCGTGTTTCCGGCTTTGATCGCATAGGTGCCTGGCTGTCGAAACTCAGAAAAGTCCAGTGTCTGATATTTGCCGAGTGGAGTACTTGGCTCTTCGACCGGCTTTGTAAAAACCACCTGACCTGTTTGTTGATCGACGAGTGAAAACTGACGGGCTGATAGATCGCTGGCTATGGCGGACTTCTGCGTACCCACAGTGTACCCGCTGTGGCTGAAGGCGATTTTGCCGGCGGCGACGTCCCAGCCTTCGACGTGATCGGGCACTACGGTCTGCAACTCGAGCCGATCGAGATCGAGAGACGTACGGTCGCCGGGCTCGGGGAACTTCTTGGGAAGACTGTAAGCGAAATCGACGGCCGTGACACGGTCGCGTGCGAGAGGGGCGATCTCCCACACGATCTGGTTCCACTCATGGTTCTTGAGAATGATGGATTCGTGGCGGCCCTCGTTATAGCTGTCGGGCAGCTTGTGCTTGCCGTCATTGTGAAGCACCAGTGCGCAGGAGATCGCGGGAGCGCCGACCACGTCGGGATATACCCACAGAGAAATGCGGTTGAACCGAGACCAGTCCTCATTTGTGAACTTCCGCGTGGCCACCAGGTCTTCCCATTCTTCATCGCCGCCGGCTCGTGCCACATTCGTGGTTGAACGGATCCGCAGAGCGTACTTTCCGTCTTTGGCTCGATCTGTGGTTAGCGTCATCTCGCCAACGCCTGCGAACGACCATGAGGAAAGGTCCTCCATACTATCGAGCACGCGGGAATCCGATACCGTTTTGTGGAGCCAGCGAAATTCGGCACCGTCTTCAAAGTGCGCTCGCATGGGCATGTTGCGCTCCGTCTCCTGTGCCCTAAGAGAGGAGGCGAGGCAAAACAAAAACAGCACCGCGGCCACGCTGAATTGTAGTGCCCTAGTTCGGCTGGAGCACCGTTCGGATCTGTTTCGCATGAACTTTCCTGTTTCTGAATGGGTTGCAGACTAACCGCAGCCGTTCAAGAAAGATAACTAAACTTTACAAGGTCGTGCACGCTCTGCACGTATTCTTCGGGAGCGAAGTGGCTTCTGTTAACCGTCTTTCGAGCGCCAGCCCGCAACTCGACGCCAATGAGGATGGAGAAAACGGATCGGAAAATATCCTTATTCCCTTGGAATAAATCTGACACCGCTGTTGTTGGGCGTAGATAATGGCGAGGTGCGCTTCAAGCACACCTGCCAAGATGATGCGCCTAAAATTACTCTCTGCTTTCCTGCTTCTTCCTTTATGCCAGGCAACTGCTCAAGTCCGGGTGTGGCAAGGCACTCTAACACTACCCACCTATGAAGAATCAGCACCCGATCCCAATCCACCGTTTGATCAATATGCGAACGCCCGATTCAATTATCCCTATACGCTCCGCGCGAATTTGACCAACCAACGACCCGATCATGCCTGGCGCGCTCTCTTGCTAGAGAATGAGTACCTGAAGTGCTCGGTGCTGCCCGACCTCGGAGGCCGTCTTTACACCTGCACCAATAAGATCAGCGGCCAGCCCATGTTTTACGCAAATCCCTCCATTAAAAGGCGGCAATATCTTATCGGGGCGCTTGGGCGGCGTTTGGCATCGAGTTCAATTTTCCGGTTTCTCACAATTGGGTGAGTCTTTCTCCTGTCGATTTTGCTTTCGGGCAAAAGGACGACGGTAGCGGATTCGTTCAGGTCGGCAATATTGACCGCGTGCGCGGAATGCAGCGGTCGGTGGAACTCGTGCTCCAGCCTCATTCCACCGTTCTCGAGAGAGAGTCACCCTCAACAATCGCAGCGACGTTCGGTATCGCTTCTACTGGTGGAACAACGCGGGCGTGCAAGTTTGGGATGACTCGCGAATTCAGTATCCGATGCGATTCACAACGAGCCACGGATTTCGAGACGTCGAGCCCTGACCGATCGAGAAGGACAGCTCCGACCTGAGCATTGTGAATAATCAAACGAGTGGCCCTGTCTCTCTATTCGTGCATGGAAGCCGCGAGCCCTTTATGGGCGTTTGGAACCCGCACACCAACACGGGCGTTGTCCACTACGCCTAGTAGCGCAACTTCCTGCGAAGAAGATCTGGTCATGGGGCACCGATCCGGATGGATTGGACTGGCGGACGGCTCTGTCGGACAACAACAGCGCGTACGTCGAAGTGCAGGCAGGGCTTTTCCGTAATCAGGAAACCTATGCCTTTCTAGAACCGCGACAGACCATCAGATTCTCTGAGTTGAATGCCGGTGCGTGATATTGGCGGAATTTCCAAGGCCAACCTAACCGGGGTCTTCCATCTCGACCGGCAGCAACAAGCTATTGTTACCGGGCTGAACGTGAACGAGGCAGTTCCCCAAGCCACGCTTCGCATTCTGGCCGGGGATCATGAAGTCTTTCAACAGAAGACTGACCTCAGTCCGCAGCAGACCTGGTCACATCGACTCGAAAAGGCCGATGACCAACAGAAATACACATTCGAGCTTCGCGACAACAAAGGGTCCCTGCTTCTGCGGCAAACCGAGGGCCAATACGATTGGACGCCGGTGGAAAAAAATACGAACAGGCCCACAGCCTTCCTTCAACACCCCAGACCGAGAGCATCGCATGGAAGATGACTGGCTCCAACTGGGGAACGAAGAGGAGCTCGGCGGTGGGCTCTTGGTAGCCCTGGAAACTTATCGCGATGCCCCTGCCCGATTTCCAGAGAGCATGCAAGGACGCAAGCTGTAGGGCGTCTGTGCGCGAGTTTGTTGCGCTACGAAGAAGCCAAAAACCTTCTGGAGCCGGTAGCGGCTCGAGATACCACCGATCCTGAAGTTTCCTACTACCTCGGGATTGCATACGAAGCCTTAGGGCAGAATCGCGAGCGCGCGAATCCTATGAAGCTGCCGAGCGGCTGCCGGCTTTTCGTGCGGCAGCGGGAGTGCGTTTGGCCGAACTTTCAGCCCGCGCCGGGAATCCACAGCAGGCGAATCTTATTTGCGATCGGCAACACGCTCTGCTCCGGATGATCCGCGCGCTGCAGAAGAGTTGTCTGCGGTCTTGGAGGCTGAAGGACAGAAGGAAGAAGCTCAGAGCGTGGCTAACGAATGGCTAGCGCGATTTCCTCAGCGTTATTTTCTGCTGGAGCAAGTCGGCAAGCCTGATCTGCAACACCTTGGTGATGACGCTGAGCGTGTATTGAACGTCGCATCTGAATACATGCGTCTCGGAATGTATGCTAGGGCACTTGATGTTTTATCGGGCGATTATCCCCCAGCTGTAACCGATGAAACTGAACCGGGAATGCTCGCTCCAGGCAAACATCCAATGGTCGCCTACTTCCGCGCATATTGTCGCGAGAAACTCGGCCAATCCTCTTCAGCAGATTTCAATGCTGCCGCGCACCTTCCAACGAATTATGTATTTCCCAACCGCCAGAAGATCTGGAAGTCTTGCGGACCGCTTCTCGCCTCAATTTGCAGGATGCGAATGCACATTATTTGCTCGGAACCCTGTACTTTTCACGAGGTCTAACAAGAGAAGCTCTTTCTGCGTGGGAGTAGGCCCGCATGCTGAATCCGCAGATTCCAGGCCTGCATGCCAGTCTGGGGCGCGCATTACTACATGAGGAGGATGGCCCCGAAAAGGCTCTGAGCGTGTTTCAGGAAGGTCTGCGCGCGGATCCTGCCAATATCGAACTCCACACGGGAATGAATCAGGCGCTGAGCATCCTGCGGCGCCCACCGCAGGAACGTGTGGCGGCCTTGGAACGATATCCCGATCGTGCCCACATTCCTTCCAATCTCGTTTACGAATTGATTCTGAATCTGGTCGATGCCGGAGAATTCGAGAAAGCAGAAGCACTGTTCCATAATCGTTTCTTTCCCCGCGAAGAAGGCGGTATCAATGTTCGAGAAGTCTGGCTCGAACTACAAGTACAACGCGCCACCTCATTCGCACGAAGCGGACGATGCGCGGAGGCAGTTGGACTTGTTGATCATCTCGCAGAACCGTTACCAGATCTGCCGTTTACGCTTGATGGTCTCGAGCCGTTCGTGCGCTCCGCCAGATTTAGCTATCTTATTGGGAATGTGTACAAGGTCTGCGGCATGCACGAAAAAGGCCGAGCCAGCTTCGAACGCAGCGCTCAACAATCTGGTTTTGAAAACGCAGTTTGGCCGTGGAAAGCATCGAAGGACCTCCCTAATTTCGATGAACGCGCAGCCAAACAGAAACTGAACGACATTCTCGGGCGCTCGAACAATGATGGCGAGAGGAGCGCCCGGTGGCTCTACAATAGGGCGATGCTCGATAGCTCTGTGGGTGATGATCAGCAGGCGCAGAAAGAGTTTCGAGAAGCACTTTTGGCGCCTGACAACCTGATGGCATATCACTTGACGCGGCTTGCAGTGTCGAGCAATCCCTAGGCAGTTAAGAATGTTGGGATTAAAAATCTCCGTGATTGGGTTCATTTGCGTCTCGACGATGCTCTTCACTTGCTGCGGTGAAGTGCTCGCGGACGATCGGATCATTCAGAGCAACTGGGCCGATTCGGATCCAGGTCTTGACACGAATCCCGCGTCGTTATTTTGGCGAGATTCATTGCCGACCTATATGGACGCAGATGCCCATGGGAAGCCTGACCCGAGGTATCGAACGGAAGTTCGAACACGGTGGAATTCAAAGAGTCTGTACTTCCTGTTCGTATGCCCATATGAAGAGCTCAATCTGAAGCCAAATCCAAATCGGTCGGCCGAGACGAACGAACTTTGGAACTGGGATGTGGCGGAAGTTTTCATCGGAGCCGATTTCACAGATATCCGGCGTTACAAGGAATTTGAGATTTCTCCACAGGGCGAGTGGGTTGATTTGGAGATTGATCTCAGCAAACCGCATCACGAGGATGGTTGGAAGTGGAACTCCGGGTTTCAGGTTTCAGCGCGAATCGATGAGGCTGCCCATGTTTGGTATGGGGCGATGAAAATTCCTTATTCTGCCATCGTTAATCGTCTGGCGGCGCAGGGCAATATGCTTCGGATCAACCTGTTTCGGAGCCAAGGGTCGGCATCGGCTCGGCATGAGGTTGCGTGGCGTTCCCCGATGAGCGACAGCTTTCATGTGCCGGAACGCTTTGGGTTGCTTAGACTCGTGAAGAAGTAGCGACGCGGGTAAGACAAGTTCCGACCAGCTTCGTTTCAGCAAGTAGCCTGCGATCGTCCATTGAACGAAGCTGCGGCGGGATCAGATTCGCCGCACGCGTCGAACGCTGCATGTGTAATTCAGTCTGCGCGGGTATTGTGCCTTATCTCTATTGTGGGCTTTCAGAGCGTTGCCCAGAAGTGAGACTGCGGTGAATGGCGAATTCCTTTTCTGCTTCCTCTTCGTGCCCGGATCTCTGGAGTGCCATAGCAAGCGTGTGGTGGACCTCCGGATTTCCCGGCGTGAGGCGCTCCGCGTTGCGCAGGGGGGGAACTGCCTCTTCATATTTTTTCAGACTCACGAGACAAAGCCCATTGCCGAGATAGGCCTCCGCAAAATTGGAATTGAACCTGATCGCCTCAGAGAATTGTGGAATCGCCTCCTCGCATTTCTCATCCCTGCGTGCCAATTCTCCTAAAATATAGTGCGCCCCGGCATTACCCGGATCGATCATGATTTCCTTGAGGAACTCTTGTTTTGCAAGTTCCAGGGCGTCAGGACCCGCATCCGGTCGCGAGAGAAACAGCCTGCCCAACAAGAAGTGAATGCCTCGAGCGTTCGGGTCTTTTTTGATTATCTCTTCGTACTCATTCTGAGCTGATTGCCACTTCCCCTGCATTTCGAGAGCTTCAGCGTTTAACTTATGCGCGGCAATGGATTGCGGAGCGTCGCGACCAAGATCCTGTGCCGTTCGCGTCGATAAGTCGGAATAGGCGTGGACAATCACGAAAAGTACGTCCGGATCCTTGGGGAATTGCCTGGTCAACAACCGGATGAATTCATCAGTCGAGTCGCGGTCATCCATGGACAGGGAGCAGCGAACGCCAAGCACGCCAGCCTGTTTTCGCAGATTAGAAGGGACGGTGGTTGCCATTGCATGCTTCAGCCCAGAGATGCTTTCGCGGCAGCGCCCTTGTTCCGCCAAGCTGACTGCATTCTCGGGGGTCAAAACCGGTCGCGAACTCGAAGCCTGAGATTGCTGAGCAAGGAGGATTGACCCGTGCCAGAAACAACCCAGTAAGGCGAGAAATGCCGCGGCCCTCCTCAAATATCTATACATCTGGAAGTGAGTTTCCGAAGGTTCCTCTCTGAAGGGTACCGTAAATGATGCAGGCCGAGGTGCTGGCCTGCATCATTATACGTGTTCGATTTTCAGTAGTTCAGTAGTATAGTTTCAGCGCCAACTGTATGTTTCTTGGGGGCTGGGCACTGGTAATTTGTCCCATCGTAGGTCCCAATCCCATGTTGGGCGCGTTGTATTGGACATGGTTGAAAGCATTGATGAAGTCGGCTCTGAACTGCAACCGGAACCGATCCCTGATGGGGAAATCCTTATGCAGACTCATATCGACATCCGTGTACCGGGGCGAGCGCAGCCCGCCAAGTTGCGGTGAGCAGTCGCCGAAGGTGCCAACCGCTGGGTTGGTGAATTGTCCAGTGTTGTTGAACCACTGAACGCCTATTCCCGATATCGCGGTTTTTGTAATCGATGGGATGCCGCTGCAGTCTGCTCGTGGTCCACGCCCGTATGTACCAGACACATCCTGGGCTCCATTCACCGGCATTGGCCAGCCTGTACGGAAAGAGACGATGGGGCTAACCGCCCACCCACCAATCACTTGATTGACAGCCCCGTTGACGTTGTTAGCCAACATCTTTCCGCGTCCAAAGGGAAGGTCGTAAACTGCGTAGGATGAAATGACATGAGTGGCATCGTAGTAGCACGGCGCCCATTCTGATCGCTGATCGTAGACGTTCTGCCAGTATGCTGAGGCACTCAGAGCGTTGTTCCACGCGCCGTAGTAGCCCGTGCTGTCGGACATGCACTTGGAGAACGTATACGAGACTTGATATTGCAAGCCGTGACTTGCTTCTTTCTGCAGCACGGCTTGCAACGAGTTATACTCCATGTTGCCATTGGACTTGGTGCCTGAAACAGTAGCGCCCTCGCCGCCTTGAGCGGGGTCGCCCAACACACTGTAGAGCGTCGGATTGGCCGCGAAATAGGGGCTGGGCGCCGTGCAAGGCGGAGTGCCGCAAGACGAATTTGGCTCGAGCACCCTCTGCGCAAAGTCGAAGGGCACCATCAAGTGAGTTCCCTTCTGCCCTACGTATCCGAGTTGGACAGTGGTATTACCGCCAAACTGGTGCTGGACCGTCAGGTTGTATTCATCTGCGATCGCAGGTTGCACTTTGGGATCCCAAACCCGAAGGAAGGCCTGAGCGTAGCAAGCATAATCCGGGGCATCGCAAGAGGCGGTCGAAGCAGAACCTGCTATTCCATCCGTTGTATCTGTCAGGGGGAGTGCTGTGTTGTTGTAGATGGCGTTGACTTCTGCCGGAGTGAAAGGTGGATTGAGTGGCAAACGAAGGTTCGTGCCGGTACCTTCCAGATACGACGAAATTGTGAACGCGCCACGGATCACCGTGCGCTTGCCCAACATCGCCGGAGTCCACGCAAACCCGACGCGCGGCTGGAAGTCCCTGCCACCATAGAATCCATCGTAGAGGGCACGACTGGCTCCGTTCTTGCCGGCAAGGTCCATATTTCCAGTAGCAAAGTTGTAATTCGCCTGCTGGTCGTTGGATTCCACCCAGGGCGTGTGCGCATCGTACCTCAGACCGAGATTCAAGGTCAGGTTATCCGTGAGTCGCCAGGTGTCTTCCACATAGACCCCGATGAGGTCACTGGATTGCTGCCAGGTCTTTCCGGTACTTACCCCGCGACCATATTGATAATCGAGGCCGAGGACAAAATCTGCGCCCCCGTCGCCTCCGGTAGCTCCGATAGCAGAACTGGTAAACCTTCCGTCGAAGTCCATGAGACCCAGTTGACCGTTGTTACCGGCGTAGAACGTCTTGATGGTCTGATTAAATAATTGACCACCAAACTTGAAGTTATGCCGCCCGTGATTCCATGTCACCCCATCCTCGAACTGCCACACGTGGTCATCGAAGCTCTGGGTCTGCTCCGAAGAGCCAATACTATTCACAGCTGAGTTGCTGAAGGTGAGAGAAAGCAAGCCGGGGAGACTTCCCGGGTTGCCGTTTCCGATGCCCAGCGTGTTGCCAAACTGCCCAACGCCGGATGCCCAAGCGTTGCCACTATTCAGCGTGATATGGCTCCAACCAATGCGGGCATCGTTCACCATATTGTTTCCTATCGTCCGACTCCAGTCGCCAACTGTGTTGTAGATTGGCGTCGTCGCATAGCTATCGGACAACAATACCTGCGAATTGAAGGACGGATTGTCCTGATAAGCCCTGGTGAAGCGATAGGAGATATTATCTTTTTGTGAAGCCTTGAAGTCTATTTTGAGATCCCCCTGCACTTCATTGAAGGCTGAATTACTGGTATTCACCGCATTGCGTTGCGGCTGGCTGTTGATCGGAGTCGGATACAGACTTGACGCAAACAAAGCGGCCGCTACCGGGCTGATCATGACACTGGGAATTACGTTGTTCGGAAATGGCTGGCGAATTGCGGCGGGTGTCGATGAGGAAGTGCATGGCGCAGTAAAAGATGCGCAAGGATTATATAGCTGGCCCTTCCCCGAGCAGACTCCACTGCCAGAAAAAGTACCCGTACAAAGAGCGCCAAAATCGCCGTTGCGCTCGGCGGCGGTAAAGACGGTGTTGGCAGCCGACGAGCTTGGAATATCAAATCGCTGATCCTGAAAGTCGGCAAAGAAGAACAGCCTATTTTTGATAATCGGCCCACCCACAGTGCCGCCAAACATATTCCAGCGCACTTTAGCCTTAGGAAGCGCAGGAGACGCCAGATTATTCGACCAGCTGTTAGCATTTAGAACGTCGTTGCGGAAAAATTCCCAAACATCGCCGTGAAAGGCATTCGTGCCTGATTTAATTGTCGCGTTTACGATTCCGCCTTCAAAATTGCCGAACTCAGCCGGGGCGTTATTCGTAATCAGGTTGAACTCCTGGATCGCGTCCGGGGCAGGCGTATAACCCAGCAAATTGTCCGATACCTGATTGTTGTCCATGCCGTCGAGCATGAAGTTATTGGCCTGCTCGCGATTGCCGTTGATCAGCGGACGGCCGCCATAACCGCCGGTGTTGTTACCGTTACTAAAACTGCTCGGATCGGTCGAAACTGAGCCCGGCGCGAGAAGCGTCAATTGCGCGTAATTGCGCGAGGCCAGAGGAAGATTGTCGTTGGTCGCAGCATTGATGACGGTGCCGACCTCCGTTGTCTCTGTTGCAAGGACTGGCGCTGCGGCGCTTACTTCCACCGTCTCACTCGCCTGCCCGACTTTCATCGCCACGTCGACGCGGGCTACTTGATTCAACGCAAGCACAAAAGGCTGGTAGGAGGCCGAAGCGAATCCGCTTTTTTCGACCTTAACGACATAGGTGCCTACGGGAAGTTGAGCGATCCGATAAAGACCGGCGTCGTTCGTCATTGCGGTATAAGTCTGACCGCGCTCCTGTGACGTTGCCGTAACCGTGGCTCCGGGTAAAGCGGCACCCGCTGGATCTAACACCGTTCCGGTAATGGAAGCCGTTACTTCCTGGCCCCAGCCGTAATGGCTGATTCCGACTACAGTCGCAAACAACAGGAGTAAGGTGAAAAGCCCAGTCGACCGTCTCATGGCATTGCCTCCTAGAAAAACTTCAACAAAACGTCATAGTGGAAAGCTATATAGCGGGGCGAGCCGATCGTCAAGCAAAAACTGATGATATTCAATAGTTTTATGACAACGATTTCAGACTTATCAGGTCTAATTCTCTTTTTGAAGAGGTCCGCACCTGGAGCAGTCCATCGGCATAGAGGTCCATACAAGTGGTTTATTTCGTGCAGTTAACCATTTCTTGCTGGGCATTCATTTATTGGCGTCGCAAGACAGGCCCCCGCTCCCTCGAGGATTACGTGCTGCACTTCTTGGCCGGGTTCCACAAATGGTGCTGATGTACGATTAGTGTTGGAGCACTAGAGCACTTTGTAGTAAGGTGCACCTGCGTAGAGAGCGTTTCGTGATGCCACATGTCCGGAAGAACGGGCTACCCGCGTATAAGCAGATCCAAGACGCGATTGTGAAGCGCCTGGAGCACGGCCTCTTAAGACCGGGAGACCTTGTGGACTCGGAGCGCGAGCTAGCGCGGATTCACGGTGTGAGCCTGATGACCGCCCGGCATGCCCTTACTGGTCTGGAGCGCGAGGGTATGGTGGTGCGCCGCCGTGGCGCTGGGACGTTCGTTGCTCCGCCCAAGATCCATTTCAACAAGTTGATGAGTTACACGGAACAGATGTCCGGCCGGGGGTTGGCTGTCTCTTCAAGAGTGCTCTCGCTTGGCGCCATTCATACAGAGCAGGAAATTGCTGCACGACTCGCCTTGCCGACCACATGCCCACTCATTAAGCTCGAACGTCTAAGACTTAGCGGAGACGAACCGTGCGCCGTCGAGACCTGTTATTTTTCTGCTGGCGAGTTCGCGAGCCTGACCCGGGCTCGGCTCGATCGGGTCTCGCTGTTCTCGATACTGGAGCACGACTATGGGCTTCAGATCGCGCATGCCGACGAAGAAGTAGATGCCACCATTGCCGATGCTCAGACAGCTCGGCTTCTGAGGATTCCTCATGGTGCCGCGGTCCTTCGGATTCGGCAAATTATCTACTCCACAACAGGCAAGCCGGGGCTGTACGTGTTGGGCTTGTATCGATCAGATCGCCACTCTCTCTTCATTCGCAGATTTCGCTAGACTCGCAATATTTATGCTGCCAAGTCACGTGGCATAGATCTTTGGCCAAGCTAGGCGCAACTTCCGCGACGCGCTCATCACTTGATCAACGATGACAGCATAGACTATGGCACGCCTGGAAGTAGCGTGATCCACGGCGGGCCGTAGTTTGCGGCGTAGGCAAGGCCAGAGGTTTGATCTACGGCTACGGCATACGGATGCCTGCCCGCGCTGCGGACGCCGACGACAACATTCCTGGTACCGTCAATAACTGTGACGCTGTCCCCTTCCACATTCGCGACGTAAATGCGGCTGGATTTGGAATCGACGGCCAACCCTTGCGGGTGAGGCCCTACGGGCAAAGTCGCCATAGTCGTTCTTGTTTGCAGATCGAGGATGCTAAGGGTTTCATCGCCGTAGTTCACCACGCAGGGGATGTTGCCGACAGGCCGGAACATGGACAACAAAGAGCTCGTTGCAGGAACCACGCTTTACATCCCAGTACACGCCAAGGGCGCACTCTTCGAAGTTGGAGACGGTCACGCCGGACAGGGCAGCGGCGAGGTCGATATTACCGCGATGGAAACCTTTCTCAGCGGAACCTTTCGATTCGTTGTGCATAAGGACCAGCATTTGCTGTGGCCCAGAGCGGAAACGCCCACCAGCTACATCAGCATGGGCTTCAGCCTAGATCTGAAGGAAGCGACCACGCTCGCCGTGCGCGATATGATCAACTTTCTCGTCGATCAGAAACACCTGAGCCGCGACGACGCGTACATGCTCACCAGTGTGGCCGTCGACGTCGACATCACTCAACTCGTGGATGGAAACGTGGGCGTGCATGCCATATGCCCAAAGATCATCTTTAATAAGTGAAGAGATTCACTCAGCGATATAACGAAGATGCGTGCCATTGTAACCTGGCCGCGGGCGCTGCAAAGCGTTTGCGATCTTCACCATGGCGTTCTGGCTTCTGTGAGTGTGATCTTCCTTCTCGCGATCCGGCCGCGCAGGATGAGGACAGTATTATCTACGTGGCCGCTTCTGTTGCAGGCCTAGAGTCAGCCTTTGACTGGTTGAAGGACCCGGAAAACCTGTACCAAACTGAAGGTCAGTTTTCGCCAGGCCTACCGCTGCTCCAGCTTTTATAACCACGAGTTATCTTGTGTATAAATTGACGCTATCCCGACTACCGGAATAGAGCAATAGAGTATCCTCTGACCATCAGAACGGGGGTGCGGTAGATAGGATTGCTGCAGCCTCCTGTTCAGGATTTGTTCCTGCAGCCTTCTTGTTGACCGGTGCATTGTCGCTGTGGGTTCGACGCGAGTTCAGGAGAGCTCGACCCCTTGCTGTGGTTATTTTTACGTATATCTCCGATCGTGCGGAAAAGAGCGCGGGCACTCAAGATTCACTTAACTTTTGCAGCCGATGTTGTGGTTTGTTTGCTCTAGTTTTGCAAGTAACGGGCTGACTGAATATCGCCCGTCTTCCAGGGAAAGGTTTCATCACAACCGAGTTCTGCATTTATGGAGACGCTCTATCATGACAATCTCGAGGGTTCGATATGTGTTGATGTTGGTGGCTGTCATGCTCTTCTGCGCGACAGTTCCTTATGCAAACGCGCAGACCTACGCCGGGGTCTCGGGTACGGTGCAAGATCCTACGCGAGCAGTGATTCAATCCGCAAAGGTCACCGCCGTCAATGTGGACACCGGCGCAATAGCTACCACGGTCGCTAACAGCGAAGGGTTTTACACCTTTCCAAACCTGGCAGGTGGAACGTATCGCATTACGGCAGAGAGCACAGGCTTTTCCACCGAAGTTCAGAAGGGAGTTGTGGTGAGTGTGGCGACTCCGGTGAGGTTGGACTTTACGCTTACGCCGGGTAGCGTGAGTCAGAACATCGAGGTTACATCGCAGGCCCTTGCGATCGATACGACTACCGCAGCTCTGGGCAATACGATGGACACGCGGCAGATCGACAACCTACCAATCAACGGTCGCGACTATGCTCGCTTTAGCCTGCTTACACCGGGCGCTGTGGCACGCAGTAACTACATCGCTGACCTTAGCTTCGATGGACTTCATTCCGTGCATAACCAGTTCTCCATCGACGGCATTGATGCTTCGCGCGTTGATCAGCCGTACATGGCCAATGGGTATGAGCGCGGAGCTCGGCTACTTACCGGCAGCCTTGAGACCGTCGCTGAATTTAAGGTGCAGACCAGCGGATATCAGGCGCAGTATGGGCGAGCCGCGGGTTCTGCTGTGAATATCGTCACACAATCAGGAACAAATAGGATCCATGGCGAACTTTACGATTACTTTCGGAATGACGCCTTGGACTCACAGAACTTTTTTGCCGCCGAAAAACCGGAATTCCGCTACAACGATTTCGGCGCAAATATCGCTGGACCTATTCGTCACGACAAGACCTTTTATTTCGTAAACTACGAAGGCTCTCGCCAATTGGTGGGCATCACTGCAAATGGAACCGTTCCCAGTGCGCTGTTAATCAGCGAAGTACAGGCAACATCTCCCCAGTTACAACCGGTCCTTGACCAGATGCCGGCGGGAACCAGCCATACCAGTGATCCGTTGATCGATCAGTATACGGCCAACAAAGTCTCCGATGTACGTGAAGACACGGGAAGCGCTCGCGTGGACCATACTTTCTCGGAGAAAGACAGCGCGTTTGCCAGGCTGAATATCAACGACACGAATGTCTTCGGCCCGCTCTTCGGTGTATTTCCAAGCGCATATGGAGTTAACGATCATCAGATTGTTCCCGTTCGCACAACCAACATTGCCATTCACGAGGCCCACGTATTTAATCCGCATTTCCTCAATGATGCCTTGGTGGGCATGCAGCGCTGGGTCAGCACGATTGACTCGGCCGAGGCCGTGCCCAACACCTCCATTACTGGCTTGCAGATTTCACCCGGCAACCAAGGGCTGTATTTTCAGGCCGGAACCAGCTATCAGTATGGCGACATTCTCAGCTACGTTCACGGCAAGCATACGATTAAGACCGGGGGCTCTGTTTATCGCATTCAGGTAAATCGTCACAGCACCGATTACAATTTTATGCTTTTCTCCTCGATTCAGAATTTTATCGATGACCGGTTGTCATCGGTAAGCGTAACAGTAGGTGATCCTGGGCATGGCACTCGCGCAACGCAAATGGGTTTCTTTGGCCAAGATACCTACCGACTGCGGAACAATATCACTCTCGACTATGGGCTGCGCTATGAGCTGGAAACAGTACCACACGATGCACGTTACGAGACGCAGACATTTGACACACGCATCAACACGCTCGCCCATCCCGGTGGTTCCTATTTCCAGATTAACGCCGGAGACTTCCAGCCACGCCTTGGAATTTCCTGGCAACCCATCAACAAAATGGTTATCCGAGCCGGTTTCGGGATGTACTACCAGGCCTACCCGGTGGGCTTTGGTTCCTATAACGTTCCGTTGAACAATATCCCCGGTAACGTCTCGCTGAATTCGACTACTGCTCCTGGATTGTCATACCCCTATGACTCGTATTTATCCGACAATGTGGCGGGCGCACCCACTGTCTATGGCTTTCCCCGTCACAAGCCGGATATTTATTCCGAGCAGTGGAATGCAAGTGTGGCTTATCAGATAGCGCCAAATACAGGCGTGGAAATCGCCTATGTCGGTAACCACGGCGTGAACCTATGGCGAGAAGTGGACATTAACTACGCCGATAACATGACGGGGCTTCGTCCCAACCCTAATTTCAGCGATATCTTCCTTGAAACCAATACCGGATTCAGTGGCTACAGCGGCCTGCAGGTCTCGGTTATTCGAAGAGTAGCTCGAGGCTTGCACATCGAAGGCGCCTACACCTACGGGCATGCCATTGACGATGTGCAGGACCAGGGCTTGTTTGCGAGTGAACCGCAGGATAATAACAATATCAAGGCGGAACGCGGCAACGGGTCGGGTGACATCCGGCATAACTTCTCTTTCAACTTCCTCTATGACATCCCAATGGGGCAAGGGCACAGTTTCCTGAAATCGGCGCCGAAAGCGGTATCGATTCTGGCCAGTGGATGGCAAGTGGACGCCTTAGGCATTATTCACAGTGGTATCGCAGACAATGTCTATCTGGGTACGAATACGTACGGCAACGGTGACTACACCAACCAGCGGCCAAATTTCGTTCCGGGCGCTCCTCTCTATGTCCGCGGCAAGAGCTGGAGACAATACTTTAATTCGGATGCGTGGTCGACTCCCGCACAATACACTTTCGGCAACTCACCTCGCAACGGCGTGTATGGTCCGGGGTTTACCCAGATTGATTCCGCTTTGGTAAAGCAGACAGCCTTTACGGAATCAAAAACCCTGGAGTTCCGTGCAGAATTCTTCAATATGTTCAACCACCCAAATTTTGGCCAGCCTGACAGCACCTACGGCGACTCTACATTTGGCCAGATTTCAAGTACATTTGGTAAAACCATCGGCTTAGGTACAGAACGTCAGATCGAATTCGCTTTGAAATTCCGCTACTAGATACGAAGCCTGAAGGCCTGTGCCGAATGCGTGGCCTTCCGGCTCTCATTGCAAGTCCTGAACAACACAAACGCTTTCTCCGGAGTGAAGCTCAGAAGGAAGCGTTGAATGATGAGATGCTTTCCATTGCTGCGGTCAACGTTTCCTGAACCGCGACGCCCTAGGTGCTTACCGCACTTGTTTTGCGGACCGTGAGCTGAAAAGTAGCTCGCGCGAGGCATCCCGCGCTGGCGCGATAACACAGATGATAGATGGGCAGGAGATGAAAACACAGATGATTGAGCGGTTGTCTCTGTTTAAGAAAGCGCGATGCCTGATTGTTTTTGCTGGCAGCTTCTTTGCAGTAGTTTCTAGCCCACCTATTTTCAGCCAGACCGTCCCTCCGAAGGAAACGAGTTCGTCGGCAAATGCAGAAGAGAAAGCCCCGCATCTTCCGCTAGTGCCAAGCAGGAAGATTGAGTACACAGCGACAGAAGGAACATGGCTTTCGCTCGATGTCTCACCGGACGGAAAATCAATCATCTTTGACTTGGTCGGCCATATTTACACCGTACCGATCTCTGGCGGAGACGCCAAGCCGATCACGTCTGGTCTTTCGTTTGATAGCACACCACGTTTCTCTCCGGACGAAAAGAAAATTGTCTATGTCAGCGACCGTTCCGGCGCAGACAACGTGTGGGTTTCAAACATAAACGGATCGGACGCGCGCGCCTTGACTGCCGATGAGAATACGACGTTCACTTCGCCCAGCTGGACAGCGGATGGTCAATATATTCTGGTCTCTCAAAAGAAGCCCAGCTACTATGACTCAGGCTTCGAGCTTTGGATGTATGACCTTAAAGGCGGCGGTGGTGTGCGCATCACCAAATCCAAGGCAAACGAGGATGCACGCCCCGATACATGGCAGAATGCGTTGGGCGCGATTGCTTCTCCAGACGGGCGCTACATCTACTATTCAAGCAAATCTGGGTACTTCTCCGATGATGTGAAGTTTCCTCTTTGGCAGATTACTCGTCGCGATCTGCGCACAGGCGAAGAGGATGTCATCACCGCCAATCAGGGTAGCGCAATCCGTCCTTTACTCTCGCCCGACGGAACAAAACTCGTCTATGCCACGCGCTATGACAACGAGACAGCTTTACGGGTTCGAGACCTAGCGAGCGGCGCCGATCGATGGTTCAAGTTTCCAGTGCAACGCGATGATCAGGAGTCATATTTTTCCAATCGCGATCTGTTTCCCGGCTACGCTTTCACTCCCGACGGTAAAAGCGTGATGGCTGGCTACGGTGGAAAGATCCATCGGCTCGATCTCGAAACCGGGCAGGATACCGTGATTCCTTTTCAGGCAACTGTTTCCCGTGAGCTTGGGCCGAAGCTAAATTTTCCGACGCGAGTCGATCAAGGCCCGGTTCAGGCGCGCATCATACAGGGAGCGGTCGAGTCCCCAGACGGTAAGCAACTCGCTTTCTCTGCTCTCACACACCTGTACCTCTTGAATCTTCCGGAGGGCACGCCGCAGCGGATGACGAACGGAACCGCAAGAGAGTATCAGCCGGCATGGTCGCCAGATGGTAAGTGGCTCGCTTATGTCACGTGGGAGAACGAGAGAGGCTATCTGTGGAAGGCAGCCGTCGATGGCAAAGGAGCTCCCGTTCAATTGACCTCGGCGCCCGCCTACTACTCCAGCCCCTCCTGGTCCCCTGACGGTTCCCGCATCGTCGTGTTGCGCAGCGCCCAGGCGATCGCAATGGAGCAGTTAGATCAATGGGGCAAGCCCATCGCCGCATTGGAACTTGTGTCGGTCCCCGCTGATGGTGGAGCAGCGGCAAGCATTGCATTTGCGGCGCAGGACAGTTATCCGCAATTTACGGATGACAATCGCATCGTCGTCACTGAGTCCCACGATAAGACGGTCATGAAGCACGAGTATTCTTTGGTTTCCATGCGCCTCGATGGGACCGATAAGCATACGCTCCTGGTTCTCAAAGGTAAGGACATATGGGGCGCCGACTTTTCTCCAAACGTTCAAATCGTGCTTTCCCCAGACCAGAAAAGAGCGCTAGCTGTCTATCGAAGCCAGCTGTATTTGTTCGACATTCCTCATATTGGAGGTGACGCGCCAATCATCGATCTTAATTCGCCTTCTGTTTCTGTTCGTCGGCTCACTAACTTAGGGGCAGACTTTGCAGGATGGGCGGATAGTGGAAACACCATCATGTGGTCGCTCGGTTCGAGCTACTTCCGCCTTCCGTTGAAAGTTGCCGATGATGGAATCGCGGAGCGTCCTGGGGACACCGCAAAAATAGCAGAACAGTCCGACGGTAACCTGCCGGATGCGGCAAGAGGGTTCCATCCGCAGGAAGTGCATGTCAACGTTCAGGCAGCACGGTATACACCATCGGGCACCATAGTTCTTAAAGGCGCAAAGATCGTCACCATGCGCGACGACGAGGTTCTTGGTGCTGGTGATATCGTGATCCGCGACAACCGCATTGTTTCTGTAGGGCCAAGCGGATCGGCGCCCGTTCCCGCGGGCGCAAAGGTCATCGACGTTTCAGGAAAGACCATCGTTCCCGGATTCATCGACGTTCACGCTCACTGGTTCAATATCCGCCGCGGAGTCTTGGATACCGAGAACTGGGATTTTCTTGCATCCCTCGCCTATGGAATTACCGCCGGACGAGATCCCCAGACGTTCACGAATGACATCTTTGCCTATCAGGACCTTGTCGATACCGGTGAAATCATCGGGCCTCGGGCATACTCAACAGGGCCAGGTATCTTCTGGGTCAATGACTTCCACTCTGAAAAAGAAGCGGAAGAAGTCGTCAAGCGCTACAAGGAGTATTACCGGACAAATACTGTGAAGTCTTACTTGGTTGGCAACAGGAAACAGCGGGAATTTGTAATTGAGGCGAGTGATAAGCTTCACATGATGCCGACCACGGAAGGCGCCGCCGATCTGGCGCTCGATATGACGCATGCCATCGATGGTTTCAGTGGCGCGGAACATCAGTTTCCGATGGTTCTTCATCAGGACTTAGTCGACCTGGTCGCCAAGTCGGGCATTTATTACGACCCGACGTTCATCATCGCTTACGGAGGGCCCGGATCCGAGAACCACTATTTCGCGACCTCGGGTGTGCATGACGATCTCAAAGTGAGACGCTTTATTCCCCATGACGTTATTGATGCCAAGGCCACTCGCTTCACTTGGTACAGGAGAGATGAATATGCGTATTCAACCTTCGCGAAATCGGCGGATGACATCATCAAAGCGGGTGGCAAGGTCTGCGTAGGTGGCCACGGCGAATTCCAGGGCCTTAGCTATCATTGGGAGTTATGGTCGCTTCAGTCCGGAGGCATGAGCAATTTAAATGCTCTTCGCGCTGCCACCTTGAATGGCGCTGAGGCGATAGGGCTGGCACAGGATCTCGGCAGCATCGAACCGGGCAAACTGGCCGACCTCGTCGTGCTCGATAAAGACCCTCTGGAAGATATCCGAAACACAACGAGCGTCCATTACGTGATGAAAAATGGCCAATTGTTCGAAGGAAGTACATTGAACGAGGTCTGGCCCCTGCAAAAAGTTGCGGGCCCCTACTGGTGGTGGGACGATCACCCATAGAGGCTAGATCAAATCGTGCAGGCTCACCTTTGGAGATATGAGCTACATCCCCAAAGGTGAGCCTGCGGGCCAGGTTTGTACTATCGCCCCAGACATTCGTTCATTTCGCCCAATTGGCGAAGCTATTGTGAGTAGGCGAATGGCAGGAGCTATTTCGGATCGTCGCTACGCGGCCTGTTGGCAGCCCCGTGCCGGGTCGGCGAAGGGTTGTTGGCCGCCCTAAGAGCACAGCGCTTCGTCCTGCCTCCTCTGGCCTGCGGATGATAGGGTACCCAAGAACTTACCGGCGCGCGCCAGCACCCGTTGCGGTGAAGTGACGGTCGCCTTCTCGCAGCACTTAAGATCGAAGCGGAAGTGCTGAAGATAGCTAGGCTGATTGACGCAGGGCTTGACCGTTGCTACCGTTGCGCCCAGCTGGCGATGGAGGTGCTCTTCTCTACTACCGGCTCCGTTCCAGGCAGCAGACATGCAAACCCTTATATCATCGCTCTCAACAAAGTTGACCGAAACGTGCGGTTGACCTGCCCCCGAACTCCCTGCCGCAGCGGCTGCAATTGCCTGTTCAAGGGGCCTATCGAGATTTGTGAGCTGATCATCTCCTGGCGAATCCGCTTCCATCTCGATGGTAGTCAGAGTAGGAAGTCCACTTCTTTCCATGGGTGGGGATTGGGTTAGGCCCCTTGCTAATTCAGCAAAAACTCCGCCATCCGCCTCCAGAAACCCGAAGTACATTCCAGTCGCCGCGGCACCGAAGCGCTCCGTCAGACCGGATGCGGCTTTTTCAAACTCCTCTGCCTTCACGAATTGCTTATTGAAACTGCGGTCGATCAAACCATGCACATGGGGGACCTGGAGATCGTCCAGGAATGGCGCAACCATTGGCAGTCGCTCCCGGAGCAAGTACAGATGAATAAGCATGCATGCGACATCTTCCGGGATTTGCAGAATTCCGGAAAGCCAAGTTTCCAGCTTTTCGTTCGAGGATTTCCGAATGCTGATCTCTCGGGAGCGTCTGCTTTTTGCGATCGCAGCGATTGCTGCCTATTTGAGCTTCGGGCCAACGTCTGAGTCCCGATTCCAAAAGTATCGTGCCGTCTGTATTCGTTGCTCTGGAGACATTTGTGCCCAAAGCTGACGGCTACTCACCTTAGATGCATTCACGGCGGACTCCACTGATTCAAAAGGGCCGACGTAGTGTATCTCTTTTCCCTTGCGCCAGGCACAAGGAACATTGCGACTTCTGACTGCGTTGCTTCGACACCCCAGCCCGTCGGGCTATCCGGGAAGGTAGAAACGCGGATGCAGTCCCTAATAGCCCACCGTTGAGCGGGATAACCAAGAAATCGTGTGGCACTGGAGTGTTGCTGAATCGATATTTTCAAGCGAGAGGGGGATTCATATCGGCATGTAAGCAATTTATTTTCAATGAGTTGAAAATTATGGATCCGAAAGTACCCCCAAAAATACCCCCTAATAGACGGCGCTAGGGATAATTCAATAGAGTGTGTCGCCTCTCGTTCTCTTAGGATAGCTTCACGAGATGAAGACTGAGTCATCGCATGGGTAATCGCCCGACCCAAGAAGAAGCTTTGCCGACGGTTTTGACCGGCAGAAAAAGACAACGGATTCCGGCGCTGACTCCGATCAAACCTTGAAAGGCTGGATGATGTTTCGGAGGGATGAAAAAGTGCTCGGCTACATTGGAACCGTCTTCGCTGAAGTCTCCAATCCTTCAAAGACCTGAAGTCCAGATTCGTCCTCGTTCTCCTTGGGGCGTAGAAATTCGTCTCTATCCTTTTGAAGAGCGCCCTTAGCGAGTCCTTTTTTCCCTTCCATTAGTTCATCAAGAAGTTGATCGAAGCTCCGTCCGACCCTGCCCGTCTCGTCCCCCAAGATCGGCAAATAGACATGGACTTCTTTAAGCTGACCTAGACGATATGCACGATCTGTCGCCTGGGCTTCAACAGCCGGGTTCCACCAACGACCGTAGTGAATGACATGATTTGCCTCAACAATCGTCAAGCCTACGCCCGCGACAAAGGGTGAAAGAATTAGCACATCAAATCCAACCGCTCGCCGAAAATCATCAAGAATTCGGCTCCGAGTTTCCACGCCGCTTTTTCGCAGGGTGCCTGCGCGGGGAGTATCCCCGTTCACCACCCGTACAGGCTTTCCAAATTCTGCGCTAAACACCCTTGCGAGGATTCGCTGCATGTCCTTGTGCCGGGCAAACACAATCGCCTTCTCTCCGCCCTGACGGATGCGGTGCAGCACTGCAAGCACTTCACGCAACTTTGACGACTGAGCCTTTAGCTCATCCACAGATGCGTCGTCTCCATCGCCGTCAACCAGCAGCGGGTGTTGATAGAGCCTTGCAAACCTGTGCAGCAAGTCCAACTTGCCCTTAGACGCTCGCGCTGCATCGAGACCCTTGACGAGGCTCGAGTGCATTGCAACCTCCGACTCGGACATGACGCATTTGATCTTATGCTCATGCTTCTGTGGCAGCTCAAGAACCTCGTCCTTGCTACGTCGAAGCAAAAATGCGTTGGGTCTGTGGTAGAGAAGCCGCGACTTCAGGCCGACAAAAGCATCGCTACTTTGCCGCTCGTAAGTGTGGGAGAACTCCTTTGCAGAGCCGAGTAGCCCTGGCTGAACCGTATCGAAGATATTCCACATATCGAGAAGTCGGTTCTCGACAGGAGTACCAGTGCATGCGACGCGAAAGTCTGGTTGCAATGCCTTCATCGCATGAGAAATCTTTGAATTAGGAGTCTTGTACTCCTGTGCCTCATCTGTCACAACAATCGACCAGAGAGACTTGCCATTCTGACAATAGGCAAAACTGAATTCGTAATCACGCACCGCTTCGTAGTTGGTGATGACGACCTGATTACGCTGAATGCGATCTAGGTTCAGGATGGGTTTGGCTACAATCTCCTCGCGTGCGTCAGCATCTTTACGACGATAGCCTTGCAGTTCTGGGCCATAGAGGGGCAATACATTGCCGAATACTTCGCCGTTGTCCGCAAAGAACTTTTTCATCTCCCTCTCCCAGGTCTCCGTTTCCAAAAGAATTAGAGGTGCCACTATCAGGATCGGGCGGAAGGGTGGCTTGGGACGGGACAGATCGGGAAACTGCCCCGATTCGATGCACCACGCCAGGAAGGAGAGAATCTGAAGCGTCTTGCCTACGCCCATATCATCGGCAAGCAGCACACCTCGTCGATCCTGAATCCGGGCGCACGTTTGCAGCCAGCGAACACCCTCCCGCTGGTGACGCTTGAGATCGAAACCACTACGCAATGAGTCGGGACGCTCGAAAGGCCTGATGGTGGCCTCGAGCCGTGCGTGCTCTGACTGATCAAGGTAATTCTGGCGGACGAATTCGTCATGCGTTTCGATCAGTAGCGTCTTCTTGGATGGCTTGTCATCATCGGACTTCTCTTCGGAATGAGGTTCTGTCTTCGATGAGCCGCCTGAGGGGTGATCTCCAAGCAGACTAGACATTGGTCCTTCTTCAAGATTTGCCTTAGGGATCGGAACAAACTCAAACGTTCCGATTCCGGTGACTCTCTCCCCATAGGGAAGGTCTACATCGCCGGTAATACCGTCGAAGATGGGTCGCGGGTCATCTTTCAGTTTTTGCTTATTCTCTCCTGTGATATGGCGGACCCTCTTCATCCGTTCCAACACCTGGCGCTGCTTTTCGTTCAGTACAATTCGCAGCTTTTCCATTCCAGGCTGATCGAGGGAATAAAACCCTTCTGCATCGCTGTTTCGGTCAAAGACAGTTCTGAAGCTTTCGTTATCAAGCTCTGGGCAAGTAGGTATGAAGCTGAGAGCGCCGTCCTGATCTTCATAGAGATCTAGACCAATCGAAGAAGGAACGACCACATCGTTCTTCGAGAGAGTAGCGTCAAGTGTTGCATTGATCTCGGACGACCAGCGCTTGATGTTCGCAAAATCCAGCCAGCTCCTTTGCAGCCCCTTCTGTTGCGGAGGCAATGCGTTGAACGCATCCATTGCCTCCAAGAGCGAATACATTCTTTCGTCCAGTCGGAAGACCTCTGCGGTTGCTGCCCGCCTCACGTAGAAGCCGAATCGCTCTAGCGGAACGTTAACTGGGCCGAGCAAATACTGGTATCGATATCGAAAATCAGGACGGCCAATGTCGCTTGAACGGTCGATTTTGAGGAGAAATGGGCTTGGAGTCGCGAAAGCAGTGGTGATCCGGAACTCCTCCGCCTCTAATTCATGAAAATTCTCGTACGGGATTTCAACAAAACCATCCACGACCTTGGCGAGCCCCATTTCAAGCAGAGATGCCACTTCAAAGGCCGTACGCCTCCCGGCGGTCTGTTCGCGGGCTTCGAAAGGCCACGTTTCATGCCGGGTCCAATCAACCGGAACTGTGCCCGTCACATAAAGGCCGGGTTTGTCAGCGATTAGACTTACATCTTTTCCAAATTGTTTCAGCAGGACACTCACGGGCGAATCCCCAATTCTGCGAGTTTTCTACGCGCTTTCGTTTCCCAGCGCTCGCGCGTATCGGTAAGGTGCAATATTCTGTCTTGCGCGTCATCCATCCGTCTGAGGTCTTCGGTTATGCCAAATGAGTTAGAACGAATCGTTACACCGGTCCCTTCAAATGTCTTCCGCTCGTAGATGTATGCTGCATGGCCTGTTTCGCTGAATTCGATTACAACGTAATCCCTGCCGTAGCCCTCAAATACCATGAGGAACGCGCTTGCTTTCCCGCCGGATACCGTCGCGTACGTCGGAACAGTCTTTGCTCTGCTGGCACGAATCTTGGGGCGATCATCCTCAGACACGGCCACTTGAAAATCTTTGATCTTACCCTGCTTCTTGGCATATTCCAGCCAGAACTCCGCCCTTCGCCTGTTCTTATCGTTCCTGGGAACAAGAGTGTCAAAGAAGAATTGAAGCGTATCCTTCGCAAGCCAAGCCAGAAACTTTTCCTTTGCTTCCGTGGACACCGTACGCCAGTTCGGTGCGCTGTAGGCTAATCGTGGATCGCCCAATCGCTCATCGGCGTGAACAAAGCTGACAAGTGCAGACTGAAAACGCGGCATGCCGTCAGCTAGCCTGCTCACTATGAGCTTGCTCATGGCTCCCCGGTACCCCTCAGCGCTCAGGGCCGTCGTGAGGAGATTTGTTGATATCCACTGCAATTCCTTCAGCGCCGTATCCTCGCCGATACGCACATCTCTGTGTACAAGCTCCGCGACAGCTGCGGTGGCCGCCTGTTCGTGAGCCTCTACAGCGAGAGCAGTTGAGAATTCGATGGAATAAGCTGCACAACAGGACTTCACCGATTTTCGGTCGTGGATAATGATCTCGCCGAGACGGCGTGAGGCTTCTGCGGAAAACAAGAATGGGGATATGCGCCACAGTTCGAGCATCTTGCTATTTCTCAGAATTCGACCCTTGCCAAGCAGAGCCTGAATGAGCCGCTCGACGGTTTGGGGCTCTTCCATCGACCGCCACTGGGCGAAGTATGCCTGGACAAAACCGTTGAAATTAATCCAGCGCCGCAAGGCGTCAGGGGTCGCACTGAGAGCACGGACGAGCCGTGGTCTCATCGCCGTTTTCAGGGAAACGCAAAGAGTCCTGACCTCCCGTGCATCCAGCTTGGTGAGTTCGTAATCGACGGCTCGCCATTTCGCCCAGACCTCTTCGGCATCGAGGGGAGGCTTGGGTGATGACACTTTCTCAAACTTGGCTTCGAGCGCCTCCACAGTCAGGCTCAATTGCAGCAAGTAAGGCGCTGGATCAACGGCACGCGACAGCAGAGTCTCTTTGAACTCGCCGATATCCAAGGTAAGGCGCTGAAGCCCCTCGCGGAGTTGTATCACTGCGTAAGCCTCCTGCTAATGCTCTCCTCATCACGCGCTTTAACCCGAATCCTGAAAATCACACGACGGCTCTCGTCATCTGTCTTTTCTGGGTCCTGCTCACCCCTACCCGTTGCGGAAAGCTTTTCGAGAAAGCATGACCGGTCGGGCTCTCGCCCCTTCAGGTCGGCCAATGCTTCCTCAACGACGGCCATCGATCGTTCCTGGCTTAGCTTCAGATTGTTGTTTTGGCTCTCCTCTGCAGTTCGTCCATACATTTGTCTGTCTGTATGCCCCTCGACCACTATCGAGTCAATGCTGGAGCGGAATGGATTGCTGCAAAGGACATCCGCAAATGCCGGGATATGGGTGCGAAGAAATTGCTTACCAGCGTCTTGTAAATTTGCCTTTTGCGTCTCAAAATGCATAAGGTCGCCGGGCACAATCACGAGGATGGCGTTGCGATCACGGGGATCAGGCCGAATCGAATTCTCGTTAAAACCCTGCGGTTTCAAATCCTCTTTCAGCCTCTTAAGAAGAACATCGGTAAGCGCGGCATCCTTACTGGCAGTGTGACTTATAAAAACTAGCAACAAGAGGATAAAGATGACCATCAGGGATGTCATCAGGTCCGTCAGCGAACTGCTTAGGGAATCTGAATTACTTTGATCGTCCATTGGAACGCTCCACTGCCTTCGAAATCACGTCCCCGAGCTCTTCTAATTGACTCCCGAGATCCTCAATTTGACCGCTAAGGAGATTGGCCGCTTTCGGAACCAACTTGTCGGCAACCTCCACTATTTTCGTGAAATTCTTTTCTACGCTTTGGTTGTAGTCTCTGAGACCGTTGCTAGTAGCCTGCATGATCTTCGCAAGCGGCTCATGAAGGGTGTCGATCACAGCCTTGTATTCCGCTATTGTGCGGCGGTAATCGCCCAGCAGCTTCTCATGCAGCTCAAGCGATGCTTTGATTCCCCCCGACGCAAGCTGCAACTGATTTGCAACCTTCGCCTGGTCTCCACTGATGACCCTTAATGCATCCGATTGCCCTACCAGTCCGCTTGTATACGCCTGAACATTCCGGCTCGCGTCTGCCATCTGCGCAAGGGCATTGGCATTTTGTGTGAGGAGATTGCTCATGAAGGTCTTTGCCTCCAGCAACGCCTCACCGGCCTCCTTGAAGTCATGGCCCCGATCCTCAATATTGGCCAGAAGGACTTGCAATCGCTTGGCGGTCGCTTCGGACCATGCATCTGTTTTCTCGATAATGCTGCTAGCGGACTGCTGGGAATGATTGGCCATATCTTTGGCCGCATCCATCATATCGATGGACAAGCCAGTGACTTTTTCGGTCAAATCGCTGACAACGCGCGTGAGTTGGGTCTGCACATTGTTCAAATTTTGCTCTGCGGTCTCCTGCAGTCGATTCATGAGACCATGCATGAGGGCGGACAACGCTTCTGTTTGCTCTCGCCCGGAGTTAAGCTGACCGGTAGTAGTCTCGTCAACTTTCGCGATAATCGTACCCAGAGCTGTCTGCATCTGAGCAAACTGATTACTCATCTCAGCGATGACATGCCTGGTTGTCTCAAGCGTCCCTTGGACATTCCCGAACTCGTCCCTAGCAGAACCGGACAGGGCATCTCGAAATTCTCTACCCATATTTGAAAGTGCCTGGCCGATCGATTCCTCCAAGGCTTTCGTCATCCTTTCGAGCTCGCCGGTTACCGAATCCTGCTTTTGAGACTCAAGGTGAAGGATTGCTGCCTGAAGCTGATCGAGCGATCCGGCCATACGATCCATAGTTGGCCGGAACTCGTTTTGAAGTTTTTCTGCAACGCCAGAAGACATTCCTGAGGCGAGCCCTGGTACGACTCGATCATTGAATGCATTGGTGAGACGATCCACCACTTCGCTACTGATATTGCTGACCGAGACGGTCTGTTTTGCGGAAAAGCGGTGAATGTCAAGGAGGATTCGCGAGGTTGACAAGTAAGGAATGACGTTCGATATCGCAGAAACGAGAGCATCATAGCTGCCACGTAACCTGCGCGCGCTACGCTTCTCTCGAATCGTAAATAGGATACTGAGTAGCAATGCAACAATGGAACTCAAGAACTTTCCGGAAAGACCATTGATTAGGCCTTCCATACCGGATACAGGGTTTACATTATCGAGTTGGTTGTAGTGGACGCCGGAGAGAGCCAAGAGAATGGCAACAAAGGTACCTGTAAGCCCCAGACCTGTGAGAATTCCTGGAACAGCCCCGAATATCGCTGCGTGAAAATTTTGCCCAACGACAACATCGTGAGGGAGTAGAGTGCGCGCGCGTTCCGTTGAGAACCAGCCCTCTTCTTCTTCCTGATTGATGTAAAGAGTAATGCTGTCGTTGATTCGATTCCACCAAACTCTTGGTAGGCCTTCTAGTCTGTCCAGCGCCACACGATATACATCCAGTTTCTCAGCTGTTATCCGATACTGCGATTCTCGGTTGCCGTCGGCATTTCTCAATTCTCGCAACGCGGAGGTAAGAGCTCCTATGCTCTTACGGAGCCGGTTACAGCTTTGCTCCATCGCAATCCACTGCCAGGCCCACACGATTGCGATGAAGGAACAAAAGCCCAAAATCAAATTGGGAATGTGGCTTAGAAATACCAAGGGCGAAACATGCATGACAACAAAGCCTTTTCCAAAACAGCCGACGAGTTATTTCGAACGGGCTGGCTTACCTTAACGGATCTATCACTGGAATAACTTATTATAAAGTGCTGCCTTTGATGTGAAATGCCACAGAAGGGCTATCTCCATCAGCTATGTCGGGGATACGACGAGGCGAAGTCTGCCTTGAACAAGAGCGCACAGACCACTAAGCTGCAACAAATTCAAGGCCAGGACCTCTCGACGTTGCCTTGAGCCCATTATTGCTGCTATCCACGGCAGGAAAATCAGTGACGTTTCTGCTTCGCGTAGCACCGGGGATTCTGACCCGTAGCGCACTTTGGCACTTCACCTCCATGCAACGAGCGCGACAGGTGCCGTGAATCTGGGGCTTCAACTAAAGTGAAGCTACCGAGTGCGTTGCCCCCTTGAGCGACAAAGGAAGCATTGACTCTTTGGCGATAGATCGTCGAAGCTTGGAAAAACACCAGGACAACCACGATGAAGGAAGCAACCGCCCGCATTAAGATCAACAAGCTGCTCGAAGCTGCGGGCTGGCGCTTCTTCGACGAAGGCAACAATCCGGCGAATATCCAGCTTGAGTCCACCATAAAGATCACCCAGAGTAAGCTAGACTCCCTCGGAGAAGACTTCCAGACGGCCCGAAAGGGATTCGTCGATTTTCTCTTGTTAAACGAAAGCGGTTTTCCCTTCATCGTTCTGGAAGCCAAATCCGAAGATAAGCACCCCCTTTCAGGCAAAGAGCAAGCCCGCACCTACGCTCGTTCTCAGGATTGCCGCTTCGTCATCCTCTCAAACGGCAACCTTCACTACTTCTGGGATCTCGACCGCGGGAACCCCTACATCATCACATCGTTTCCAACTCCAAAGTCAGTCACTGGCTACCAGCGAGTCAAGCCGAACCCGAAGCAGCTCATCGAGGAATCGGTAGATCGCGATTTCATCGTTCTCACCCAACGCCCGACATATAGGACTGAAGCGGCATGGCTGAACGAATCAGAGCGCCCGGCATACATCCAAACAAACAAGCTGCGTTTCCTGAGGGAATACCAGCAAAAGGCTGTACATTCCGTCCAAGCCGCCGTCGAAGCTGGCAAAGATAGGTTTCTGTTCGAAATGGCAACAGGAACCGGAAAGACGCTCACCGCAGCGGCCATCATTAAGCTTTTCCTTCGTACGGGGAACGCCAGCCGCATCCTGTTTCTGGTGGATCGCCTCGAACTGGAGGATCAAGCGAAGAAGGCCTTCGTGGCACTTCTGGCCAACGACTACAAGACGGTCATTTTCAAGGAAAACCGCGACGACTGGCGACATGCCGAGGTCGTGGTTAGTACGGTCCAATCCTTCCTAGTCAACAACAAATACCAAGACCTCTTCTCGCCCACGGATTTCGATCTGGTCATCTCAGACGAAGCCCATCGCTCCATCGGCGGCAACGCCCGAGCCGTATTCGACTACTTCGTCGGGTACAAGCTCGGCCTCACGGCGACTCCTCGGGATTACCTGAAGAAATTCGACAAAGACCATCCGACCACTGGAGATCCCCGTGAGTACGAACGACGGCTTCTGCTCGATACCTACCGAACGTTTGGTTGCGAAGACGGTATTCCCACCTTCCGCTACACCCTCCTCGACGGCGTTCAGGAGGGCTTCCTCATAAATCCTACCGTCGTCGATGCCAGAACGGGTGTCACAACCCAACTCCTCTCCGAGCAAGGCTTCATCGCAGAATTCAAAGACGAAAGCGGAGCCGACCAGACCGAAAGCTATGGGCAAAGAGACTTCGAGCGCAAATTCTTCGCCCCAGGAACCAACGAGCTATTCTGCAAGACCTTCATGGAGAATGCCCTCCGTGACCCCATCAGCAACGAAATCGGCAAGTCCATCATCTTCGCCGTAAGCCAGAACCACGCCGCCAAGATCGCCCAGATTCTCAACCAGATGGCGCACAAGATGTATCCCGGCAAGTATCAATCCGATTTCGCCGTCCAGGTCACTTCCCAGGTAGACAACGCCCAGCAGATGACCATCAACTTCACCAACAACAAGCTGCTCGGCTCGGCCAACTTCCTGCCCACCTATAAGACCAGCAAAGCCCGTGTCTGCGTCACAGTCGGCATGATGACCACCGGATATGATTGCCCCGACTTGCTTAACCTCGGGCTCTTCCGGCCAATCTTCTCGCCGACGGACTTCATACAGATCAAAGGTCGCGGTACTCGCAAGCACAGCTTTCTCGAAGAACTCCACGACGATGCTCATAAGGCCGATCTGGGGACCTGTGAAAAGACCGCCTATAAGCTCTTCGATTTCTTTGCCAACTGTCAGTATTTCGAAGAGGAGTTCAACTACGACGAGGTCATTGCACTGCCGCAACCCGGGTCTGGGCCCGGAACTCCAGCGGGCGGTGCTGCCCCCGTCGTCATCGGGGGCACCTACGAACACATTGGAGGAGACGTCATCTCCACCATTGAGGAAGAGGTCATCGGCCCCCAAGGGATGAGGATCGACCGTGAGTTTTTCCGTCGATTTGAAGAGGTGGTAAAGGAAGATCCGGCCATCGCGGCCAGTGTTGAAGCAGGCGAATGGGACAAGGTAATCGACTACGTCAACCGCGAAGTCTTCGACAAGCCCGATCAGTTTTACACTTTGGAAAAGCTGCGTCGCGCCGCCGCTGTTGACCGCCGCGTCACCCTGCGAGAGATACTGGAAAAGGTCTTCGGCCTGATCCCACGCTTCAAATCCAAGGATGAACTGCTCGAAGAGGAATTCGCGAAATTTGTTGCCGATCGCAAGCCGCAGGAGTTCGAGGCGATCCCGGCCATCAAGAACTACTTCAAGGCCTACGTTTCCAGCGACCAGGTTCGCCACATCATCGAGAGCAAACACTTCACCGACCTTGCTACCAATCCCAACTTCTCCACACGTGACTTCAGGGAGGTTCCGGAGGCCTACAGGACGCTCATTCCTGAATACGTCAAGGACTACGTCTCACTGAACACATTCGCACCCTAGAGGAATCGATTGCTCGATACAGATACAAAACGACGCATAGACACGGCACGAGACATTCTCGTAGGTAAAGTACCGGACCCTAAATCTCAGGTCGAACAGATCACCATCGCCCTCATCTACAAGTTCATGGACGATATGGACGCGGAGGCTGAAGAGCTGGGCGGCCATCGCAAGTTTTTCACCGGCGAGTTCGCTCGCTACGGATGGGCCAAGCTCATGTATCCCGGCATTGGCGGCCACGAAATGCTCGGTCTCTACGCGGAGGGCATCACGAAGATGCCAGAGAACCCTGGCATTCCACCGCTGTTTCGAGACATCTTCAAGAATGCCTACCTGCCCTATCGCGATCCGGAAACGTTGAAGAGCTTCTTAAAGATCATCAACGAATTTCGCTATGACCATTCCGAGCGTCTCGGCGATGCGTTTGAATATCTGCTCTCTGTGCTCGGTTCACAGGGCGACGCAGGTCAGTTCCGCAGTCCGCGCCACATCATCGACTTCATGGTTTCCATCGTTGACCCGAAGAAAGACGACACTATTCTCGACCCGGCTTGCGGAACTGCTGGCTTCCTGATCTCAGCCTATAAGCACATCCTCCGCACCAATACGGACGCCAAGGGCAAGGTCACGCTTACGCCCGATGAACGTGGTCGCCTCGCAAAACACCTCAAAGGATATGACATCTCGCCGGACATGGTGCGGCTCTCGCTGGTGAATCTTTACCTGCATGGCTTCACGCTACCGAATATCCACGAATACGACACGCTCACGCAGGAGGAACACTGGAACGAGTTGGCGGACGTGATCCTCGCCAACCCACCATTCATGTCCCCCAAGGGCGGCATCAAGCCGCACAAGCGCTTCTCCATCGACGCCAGGCGTAGCGAAGTTCTCTTTGTCGATTACATGGCCGAGCACCTTACCACCAACGGACGCGCTGGCATCATCGTTCCCGAAGGCATCATCTTCCAGAGCCAGACCGCATACAAGGACCTACGCAGGATGCTGGTCAAGAACTCGCTGGTCGCCGTCATCTCGCTCCCTGCTGGGTGCTTCAATCCCTACTCTGGAGTCAAGACCTCGATTCTCATCCTCGACAAAGCCCTCGCTCGCCAGAGTGACTCCATCGGCTTCTTCAAGGTTGAGAACGATGGCTTCGGCCTCGGTGCGCAGCGCCGCGCCATTGAGAGGAACGACCTGCCACAGGTTAAGGCTGAATTGGACGCCTACCTTCACGCCCTGCGCAGCCATCAGCCAACTGACAACCTCACGCTCGTCTCAGGGCTTATTGTGCCGAAGGAAGAGATCAGGGCGAACGCTGATTGCAACCTCAGCGGGGAGCGATATCAGGAAGACATCGCGCATGTCGGAGAATGGCCAGTTGTCGCAATGGGCGAAGTGACACGACGAATCAGTGGCGGAACACCCTCAAAAGAGAACGTTGGTTATTGGTTAGGCAACATCCCGTGGGTTTCACCCAAGGATATGAAGCAAGATGTGCTGTATGACACTGAAGACCACGTTTCAGCGCTTGCAATTGAGAGTAGCTCGACGAGCCTCGTCCCTGCTGGAACATTGTTATGTGTGGTCAGGTCGGGAATTTTGAAGCATTCATTGCCATTAGCTATCACGGCGAGGGAGATGTGCTTCAACCAGGACATCGTTGCACTCATTCCTTCTAGCGGACGGCTCGATGTTCGATTTCTGTTTTGGCTGCTCAAGGCTAGAAGTTCCGAGATTCTTGAAACTGGTATCAAGCCAGGTGTCACCGTTCAGAGCTTTCACTCAGGATTCTTCAATCAATTCCTCATCCCGTTGCCGCCGCTGGAGGTGCAGAAGGAGATTGTGGCGGAGATTGAGGGCTACCAGAAAGTCATCAACGGTGCCCGCGCCGTCCTCGACAACTACCGCCCCCACATCCCGATCCACCCTGACTGGCCTATGGAACCGCTTGGAGATCACTTCTCGACGACGAGCGGCGGAACTCCTTCAACGAACGAACCGACATACTGGACAGGCACAATACCTTGGGTGTCTCCGAAAGATATGAAGTCTGACGTCATCTACGACACCGAAGACCATCTCACCGACGCCGCGATCGCCAATAGCGCAACGAGACTCATCCCATCTCAATCCGTGATTTGTGTCGTTCGTTCTGGAATCTTGAAACATACCTTTCCTGTGGCACTCCTCTCAAAGGCCATGTGCATCAATCAGGACATCACCGCATTTTTGCCTTTGACTGGTGCGATTAGCTCTCAATTCTTGTTCTACGTCTTGAAAACGAAGTCATCATCCATTTTGGCAGAGGGGATCAAGCCAGGTGTAACCGTTCAGAGTTTTTACAATGGCTTTTTTAAAGACTACGCTGTACCGACCCCGCCGCTTCCCGCACAGCAAGCTATCGTCGCCGAAATCGAAGCCGAACAACGCCTGGTCGCAGCCAACCGCGAACTGATCGCCCGCTTCGAAAAGAAGATTCAAGCCACTCTCGCCCGCGTCTGGGGCGCGGAAGGACCCGCCGTGGCTGATGCCGCGACCGAAGAAGAGCACGCCGTCTCTGCCAGCTAGCTGCCTGCACCGTCGATGGAGTGAAGAGAACCTGACCATGAGCGAACGCTACAGACTGAACAACGATGACCTGGATATTCTCAAAGCCGTCAGACTCCTGCTCAGAAACATGACCGAGCTTGGAGTAATACGCCCCGCACAGTTGGTGACGGTTGCAAAGTTGTTGCATGTTCTCTGGGCCGCTCCGCAGGTCTGCGAGAGCGTTTCAGCATCAGTCTCCATTTCCAGTCGAATCAAATACCAGGAGAGCAGCGGCTCATCTTCGTGGGAGTTCTCAGCAAACGAAGGCTGTTTGAGTCTATCCACTGGCGGCACAGAGTATGACCCAGCCGTCGGCAGCGACTCCTACTCGACGATGGAGTGGTCAATCAGGCCCTCAGAAGCCTCCGATTACAACGGTATCTGGGACGAACGATGGATGGTGCCCAATCTTCAGTACTACCCGGAGCGCAAGCTCCATATTGACCTGAAGTCTGGCGAATACTCCTTTGGTATCACGGACCATGACAACTCACTGCTCGACGAAGTATTCGGGCTGCTCGAAGATTCGGATGAAGGGCTGGAGAGCTAAGTAGTAACCTTTATTCAATCCCAAACCACTCATAATTACGATGCCGACCCTATGCGACCTATACAGAGACCCCGAGTCGTGGGACCAGAACCTCCCGGCTGATCTCATTTCCCCTGTCAAGCACTTGAGGCAGAGGTTTGATCGTGATCACTGGACTTACGGGCAAATCACAGAAAAGCTCTGCTACAACCAGCTCCACCCAGACGAGTCTGGTCAGGACGCCAAGGAATATCTGAAGCCGCTTCAACAGCTCAAGTGGATAGTTGGAGCGCTGGCGACTCAGCGATTCGACGAACTTCTCATGAGGAAGACTGTCCCAGCGTTTTTCAAAGCGTTCTTTGAACTCTACCTGAATGGTGTGACCACATCGGCTCTTGCCATTTTTGTCCAGTTGATTGATGTCGGAAAGGCCAACGAGCACCGCCTGGGTGTGAAGCACTTGGAATGGGCGGAAACTCAAACCAAGAACATGATCCGAAGCGAGATGCATGCGATCGAAACCTGGATTCGCA
>Ga0206936_1020_pt1 | contig 53588 bp, 51 predicted proteins | sample Alteio_BWOrgHeat_14_FD_152922 | JGI IMG/M metagenome (GOLD analysis project Ga0206936, IMG submission 152922) | Enriched cells from forest soil in Barre Woods Harvard Forest LTER site, Petersham, Massachusetts, United States -... | ecosystem: Environmental > Terrestrial > Soil > Temperate forest >... | reverse complement strand
ACTTCTTATCGTACGGGCAGTCTTTCTGCCGCTCGTTCTCTTTTGGTCGAGGCTCATTTGCGCGATTGCGGTGCGTGCCTCCGCCAGTATCGGAGCGGAACCGGAGCCGCACGATTGGATTGGTCTGCTCCTAAGGCGACTCGCGCTTTTGTCTGGCGTCCTCGTGTGCTCGGTTGGGCGTTGGCCCCGTGTTTGGCGCTGCTGGCTGCCTCCTTCTTTGTCTACAAAGCCTATTGGCAGATTCCGCCGGGCGTGCGGGCTCAGGTGGAGTCGATTGACGGTTCGGCCTATCTCATTTCCTCTGAGGGTAATCGCCGTCTTTCACCTGGCGACACGCTAACCGAAGGAGAACGCTTGCGGACCAGTGGGGGAGCGCATACTGTTCTTCGGCTTGCGGATGGATCGACCGTAGAAGTCAACGAGCGCAGCGTTTTGGAAGTAGGTGCACGTGGGCATAACATGACTGTCTCGCTCGACAATGGAGCGGTTATCGTGCAGGCTGCCAAACGCTCTTCCGGCCACTTGTATGTGAAGACTCCTGACTGCCGTGTCGCGGTCACAGGTACTGTCTTCTCAGTCAATTCAGGAATCAAGGGTTCACGCGTAGCAGTGCTGCAAGGGGCCGTCGAAGTTACGCATTCAGGGGTCGATTCTCTAATCCAGGCCGGCGATCAACTAGCTACTTACGACAACTCCAGCCCTGTGCCGGTCAAGGAGCAGATCGCGCAGCAGATTTCCTGGAGCCATGATCGCGACAGATACATGCCGCTGCTCGCGCAATTGGCGATACTCGAACGCCGGATTGGGGACATTCCGTTTCCTCAATCGAGATATACGAGCGATCTTCTCGAGAGAGTTCCAGCAGATACGTTGCTCTATATCAGCATCCCAAACCTCGGCGATTTCATGAGCGAGGCAAACTCGATCTTCCACGATCAACTGAAGCAGAGTCCATCGTTGCAGCAGTGGTGGGCGCACGACGGAGACCACAATACAGCGGAATTGGACTCACTCGTGAACAAGCTTCATGACATGAGCCAATATCTTGGCAACGAAATTGTCGTTGTGGGGCTCAAGCAGAGCTCACAAAGCAATCAGGCCAATCATCCCGGTTTCGCCATCGTTGCAGACGTACAAAAGGGCGGTCTCGATGATTTCCTTAAAACCCAGTTTGCCTCTTTAGGTTCTGCTCGCGGGCTCTCCGTGTTGAATGAGCAATCACTGAGCTCTATGCCAGTTCCCTCGAAAGAGGAAGCTGGTGGTTATGCACTCATCCGCCAGCACGAGGCGGTCTTCTCGAATAGCATCGCGTCATTGAAGCAGATGAACGCACAATTGAATGCGGGCGCCAGTGGCTTCGCGGCTGGAGATTTTGGGAAGCAAATTACAGCCGCTTATGGCCGCGGCGCGGGAGTTATTCTGGCGGCGGATCTCCACTCAATGTTTGGAAGCAATACTGACCTGGTACGGTCGAATCAGGTTCACACAAAGGCCATTGAGAATAGCGGGATGGATGGCGTCAGGTATCTGATAGCCGAACATCGAGAGACGAATGGAGCACCTCAGAATCATTTGAATTTGCAATTCTCTGGAACGCGACAGCGCGTCGCTTCATGGCTTGCTGCTCCAGCGCCGATCGGATCGCTCGATTTTGTAACTCCAAATGCGGCTGTTGCTGTGGCAGTACTTTCAAAAGATCCGAAAGCTATCGCGGATGACATCATTGCTATGACCGCGACAGAGGGCGGAGGAGATTTTAGCGAGGCTGAAGCGAAGCTGCACATCAGTATTCGCGATGATCTGGCGGCGAACCTTGGCGGTGACTTTCTCATGTCTCTTGACGGGCCAGTGCTGCCAACGCCATCCTGGAAAGCTGTCATTGAGGTGCACGATTCTGAACGCCTCGAACAGACCCTAGAACAGCTTGTGCAGTCGATACGCAATGAAACGGAAAATGAAAAAAATCGGCATGATATTGCGATCGATTCGAGCCAAGTTGATGCTCAGCGCTTCTACTCTATCCGTGACGTTAACTCTGGAACGTCGGTAGCGCAATATACGTTCGCAGATGGTTTCATGATTATTGCGCCGAATCGCGCTCTACTCATTGAGGCCCTGCGTACGCATTCGAGCGGTGATTCTCTGGCTCGATCGGCGGCGTTCAAGGCGCTGCTTCCAAAAGATGAGAATGAGAACTACTCGGCCATCGCGTATCAGAATTTGAGCCCAGTCTTGACTCCGCTGCTCTCACAATTTAGCGGCGAGTCGGCTGAGGCGATCCGGAAGTTAGCAGAGGACGCCAGACCCACAGCGATCTGTGCTTGGGGCAAGGATAGTCGTATCGAAGCGGCGAGTGACAGTCGTTTGTTTGGATTTGATTTCCTGACGCTCGGTACTTTATTGAATTCGCGGAACAAGCTCGCTGCTCAAAACGTAAGAGAGTGATATGGGCATTATCGATCTAGACGGATTAGAGGTCCGACTTGGCGGTCGCGCCGTTTTGAATGGACTCACGGGAGAGTTACATGGGCGTGTCATCGGTCTGCTCGGGCCTAACGGAGCTGGAAAATCTTCGCTGATCAACACGCTGCTTGGGTTTTACACGCCATCCAAGGGAACTGCCCGCGTCTTTGGTCTCGACGCATGTCACGACCGGGCGAAGATTCGCGGAAATATCGGGTACATGCCCGAGAACGATTCCTTTATCGGCAACATGAGCGGCGTGCGGTTCGTCCGCTACATGGCAGAGCTCGCGGGACTGCCTCCGGAGGAAGCGCTCGAACGGGCCCATGAGGCTCTCTTTTACGTAGGCCTCGGCGAGGTTCGATATCGAAAGGTGAGTACCTATTCTCTGGGGATGAAGCAACTTATCAAGCTTGCGCAGGCGCTGGCGCACGGACCAAAGCTGCTCATCCTGGACGAGCCCACAAACGGCCTTGATCCCTTGGCACGTCAGCGCATGATTCAACTGATTAAAGAGATTCGTAAGGAGGGGAGTGTTCGGCTGCTCATCTCCTCGCATCTGCTGCGTGATATCGATGAGACTTGCGACGAAGTCCTGATTCTTAAGAATGGCCGTATCGCTGCTCTTTGCAACATCGAAGAAGAGCGCCGATCGAACCGTAGTTTTATGGAATTGGAGACTGTCGGGGCAACGGAGAAATTTGCAGTGAGTATTCGCGGACTTGGCTGTGAGTGTGCGAGCTTTCCCGGAGGCCGGATCAAGCTTGTTATCCCGGAACATATTGAAGCGCGCGACCTTTATCTCATTGCTGCAGAACAGGGAGTACAGATCCGCCGGATGAATCAGCGGCGCGATTCTCTTGAAGACATTTTTCTAAGAGCGATGGACAACGAAATGGGGCGGCCAGCACATGCCAGTCTTTGAACGCAACTACCGAGGCTATACCGGCAAAGTAATTCCGCTGCGGAAGCGAATCTACGTACTTGCGCGTTATGGTTTTGCTGAAGCCTGGTCATCGAAGGTTACAGTTGGTCTTTTCACGATCTCTCTGTTGCCGTTCATTGTCTTTCTGATCCTGATATACATTGCAAATAATCCCGTCATGAGAATGATGCTATTTAAGGGGAATTCGGATGGATTCGCAATAGACGCCAGATTCTTCCTCACTGTGTTACAGATCCAATCATGGTTCGCTCTGGCGTTGATGTCATGGATAGCGCCTCGCTTGATAAGCTTCGATCTGGCCGATAACGCACTGCCCATTTTGCTTAGTCATCCTATCTCCCGGCTGGGTTATGTGACCGGCAAGATCGGTGCACTTTTTACTTTTCTCTCTGCTGTGACGTGGGTACCGTGCCTCGTGCTATTTGCTTATCAGAGTTATTCATCGCCACAGTCGTGGGCAATCAACAATCTTTCAATCGCCGGCGGACTGTTGGCCGGAGCGGTGATCTGGATTGCCTTTCTCTCAGTGCTTGGCCTCGCGCTTTCTTCGTGGGTCAAGTGGCGAGTGGTGGCTACTGGCGCTATCTTCGCCGCGGTGTTTGTCCCTGCAGGGGTTGGTGCCATCGTAAGCGCGATCTTGCGTACCAAGTGGGGCTCATTACTCAACATTCCCATGATGATGTCGCTTCTCTGGGGGCGGCTGCTGGGTGCGCCAGAGATTTTCCGGTCAAGGAATTCAATACCAACTACCGCGATTGTCGTGACTCTTGCGGTGGCGTGTTCGCTCTGCGCAGCGATGTTGAATAGACGCATCCGCGCTCGTGAGGTCGTTCGAGGATGAGTGAAATGAATGACAAGATCATCTTCGATAACGTGTCCAAGTTTTACGGCGAAGTCCTGGGCGTGAATCGAATCTCGCTCACGATTCCGCCAGGAATCACTACGCTCGTGGGCCCTAACGGGTCAGGCAAAACAACTCTCATGAACCTGATGACGGGATTGGTTCAACCATCGAGCGGCAGTATCTCGGTCATCGGACTCTCTCCTGGGGATGCTACTGAGTTTTTCCGCAATGTTGGCTACTGCACTCAATTTGATTTCTTCCCGCGGGGAATTACCGGATGGCAGTTTATCTTCGACAGCCTGATGCTATTTGGCATGAGCAAAAGCGATGCATTTCGGCTAACCATGGAGGCGCTGGACCGCGTCCAGCTTCGTGATGCAGCGGGCCGTCAGATAGCTGGCTATAGCAAAGGCATGCGCCAAAAGATTCGACTTGCCCAGGCGATCGCGCATCATCCGAGGGTGCTGGTTCTTGATGAGCCTTTGAACGGATTGGACCCCATGGCTCGCGCAGAATCCATTGCGTTGTTTGAGGAACTTGGCCGCCAGGGAATGCATTTGTTGATCTCAAGTCATATTCTCGATGAGGTTGACCGTATCTCCGATCGGGTAGTTCTGATCACCGGCGGTTATCTGATCGCCGAGGGAAATATTCATCAAGTCAGACAGGAAGTGCGCGACAAACCGATGCAGGTCCTGATCCGCTGCGATCGCCCAGAGTTGCTGGCTTCGAAGATGTTCGCTGTGAATCATTGTGTAGAAGCGAGGCTTCATGCAGACGGAAAAGGTGTTTTTCTTCGCACAGGCGATGTTGACCAATTCTATTCTCTGCTCAATGGGATTGCGGTTGAAGGGCTGGTCAAGATCGAGGCTATCGCTCCAGCCGACGATGATGCCAACGCTATTTACCAATATCTAATCGGCTCGGATGGGAGCACTTCGTGATGCGACAAACGGCAGCAACTTTTGGAAAACAGCTTGTTCAGCAGCCGTGGGGACTTTGGTGGTTGCAGGGGCGGCGCCTGACCTTTATTGAAGTGAAAAGGAATCTCTTTTCGTGGCGTGCAATCTGGATATACTTTCTTGCTTTCATTCCAACATTCATCATCTTCATTCATGCTTTGTTTGATCGACATGATCTGGTGTTGAGCGAAGACACCAACATACTTGCGGGCATCGTGCAGTTCTATTACATCCGTCTTGGAGTTTTCTTTGGATGCCTTGGAATCTTTTCAAGGCTGATTCGTGGCGAGATGATTGAGCGCAGTCTGCACTTTTATCTTCTTTCTCCCGTGAGGCGTGAGGTTCTGTTGCTGGCTAAATTTGTGGCCGGCTCCATCAGCGCGGTGCTGCTGTTTGGAAGTGCGATCATCCTGAACTTTGTGCTGATGTACGGAGCCTTCGGTGCGGTGGGACGCGATTATGTTTTCAACGGCCCCGGGCTTGGTCAGCTCGAAGCGTATCTGTTGATCACCGTACTGGCCTGCCTTGGATATGGAGCAGTCTTCCTTCTGCTGAGCATGATGTTCAAAAACCCGATGCCTGCCTCGATGCTTGTTCTTGGATGGGAAGCAATCAATCCGGTGCTGCCCACGCTGCTGCAGAAAATCAGCGTTGCGTCTTACCTGCGCCATTTGATGCCAGTGAATGTTGCCGCCGAGGGCGTGTTTGCGCTTCTGACGGTTGAGACGGAACCGGTTTCGGGTTGGGCCGCGACTGTTGGGTTGCTCCTGCTGATTGCTGCGGTGCTGTTTTACTCGTGCTATCGAATCCGCACGCTTGAGATTCGGTATACGACCGAGTAATAACATGGCGCTCGCGGAGATACTCGAGCCTCTTCGAAGGCGAAGAAACGGGGTAATTCCGCTACATAGGGGAGGGGAGGGGTAGCGTTTTCTCCTGTAAGTTGCTCATTTGATATTGGCTTACGCGAAATAAAGGTGTCGTTATGGGACGATTTACCGTGCATTTGTGCATGTTTTGAACGCTTCTTGCGAGCAATATCTGTGTTGATCGGGTTGGTGTGGGCAGTCATGGTTTGAGTGTGCCTGACTGATGGGTAATTTAATGCAGGGATGGGATGAGTTATTGCGGGAGATGTGGCGCGGCATTTCCTCGGCGGCTGAAGCCGCACTCTTTAAAGCGATGGGTTTGGCAGTGCTTGAGAACTCGTGTCCTCAGGGGCTAAGGCCGTGTCTATTTTGATTGGCTTATATACGGGCTAAAGCCCGTACCCTTCAAGTGACCACTACGACGTCCGGGGTGGTCGCTAGTGTCCTGAGTCGGAAGTTCGATGCAGAGGTCAAGAGATGCGGCAAGGCTTAGATCGCTGACAAGCAGATCCTTCACTGCGTTCAGGATGACAAAACATAGGAGACAAACTTCAGACTCGAGTCGGTAGGCGGTCTCACGGTACATGTAGCCGTTTGTGGCCGTGATTCAAGGTGACTTTTTCTTGAAGGAAAACGCCACCCAGCGTTCAGGCTTGGGATACACCAACTGTGGAACCGCTGTAGTGTGCGTCCATATCTCAAAATCCAGGTCTGGTCGCCTCATTCACCTTTATCGACATTCTGATCATTTGCGGGTTGGCGAGCGAAACGCGAAGGTCTTGCGCTTGTTTTTTCTTTGCTGGTGGCGCTGGCGAGGCGGGCTGACAGCGCGGGATAGGCATCGGTTTCCCCTGTCCAACGGAGCTCATCGACGGACTGGAAGAGTTGAATGTCAGTGCGGAGGGTGGCCAGGTCTCGGAAGAGCAGCGCCTGATCCCAACCGTTGAGAAGCGATTCAGAGAGCGCTTTAGGGCTGGCCAGCCGGAGGTTCCATTGGCTCCAGTCTTTGGGAATTGCTTCCAGATGGCCGTAGCGGGCGAGCACGGTTGCGGCTGACTTTGCGCCCCATCCTGCAATGCCGGGAAAGCCATCGGCTGAATCGCCTACGAGCGCGAGGTAGTCTGGGATGGAAGATGGCGGGACGCCGAATTTCTCCATTACACCAGCCTCGTCACGGATGATTTGTTTGCGGCGGTCCAACTGAACAATCTGCTGAGGTGGACTGGTTCCGCGAACGCATTGCGCGAGATCTTTGTCAGGGGTACAGATGATGACGCGCTCGACTCGCGGGTCGCTGGCTGCTGCAACAGCGGCGGCGGCGAGGGCATCGTCTGCTTCGAACTCGACCATGGGCCAGACTACGATACCCATGGCGGCAAGCGCTTCTTCGAGGAGAGGAAACTGGGCGAGGAGGTCTGGTTCGACACCTTCTCCGGTCTTGTAGGTTGGCCAGAGATCGTTGCGGAAAGATTCGATGACGTGATCGGTGGCGACGCCAAGGTGCGTGGCACCTTCTTTGAGCAGATAGCGCATAGAGGAGAGGACGCCGCGCACTGCGCCTACTTCCCTTCCCTCGCTGTTGAGCGTTTTTGGATGTGCAAAGTAGTGGCGGAAGAGTTCGTAGGTGCCGTCGATCAGGTGGACTTCCATGTTGAGAGCGTAATCGATTCGGGACGATTGCGGCGAGATTGGGATCTTGTCAAGAGAAACTGAAGCATGAGCTTGAGCACGATTCTCATTCGAGACAGATCGCGATAGATTACAGAGGGGGAAACCGAAGGTGACAATGAATAAGGGGAAGACGGAGCAAACGGCACGCCAGGCAGATTTGAAACTGCTGGCGGCGAAACGTGCGATGGAGTTGGTGCAGCCTGGGATGACGCTCGGACTGGGGTCGGGATCGACGGCGACGCTTTGGATTCGGCTGCTCGGGGAACAGGTTCGCGATCATGGATTGAAGATTCGTGCGATCGCTAGTTCGCAGGACAGCGAGGACCTCGGGCGGAGTTTCGGCATTCCTTTTGTGACGTTTGATGAGTGCAAGCGGTTGGACCTCACGGTGGACGGTGCAGACGAGATCGCTCCGGGGCTGGCGCTGATCAAGGGAGGCGGGGGAAAGCTGCTGCGGGAGAAGATTGTCGCCAGTGCTTCTGAGCGGTTTGTTGTGGTGGCTGATGAGTCGAAAGTTGTCGATAAGCTGGGGAGGTTTCCTCTGCCGGTGGAGGTGATTCCAATGGCTGCGCCGCTGGTGCATCGGGCGCTTGTAGAGCTTGGCTTTGAGGCGAGTTTTCGCCTGTATCCGGACGGGTCGCGCTACATCACAGATGAGGGTAATCTGCTGTTTGATTGCTCAGGCCAATTGATCGACGATCCGGCGGCGCTTGCGGGAGAGCTTGATAGGATTGTCGGGGTGGTGGAGCATGGGCTTTTTCTGAACTTTGCGAGTATGGCGCTGATCGCAACCGACGCTGGGGTGGTTGAGCGGGGACGGTAGAGAGCCGGGTACTGCGCCGTCATGCTTTAGTCTTTTGTTATGGCAAGCGGGAATTCGTATGTGGCAATTACGCGAGGAATCGCGGTCAGCGTTGAGCCTTTTTACCTGGAGGCTAACTCATCGCCGGCCAGCTCGCAGTATGTCTGGGCTTATCGGGTGACGATCGAGAATCAGGGACAGGAGACGGTGCAACTGCTGAGCCGGCACTGGATGATCACGAATGCACGCGGCGAACTGACCGAGGTCAAGGGGCCGGGGGTAGTTGGGGAGGAACCGGTGCTCAAGCCGGGCGAGAGCTATGAGTACACCAGTGGCACGCATCTCAATACGCCTTCAGGGATGATGGGCGGAAGTTACCAGATGGAGAGTGAGAGCGGGGAGCGGTTTGATATTGAGATACCTACTTTCTCGCTGGATCATCCGAATCAGGGTGGGTTGCTGAATTAGATCAGGTTCGCGCCGGGTTATTTCGGCTTCAATTTATAGGTAGAACACTACATAGACCAGGGGGTAGCCTGTTTTTCGCCTCAAATTTTGGCTTATGCTGTTGATTCTATTTTGCTTGGCTCTACAGCAACAGTGCTCGTATTGGACGATTTACCGCGCTTATGGGGACGTTTGGTGAGAGCAGTATGTGCTACCTGAGCTGCGTAGAGAAGGCGCGTTGCTTCGGAGCCGGGAATGATGCCCAGGAGCATTCCATGGGTGACGCAAGCGATGAAGTCACGGATATTGCCGGCTCCGGAGAGCTTGGGCATGGCGTTGCAATAGGCAAGCTTACCGATCATCCGGACGACGGCTTCCGATTTCCCTTCCTGCAAGGCGGGGCCCATTGCGTCGGCGAAAGACGCCTCGCAGATCGAGACAGGGAGGTTGGGCGCGGGATAGACTCCGGCGTGCCGGGCTACCTTAGCAATGACTCGGCTGGCAGGCTCGGGCTTTGGCAGGCTGTCGTAGTCGACTTGTCTGAGGGCGTCCAGTAATGGCTGAAGTGTGGCTAGAAGATCGTTTGGCATGTGTTTCTCCTGGATGGGGTGGTTCGTGTGCATTATTCCGCCCAATTTTGATTGTGAGCTTTTTGAGGGTAATTCTACGCAAGGGTGGGCAGTGCTCGCGCTTTGCACGGATCCCAGGTCTCAGATCAGAGGCGAGGGCTGGGGAGCCCCGCCTACAATGTCTTTCTATGAACCACTCCGGGGATGGCGCTGGCGTTGACCTTTGCAAGGGGCTGGTGGAGAGTTACGCCGTAAACGAGCGAATGAATCAGATGGTTCTTGAACATCTCGATCCGGCGGCGTGGCGCGCTCATCTGCCTGGGAGCAAGGTCCGAACGATCGCTGCAATCTTTACGCATGTGCATAACATCCGCCGCAAATGGGTGAGGTTGTCGGCTCCGCATCTGAAGCTGCCGGCGACGCTTGATCGGGCGACTTGCACGCAGGAGCAGGCACGGGCTGCTTTGGCGGAGAGTGCTGTGCGATGCGAGGAGATGCTGGTGGAGGCGCTGACTGGCCTTTCCGCTTCAGGACAACAGGGCCGGGTGGGGAGTTTTCTCAGAGATGGTTGGGCGAAGGCGTGGCCTGCTGGGGCGGCGATGGTGGCCTACATGATTGCGCATGAGGCGCATCATCGCGGGCAGGTTTGCATGCTTGCGCATCAGCTTGGGTTTCCGCTGCCGGTGAAGGTGGGTGCTGGGATTTGGGCTTGGGAGAGGTTTTTGAAGGAACACGGATTTATTCAACATCAATGATGTGCGACCCGGCGATAGAATTGGGCAATCATGCGCCGATCTATTTTGCGGTACCTCCTTCTGGCTTTCGTTACCACGAACTGTCTAGGGCAACAGTTGTCTTCCGACGACAAAGCCCTTATCGAGTCTGCACGCGCGCGGTACTATAACCTCGAGGCAGCGGGTTTCCAGTCACTAACCTGTTCCGTGAAATTCGATTTTTCGACTGTACCGCTGCTACCCGCAGCCGAGGATGACCCAACTCGCATGCTCATCGAGGCGACCAAGTTTACGCTCACACTCGATAGCAGAGCTCTTCCCTCTGTCGAGCATCATTATCCTGACGGGTCTTCAGCAGAAGCTCAGGAACGAGCTGCACAAGTGACTAACTTGCTAACTTCTCTAGTAACTGGCCTGTTTCAGACTTGGCCTACTAAGGGTCTGCAAGGCCCGATTCCCCCTTTTGACAAAGAAATTCAGAGCATCGTCAGAACGGAGACTGGGTATATCGTGAATCTGCGTGTTCCAGGATCTCCTGTTCAGGTTTATATGGACAAGAGTTTTCTGGTGAACAGAATCACTAGCATTGGGGGCAAGATTGATGAAAGGCCAACTTACGTTTCAAAGCCCGAAGGATTAGTTTTTGCGGCGAATGAAGTCATCGACGACTCTCAACCTAGCGGACCGGTCACGATTAAATATGATCTAGATGCATCTGTAGTCGACGGATTAAGAGTACCTAGCTCGGTGCGTCTGAAGGTGAACAGCAACATCGACGTGAAATACGATTTGAGCGAATGCCACGTGAAGAAGGGGGTCGTCGTACGTGTGGGACCACCACCCGAGAGCAAAAATCCCTAGCTCGTGCCCTCAAACAAACAGGCCTTTCGCGCTAGGCAAACGGAAGAATTGAGGATTATTCAGCGTCGTAAGAATTGGGCGCGCTGCTTTGTATCTAGTACGAAATCGGTAGGATTCTCGCTTTGCGAGACTCCCAGGTCTCAGATGCGAGACCTGGGGCATCCGGCACCCGGCCACCCGCCCGCCCGCCTCTGTGCCGAAGACGAATCAGGCGTGGATGCGAAACTCCGGGAAGCTGGAATAGCGTCTAACCTTTCACAGGCCGCTGATAGAGACGCCGATATTTCGGCGTGCTGCAACGGCGGACTAGCTCGTTTGGTAGAATCCATCGTGAAAACGCTTACGGAGACACTTATGAATCGCATGTTGAAAAGAGTTTTTCTGCTCAGTGCAACCGTTGCTTTGAGCGGCACTGTTCTGCTGGCGCAGGGTCATCCTGGGGGCGCTCCCCCAAATCCTACGCATGGAAGTTCGGATACCAACAATCCGGTCAATCCCAACGCGGACGATCCGATGGCGCGTGATCGCGCCTTTGCCAAGAAGTCTCTCGAAAACGGATATGCCGTGGTGAAGATGAGCGAACTGGCGCAGCAGAACTCGCAGCGCGACGATGTTAAGCAGTTCGCACAGAAAGCTGCCGACGATCAGAAGCAGACAAACGGCAGGCTGGAACAGTATGCGAAGCAACTGGGCATGGAACTGCCAACCGAACCGTCTCACAAAAAGAATATCGCGAAGCTGCAGGGGCTTAATGGTCCGAAGTTTGATCAGGAGTACCTGAGCACGATGCAGAAAGTGCAGCAGGAGGACGTTAAGGGATATTCGGAGGAGGCGGGTAAGACGACGGATCCGACTCTGCAGAATGTGTTGAAGCAGGATGGGGCTACGATTTCGTCGCATGTGGAGACGATCAAAACGCTGTCGAAGGGTCAGGGCGGAAAGTAGTCACGTTGGAATGATCGCTGTGGCGCTGCGAAAAGCCCCAGGTCTCAGATGCGAGATTTGGGGTGCCCGGCAGGGTTTGAGACGAGAGGCAATACGTTCTGTCAGTCTTTTTAGTGCATGGACTAAAGCGGGAGAGCAGACAATTGAGATATCCCACGTCTCAACCGCGAAGACTTGGTAAACCTGGAGATGCGAAGATTATATTAGGTGATTTGTGTTTTCTTTCAGGAACATAGCCGAGATCGACGAGAAAGTCAGGAGTCGGTTGTCCGTTATCCTCCACAATCAGGGTCGGGAGGTCTCGCTCTATAGTGCGCCGCATTCCGGCCAAGATCGCGTTTTCGTGCCCTTCTGCATCAATCTTGACGAGGGAGATGCGATGAGGCAGATTCAGCGAGTCAATTGATATGCCCAATACCGCAGTAGCGCCACAGCTTTTTACCTGTGCTCGCTCGTAGTTTTGCAATCCCGTTCCGTCAACCGGAACATCGAAGAACAGCATTCCAGTTTTATCCGATACCGCCAGATTCAAGACTGAAATGTTTTGCCACTGCGAACATCGGGCCGCGACAGACGCAAGCGTGGAAGCCGAGTTCAGAATTGGCTCAAAAGCCAAAACACGACCGGAATGACCAACTAGTCCCGACAACAATAACGTGTATTGGCCAACATTAGCTCCGATGTCTATCACCCAATCGCCTGGGCCGACAAAGGAGGAGAGAATGTTTGCTTCGGGTTCGTTGGGATGCAAGTTTCCGCGTTTGGCGCGGGAGAGGAAGCGCAGGCGACGCAGCTCCTGTATTACTTCGGTCGGGAGTAGAGATGCAATGCGTCGGATCATGGTGACGATATGGCCTGCCAAGTATGTGTATCAAAGGTGTATATGAACCGTCCTCTAAAATGTCGCGCACGTTAATATACACGCATGAATAAGATGTGCTCCTCATCAACTTGAATGTGATCGCCCTAGCCGTGAAGGAAATCTTTGGCTACATGGAGGGTTACGTCGCTGATGGCTTCGGTTAGGGGAGTTGCCTGGGACAGGTCTGGACCCAGTTTTGGCGAAGCCGCGCTCCCGAAGCCCACCAGTACGACCGTTGCGTACGACAAAGACGCCTCGGGGCCGGAAGGCCCCTCGGGGATGACTGCTGGCTGGGGGTTGGATGGGCAAGCTGAAGCACGCCTTTACCTGATGCGGAGAAGCAGATTCCCTGCGGGAATGACAACAAGAAAAGCAACGGCAAAGGCAAATGCAGGTCCTTCGGCTACGCTCAGGATGACGGTTTTTTCTGCCACGAACGGTTTTTTCTAGCCGCGGAGGAAGTCTTTGGCTACCTGGATTGTTACGTCGCGGGTGACGTCGCTTATGGCTTCTGTTAGTGGGAGTTGTTTGGGGCAGGCGTTTACGCAGTTTTGGGCGAAGCCGCATTCCTGGACTCCGCCGTCGCCGGCGAGGGCGCGGAGGCGCTCTTCTTTGAGGACTTTGCCGCTGGGGTGGCTGTTGAAGAGTTTGACCTGGGCGATGGTGGCTGCTCCTACGAAGCCGGTGGCGTCGTTGAACTGGGGGCAGACTTCCATGCAGATGGTGCAGCTTATGCAGTTCGAGAGGGGGTAGGCGATTTCCTGATCCTGCGGGAAGATGCGCGGGCCAGCGCCGAGGTCATAGGTGCCGTCGACGGGGACCCAGGCTTTGACTGCTTTTAGGTTTTCGAAGAGGACGCTGCGGTCTACGGCTAGGTCGCGGACTACGGGGAATTTGGTGAGGGGCTGGAGGCGGATGGGCTGCTCGAGTTTGTCGATGAGCGCGGTGCAGGCCATGCGGGCTTTGCCGTTGATGATCATGGCGCAGGAGCCGCAGATCTCTTCGAGGCAGTTGGAGTCGTAGGCGATGGGGGTGGTTTCGTGGCCGGCGGCGTTGATGGGGTTGGCGGCGATATCCATCATGGCGGAGATGACGTTCATGCCGGGCTTCCAGGGGAGTTCGAATTTTTCCCAGGTGGCTTCGGCTTCGGGATTGGATTGACGTTTGATCTCGATTTGAATCGTCTTGGTGGCCATGATTTCCTCAGGGGCTAAAGCCCGCCATCAATTTGGTGCGTCGTTCGGCACGGCTGAAGCCGTGCCCTGTTACAAAGCAAAAAGCTTAAAAGCAGATCCTCCGCTTCGCGAAGGATGACAAACAGAAAAGCAAGAACAAGAACTAAATGCGGGTCCTTCACTTCGTTCAGGATGACAACTTTTAAAACAGGATGACACTTCTAAAACAGCGTGACAGCTTTTGAAACAGCATGACAGCTTAAAACATGATGAAGACTCGGCGCTCTAGTATTTGCGGGCGCGGAGTGGGATGTATTGGGTGTCGATGGATTCGTATTCGAATTTTGGTTCATCGGCGTCGGGGGCGAAGGTGGCTTTGGTGGTTTTGAGGAAGTTTTCGTCGTCGCGTTCTGGGTAGTCGGGTTTGTAGTGGGCTCCGCGGGACTCGTTGCGGAGGGCTGCGCCTTGCGCGACTACGCGGGAGATCTGGAGCATGTTGTAGAGCTGGCGGGTGAAGGCGAAGCTGGTGTTGGCCCACTGGCTCTTGTCGCTCAGGTTGATGTTGCGGTAGCGGTCGAGGAGTTCGACGATCTTTTCGTCGGTCTGATTGATGTTTTTGTTGTAGCGGATGACGGTGACGTTGGCGGTCATGGTGTCGCCGAGTTCGCGCCAGATGCGGAAGGGGTTTTCGGTGCCGCTTGAGGTCAGGAGCTGGCGGTTGAGTGCGGTCTGGCGGGCCAGTTCGTGGGCGTGGCCTCCGTCGCCGGGGGCTGCTGCAAGGGACTTTGCGTAGCTCATCGCATTCGGCCCGGCGATGAATCCGCCGTAGATGCAGCTCATGAGGGAGTTGGCGCCGAGGCGGTTGGCGCCGTGGTATTGGTACTCGGCTTCGCCGGCGGCGAAGATGCCGGGGATGTTGGTCATCTGGTTGAAGTCGACCCAGAGTCCGCCCATGGTGTAGTGCATTCCGGGGAAGATTTTCATGGGGACTTCGCGAGGGTCATCGCCTACGAACTTCTCATAAATTTCCAGAATGCCTTCGAGCTTGCGGTTCAGCGTGGCTTTGTCGATGTGGGTGAGGTCGAGGTAGACCATGGGCTGGCCGTCGATGCCGAGGCCGTGTTCGTAGACGACTTTGTGGATGGCGCGGGTGGCTACGTCGCGGGGGACGAGGTTGCCGTACTTGGGGTACCACTCTTCGAGGAAGTACCAGCGTTCGGACTCGGGGATGGATTTGCCGGCGCGCTTGTCTCCGGCGACTTTGGGGACCCAGACGCGGCCGCCTTCGCCGCGGGCTGATTCAGACATGAGGCGGAGCTTGTCTTCGCCGGGGATGCAGGTGGGGTGGACCTGGATGAATTCGCCATTGGCGTAGTAGGCGCCCTGCTGGTAGAGCGCGGACTGGGCGGAGCCGGTGCAGACCACGGAGTTGGTGCTCTTACCGAAGATGGCTCCGTTGCCGCCGGTGCAAATGATGATGGCATCGGCGGGGAAGGTTTTGAGTTCCATGGAGCGGAGGTCCATGGCGCAGATGCCGCGGGCGGTGCCAGTGCTGTCGAGGACGGCGGAGAGGAATTCCCAGCCTTCGAACTTGCGGACTTTGCCTTCGGACTCGTAGCGGCGGACTTGTTCGTCGAGGGCGTAGAGGAGCTGCTGGCCGGTGGTGGCTCCGGCGAAGGCGGTGCGATGGAAGAGGGTGCCGCCGAAGCGACGGAAATCGAGGAGGCCCTCTGCGGTGCGATTGAAGGGCACGCCCATGCGATCGAGGAGATCGATGATGCCGGGGGCGGCTTCGCACATGTTCTTTACGGGGGTCTGGTTGGCAAGGAAGTCGCCGCCGTAGATGGTGTCGTCGAAGTGCTTCCAGGTGGTGTCGCCTTCGCCCTTGAGGTTTTTGGCGGCGTTGATACCGCCTTGCGCGCAGACGGAGTGGGAGCGCTTTACGGGGACGATGGAGAAGAGATCGACAGTCCCGCCGGCTTCGGCGATCTTGATGACGGCGGCGAGGCCGGCCAGGCCTCCGCCAACGACGATGATTTTGGGTGCTGCCATGATCTGGGTGGTTCCTTCCTTGTTCAGCCCTCAGGGGCTAAAGCCCCGTTAAATCAATTGCGCTAATCGGCACGACTGAAGTCGTGCCCTGTTACAAAGCCGGCTAGTTCGAGGTTCTACATCCTACTACGTTACGACTCAAGCCCTGCCCCTCAAAAACAAAACCTTATGCATTCACTGTCTCGTGCTTTGGCTGGATATCGTGGTGCGGGATGGGCGGCGCGAACCTGAGCGGCCCGGCGATGCGATTCCATGTGTTGATCAGGCCGATGGCGGTGGTGAGCGCGGCCATCTCGCTGGTTGAAAAATGCGCGGCGACTGCGGCGTAGTCTTCGTCGGTGACGTGTTCGGTGGCGATGCGGGTTAGCTTTTCTGTCCATTCGAAGACTGCTTTTTCGCGTTCGGAAAAGATGCCGGCTTCGCGCCAGACTGTGAGCAGGTCGAGCTTTTCGACGGGGACGTTCAATTGACGGGCTTGATTGAGATGGAACTGGGTGCAAAAGGCGCAGTTGTTGATCTGAGAAGCGCGCAGCTTGAGCAGTTCGAGGAGATCCTTTTCGAGGCCGGAATCGGAGACTGCTTTGCTCAGGGCGGTCAGCGCGGCGTACGCTTCCGGAGCGACGTTCTTATATTCCTGCCAGCCGATACGGGATTTTGAATTCGACATCTGAGTTCCCTTACGCGTGGTCTCTTATGCGTTGACTTGAGGCGCCTGGACGCTGATGGAACTGGTGGGCCGTTCGGTGTCTTCGGGAGCGTTCTGGTAGTCGGGTCCGACGAAGGCGTAGAGGCTGGCGAGGCCGAGGCCACAGAGCAGGAGTCCGACGGCCGCGCAGACGTAGCCGAAGCGCTTGCGGGCTTTTTCGCCGGGCGTGATTCCCCACTTGGCGCAGAAGAGCCAGATGCCGTAAGAGAAGTGCCAGCAAACGGCGATCATGGCGATGGCGTAGACGGCCAGCATCCATGGGTTCTGCAACTCCACTTGAACTTTGTGGAAGGCCATGCCGGGATGTTCGGGGAGGTCTGCGCCCATGAAGCGTTGACGGAGGACGTGCTGGATGATGTAGACGAAGGCGATGTAGCCGGTCCAGCGCTGGGTGACGTACATCCAGTTCCCTGCCCAGGGGTAGTAGACGACGTTGCTCTTGCCGCGCAGGGCGATGTAGACGCCGTAGAGGGCGTGATAGGCGAGGGGTATGAAGATGAATCCCCACTCGAGGACGCGGACCAGCGGAAGGCTATTGAGGAAGCGGACCTGCGCGGTATAGGCGGCGGGACCTTTGAGTGCTTCGAAATTGGAAAGGATGTGTTCGACAAGAAAGGCGCCGATGGGGACGATGCCGGAGAGCGAATGCAGCTTGCGCAGCAGGAAGGAGTAGCCTTTGCCGGCGCGGAGTGGCTCGACGCCTCGGCCCACTTTGTGGGCTTCGCTGCCAGCAGGATGGGTGGCGGTAGCCATGGATTGGAACTCCTGATTTCGAATAAGGCGACTCGGCGAGGGGTGGTTCCAGAATGTCGAATCTATAGTGCATTATTGGTTTCGGGTCATAGGACCGTCAAGGAAACGGGGTGGCGGCTTGCCGCATTGCGAAAAACAGGGTTCGGCTGCCAGTGGATGGAACAAACGGAGCTAAGCGCGAAGGCTGCGGATATACTGGCTCGTAATCACGGGTCGCAGTCACGGATGATGGATGCAAGCTGACTACGAATCCAGTGCATTTCCTGCAGTCTTTGCGGCTGGCTTGCACTCCCGGTTTGAATTAGTACGCTGCTGCAGAACGTCGTCTTGTCCATCATTCTTTTCTGATGAATTGAGTAGAGAGGGCTTATGTCAATCCAGAACATTTTGCGTTGTCTCATTGTTGGAGGGCTGGCTGCCTGCGTGACTCCTGTGCCCATCGCAGCACAGTCAAACCCTTACTTGTTAAATGCGATGTCAGCGCCTGTAGCGGCAAATGATCATGCTTCGGGATATGACCTGCCGCCGAAGAACATTCTGGATGTGATGCATGCGCCCTCTCCGCCGGTTCCTATCGTGAGTCCGACACAGGACACGATCCTGCTGATGACGTGGCAGGATTACCCTTCGATTTCGCGGGTGGCGACACCTTTCCTGCGGCTGGCGGGCGTTCGGGTGGAGCCGAAGAATCACAGCAAGCACGATACGCCGGGTGGCTATGGCATCACGCAGTGCGTCAGGAGCTTCGAGCTGGTGCACATTGCCGATGGGGCGCAAGTTCACATTGCGCTTCCGGAGGGCGCGTGTCCGGGCCGGCCAATCTGGGCCGCTGACGGGAAGCGATTTGCGTTGGTGAATCTGGCTTCTGACTCGGTCGAACTCTGGGTTGGAGATGCCAAGAGCGGCGCAGTGCATCAAGTTGCCGGAGCACGTCTCAACCCGATGCTCAACAGCGAGCTGCAATGGATGCCCGACCAGAAAACACTTCTGGTCAAGCTGGTGCCGGCGGGTATGGGAGCACCACCAACGGAACCGATTGTGTCCACTGGCCCGAGCATCCAGGAGACGGAAGGAGAGAAGGGGCAGAGCAGCACATACGAAAACCGCGACACGCTGAACAACAAGCATGACGAGAATCTCTTCGACTACTATGCGGCTACGCAACTGGCGCTGGTCGATGCTGCGGCCGCGACCATCACGCCTATTGGAAAGCCGGGCAACTATGAGTCGGTGATGCCCGCGCCGGATGGGCAACACATACTTGTTTCCGCGATCCACAAGCAGTACTCGTATGTCACGACATACGATCGCTTCCCGAAAGAGATCGAGGTCTGGGATGTGTCGGAGCGTTCACGGGTTCAGGTTCATACAGTCGCCTCGCTGCCGCTTGCGGATCGTGTTCCGATCGCTGGTGTTCCGTTGGGTCCGCGCCACTTCTCATGGCGTGCTACTGATCCGGCGACGCTGATATGGGCGGAAGCGCTTGATGGCGGCGACTGGAATGTAAGCGTTCCGGCTCGCGACAAGATCATGCTGCAGAAGGCGCCGTTCAACTCACCGGCGATCGAAATCGCGCGGACTGAGCAGCGCTATGAGGGACTTGTCTGGAGCGACAAACCAAGCGTCGCTCTGCTGAACGAGTTCGATGAGAATCGGCACTGGAGACGAAGCTTCATTCTTAACGTCGACGATCCGCAAGGAAAGCCTCGTTTGTTGTGGGATCTCTCGTCTGACGAAAATTATGCGGACCCCGGCAATCCGGTGGAGCATCAGCTTGCGAACGGGGCGAGGGTGATTCGCGTGGACGGTGACTCGATCTACCTTTCGGGATTCGGCGCTTCGCCGGATGGAGATCGACCGTTCCTGGACAGGCTCGATCTCAGTACGCTGAAATCCGAACGCCTGTTTCGCAGCGATAAGACGGCGCTCGAGTATTTCCTTTCCTTTGCCGGGCCGGACGAAGGGAAGTTCGTGACCTGGCATCAATCGCCGACGGACCCTCCGAATGCGTTTGCACGAACGCTGGGAAAGCCTGTGGCTGCGGACGCTGGAGAGGCGACGTTCGCTTCAACGAGCGTGGCGATCACTCATATTGCCGACCCGACGCCGGAGGTGCGGGCGATCAAGAAGAGGCTGGTCAAATACAAGCGCGCCGATGGGCTTGATTTGTCATTCACTCTCTATACGCCGCCGGGTTATCAAGAGGGCACGCGCGTCCCGACTATTCTTTATGCCTATCCACTGGACTATGCGGACGCTTCGAAGGCTGGGCAGGTGACGGGGTCGCAGGAGACATTCACTCGGCTGCGGCAGTACCAGCTTTTGCTTCTGGCGGGCTACGCGATCATCGACGACGCTTCGTTCCCGATTGTGGGCGATCCGAAGAAGGCTTATGACACGTACCTGGAGCAACTGGTCGCAGATGCGAAGGCTGCGGTCGATGAGGCGGTGAGACTTGGCGTTGCCGATCCGCAGCGCCTAGGAGTGACCGGACACAGCCATGGTGCTCTGATGACGGCAAACCTGGTAGCGCATTCCGATTTGTTTCGGGCCGGGGTGGCTACGAGCGGTTCGTATAACAAGACGCTGACGCCGTTTGGTTTCCAGAATGAGCGGCGATCGGTTTGGGATGCGCCTGATGTCTATCTGAAGGTCTCTCCGTTCTTCTCTGCGAAGACCCTGAAAACACCGCTTCTCATCGTGCATGGCGGGGAGGACGCCAATCCTGGGACGACGCCGCTGCAATCGAACAAGCTATACGAAGCGATTCGCGGCAATGGGGGTACTGCCCGGCTGGTAATTTTGCCGCATGAGCCGCATTGGTATTCGGCGATGGAGTCAAACGAGCAGTTGGTTTACGAGATGATCCGGTGGTTTGACAAGTATGTGAAGAACGCGCAGCCGCGGTGAAGATGTGAAAGCTTCGCGCTGTGTTTTCGGCAAGAAGAAGCTGCTTATTCCTGAAAATCACCAGTGAGGCGGAAGAGCAGGTCTGCGAAGGCTAGGCCGCGGTGGCTGAGGCCGAATTTGACGCTGATGTCGAGGTCGGCCATGGTCTGGTCGAGGTTGGGCAGGTAGAAGAGCGGATCGTAGCCGAATCCGCCGGTGCCGTGGGGGGCTTCGAGGATCAGGCCTTCGACTGTGCCTTCGGAGGTGTGCAGCACTTCTCCGTCGCGGGCGGCGGCGAGGACGCAGCGGTAGCGGGCGGTGCGCTGTTCGCTGGGAATACCGTCGAGCTTTTGCAGAAGGACCATGTTGTTCCAGACGTCGGTGTTGTCGTTGGCGTCGGGGGAGTCGGTGAGGCCGCTGTCGGCGGCGAAGCGGGCGGAGCGGATGCCGGGGGCTCCGTTGAGTGCGTCCACTTCCAGGCCGGAGTCGTCGGCGATGACTACTTCGCCGGGGGCGAATCCGCTGTAATAGATGGCTTTGGTGATGGCGTTGCTCTCGAAGGTGGGACCGTCTTCCTGGGGTGAGGGGATGGTGCGCAGGCCGGGTACGGGATCGAGAACGATCTCGTACTCTTCGGCTGCCTCTCGGAAGTCGGCGAGTTTGCCGGCGCTGGTGCTGGCGACGAAGAGGCGCAGGGCCATGATTGGAGTGTAACTGGAGTTTGGAGTTGGTGCTGAAAAGGTGTGTGAGTGTGAAGTGTGAGTGTGAAAAGCGGATTCCGTACGGGAATGACAAACAAAAGGCAACTACAAAGACAAATGCAGGTCCTTTGACTTCGCTGCGCTTCGCTCAGGATGACAAGCCTTTGTCACGCCGGGGCTAGTGGGCTAGCAGGTAGACGCCTATGCAGATTCGCTGCGCTTCGCTCAGGATGACAAGCCTTTGTCACACCGGGGCTAGTGGGCTAGCAGGTAGACGCCTATGCAGACGAGGACGGCGGCGGTCCAGCGGCGGCGGTCTACGTTTTCTTTCAAGAAGAGCTTGGCGGCTATGGCGTTCGTGACCAGTGTGAGCGATGCAGATGCGGGGGCTACGAGGCTTAGCGGCAGGTGATTGAGGGCGAAGAGGAGGGCGAAGAAGGCAAGTGCGAGAAAAGCGACGCCGGCGAAGAAAAGCGGGCAGGTGATGACGGCGCGGATGGCGCCTTTCATGCCTGAGCGGGCGCGGATTTCGTCGAGGTCGCCGATAGATTTCATGGCGGCCGCTGTGAGGACTTCTCCTGTGGTAGAGCTTAGGACCACGGTGGCGATCATGGCGATTGCCTCCCAGGGAATGGTTGTCGCGAAGGGGAGGCTCATTTTGCTGCCTCGCTTTCGATTGGTTCCGGATCCGGTATCGGCGGGGCTGGGACTGGCGGATGTTCGGTGAGTGATGGGCCCTGGGCGACGAAGCCTACTCCGAGAGTGATGAGGGCGATTCCGGCCCAGCGATAAGGGGTGATGGGTTCGTGGAGCCAGAAGCGGGCGAGGAAGGCGACGATGACGTTGCCGAAGGCTGTGGCGGGCAGGACGTAGGTCAGGTCAGCCCAAGAGAGTGCCGTCAGATAGCAGGCGAAGAAGCAGATGAGCAGGGCGATTCCAGCGATGATCCAGGGCGTGAAGACGGCCGTGACGAGTTGGCCGAGGTGATCGAGTGAGATGGCCGGTATCTGGTTCATGCCACGGTCGAGGAGGGTGTCTCCCAATGGCGCACAGATGGCGACAAGGCCGAGGATGGCGTATTGATTGGGTTTGAGTCGAGTGCTCAGCTGCCGGCTCCTGTTTGTAGCATCTGAATGGAGAGCGGAAAAGCAGATCCTTCGCTTCTTTCACCCCACGGATGAAGACCTGTCCGCGAGGACCCCGTGCGCTCAGGATGACAAGGTTTGTTGTGGTTTAAGCAAAACAGAAATGCAGGTCCTTCGGCTCGCTCCGCTCGCTCAGGATGAAAAATTGAGGTGGATCGTATGCGTTTGCTAAAGAATGAAAACCCCAGGTCTGAATTTCAGACCTGGGGCACCCAGTTGGGTGGCATTGCCTGACTACGCTCCGGCCCCGACTGCGTCTGGCGTTTTGCCCTCGAGCTTTTTGGATTCCTTAACCATGTTCATGCGCTGGCGGCGAAGCTTCAGGAATGCTTTGGCTTCGACGTAGAGGCGTGGGACGTCGCGGTTGACGATGGCTTTCCAGATGACGCGGAAGGCGGCCTTGGGCCTGAAGTAATACGCGTCGTAGAACTTGTGGACCATCTCCAGGACGTATTCCTTGGGCAGGCCCGGGTACTCGATGTGAGCCATCTGGTGGCCGCCGGCGTCGCTCATGGCGTCTTCATTGGTGATGAAGCCGTTCTTCTCGGCGTAGTCGAAGAACTCGGTGCCGGGGTAGGCGTGAGCGATCGAGACCTGGATGGTTTCAACGTCGAGCGATTTGGCGAAGTTGATCGTGTTCTGAATTGACTCTTTCGTCTCGCCGGGCAGGCCGAGGATGAAGTCGCCGTGGACGACGAGGCCGAGGTCGTTGCAGTCCTTGGCGAAGGCGCGTGCGCGTTCAACGGTGGCGCCCTTCTTGATGTTCTTGAGGATCTGCGGGTCGCCTGATTCGAAGCCGACGATGAGCAGGCGGCAGCCTGCGTCCTTCATGGCCTTGAGGGTTTCGCGATCAGTGGTGACGCGCGAGGTGCAGGACCAGGTGAGGTTGAGAGGCTTGAGCTTTTCGCAGAGCTCGATGGTGCGGACCTTCTGAATGTTGAAGGTGTCGTCGTCGAAGAAGAATTCTTTGACTTCGGGGAAGTTCTCTTTTGCCCACTTGAGCTCGGCCGCAACATCATCGGTGGAGCGTTTGCGCCAGGCGTGACCGCTGAGGGTCTGGGGCCAGAGGCAGAAGGTGCACTGCGCCGGGCAGCCGCGCGTGGAGTAGAGCGCGATGTAGGGGTGCAGCAGGAACGGCACGTTGTAGCGGGTGACGTCCATATCGCGCTTGTAGATCTTGGTGGCCCAGGGCATCGCGTCGAGGTCTTCGATCTGGGGACGGTCGGGATTGTGCACGACCTTGCCGTTGAGCTTGTAGCTGATGCCGAGGATTTCATTGAGGGGCTTGCCCTGAGCGAACTCCACGACGGAGTAGTCGAACTCGCGCCGGCAGATGAAGTCGAGGGCGGTGCACTCGTTGAGAGCCTTGTCCGGGGAGGTGGTCACCGGGGGGCCGACGAAGGCGACCCTGATGGCCGGATTGGCGGCCTTGATGGCTTCGGCGAGGCGCTGATCCCCTTCCCAACCCACGGTCGAGGTGAAGAGGACGAGAAACTCGTAATCCTTGCAGATCTCGATGGTTTCGGCGGCGCTGACGTGGTGTGGCGGTGCATCGAGGAGGCGCGAACCTTCGAGGAGGCCAGCTGGATAGGCCAGCCAGACGGGATACCAGTAGGACTCGATCTCGCGGGTTGCAGGCCAGCGCGAGCTGGCGCCACCGTCAAAGTTCTCAAACGATGGCGGATTCAGAAAAAGTGTCTTGAGCGGTGGTGTTTTCAATGACGGTGTTTCTTGTGACATTAGCATCCCCTTGATTCTAACATTTTCGCGGTTTCTTCGGCCTAGATCGACTACTTTGAGGCAGTTGCAGGTTCCTTTGCGTGCAACTCCGATAACCAGTCTTCCATGTGGCCGAGGGCGCGAAGCAAGCTCAGGCGTGTCTTATTTAGATCGAATCCAGCGTCTAAAGCATCGACAAATTTTTGCCTTTCGTCGATTCGGGCCAGCTGTTCGGCTTTGGGCGAGGTTTGGGGCGCGGCTCCCGGCTCAGTTCCGGCGCCATTGCCGAATTCGAGCTGAGACTGAACGGCTTTCAACTGCTCGCCGGCGATCTGCTGCTTTAGACTCGCGATTTCGGCCAAGGAATCCAATTCGCGGAGATTTGCGGTGAGACTGGCGATCTGGATGTCGTTCTGGTGCTGGGCCTGTTCTGCCTCGACGGTGGCGCGGAGAGCCTCAGCGGCTGTTTCGCGGGCCTTTGCACGGCCTTTCAGATCCCAAAGTGGGACCGAAATCGAAAATCCTGAACTCAGGTTGTCCGCTTTGAAGTGGGTGTAATAGTCCTCGTAGTTGTTGAGGACGGTAGAGTCGCGGTTGTACTGCGCGCCAAAGGTAACCTGCGGCCGGATTTTGGCCGCCACCTCGTCGCCCTTGGCGTGAAGCATGGTGGAGCGGGCTTGTTCCTGAGCTGCTTCGATACCTGGGGTGCGCATGGGTTGGGCTTTGACTTCGGGAACCTCAGGAATGCTGGCGTGGTCGGTTATCAGGGAGGCTGCCGGCAATCCAGTGAGCATTGAAAGCTGGGTAACGAGGGTAACGGCACGGGTCTCGAGATGCAGGAGCCTCAAGCGGAGTTGGGCGGCAGTGAGACGTGCCTGCAGGAGTTCGCTGGTGGGATCGACTCCTGCGTCAGAGCGCTGTTCTTCAATTTGGATAAGACGTTCAGCGAAGGCCGACTGCTCATGGGCGGCGGCCAACTCGTTATTTACGGTATCGAGCTCGATGTACGCGGTGGAGGCGTCGAGAGCGACCTGCTCCTTTGCATCCTTAAGGGAGAGAGATGCGGCGTGAAGGCCAGCGCGCGCGGCTTCAAGATACTTGCGCTGAGGAAAGCTGAAGACCAGCGACTGCATCGTCGCATTGGCTATGGAGGGCTGGCCGGTTGGGAAGCCGATGGCGGGCGGCCCGACTGTGGAGCCAAGGACCAGGTCTGGGATGTAGACATGTTTGGTTTCGTCAATCACGGCCAGAGCCTTGTTCACATCGGCCTGGGCCAGCCTGACTGTGGTGCTGTTGCGCTGGGCCAGATCGACGACTGTGCCCAGGGAAATCTGAGCATGGAGCGAGGCTGCAGGAAGAAACGCCACGCCGAGCAGGGTCAGAACTACAGCGGCGATTCGCGAGACTGCGAGACTTTGGCGTTCGCGTGTGCGGCGACGATCTATGAGTGCGCGTCCGGTCAAAACTTGGCCTCTTGCGCCGGCTTGTAATCGTGGGCCAGGGCCAGGGCGGATGCCCTGTCACGTGCTGCGCCTGCCCCATCGCCGGTCTGCTTGCGAAGTTTGGCGAGATGGATAAGGGCTTCGAAAGCCGGGGCTTCTTCACTCTTTTCGGGGGCGGCCAGATAGCCTTCGTAGAGCTTAATGGCCTCTTCGATCTGGCGATTGGCGCGGCTGAGGATGGATGCTCCGTTGAAGAGCGCAACTGCCGAGTGTTTATCGCGAGCTGCAGCAGCCTGGCCGCTGGCCACGGCGGATTCCATATCGGCCCAGCGCTCATGACGGCGATAGAAACTGGCTAGTTCCATCCACGAAACTGCGGGGTGAGCGGTGGTGGTGGCGGCTTTGAATTCTTTTTCGGCAGTGGCGAGATCTTTTTGCTTTTCGGCGATCAGGCCACGCAGATGATGGCTTCGGGCGGGGTCGATTGTCTCCAGTTGTTTGGCAATGCCTTCGGCCTTGTCAGTGCCGCCGCCAACGACGCCAGGAGCCTGTGTGTAGAACTCACCCAGATCTGAGAGCGCTTCGCCGTCTTTGGGATCAAGCTTGACTGCTGTTTCGAACTCTTCGCGGGTGCGCTTGGCCAGGGAAAAGGCGCTGGTCCAGGAGGCGCGGCTTGCGCGTTCGCCAATGGCGCGCCCGAGCCAGAGATGATAGCCAGCATTCCGGGTGTCAAGATTAACTGCCTTTTCGCAGTGATCGGCGGCTTCATTCCATTTTTCGAGCGAGTATTCGACCCGGCAGAGCAGGTTGTAGACTTCTGCGGATTTCGGGTCCGCTTGCAGGGCATCGTTGAGTTTGGTGATCGCTGCGTCGGCTCTGCCGGCCTGGAGATCGGCGTTAGCCGAGGTGAGCGGTTCGGCGGCATGAGCGGGCCGAGCAAGCAGGACAACGAGGGACACAGCCATCAGCGACAGCGAAGCTCGCCGGCACTTCGGAGCGCCTGAGCGTGATTCGGGATGGGGGTGACATGCAGGCTTCACCGGACGACCTTGACTGGAGCTCCCTCTTCGAGAGCCATGCCGTTGATGCTTCCTGTGGCTACCATATCCCCGTCATTCAAACCGGAGGTAACGGGGACCTGAGTAAGATTTGGGGTGCCGATGGCTATAGAGGTCCGCACCAGATCGCCGCCAACGATCTTGTAGACGTATGGCTTGCCGTTCTCGCTGTGCAGCGCTTCTCGCGGTACGGTGAGAGCATTGGGTTCACTGGACGTACTTGCCGTAACGGTGACGTGGGTGTCGGGAAGTAGACCGCTTTCGCCGTCGTCGATGTCGATGAGCACTTCGCCGACATTGCGGGTGGTGTAGACGATGATGGTGGAGGGCACCTGAATGATATGGCCGTGCCACTCTTTGCCGGGACGTGCGTCCCATACGATACGAATCTTCTGGCCGATGGCAAGGCGTCCGATCTCTGGCTCGTCGAAGTAGGCACGGACGCGAAGGTTTTTGAGGTCGGCCATCTGGAGGAGGAGTTTGCCCTGTTCGACAAAGTCGGACCTGCCGACCGGAATGGAGTAGACGGTGCCGGCCTCGGGAGCGCGAATCGAGGTCTGTTCGAGAACTGCCCGGGCTGCGGCAAGATTGGCCTGGGCGTCGGCAACAGAGGAAGTGGAACGCTGCTGCTCGGCGGGGGAATATCGGGAGTGCTGGCGAGCCTGCAGGGCTTGCAGGTTGTCCTGCGCGAGGGATTCGCGCTGACGGGCAGCGGCTACTTCACTGGGCGACGCGGCGCCGGTGGTTTGCAGCTTTTCGAGCGCGGTTCGCTCGCGCTGGGCTTGAGCAAGATCCAGCTGGGCGCGAGAGATGTTAGAGGACAGCGACTGGCGTTCTTCCAGAGTGCCGTTTTGCCGAGTGTCATCGTTGGTGGCTTCTGCGGCGCGAAGGGCGCTCTCGGCAGCGGCTACGCGAGCACGGGCGTACACGTCATCGAGCTGCATCAGGAGCTGGCCGGGCTTGACCTGATCCCCCTGATTGACGAGGATGGAACGCACTGTAGTGGCGAGGGGGCTGTGGAATTCGTGATTATTGACCGGCTCTACCAGCCCGTTGGTGCTGACGGTGCTGACAAGTTCGGCGCGCACGGCAGCAGCGGCATGAACCGGAATGCGGTCGCGGGTCAGGCTGCGAGCCACAAAGAAAACAATGATTAGAAGAACGGCTGCCCCGACCCACAACCAGATCCGACTTGTCGGCTTGCTTTCGACTGCCATGAGTTTGGGTTAGTCCTGAAGTGCTTGTTGAATTAGGTGTTACGGATACATGCGATGCCGTAGCCAGTATATAGGACTCGCAACTCTGCCTTTTGACTCACAGATACTGCAGGTCAGGGGTGAGATTTGCCGGAGGAAGGCTGGGGAACGCGTTCAGACAGGGCAAGAGTGAGGGCTTCATCGAACGGCAAGGGGCAATCTACAATAACGGTATGGCACTTGAAGAACGCTACACAGATGAGCACGCCAAATCGGGGCTGGACTTCCCTTTTCCGCCGATCGATACGTGGCCGAATCAGTTTCCGGGGTACGAAATTCTGATCGATGATCCAGAGTTTACCTCGGTGTGTCCCAAGACCGGGCTTCCGGATTTTGGTTTGCTGACCCTGCGCTATATGCCGCGCGAGCGCTGCGCCGAGCTGAAGTCGCTGAAGGAGTATCTCTTTTGCTACCGCAACCTTGGAATTTTTCAGGAGAACGCGGTGAACCAGGTGCTCGAAGACCTGGTGAAGGCCTGCGATCCGGTGTGGGCGGTGGTGAAGGGGGATTTTCGGCCGCGCGGGGGGATTTCGACCACGGTGGAGGCTCGGTGGCCTCGGCCACAGTCCTGATCGGCCAATCGAGTTTGGGCCTTCCCTTTTCCAGCGGTGATGATAGAGTGGCTTCGTGCGCACGCTCCTTCTCATCTTCGCGAGCCTGACCCTGTGGGCGCATGCCGCAGCTCAGCAGGCGATCTCGTTTCCGACTGAAGATGGGGGAGTGATCTTCGCCGACCTGTACGGAAACGGAGACCGGGGCGTAGTGCTGGCGCACGGCGGCCGCTTCACCAAGGAAAGCTGGGAACCGCAAGCGCGCAGATTGGCGGCGGCCGGGTTCCAGGTGCTTGCGCTCGATTTTCGGGGTTTTGGCAAATCGCACGGACCGGGAGACAAGAACTTTGACAGCGCACCTTTTCAGCTCGATGTGCTGGCGGCGGTGCGATACCTGACAGCTGCGGGCGCTAAAAGCGTTTCGGTAGTGGGCGGAAGCTTTGGCGGGGCGGCGGCGGGGGATGCTTCGATCGCCTCGCGGACGGGTGAGATCGAGCGGATTGTGATGCTTGGAGCGGCTCCGGATGGGCCTGCTGAAAAGCTCAAGTCAGCTTCGCTGTTTATCGTGGCGCGGGATGACACGAACGGCAGTGGTCTGCGTCTGCCAGGCATTCAGAAACAGTTTGAGAAGGCTCCGCAGCCTAAGAAGCTGATTGTGCTGGATGGCTCGGCGCATGCGCAGTACCTCTTCCAAACCGGCCAAGGCGAACGTGTGATGCTCGCGATTCTGGCTTTTCTGAACGGAAAGATGCCGGATTGAGCATGAACAGCGAATCACAGCTCAAGGAACCGCAGATGGCGCGCGCCGGGATGATCGCGCTTGGCCTGCTCCTCTGTCTCAACCTACTCAATTATCTCGATCGCTACATCTTACCGGGGGCGCAGCCGCTGATTCAGGCTGAGTTCAATGCCACAGATGAGCAGATGGGCGCGCTGACGACGGCGCTCTTTATCACTTACATGCTGACGGCTCCTTGTACGGGGTGGCTGGGGGATCGGTTTCGCCGCAAGCCGCTGATTGTTGCCGGGGCGGTGTTGTGGAGCGTGGCGACTCTGTTCACCTTTTGGGTGCATGACTACTGGTCGCTATATTTTCGCCATGCGCTGGTGGGAGTGGGTGAGGCGACTTTTGGCATTTTTGCTCCGGCGGTGCTTTCGGACTTTTTTCCGGCCCGGGAGCGGAATCGGATTCTTTCGATCTTCTATCTGGCCATCCCCGTTGGGGCGGCGCTGGGGTACCTTGTCGGGGGACAGCTGGGTGCTCGCTATGGATGGCGGATGCCGTTTTTTGTAGGGGCTGTGCCGGGGCTTCTGATTGCCGTGGCTTATGCTGTCTTTGCTACCGAACCCAGGCGCGGGGGTGCGGATGCTGCCGGGGTGCCGGTAGAACGCCCTTCTACACGAGATATGTTTGAGAATTTCCTAGGTCTTTTTCGCAATCCCGGCTACCTTTGCGCGACGCTGGGAATGGCGATGATGGTGTTCACGATGGGGGGAATCTCTACGTGGATGCCTACGTTTTTGAACCGCTTTGCCGGGATGAGCGTGGCTAAGGCAGGGACGATTCTTGGAGCGATCACGGTGGTGGATGGCCTGGCCGGGACTGCGCTTGGCGGCTGGCTGGCGCAACGCTGGCTGCGGACCAATCATCGCGCGCTTTACCTGCTCTCGGCGTGGAGCATGATTCTTACTCTGCCGCTTGCTACGCTGGTGTTTTTTGGGCCGCCGGCATGGTCGATTCCGGCGCTGTTTGCTGCGGAGTTCTTTTTGTTTTTGAATACGGGGCCGCTGAATGCTGCTATCTGCAATTCGGTGGGCGCGGCCGTGCGATCGAGTGCGATTGCGCTGAATCTGTTTCTGATTCACTTTCTGGGAGATACGTTCTCACCGCAGATTATTGGCCATATTTCCGGGATGGCGAACTCGAATTTGCGGATTGGGCTGGGGTTGACGCTGGTTACGCTGGTGATTTCCGGGGTGCTTTTGTTTCTGGGGGCGCGATTTGCGCCTCGGCTGGGCGAATAGGCCCAATAGCGTCGACCACATGTCGTGCCGCTCGATTCCGAGCTATGCTGGTAACTATGGCAGTCAAGGAACCGATTACGCAGCTTTCCAAGCAGGAAGTGGAACGCAACCTGCGGGCGGTGGATCATGCTATCGCACAGCAGGCGCTTGAGGGGTTGACGGTTTCAGAGTCAACGGTTGAGGATATGCGGCGCGCTGCGCGGGGTGAGATTCCTGCTGACGAAGTAGTCGCCAATATTTATGCCAGGTTCAAGCATGTCCCAATACTCCGACTATGACGTTTATATTGACCCCGAATCCGGCGTTCTGAAGAATCGCTTCGGAATTGCTGACGCAGCGATGTTGGAGACAACAGAAGCTGATCTGGTTGCTGCCCGCTCCCGAGAGCTTGCACAGGCTCCGCTGAAGGGACGCTTCGACCTCGAACATCTCCAAGCCGTCCATCGTTACCTGTTTGGTGATCTTTACGAATGGGCCGGTCAATTGCGAGTGGTGGACATCAGCAAAAATGGCCATATGTTCGCGCATCATGCGCACATTGCCAGCGCAGCCACGGCAATTTTCGAGAAGCTTGCCGGAGAAAGATGCCTGGCGGGGCTTGATGTTGGGGCTTTCAGTTCACGGACTGCGTATTACTTCGGCGAAATCAACGCCCTGCATCCATTTCGTGAAGGCAATGGAAGGGCGCAGCGGGAGTTTTTCAGTCATCTGGCGAGCGTGAGTGGATATTACATCGCCTGGGAGAAGGTCGTCCCTTCCGAGATGCTTCGGGCGTCAATTGAGTCTTTTCAAGGAGACTTGTCGAGGTTGACAGCCATCCTTCGGGAGAATCTGCATAAGGCGGAGATTAAACGGCAGAAGTAAGCTAGTTCGTTTCTCTTCTTCGTGAGGCAACGGCCTCCTAAGAAGAGGCGAAATTACGAGACGCGGGCTACTTCGGTGGTGGCCTTGACTGCGGCTGGGGCGTTTTGCTGGGTGTGCCAGCGCATGATGGCGAAGCCGCATTTGAAGACTCCGTATGCCACGAGCACGCCGAGGCCCATGGAGGCGAGGGCTGCGCAGACCAACATCACGAGATTGAAGAAATCCTGCATACAACTCCATAAGCGCATTTGGTCGAGTCGGCTGCTCAACAAATCCCGACCGGATGAGATATTGGCCTGCTTCAATCTTAAACGGCTGGATTGACGCGGGCGCGCACACGTTCTCACCCTGCATAGGGATTCTCTCAGAGAATTGGGCTGCGTTGACCCTGTTGGTGTTGCCTAATAGAATACCTCAAGAGGGTTTTGCCGATTGCCACAATCTGATTGCGATTGGATGCCTCATTGACGAGCGCGAAACAAGCCTTCTTCCTACACTGTTTCCCCTTTACATACGATGACAATTACGCACATCTCGGTCCGTGGCGCACGGCAGCATAATCTGCGCGACATCAACGTTCGCATTCCGCGCAACACACTCACTGTGGTGACGGGGTTGTCCGGTTCGGGGAAGAGCTCGCTGGCCTTTGACACCATCTATGCCGAGGGGCAGCGGCGATATGTGGAGACGCTTTCGGCATATGCGCGGCAGTTTCTGGATCAGATTGAGCGGCCGGATGTGGATTCGATCGAGGGTTTGAGCCCGGCGATTTCAATCGAGCAAAAGACCACAAGCCGCAGCCCTCGATCTACCGTGGGGACGATCACCGAGATCTACGACTATCTGCGACTGCTGTATGCGTCGGTGGGCACGCCGCATTGTCCCAATTGCGGTAAGGCGATTTCGCGGCAGACGGCAGAGCAGATCGTGCAGCGCATTCAGCAACTGGGTGAGGGCCAGCGGGTGGTGATCATGGCGCCGGTGGTTCGCGGGCGCAAAGGTGAGTTTCGCGAGTTGCTGGATCAGTTGGAGCAGCAGGGGTTTCGTGCTCGGATCGATGGCGAATTGCGCGATCTGGCTGAGCCGATTGCCCTCGACCGGCGCAAGAATCACACGATCGAGGCGGTGATCGATCGGATTGTTTTGAAGCCGGGGGTCGAGAAACGGCTTGAGGCTTCGGTCGCCAAGGCTTTGCAGATGGCTAACGGACTGGTGCTCGTGGCTGGATCGACAGCGGCCAGTTCGGAGAAGGAAGAGCAGCTTTTTTCCTCTTCGATGGCTTGCCCCGATTGCGGTCTCGATGTACCAAAGCTGGAGCCGAGGAGCTTTAGTTTCAATTCCACATTTGGCGCGTGCCCAGAGTGTCATGGGCTTGGTTCGCTGTATGACTTTGATCCCGCGAAGGTGATTCAGGACTGGTCGAAGCCGCTGCTGGATGGAGGGCTTGGGCCGGGGTCTGCTTCGCAGTATCTGTTGAAGATGATCCACCTGGCGGCGGACCGGTACGGCATTGATCTCAAGCTGCCGTTTGAGCAGTTGCCAAATAAACATCAGCATCTGCTGGTATATGGGCCTCCGCGGACAGAGGCGCCGAAGACTGGCTTTCATGGGATCCTTTCGTATCTTCGTGACGGCATGGAGGACGCGAAAAGCGAGGGCTATCGCGAGTACATGATGAACTTCATGTCGGCGTCGATTTGTCCGGCTTGCCGTGGAAAGCGGCTGAGGCCTGAATCGCTGGCGGTCAAGGTGGGCGGGTTGTCGATCAGCGATTTCACTGCGCTTTCGCTGAACCGGTCGTTGACTGTGGCGCGTGAGTTGACGTTTACGGCGCGTGAGGCGCTGGTGGCTGAACGCATTCGCAAGGAAGTCGTGGAGCGGCTGGAGTTTCTTGCCGGTGTGGGGCTGAGTTATCTGTCGCTGGATCGCAATGCGGCCACATTGTCGGGTGGAGAAGGCCAGCGCATTCGCCTGGCGACGCAGATCGGTTCGCGGCTGCGCGGAGTTTTGTATGTGCTGGATGAGCCTTCGATTGGACTGCATCAGCGCGACAATATGCGGCTGATTGAAGCGTTAACGAGATTGCGCGATCTGGGCAACACGGTGCTTGTGGTTGAGCATGATGAAGACACGATTCGCGCGGCGGACTATGTGCTCGATCTTGGTCCGGGAGCGGGACGGCTTGGTGGAGCTGTGGTTGCTGAGGGCACTCCGGCGCAGATCATGGCTACTCCGGAGTCGCTGACGGGACGGTATCTCTCGGGCGAGACGAGCATCATGCATCGCGAACGGCCTCGACCGCTTACCGGCAAATGGCTGGTGATTGAGGGCGCGCGTGAGCATAATCTGCAGGATGTTTCGGTCAAGTTTCCGCTGGGCGTGATGACGGTGGTTACGGGAGTGAGCGGCAGCGGCAAGAGCACGCTGGTCAACGATATTTTGTATCGTTCGCTGGCGCAGACGCTTTACTCTTCGCGCGAAGAACCGGGCAATCACGACACGCTTAACGGGGCGGATCAGATTGACAAGGTGATTCGCATCGACCAGTCTCCGATTGGGCGCACGCCGCGTTCGAATCCGGCGACGTATACGCAACTGTTTTCGCCGCTGCGCGATTTGTTTGCGATGCTGCCGGAATCGCGTGAGCGTGGATACAAGCCCGGGCGATTCAGTTTTAACGTCGCGGGCGGGCGGTGCGAGGCTTGCCAGGGTGATGGGCAGCGGCGCATCGAGATGAACTTTTTGCCCGATGTCTATGTGCAATGCGAGGTCTGCAATGGCCGCCGATATAACCAGGAAACGCTGGCGGTCAAGTTCAAGGATTATTCAATTGCCGGCATTCTTGACCTGACGATTGAGGATGCGCTGACTGTGCTTGGCGATGTTCCGCTGCTGAAGCAAAAGCTGCAGACACTGGTTGATGTGGGCCTTGGATACATTCATCTGGGACAGAGTGCGACGACGCTTTCGGGCGGAGAGGCGCAGCGCATGAAGCTGGCGCGTGAGCTTTCGAAGAGGCAGACCGGGCGCACGCTTTATCTGCTTGATGAGCCGACGACGGGCTTGCATTTCGATGATGTGCGGAAACTGCTGGAAGTGCTGCATCGGCTCACGGATCTTGGCAATTCGGTGGTGATTATCGAGCATAATCTGGATGTGATTCGCAACGCGGATTGGCTGATTGATATGGGCCCCGAGGGCGGCGAGGATGGTGGCCGCGTGGTGGCCGAGGGGCGGCCTGCGCAGGTGGCTGCGGTGCCGGGTTCATTTACCGGGGAGTTTCTGACGCGATACTATGCGGAGCATGGTGTTCCGGCGGAGGCGCCTGCGGAGTTGGCGACGCCGATAGTGGAAACCGATCCGGCGATTATTGCAAGGAACGCCAAGAAGGCTGCACCGAAGAAGACGACCGCTAAAGGACCGCGGCAGAAGAAGACGGGTAAAGTATGAGCGACGAGCTTATCGAATCAGTTAGTGCGTCATCAGTAAATGCGTCATCATTAACGGCGTCATCAGTTACGGCGCCGGCAACTTCGCCGGTAACGCCGGCCACCGCTACCGAAGAGGCGTGGCCTGAAGCTCCTGTCTCGGACCCTTCTGCTCATGACTTGGCGGAGCCTGCGGCGCAAGAGGTGGAGGGCGTAGATTTCGCGCAAGACGGCATGTTCGCGGCACCTCCGCCACTGCTCTATCGTCGACGGCCGACGGCGTGGCCGTCTGTCAGAACACCGAACTTTGCCGACTTCGGCATCTTTTTCATGATGCTGATTCTTGGCTTCCTTGTGGCCGCAGTCGCGATCGGTTTCGTGCTATTCCGTCACTCCTTTGGATTGCGCAGTTACGACGATATACAGAACAACACTGGCATAGCGCTGGCGACCCAGGTACTGATCTATGTGGTCGGACTGGCCATCGCGATTCCCTTCTTTCGGATTGTCTGGGGCAAGGGATTTTTTTCGGGGATTCACTGGAATGCGGGAACGGTGCGACGGATGGTTTTCCGCCTCATTCTTACCGCGGTGCTGTGCAACGTGATTGCGATGGTGGGCAATCTGCTGCTGCCCTTTCCGCAGCATGCGCCGATCGATAAGTTGTTCGGCACTTCTGCCGACGCGTGGATGCTGATGATCTTTGGCGTTACGGTCGCTCCGTTTTTTGAGGAGTTGATCTTTCGCGGTTTCCTGGTGCCTGCGCTGGCGACGGCGTGGGATTGGTCTATAGAAAGCTCTACAGGGAAGACTCCAAGAGGGCTGGATGCGAATGGCAATCCGGAATGGAGTGGCTTTGCGATGGTGTTCGCGGCACTGGTGGCCAGCGTACCGTTTACGCTGATGCATTCGGCGCAGGTGGGGCAGGCGTGGGGACCGCTGCTGCTGCTATATTGCGTGAGCCTGATTCTATGTACGGTGCGGCTGGCGGCGAAGTCGCTGGCGGCTAGTACGCTGGTGCACTCGACTTATAACTTTCTGCTGTTTGCGATGATGCTTTGGCAGACGGGTGGTTTCAGGCATATGGACAAGATGTAGCTGGATTTCTCCACGGAATCTCCCGTCCGGCGTGGTAATCTCTGCTCACCCATGAGCCAGCCTGAAACAGTCACAATCTCGTCGCCTGCCCTGCAAAAGCCCGATCTGCCGCGTGTGCTGGGTGGCAGTCATGCGATGGCTATCGTTGTCGGCACGATTATCGGCAGCGGTATTTTTCTTGTTCCTTCGGAAATGATGAATGCGGTTGGCTCTTCGGGGCTGGTCTACCTCGCCTGGGTAGTGGGTGGGCTGCTTTCGCTGTTTGGGGCGATGACTTATGCGGAGCTGGGTTCGATGATGCCCTATGCGGGCGGTGAGTATGTCTACCTGCGGGGGGCGTATGGTGACCGAACCGGCTTTCTTTACATGTGGACATGGTTCGCGGTGGCTAAGCCCGCTTCGATAGCCACTGTCACGACCGGACTGGCGCGGACGCTCGGCCTTTTCGCGGCATTTCACTGGCTGGATACACAGGCTGTTGGCGGTCCACTGCCGGTGATGTGGTCACAGTTGTTTGCTATTGCTGTGACCTGGCTGATTACGGGCTTGAACTACCTGGGCATCAAGAAGGCTGGGGATTTTCAGGTTGTGTTTACCGTGCTGAAGGCGCTGCTGATTCTCGTGGTGGCGGGGTTCTGCTTTAGTTCTTCGCTGGGGTCGTGGGGGAATTTTGCTACTTCCCTGCCCCATGCTACAGGCGGTTTGAACGGGTTCATGATTGCCCTGATTGCGACGCTGTGGGCTTATGACGGCTGGAACGATCTGACGATGGTGGCGGGTGAGGTGAAGCGGCCGGAGCGCAATCTGCCGCTGGCGCTGATTGGTGGATTGTTTGTGGTGGGTGTGCTGTTCATGGCGACGAATGCGGCGATCCAGTACATTTTGCCGGCGGCACAGATTGCGGCTTCTCCGAGACCTGCGGTGGCGGCGCTCAGCGTTGTGGCGGGGCCGGCTGGAGCGGCACTGGTCGCTGCGGGCATGGCGTTGAGCATCTTTGTGACGCTGAATGGGACGGTGATGTCGGGGGCACGGATTCCTTTTGCGGCGGCGCGGGACCGGCTGTTCTTTCCGCGCTTTGCGGAGGTGCATCCGAGATTCAAGAGCCCGGCTTATTCGCTGGTGGTGCAGGCGTTGCTTTCTTCGGTGTTGCTTCTGGCTCTGGGGCGGTTTCAGCAGCTCTTTGAGATGGCGGTCTTTTCGGAGTGGCTGTTTTACGCGCTGACGGCCACGACGGTTTTCGTCTATCGCCGCAAATACCCCGAGATGGCGCGGCCTTATCGAGTATGGGGATATCCACTGCTGCCCGCGGTTTTTGTGGTCTGTGCCGTGGTGGTGTTGGTTTCCAGTTATTTCGGAAATCTTCATGGCTCTCTGATTGCAACCGGGTTGATTTTGCTGGGGCTGCCCTTGTATGAGTGGGTACGACGGCGATATGCAGCGCCCGATGTTGCGGCGGTTTGATCGATGAGGTTACACTCTGTTCCACAAATCACACTATGGAGGCCGCGTGCCTAAATTCTTGATCGAACGAAATATTCCGGGTGCGGGAAAATTGACGCCGGAGCAATTGCAGGGGATTTCGCAGACTTCTTGTGGGGTGCTGCGCAGCATGGGGCCGGAGATACAGTGGGTTCATTCTTATGTCACGGATGACAAAATAACCTGCGTCTATATTGCGCCGAACGGTGAGATGGTTCGGGAGCATGCGAAACACGGTGGCTTTCCGGCGGATGCTGTGCTGGAGATTCGCGGGATTATCGATCCGACTACGAGCGAGTGTTAGGTTTGGCTGGACTGGCGCTTTGGCGAGCGAAGGACGAATGCGGGTCCCCTTCGACTTCGCTCAGGGCAGGCTTTCGGCTGCCTCAGGATGGCAATTGTTGCGATTTGATGGCTGCTCTGTTGTTCGAGCCGCTTTTCTTTTTGGCGGGAGAGCTACTTTGCGCGCGGGTGGGTGCGGTCGTAGACCTGCGTCAACTGAGCAGCTGTTAGCTGGGTGTAGCGCTGGGTGGTCGAGAGGCGTTCGTGGCCTAGCAGTTCCTGGATGCTGCGCAGGTCGGCGCCTTCTTCGAGCAGGTGCGTGCCGAAGGCGTGTCGCAGGGTGTGCGGGTGCACGTCTGACGACAAGCCTCGCTGCACTGCTATGCGTTTGACGATGCGTGCGACGGAGCGGGTGGAGAGACGTCCGCTCCCGCGCAGGTGGAGATTGAGCAACAGCGCGTCGCGATTAAGCTGAGCTGCGGCTAGGCGTACCTGACGTTCGGCAAGATAGGCGCGAATCGCTTGCGCGGCGGCATCCCCTAGAGGAACATAACGCTGCTTCTGGCCTTTGCCGCGAACCAGGATGGCCTCATTAGCCCAGTGAATGTCGGCGAGGTTGAGGCCGGTGAGTTCGGCGTTGCGGATGCCACAGCCGTAGAGCAGTTCAAATATGACGGCGTCGCGGGTAGGCCAACTGGCGAGGGTTTCATTTTTGTCACCGGTGTGGCCGATTGAATCGATTGAGTCGATGACCTGATTCATCTGCTCAATCGACGGAACGCGAGGGAGATGTTTAGGCAGTTTGGGAGTGGCGACGAGTGAGGCCACATTCTGGCTGACGTGATTGAAGCGAGCGAGCCAGCGGAACCAGCTTCGCACGGCGGCCAGAGCGCGGGCGGCGGAGGCTTTCGAGAGGCCGCGTTGGTAAAGCGAACCCAGGTATGCGCGAATGCGGGTGTGTTCGATGGCTGATGGCGCGGTGTCATGCCCCAGGTTTTCGACGATGTATTGGACAAATGCGCGCAGTTCGCGCTCGTAGGCTCGTAGTGTGTGGGGAGAGCTGCCGCGTTCGTTGGCCAGCACGGCCAGATATTGCGTGACGAGTTGACCGAGCGGCGACGACTGAGCAGACATGACGGTGGACTGATTGTCAGACTCCGCCGGGGCTTCTGATTTGGAGGTTGACCGAATCGGCTTCAGAACCGGATTGCGGGCGGTGCTCATTTCGGATCCTTGCCGAGAACGAGGAAGGGCTTGCCGACCGATGGCTCTTCACCTGTCTCGCGGCGGACGCTTCGCGGATGATGCTGGCGATGGACGGCTTTGAGTCGTCCCAGGGCGAGGTGCGTGTAGACCTGCGTAGTCGAGATATCGGCGTGGCCAAGCATGAGTTGGACAGAGCGCAGGTCGGCGCCGTGTTCGACCATGTGCGTGGCGCAACTGTGGCGCAGGGTATGCGGGCTTGCCGTATGGTTGGCGGACTTGACCATGAGCCACACGGATTGGCGGGTGAGGGGCATGCCTCGCAGAGAGAGAAAAAGCTTCGCTCCATCGGCTGAATGCGTTCTGGAGCGCACACGGGCCAGATGCGGCCGGCCTTCTTTCAGATATGTGGCGAGAGCTTCGAGGGCTGTAACGCCGAGTGGGACGATGCGCTCCTTGTCGCCTTTGCCACGGACCAGTACACGGCCGGAATCGAGCGCGAGATCGCTGGTGGAAAGACTGGTCACTTCAGAGACTCGAAGCCCACCCGCATACAGGAGTTCAAGAATTGCCCGGTCGCGGAGGGCGGTGGCACGCGCCTGGGGATGATTGGCCGCCTGTTCGGCGGTTTCGAGCATCGTGTTCACTTCGGATTCGGCGAGGGACTTGGGCAGGACTTTCCAGGCTTTTGGCGATTCGATGTTGATGGTGGGGTCGTGGTGAATGCGCCGGTCCAGAAGGAGCCATTTGTAAAATCCGCGGATGCAGCTCAGCTTGCGGGCGGCAGAGCGGGAGTCGATGCCGTGGGCGCGGAGGTGTTCGAGGAAGGCGGCGACGTCTTGCTGAGAGGCGTTGAGGAGCACGCCGTGGCGGCCTTCGAGGAACTCCGCGAAGGTCTTCATATCGCTGTCGTAGGCCTCGCAGGTGAGCGGACGCAGACCTTTTTCGACGCGCAGGTAGGTGAGGTACTCCCACAACAGTTCGAGATTGCGGGAGGTCTCCACAACCCGATTATGGGCTGACGGCGGAGGCTGCGGGGAAGCAACCGACCTTCAAGAACCACGTTGAGCACCGAATCAAATTCGGCAACAAGGTGTTGCGTCGTAATTCTGGACAGCGCATCGCAACCGGTGCATCGCATTCAGCGGATTGATTTTCCGAGATGTTAGCGGGTTGCCAATTGTGCTCTGCGCCTGAAGAATCCGATCATCTGCAGGACCAAGGTGAGGGTCACGCATAGGATCGTGGTGACCACCCAAGAGGCTTTCTGGGTTTCGATGCCCTGGTATCCAAAGGAATGAATGGCGGTAAGAGCAAAGACTGCATAGTTCCAGCGCTGCAGTTGCTTCCATCGCGGGGTGCCGAGGGTTCTCAGAGAGAAGTCATTGGAGGTGGCCAGTAGGGCAATCAGGAATAAGACGGCGAAGGCTCCAGTGTAGTTGGCCATGCCGAAAAGATCGTGCCGAATGGGAAAGGGTTGATGGTCGCGGCGATCGTAGATGTAGTAGAGCCAAGGTCTTCCGCGCAGGTGCACGAACTGCCCGACCGCTGCATGCACGACACCGAGTATGCCGGCCCAGATGCCCAGGTCTCTTCTAAAGTCGCTGGAAACGGGGTTGCGCTGTTGGCGAATCAGATTCCACGGTCCGACGAGCAGCGTCGCGGCGAGAAGCACCAGTGCGGGATAGGCGGTCGCGAAACTGGCCCGGCTCAGCACATCTGAATAGGGACGGGTGCCGTAGAGGGTAGAAACGGCGGCGAATGACGCCACCAGCAGGGGCAGGTGATGTCGGAGCAATCGACGATGAAGGCGTATCAACTGGGGCGGCAAAGTCACTTTTATTTTCCAGCATATATTCACACACAGCCTTAACAGGCTTTCTCCACCGAATAAGCAGCAGCATGGCGGCTTGTTCGAGACAAAATTAGAATTGTTTTGAAGTCGATGCGGATCGTGTTCGCGAAACGTTCATGAAGAAGGAATAGGCAGAATTTGTATTTTTGAAGGAAAATGGATGGAAGATCAATCGACTGCGGCTACTTTGTCTCCGGTAGTGGGATTGAACTGAAGTGAATCGAAGAATGTTAGGTTCGATTGAGATTGAATGCAAAGGTGTCGGGGGCCATGCTCCTGAATGGGTAGAGACGGCGTGACAGTTACACAGGTTGAGATTCCCCGCTGGACGGCTGCGGAATTGCAGCAACTGGTTTTTGAATTGAATCCCAAAGTCGCGGTATTTGATTGCGACGGAACGATCTGGAGCGGTGATGCGGGCTATGGTTTTATGGTCTGGTCGATCGAGCAGGGCTTGGTTTCGCGGACAGCAAGCGACTGGATCGATACGCGCCATCGAGCGTACATGGCGGGAACCGTCAGTGAATTGCAGATTTGCGGCGAGATGACGCAGGTCTACGCTGGTTTGCGGGAGCGGGAATTGCGCACCGCGGCTGCGGAGTTTGTGCGCGAGCATGTGCAGCATCGGATCTTCTCGGAGATTGCGCAAGTCATTGAAGGGCTGCGTTCGCGCGGTGTAACGCTGTGGGCTGTCAGTTCAACAAACAAGTGGGTTATCACTGAAGGCGTGCGGCAGTTTGGCATTCCGGAAGAGCGCGTGCTGGCTGCGGAAGTACGCGTTGAAAGCGGACTGGTGACTGCGGATCTGATCGATGTCCCTACGGACGAGGGCAAGGCGGCTTCGCTCAAGCGGGTTGGGCTGGATCAGCCGGACGCGGTTTTTGGCAATTCGATTCACGATCTGGCCATGCTGGAGATTGCGCGTAAGGCCTTTCCAGTGAATCCGTCACCGGCGCTGCTACAGGCTGCGGCGAAGCATGGGTGGGGATATTTTCGCCCGGTCGAGGCTGAGGGTGTTCACGCGGCGGTAGCGGGCGAGTAGCCTCAGGCTCGGTTGTATTTCATGAAACAGCAGGTCCGATCGAGTTTCTAGCTTCGAGGCTTGAGCGGCTACACTGTTTTTGTGAGCGACGAGCAACCATCCTCAGCAATCGAACCGAATGTTGAAAGCGGTACCGGGCAGCCTGCGGGATTTGGCCTGCGGCCTGGGGCCCTTCGGCTGGTGGTTGCTGCGCTGATGCTGCGCGGGGACGAAGTGTTGATCTGCCAGCGGCGCCCGGATCAGCCGATGGCGCTGCAATGGGAGTTCCCTGGCGGAAAGATCGAGCCGGGTGAGGGGCCGGAACAGGCCTTGGCGCGTGAATTGAATGAGGAACTGGGCATCGACGCGACCATTGGGCAGCGTGTGACGCATATTCGCCACAATTATCGACACGGCGGCGCCGTCGATTTGCAGTTCTTTGGGGTATACGAGTTTCGTGGGGAGATTGAGAATCGCATCTTCAACGATGTTCGTTGGGTGAAGCTGGAAGAGCTGCCCAATTATGATTTTCTGGTCGCGGACCGAGGATTGATCAAGGATCTGGCGCAGGGCAAGCTGCTGTAGATTTCCGGTCTTCGGTTCAATTGCACTTGCGATTTTCTGCTGACTTATTTCTTCTTCAATTTGCTTTGTACCAGTTTCTCGGCTGTTGCCAGCGCATCCTCTGCTTTCACTTTCACATCGGGCTCAATGCCTGTGCCCTCCCAGTCGGTCTTCCCGAAGGGATTTGCTATCTTTACCTCCGGAATAGCGATGCCAACGTGGTCGTCGATGCGGTGGAAGACGCCGGCGTGGGCACTGCCTCGGGTTGTTTCGCCGACGAAGGTGGCGCGTTTGAGCATCTTGAGGTTGTAGGCGAAATCCTCTGCGGCGGACGCGGTCAAGCCCGAGGTCAGCACATAGACCGGCTTATCAGCCAGTTTGTTGCCTGGAACAGGCGAATGCGTCCGCGATTGCTCTGTCGGGACTTCTCTGGGGTCGTACAAATATTGAGGATGATCGAAGAGATAGGAAGCAATCATTGAAACGCCGCTCTGATAGCCGCCGCGGTTGTCGCGCAGGTCTATGATGATCGCGCTCGCGTGGTTTAACGAGCCCATTGCAGCGGTTGCTGTTGACTGGCAAATGGAAGAATCGGGAAACGAATTGAGTTTCAGATAGCCGATGTTGTGGGGCAGGAGTTCAACTTTCTCGAATGTGCAGTTGGACTGCTCCATTGCCTGTCGATAGCGTTCGAGGCCTTCGGCACTCAGGGCCATGGATGGTTGAGGGGGCAGGACGTCTCGACTGTAGACCGCTTCCAGATGCATGTCATGACTGGCGTCGCGCATCTGAGCGGTCAGGAGAGCCGCGAATCCGGCGCCGGTTTTTACCGCGTCATTATCGCCGGCTTTCTCATGCGCGCGTAGCGAGGTTGCCATATTCTTAGCGGCTTCGCGGTCGAAGTAATGCTGTTGCAGGTTCGCGGCAACAACGTCGATCACGTGTTGGCGCTCGGCTGCGCTGATTTCTGTGCTGCCTGCCGCGACGAGGGTCACTGGTTTGGTGGCGTCCTGCGCGGTCGTATTCTGGAGCGTTTGCGGGGGAGCGGCTGTCGACGCCTGGTTCGTGGCGCCAATGGCTTCTTCGTCGCCTTCGTCCAGTGAGGACTCTGATGAGTGGCTTGGCGCAGCGGGACGCAGATGTGGCGAATGCCGTACAGGCGCGACGAAAGCGCGAAACGGATGGTAATCTCCGGCATGACCAATAGCGATGGCGAATGCGCCTACGGCTGCGAGCGATAACAGGCTTCCGATAAAGATTGCCTCAGGACGCGGCGGTTCGTCCTGCAAAATTCGAAACGAAAGCATTTCTGCGGAAGGCTGCGCAGCCGGAAGAGCTGACAGCGCTGGTGAGGCTTTTCGATATTCACGCGGGACGGAAACAGCCAAGTCGCCGACGAGATCGAGCCAGAGACGCAGCCTGGGGACGAAGCCTCGTTCATCGCGAAAGCGGTCTCGGAAAAGTTGCAGGGCTGCATCGCCATACGCCTGACGGAAACGGGCAGGATACATGCGCAACAGCAAGGCGTATATCTTCTCAGACATAATCACCTCTCAAAATCTTCTTCGCGCGCGCGACGCGCAACAGGTCGGCAAGCCTTTCGGCTTCGCTACGGGCAAGTTTACGGCCCGCGGAGGTCAATCGGTAATATCGACGCCGCTCCTGACCCAGTTTTGCGTCTTCACGCTGGTCCACTTCTTCGATGAGCTTTTCTTCGAGCAATGACTGGATTGAACTGTAGAGGGTTCCGGGGCCGAGCCGGATGCGGTCGCCGGTTTGTTCCGCTACCTGGCGCATGATGCCGTAGCCATGCAGATCTTCTTCCGCCAATGAAAGCAGGATCTGAAAGGCGGCTGCTGGGAGTGGATCGAGTTTTCGTTTTGGCATAGCGATAACCGACCATCGATATATCGATGATCGACTGTACGCTCGTTTTAATCCCGATGCAATAGGTTTTTTGGGGAGATTTTTGGGCCAGGTTTGGCAAAGATTTCAGCGCTTTGGCATCATGCCGTAGAGCATTACCAGCGTCATGCCGATAACGATGATGCTGGTGCCCCAGGCGATGATGTTCCAAAGACGAGAATTTTTGTATTTGCCCATGAGGTCGCTGCGGTTGATCAAGATCAGCATGAGGATGATGACTACGGGCAGGAGCACTCCGTTGAGGACCTGCGACAGGATAGCGACGCTGATGAGTTGCGAGTCAGGCAGGATCAGGACGGAAATTGCTCCACCGGCTATGAGCAGGGTATAGAGCCAGTAGAAAAACGGCGCTTCCTTGAAGCTCTTGTCGACGCCGGACTCGAGGCCGAGGCCTTCGCAGACTGTGTATGCGGTCGAAAGCGGCAGGATCGACGCGGCGAAGAGTGAGGCGTTGAACAGGCCGAAGGCGAAGAGGACGAAGGCGTAGTCTCCGGCGAGCGGACGCATTGCTTCGGCGGCGTCGGAGGCGACCTGAATCGCGCCCATGCCGTGGACGTAGAGCGTGGCAGCGCAGGCTACGACGATGAACCAGGCGACGAGGTCGGTGAAGAAGCTGCCGACGATAACGTCGAGGCGCGAGGCGGCGTAATCCTTGACGCGAATTCCCTTCTCGACGATGGATGACTGCAGATAGAACTGCATCCACGGGGCGATGGTTGTGCCGACGACGCCGATGGCCATGTAGATGTAGGCTTTGTCGCTCCAGACGGTCTTATGGGGCGGCTTGATGGTGGCGACCAGGGCGTCGTGCCAGCTGGGCTGCGAGAGCACTCCGGCAAAGATGTAGGCGATGTAGACGACGGAGGCGATGAGGAAAATTTTCTCGACCTGCTTGTAGTCTCCGCGGACGACGAGGAACCAGACCAGGATGGCGCAGAGGGGCACCGAGATGAACTTGGAGATGTGGAAGAGATGCAGCGAGCCGGTGATCCCGATGAACTCGGTGATGACGTTGGTGAAGTTGACGATGACCAACAGAGCCATCAGGACTACGGTAAGGCGCAGGCCGAATTCTTCGCGGATGAGGTCGCTGAGGCCTTTGCCGGTGACTACGCCCATGCGGGCGCACATCTCCTGCACGACGATCAGGGCCAGGGTGATGGGGATCATCATCCAAAGCAGTTCGTAACCGTACTGAGCGCCTGCCTGCGAGTAGGTGAAGATGCCGCCTGAGTCGTTATCGACGTTGGCGGTGATGAAGCCGGGGCCAAGTACGGCGAGGAACAGCATGATCCGGATTCGCCAGCGCTTCCACATCGATCGTTTTCCTGATTCCGGCCATGCCAGTAAGGTGGTGTCCCCCAATGAACATACCATCCTGATGCTTAAATCCCGAACCCCTGCGTGCAAGCTTGTTTGGACGGTTTGTTCATGGCGGAATTTGCCCCTTGCCGGTTAGGATGACAAGGCGTTCAGGAAAAGAATGATGCCCATCCTCAAACGGATTTGTGTGTTTTGCGGTTCGAGTTCCGGAACTGAGGAAATCTATGCCAGATCGGCTCGGGAGTTCGGGCGGTTGCTCACGCAGCAAGACATTGAGCTTGTCTACGGCGGTGGCAAGGTGGGCCTCATGGGCGAGGTGGCGGATGCCTGCCTGAGCGCGGGTGGCCGTGCTATTGGTGTCATACCGCAGATGCTGGTTGACAAAGAAGTGGCGCATGGAGGGTTGACGGAGCTGCGCGTGGTGCAAACAATGCATGAGCGCAAGGCGATCATGGCCGATCTGGCTGATGCGTTCGTCGCTCTGCCCGGCGGTTTTGGGACATGGGATGAATTCTGTGAGGTACTGACGTGGGCACAACTCGGTCTGCACCGCAAGGCCTGTGCGGTACTCAATGTGAATGGGTATTATGATCCGTTGCTTGCGATGGCAGATCGCGCGACGGCTGATGGATTTGTGCAGCAGGATAACCGTGATTTAATGCTGGCAGATACTGATCCGGTTCGCTTACTTAACCGGCTGGCGAGCTATACGGCTCCTGTTATGGATAAATGGATTGATCGTTCTTCGCGATGACCGCGAGATGGCATGGCTTTAAGTACATTCTCGAGAAAGGGATTTAATGACTACTCCGAATTCTTCCAATAACGACGCAATCACTGAGGATCAGGGCGTCGAAAACTCGACCACCAACGCTGGCATCGGCCGTCGCCAAATGCTGAGCCTGCTGGCCTCGGGTGCGGCGGTATTGGGCCTCAGCTCTGCTTCGGCTGCGGCGGCTGGTACCCACATTGATGGTCTTGCGATCGAGCCGGAGGGCATGAATCCGCCTCCTGAGCCGGGTCAGATCGCTCCGGACCAGCTTTTTGCGCAGGCGAGGCTGCGCAGCTACAAGGCTCGACGATCTTCAAGCTGGGATCGGAGCGGGGGCAATGGGGACGCGGTGCCGGTTGAGCCGGGCAAGACGGCAACGATTCTCGACGTTGCGGGTGCGGGAGTGGTGACGCATATCTGGTTCACGATCGCTTCAGACGACCGTCATCATCTGAAGAATCTCGTCCTACGGGCATGGTGGGATGGCGAAGCTTCGCCTTCTGTCGAGACTCCCATCGGCGACTTCTTTGGATTAGGGCTTGGGGAGTATTTCACGTATCAGTCGTCGCTGATTGCTGTGGCTTCGGTCAAGGCGCTGAATGCTTATTTCCAGATGCCTTTCGCTACCGGCGCGAAGATAACGGTGACCAACGATGGCCCGGTCAAGACGGACGCTCTCTACTTTGCGGTCGATTATGTGACCCTCCCGAGCCTTCCTGCGGACCTGGGGCGCTTTCATGCTCAGTATCGCCAAGCCACTCCCTGCAAAGGAGTCTCCAACGACTGGACGAACAATGGAGATCCGTCTGCGAATGGCATCAAGAATCTGGACGGGAAGGATAACTACGTCTTCTTTGAAGCGACGGGACGAGGGCATTTCGTGGGCGTGACGCAGGCCGTGCTTCAAAATCAGGAGGGCTGGTTTGGCGAGGGAGACGATATGATCTTCATCGACGGAGACAAGCTGCCGACCATCAACGGCACCGGGACCGAGGACTATTACAACGGCGCGTGGGACTTCAACAGCATTCCCTTTGCCTATGCACACAATGGCGCACCCTACATCACTGGCATGGAGCGAATCGGCTCGCGCTACTGCCTGTACCGGTGGCACACCGAGAGTCCGATCACTTTTGAGAAGTCGATTCGAGTGACGATCGAGCATGGGCATGGCAATTGCCGCTCGGATGATTTTTATTCGGTGGGTTATTGGTATCAGACTGAGCCGCACGCGGCTTTCCCTGCCCTGCCTGCTGCGGGGGCCCGCGTGCCTCGGCTCTTTCAGGCCGGGGCTGCAGGGGCCGCTGCTGTGCCGGGAGAATAGGCTCTGCGGCTACAGGTGGAGTTGAAGGATGAAGGTTCTTCTCTTTGGTGCGACCGGCATGGTGGGGCAAGGCGTATTGCGCGAGTGCCTGCTGGCGGCGGATGTCGAACTGGTTGAAACGGTGGGACGGTCGGCTACGGGTCAACAGGGATTGAAATTACGCGAGGTTGTAGTTCCTGATCTGTTTGACTTAGCGGCCTATTCTGACAAGCTCGCTGGGTTCGATGCTTGTTTCTTCTGTCTTGGAGTTTCTTCCGCCGGCATGACGGAGGAAGCCTATACGCACCTGACTTACGAACTTACGACGAAGATAGGAGAGACGCTGGTTCGGCTCAATCCGGCGATGACTTTTATCTATGTTTCGGGAGCCGGGACGGATAGCTCGGAGCAGGGGCGCTCAATGTGGGCTCGGGTGAAGGGGCGCACGGAAAATGCGCTGTTGCGGATGGGCTTTCGCGGCGCGTATATGTTCAGGCCGGGATTGATTGTTCCGATGCATGGGATCAAATCAAAAACGAAGGCATATCGTATCCTCTACGCAGTGATGAGCCCCCTGCTTCCGCTGCTGCGGCGGGCGTTTCCTAATCAGGTGGTGACTACGGAAGAGATGGGGCTGGCTATGTTGCTTGCTGCGCGAGGCAGGGCTGCTAAGTCTGTTTTGGAAACGGGTGACTTACGAACATTGTTGCGGAGCCAGAGAGATTCTGATTAAATCTGCGCATTCCCTCAGCGGCTAAAGTCGCGTTGATTTGCTCGATGTTATGGCGTGGCTGAAGCCACGCCCTTTCAAAGCGCCGGCTTATTCAGAGGTTCCTTAGAGCTTCTCGAGCAGATAGCTTATTACGTGGTCGGAGTGGACTACGCCGACCATCTTTCCTTTTGCGTCAACTACTGGAAGCGAACGCAGGTTGTACTTATCAAATAACTCGGCCACGTCAGATTGGTGCATATCGGCCGGGCATGACAGGACGCGTGGCTCGGCAAGCACTTGCAGGTGGCTACCCGGTAGCGCCACGATCATGCGCGCCAGAGGAACGGAGCCTCGCAAAATGTCTCCCGCGTCGAGCAGGTAAATTTCGGTAACTGATTCGGCATCGCCGTCGAAGTCGCGAAGCGCCTGAACGGCATCGGCTACTACGGCGTCGCTGAGGACCGAGACATATTGCGTGGTCATGCGGCCCGCGGCTGAGTCTTCGTGGAACTCGAGGAGTTCTTCGACTTCGTGTCGCTCTTCGGGCTCCATTTCTTCGAGGATGGCTTCGGAGCGCTCATCAGTCATTTCGCCAAGCAGGTCGGCGGCGGCGCCCGGGTCCATTTCTTCGACGATGTCGGCGATGCGCTCTTCGTCGAGACCTTCGAGCAACGCCTTTTGCAGTTTGGGCTCTACCTCTTCGAGTGTCTCAGCGGCGACCTGCTCGTCGAGGGTTGTAAAGATGGCTTCGCGCTCGGCGGGGGCGAGATCGGCGAGGATCTCGGCCAGCTCTGACGGGTGCATGTCGGCGAGGCGCTCATGCTCGATCTTGAGCTTAACGCGACGGGCGGGGTCGACTTCGATGACGTCGACGAACTGCCACGGGATGCCGCGGGAAGCGAAGCGGCGGGAAAGCGACTCAAGCGTATGCCGGGGCAACATGCCCTTGAAGACACGCTGCACGGCTCCGCGGAGGCCTACCTCAACCTCAGAGACTCGAAGCAGATGAACGGAACCGTGGCCCAGCCATTCGAGATCAACGTCATTGACGCGGACGACCTTGCGTCCGTGGATGTCGATGATCTGACGGTCGATCAGGTCCTGCTGGAGGAAGAGATAATTTTCGTCACCGTTGAGCGGATGAAGCGCCGCGGGTGAGCGCAATTCAAGGGTGCCGGAGGGTGTCTCCATGACTTGATCGGAGGAGACAATTTGCAGTCCCTGGCGCGTCTTCAGCACGAGGCCTGCGACGCGACCGGCTTCAGCTCCGGTGGCGACTGCTACATCCTTCAGGCGGCCACGGATATTGCCCTGCGCGTCGGTGACGGGCGTGCCGAGCATGGCGGTCAGGCTGACGCGGGATGTGGTGCGTGGGCGCATCGCAGGTTGAGTTTAGCCCGATTGGGCTGTAAGTTGCGAACGGGCTGTTATCGAGTTTGGGTCTTGATTCTCTTAGCAGGCCTTTGCATCGTCTGCCTGACTATATGGGCGAACCGTGAGACGATCGGCCGGGATTCTCCGTCGCGCCAAGCAATCTCGATCTGGCTTACTACTTTCAGATCAGTCCTGGTCTGTTGCAGGGGAATACAAACCACTTCCGGCGAAGCGATTTGACGCACGCAGGCTGGGGCGATGGAGACTCCGAGGCCTGCCCCGATGAGTCGCAGAATCGTCAGCCAGTGCGAGGCCTCCTGGACGATCTGGGGGCGAAAGCCGTGCTGCTCGCACAGGAGGAATGGCTTTTCAAAGGCGCGGTTGCCGGCGCTGCGGGGATAGTAGACGAAGGGTTCGTCACGCAGAGCCTCGGGAGAGATGGTCTTCTGCCCGGCGCGCGGATGGCGGGCGGGGAGCACGACTATGAATGGCTCGGTGTAGATGGGGGTTGCGGCGAGGCCTTCGGTGGGGTCGCCGTCGCGCAGCAGGCCTGCATCGAGGGTACCGTTCTGCAGACCCTCAATGACTTTGGAGGTGAAGGACTCGTGCAGGTGCAAACGGACCCGTGGGTAGGCTTCGCGGTATGACCTGAAGATGGCGGGCAGGGTCGCGAGCATGGCTGAGCCGACGAAGCCGATATGGAGGGAACCTACTTCGCCGCGGCCGATGTTGCGCGCTTCGTCGATGTCGCGATCGACGTTGCGCAGGGTACGCTGGGCACGTTCGAGGAAGACGATTCCGGCGGCGGTGAGGCTGACGGAGCGCGTGTTGCGAGAGAATAGCGGGTAACCGAGCATCTCTTCGAGCTTGCGAATTTGCTGTGAGAGAGGGGGCTGGGCGAGGTTGAGGCGCAGGGCTGCACGGCCGAAGTGCAACTCTTCGGCGACGGCGACGAAGTAGCGGAGATGGCGAAGTTCTATTTCCGTATTCATATCTACTGAGTCTTGATCTGACGGAACAAGATATTGGACATATTACAGCGATGCCACGAAACTTGTGCCAGAGGTTAATTGCGGAGGTGCGAGCGTGATGCCGGCGATGGATAGAGTGGCTGAGAATGATCCGATGGGGACGCAGGTGGAGATCGAGTTTCGGTCGCTGGGAATCGGCGACGATGGAACGGCTTTTCGGACGCTGAATGAGGAGTGGATTTCGCGCTACTTTGTGCTGGAGAAGAAGGATCGCGAGACCCTGAGCGACCCTGAGAACACGATTCTTCGGCAGGGCGGAAAGGTGTTTCTGGCGGATGTCGATGGGACTACAGTTGGCTGCGTGGCGCTTATTCCGATGGGCGAGGGAGTTTACGAGCTTTCCAAGATGGCGGTTTCACCGGTCATGCGCGGCCAGGGGATCGGGCGGCGGGTGCTGGAGTATGCAATCGCGCAGGCCAGGGAGCTTGGGGCTAAGTCGCTCTTTCTTGGCAGTAACTCGGTTTTGAAGAATGCGGTGCATTTGTATGAGTCGGTTGGGTTCAGGCATGTGCCGCCGGATGAGTTGCCGGATATGCACTATGCTCGGGCGGATGTGTTTATGAGGATGGGGCTTTAGCGCATGCTTAGACCAACTCAATTGCTGGTTGTTACCGCATTCTGAAGGTCTCGTGCGTAGTTTCAATTTTTTGGGTCGGTACCAGGTAGCCTGCGCCCTGTAGTTCGAGTATTTCCGCGGCCTTAAGGATTGGAGGAGAGTATTCGACCCAATACGAAACGAACCCGGGTTGCAAGTCCTGCAGGGAGGGTCGGATACTTTGGCTCATAACTAGGAATTCTCCCGGCTGAAGTCGCAGCCACTCGTGACGAACGCGCTCTATCAACGGCGGTCTATGGTCCAGCCGGCCGCCACACCCTCCACCCGAGCCGGCCATCCCATCCTCCGATTGCCACTCAACCTGAACGTGGAGCGCGCCGTCACCGCCCGGACAACCAAAATTTGGCATCGGCATATCCTCGGCCATGTCACCTACGTTTTTGAGGGTAATACGCAGGGCACTGGGATACCCGTCCTCAGTGGTGGCGGCAACTTCGGCTGTCAACTCGAGATTGACGGGGTTTCGGGGATTCTCGGCCTTCGGTTGTCCCCCGGCAAGTTGCGATCCGATTGCCATGAATATGGCCAGGGTTACACGACAGAACTTGCGGCCAATATCTCTTTTCATTCCTGCCTTCTCGTATTCAGAATTCGCTGAAGCTGTAGACGCAGCGCGAGAAGTTTGGACGCCTCGCCAAGAACGCTTCTTGACACATTGAGGCTCAGCCATGAAACTGCCAGAAAGTAGATTGCATCCAAACCGGGAGGTGCCAGGAGCGCCTTTCCAATATGCCGCCAAGGGAGATACGAACCCAAGTGACCGGACCACAGACAGGGCGGCTCAGCTTCAAGCTGGCTTCAACGATGGAGAGTGTGGCCGAGATCGAGGCTGCGGCGGAAAAACTTACTCAGACAGTCGGGATGGACGAGGATGAGAGCTTTCGCGTGGTGATGGCGGTGCGCGAAGCGGCAGTGAATGCGGTATTGCACGGGAACGGGTATGATCCTCATAAGCAGATCAGCGCCAGTTTTGAAAACACCGGCAAATCGCTGGTGATTACGATCGCGGACGAGGGCGAGGGTGTGGATCCGGACACTCTGCCTGATCCTCTGGCGCCGGAAAATCTGCTGCGCGGCACTGGTCGCGGCATCTTCCTCATCCGATCGTTTATGGATGAGGTAAACTTTCGTCAGTTGCATCCTGGAACCGAACTGACGCTCGTAAAACATCTGGCACCGCCCCCCAGCGAAGACGGACAACAAGATAAACCCAAAGATCTCGATACGAAATAACCGAAAACCCCTAAGGAGGGAATCTCAGTGGCACTCACAATTGCAACCCGGCAGCTTGATGGCGTAACGATTTTGGACTTGAGTGGGCGGATTACACTCGGCGAGGGCAGTGTGCAGTTGCGCGACGCCATTCGTGATTTGATCAGCAAGGGCGTCAAGCAGATTCTGCTTAATCTCGGCGATGTGAACTACATCGACTCGTCTGGTCTGGGTGAGTTGGTCAGCGCCTTTACTACGGCCAAGAATCAAAACGCCGACGTGAAGCTGCTGAACCTGACCAAGAAAGTCAAGGACGTGCTGCAGGTCACGAAACTTTACACTGTATTCGACATTTACGACGACGAAGCTCACGCGATCGGTTCTTTCAAGTAGACTTCGCCTCAGTTATAGAAATAGAAGGGCCACGCCAACGGGGGATCGTCGGCGTGGCCCTTTTGCGTTTCTGTCGATGATGGAGTCGGTCCCACCTTACCCACAAAAACAAGACGTGGCTAAGGTGGAACCGAAATTATTGCGCTGCTAGAACTTCACTGTCGGGGCTGTGCGGGCTGCGTCGCTGGCTTTGAACTCGGCGTCGTTAGGGTGGAAGCCCAGCATGCCTGCCCAGACGCTGTTGGGGAACTGGCGGACGTAGGTGTTGTAGTCCTGCAGGGTCCGGTTATAGCGCTGTCGTGCTACGCCGATGCGGTTCTCTGTGCCTGAGAGCTCATCCTGCAGGCGCATGAACTGTTCGCTGGAGCGAAGCTGCGGGTAGTTTTCGGTGAGGGCGAGCAGCCGGCCAAAGGCGGAATCGAGACGGCCGTTGGCCTCGATCTTGGCCTTGGGATCGCTGGCATTCAAGAGGCCAGCGCGGGCGTTGGCGATGTCACCGAAGACGGTGCTCTCTTCCTTTGTGAAGCCCTTCACGGTCTCGACCAGGTTGGGAATGAGGTCGGCGCGGCGCTGCAGTTGCACGTCGACCTGCGACCAGGCAGTCTTGACTGCTTCGTCTTTGGCGACGAGTTGGTGCTGCGCGCTGATGAAGCTGCCGAAGATGAATACTGCGATGAGGACGAAT
>Ga0206936_1019_pt1 | contig 54788 bp, 58 predicted proteins | sample Alteio_BWOrgHeat_14_FD_152922 | JGI IMG/M metagenome (GOLD analysis project Ga0206936, IMG submission 152922) | Enriched cells from forest soil in Barre Woods Harvard Forest LTER site, Petersham, Massachusetts, United States -... | ecosystem: Environmental > Terrestrial > Soil > Temperate forest >... | reverse complement strand
TGCTCGAAACTTGTCTTCGCAAGTTGAGGCCATCCCAATGACCCCTTTCGGGATGCTGATGAATTCATCCCACTTCGGGTTCCAGAGGATGCGTACCCACAAACGTCCCTGTCGCCAGGAACGGATTCTTGATTCGCGCCAGATCATCAAGGCACGGCCGAATCCCGAGGTGTGGATTTTGGTGGTTTTGCGGGGAGGTGATTTGGGGCTAAGCAACTAGTCGAGGGGTTGGGTGCCTCGGCGCATGTAGGTGCCTGCTCCGCCGCAGACGACGATGATGGTGACTGCGACGATCATGTAGTAGGCCATGGGATGCGCCCAGCCTGGGGAGTAGGTGAGGTCCTGGCCCACCCAGAGCAAGAGCAGGGTGGCGATGACGGAGAACTGGCCGGCGATTACCTGGAGAGTCAGGCCCCAATCGCGGCGCCTGTCGAGAGCCTCGACCTGGTCGGGTGTCAGGTTGCGTTCAGCGACGGGAAGCAGGGTGTTGGCCATGGCTGTTATCTCCAAAATCGTGCGAGTTCTGATGCTTCAATGCGATTGTAAATCGGTTGCGGGTGTTGGAGGCAACCTGTGTCGCTGGGGCTTCTGCTGATTCCAAGCCCCAAGTCAAATTGCGGTACGGGTTCGCCTTGCGGACGAAATCCCGTACCGAATTGGGTTAAAGGAAAGCCAGCGTTTGCAGCGAAGTGATTTCGAAGCGTTTGCGGCAGCGAATGTTTCCGCAGGCCACCATATCGTCGCGGCGGACCATATAGGGCTGGGCTTTGGCAAAGCGTGCCCGGTCACGTTCGTCGGCGTTGCGGGGCAGCTGGGCGCGCTTGCGGCGTACTACCCAGTTGATTTGATGGTCGCTTGGTTGGCCGCAGTGAGGACAAACCAGGGTGTGGGTCTTAGTTTCATTGGTTTCTGTGAAAAATTCGCGTTCTTCCATAGGACTTCAACTCCCAGCTTTCTTCCCGCACAAAAGTATTCCATACTCGGGAGTGCCATGACTAAGCGAAAAGTTGAGAGGTTTTCTGTCACGAAAGCGGTAAAGTCGAATGCGCGGGACCAGGTGGGTCAGCCGAAGCCTGGGCGCGTCCTCGACGACCGGCCGAAAGAAGAGGGCCGAGAGAGCAAACATAAGCCGAGTCTGGAGCAGTTGATAGAATCCGGGGACGAGTCGGAAGACGACGGAGGAGAGTGATATGGCGAAGGTGGTCGGGGTTGGTGGGATTTTTCTGAAGGCGAAGGACCCGAAGGGTCTTCAGCAGTGGTATGCGGAGCATCTTGGGGTGCCGATGGAGGGTGGCTATTCGGCTTTTGACGGGCCGGAGGCAGCGGGGATGACGGTATTTTCGTTCTTTCCCAAAGACACGAAGTATTTTGGCGACCAGGCCCAGGAGGCGATGGTCAATTTTCGCGTCGATTCGCTGGACGAGGTGATGGAAAGGCTCAAGGCCGCGGGGGTGCGAATCGATCCTAAGCAGGAGAGTTTCTCGTACGGGCGGTTTGGCTGGTTTTGGGATCCTGAGGGGAATCGGGTGGAGTTGTGGGAGACGGCGGAAGGTTAGTGGATTGGGGTACCGTTGGCGAATTCCTAATGAGTCTCTGCAAGTTACCGCAAACTCCGTTTGCGTGAGGCTGCAGACTTCCCGTACTGGTTAATGAGGCATGACGAATTGTCGCGAATGAATCGGGCGGGCAACATCCGCACAAACGCCCGCTTTCCGTCTATATGATCTGTGTCGAAGCGACGACATTCGAATTATCGACCCGTGCTGCTATACCCGTTCTGTCTTGTCTGAATTCTCTGTCAGCAACCTTTGTGCTTCTAGCGCTGCCTGAGCAAGATTCCCTAGCTCGCATGCTTCAGGAGAAAGGGGCTCGCTCTTGAATGCATCGAGGTACTCATTGATTGCAGGGAGCAGCGGCACAACGGCGTCTACAAGCTTCTGACGGGTTGAGCGGGCAGATCGCCGGATCTTCTGCCACCGCTCTTCATCGTCCGAAATGCCCCACTTTGACATCAGCGGGACCAAAGGGTGGAGCTTGCTCGGGAGTTCGTCATACGGTCTGAAGCTATTGGAACTCTCGTGAGGCATGAGGCTTATCACTGCACGAATCGCCGTCAACGCTCGTTCGGCACTTGGCTTCTTTAGGTCGAACCTGACCAACCGTTGCGATACGTTCATCGTCTCTTCCGGACGCAACTGAATAGCTTCAATGAGGCGCTTTAGCGTCCCCGCTTCGAGTAGCTGCGTTTGCTCTGGGCTCAGTTTATTCCCGTGAGTGTAAACCCTGTACTCCATTCCTGCCGCCTGGATGGTGTAAGCGGGGGGCTTCTCATCCCAGCGGTTTTCCTTCCAAGGATTGACGTAAAGCAAGTAGAACTGGCCGAATCGTGCCTCAATATCGAACATCATCGATTCATGATCGGCCACGATTTCAATCTGATGGCCTAGGTGCTCCACGCGCAACTGACGGATACGCGTGGAGCCGTCTAACCAACGAGATTTTACGTTCTTGAGGCGCCCCCCGATTGCCTTTGCAATCTCGTCGACGACTTGGACACTGTCTGGACCGCTATTGGCTTCAATTTGGTCGATGGGAACGCTCACTCTGAAGGATTCTCCGGTTTCTGCCTGCGTGGGTATGTCGAAATTGTAGCTTTAATCGAGCATGTAACGCGGGGAACACGATCATTGAACCGGTAGCGGCATCTGGAACACTCAACCCGAGTCATTCATGTCGAACCCCATAATGTTAGTTTCGGGCGTGATCAGCGTTCGGCCCGCGATTCCCCGAAAGTTACGTTTTCGGAAACTTCACTAGCTCCGCCCGAATTCGCCAACGGTATCGATTGGGGAATGTGAATCTACCCCATCGACAAAGGCGTGGCGAGGGCGGGTACCATTGCCTCTGCGTTTCCCACCCTTCGCAAGTGCGCGAAGTATGGGGCACCCGCGCACTTGAGATTGGTCTTCGCTTGAAAGGAAGCTTCAGCCCTGCTGCGGAGTTTTGGGGGAGGGCAGGCTTTCGAGCCAGTTGGCTATCTCTGTGTGGTTGCGCTCGCGAGCGAAGCCGGCTGCGGTCTGGCCGAAGTCATTGGTGAGTGAGGTGTCGGCTCCGTGGGATACGAGCAACTCGGCCAGGTCGCGGCGATTGGCGGCAGCTGCGGAAAAGATGGCGGTGAAGCCGGCGGTCTGACGGGCGTTGGGGTCGGCTCCTGCGTTCAGTAGTAGCTGAATGGTTTCGGGATTGCGGCCCAGAGCGAGCGCGGCGTGAAGCGGCTGATTTTTTTGCGCATTATTGGAGACGGCGGCGATGTGCGCGCCTTTTTCCAGGAGAAGGCGGACGGCCTCAGGAGTGCCAAAGGCGGCGGCGAGATGCAGCGCGGTCCAGCCGTCGCCGGAGTGTGAATGGATGGCGCCGGGGTCTGCTTCGAGGGCTGTGGCGAGTTGCGCGGTGTCTCCTACGGACGCGGATTCGAAGAGGTCGAGAGCGAGACCGGTGCGGGCCATCTCAGCCAGCAAGAAATCCCGAACGAGGGTTTGGCCGCTGTAGATGGCCCAGAGCAGTGCGGAGACGCCTTGCGGATCGCGCCAGGAGAGCAGGGCGGGATCGGCCGCGACTGCGTCGGCTACTTCGACTGTGGCGCCGCGCTGGATGTGTTTCAGGAACTGCTGGCTCATTGCGGACTCGCTGCTTTTGACTCGTTGCTATTGGCTCATGGCTGCTTGTTTGCGGTTGGTTCCGGTGTTTCCGCGGCGGCGGCAGCTTGCGCCCTCACGGTGTAAGGCCCGGGTTTGAGGGGGTCGCCGGACTTGCCGGACTCGGCGCTGTCGGAGGCTGCGACAGAGGTTCGTTTGGAGTATATGCGGAAGAGGACGGTCAGATCGAGGGTTTCGGCGACGGGCTGTCCGGATTTGCGGCCTGGCTGGAATGAGGCTTTGCGGATGGCGGCTACGGCGTTTTCGTCGAGGCCGAAGCCGATGGGGCGGACGACGGCGATTTCGCCGACCTTGCCGTCGGGGCCGATGACTGCGCGGTAAAGGGCGCGACCGGCGATACCGCTAGCCTGGGCGAATTCATTGGAATCGGGAGTGATGGAGGAGGTGAGCCGGGCCTGCTGGTCGACGGCGCTGGAGCGGAGGACGTTGGGGTCGCGGGGATGGTAGTCGACTCCTGCGGCCTGGGCCTGGTAGTAGAGTTGCCAGAATTCAGGCATCTGGGTGCGCAATTTGTCGTCGAGGCCAGGGGCGAAGATCTTGTCGAGTGCGCCGCGGAGCATGGCCGCGGCGTGGGCGGGAGAGACTGTGGTGGTTACGCTGGCCGGGTCGGCGGCCTGTTCTGCGAGCGGCTCGGCGGCTTTTTCAGGCTGGTCCTGCTCGGTTGTCGCGGCGGTCTCTGGTGACGTTGGCTTTTTCTTGTCTTTCGCGGATGCTTTCTCTTTTTTGGGCTTTACGACCTGCTCGCGGTCGATGGTGATCTTCAGTACTTTCTTTTTGGGTGTGATTTTGACGCGGTCGACGGCGTTTGCGGGGTCTTCGTAGGGCATGGCGCCGAGGAAGTGCAGGCCATAGCGGGCGCCTATGAGTTCAACCTTGTGCTTGGTCAGGCGGACTTTTTCGATTTCGACGGCGCTGAGGGTGTAGGAGCCTTTGGCGGGATGGCCGGTTGGGTCGCCGTGTTCGGTGAAGCTGATGGAGTCGCCGAGGTATCCGTCGCGCAGGAAGAGCGGCTTGCCGACGAGCTGGCGTTTCAGCTCGTCTTCGGTGATTTCGCCAGGTTGTGGCGCTGTTGATGGTGGCGCGGCTGATGGTGACGCGGTTGATGGCGCAGCGGCGGGGGTCTCCTGCGGCGCAGGCATTGCGGCGGCTGGCTGGGTTGAGCTGGGGGCCGTGGTTTGAGCGGGGTCCGGGGTTTGTGCGCGGCCGGCTGTGGCGACTCCAGAGGTGAGCGCCAGCAGAATCATGAGGCCAAAGTGTTGCAGACAAAGCGGTTGGCGCGTGGTCTGGACAGACTTCGAGGCAGATGCCAGGGGAAAAGAGTTCAAGAGTTTCATGTTGGGCCTTGCCCGTCACTTTATCAGTAATTTAGGGAAATTAAGCGGAAGATCTTCAATTATTGCGGTTTTATCGGCGGAGCTGCCACAAGATCCGTCGAAACAGGCCCATCATGCGCCGCAGATCGGCTTCATTGGGCATCAGGCGGCGGAGGAGAACGCGGAGGGCTTCGCCGTTTGCGGAGCGGATTCCGCGCGTCGAGTAGTTGACGGCTTCCATGGTTTCTTCGATGAGGAGGGCAAGGCGATCGAGTTGACCGGAGTCGGGGCGCTCCTCCGGACTTTTGATCTTTTGGAGTGGGTTGGATGTGGGGGACTCTTCGTGGGGAGCTCTGGAGATTTCGTAAAGGGTGACGGCTACGGCCTGGCCGAGGTTCATGGAGGGCTGGTCGTCGTGGGTGTCGATGACGATGAGCGCGTGGCACCAGGAAAGGTCATCGGAGGTCAGGCCGTGTTTTTCTGAGCCGAAGAGGAGGGCTACGCGCGCGGAGCTTCCCTCAGGGGCTGAAGCCCCGCTCGATAAGGTTGGGTTGTTGTACGGGCTGAAGCCCGTACCCTTCATCGGATTGGGATTCTTCGTGATTTCTAAGGTTGCTCGAATCTGGGTGGCGGCTTCGGGGGGGCTGAGGATCGTTTGGACGGGTTTGCGCTTGTCGAGCGAGCCGGTGCCGAGGACGAGGGTGCAGTCGGCGACGGCTTCGGCGAGGGTTTCAAAGACTTTGGCGTCGCGGAGCAGGTCGGGGGCGCCTACGGCGGATTTGGCTTCCATCCAATTCATGGCGAAGGGGGCGACTATGCTCAGGCGGCGGAAGCCGAAGTTGGCCATGGCGCGGGCGGCTGCGCCGATGTTGAGGGGGTTGCGCGGGGAGACGAGGATTACTTCGATGCGGTCGGTTTGGGTGGGGGTGAGCAAGGGTTGATTTTAGATCGTTACGCTGAGCGCTTAGTAGATCTCGCGTTTGGGGATATGTATGTGCGCCAGGTCGAGAGCCAGAATCAAGCCAAGTCTACGAATCGGCCCCTCCTCGGGTGACCATCGCGCAACAACGTGATACTTGCCATTCTTCACGCCTTCAATAATCCATTCGGCGCCATCAGCACCACCTGACCCATCCAAATGTGTTGGAAGCGTCCAGAAACCGGAGTCATTTATCAGCGCCAGGAACGAACGCACCTGCTCTGCGGTCAGTGATTTGGAAGTATTGTTTGTAAGCGCGCCTGCCTTGAGATCGGCTGCTCCACTCCCAATCTTGGCTGTTACGACGGCTGAACCGTCCGGTTTCACATCGAGCCGGACGGCAACTGGATGAAGAAACGAGCGCAGCCATAAAAACCTATACGATTCCGATGATGGGCTCTTTTTCATTTCTAGGAGAGATGGTTCCCGGAGACCTGCAAGGTGTCTCGCATAGAAGTCAGAGGTGGATCTATTCACGCTCGGTATGTCAGAGAACGCATTCTCGGGAAAGTAGTTGCTTTGTGCGCGAGCCTTGGCCCCGAGCGTAAACATGACTACGATCACAAAAACGTGTCTTATCGAAACCTTTGCCAATAGTCACCTTACAAAGTTTCAGGATGAATGATTCTACGTGGAATGGGCAGTTGCGCGTGAATTCTGCTGTTTTGCGAGTTCGGTTTCGAAGGCTTGCTGACGGTCGGCGACGTAGGCTTTGTAGCCTGCTGGGTCGATGAATGCGTTTTTGTCGCCGGATTGCTGGCGTTTTACTTTCTCAAGCATGTCGTAATACAGGCCGTGGGCGCCGAGGAAGATGTCGCAGGGCAGGGATTTCAGCGTGCGAAAGGTGGCCTGATAATCAGTGGCGATCTGGGGATATGCGGTGTTGTGGATCAGCTTGTAGCCGGGGTTGACGTTGGGGCTGCCTATGATGACGGCGTTGAAGACCTTGCTGTCTTCGTGGAGTTGCATGGTCCACGTGGTGCAGCCCTTGGTGTGTCCTGCGGTTTTGTGGGCTGTGAGGATTGCGCCGCCTAGTCTCACTTCGTCGCGGTCGTGCAGGATGCGGTCTACTTTGGCTGGCGGATAGAGGCTGTCTTTGTCGTTGCCGTACTGGAAATCTGAGCGGCCTCCGGACTCGACGGCGGACACGTCGCCATCCATGACCATGTATCGGGCTCCGGTTTCACGCTTGATCTGGGCGCTGCCCGCGCAATGGTCGAAGTGGCCGTGGCTGATGAGATGGATCTTTATGTCTTTCCAGTGGAAGCCGAGTTTTTCTACGCTGGTGCGGATCTGCGGAGGTGAGGTGGTGAGGTTGCTGTTGATGAGGATGTGTCCTTGCGGCGTGGTGATCAGGAAGCTGGCCAGATCTCGGCTGCCGACGTAATAGAGATTGCCGGCGATGCGGTAGGGCGCGAGTGGATCGGTCCAGTCGGGGTTGCGATCAGCTCGCAGTGCGGTTGGCAGTGCGAGGTCTGCGATCAGATAGCCGCCGAGAGAGGCGAGTACGCTTCGTCGGGTGAGCTTTGGGAGGGATTGCTGGAGGGGTGGCATCGGGTACTCCGAAACTCAGTATAGGGAGCGGGGGACAGGGGTTTTTCCGCGAGCGTCGATTGGTTTGAGAGAATGTCCCAACAGGGTTAACTGGCGGAGAAGAGTGGATGGCGGCGGTGGAATGGACAGGCAGGATTCGTGCGCAGGCTGAGGCTTTATGTGAGCTGGCACATGCGTGTGCGCGGCGGGGCTGGGTTCCGGCGACGGCGGGGAATTTCAGTTTTCGTGATGCGGAGTCTGGGCGGATTTTTATTACGGCGAGCGGCCTGGATAAGAGCGCGATTACGCCGGATGACTTGCTGGAGATCTGCCTTACTGGCGCCGCGGGCGCTGATTGCCGTGTGCTTGCAGGGGCAGGGAAGCCTTCGGCGGAGACTGCTTTGCATGGGGTGATTTATCGTGACGCTGCGGCGACGGGGGCGATCGTGCATGTGCACAGCATTTGGAACACGCTGCTTTCGGATCGATTTGCTGCGGAGGGTGCGGTGCCGCTGGAAGGGTATGAGCTGTTGAAGGCGCTCTCTGGTGTGGACACGCATGAGCATCGGGAGCTGGTGCCTGTTCTCGAAAACTCGCAGGAGTATGTGGGGTTGGCGCAAGAGCTTGAGGCGGCGCTGGCCAGTTATTCGGGGGCGCATGGGGTTTTGTTGCGGCGGCATGGGCTCTATACCTGGGGGGAATCGGTGGCTGGTGCGTGGCGGCATCTTGAGGCGCTGGAGTTTTTGTTTGAGGTTGAGGCGCGGCGGCTGGGGATCTAAGATTGACTCCGAGCACTTCGGCGGCGGGACTATAAAGGGCTATAAAGAACTGTAGGTACAAAGTATCCCACCTTAGACGCGATAAGGCCGCGTCAAAGATGGGGCACCCGCATCTGTATTCAAGGGAGATTGGTTATGGCGGTCGTAACAATTCCTGTGGATGACAAGACGATTCATGATGAGTTGGGGATTCGCGCTGAGCTTGCGGCTCTGGGTGTGGAGTATGAGCGCTGGGATTTGTCGCGGGTGAGTGCGGATGCGTCGGCTGAAGAGGTGCTTGAGGCGTACGCTGCTGAGATCGATGAGATGAAGCGGTTGGGCGGGTACACGACGGCTGATGTGATCGATGTGACTGCCGATACTCCGGGGCTGGATGTGATGCTGGCGCGATTCGACAAGGAGCATACGCATTCTGAGGACGAGGTGCGCTTTATCCTTGCCGGGCGTGGCGTTTTCTTTCTCCATCAGAAATCAGATGCGGTGGACAAAGTGCTTTCGGTCGAGGTTGGGCCTGGGGATATGATTCGCGTGCCGCGTGGTACTGAGCACTGGTTTATGCTGTGCGAGGATCGGCGGATCAGGGCGATTCGGTGGTTCCAGGATACGACTGGCTGGACTCCGCATTACACAGGGTCGGGCCTGGATCAGGGCTATCAGCCGCTTTGTTTTGGGCCGGCTTATCTTGGGGCTCGCGCTACGACGACGATCAGCGTATGACGGCCGCAAAGCCTAAGTTATATCTGCTGGATGTTGAGGGAACTACTTCGCCGGTTTCGCTGGTTTCTGAGCAGCTTTTTCCTTACGCGCGAAAGCATTTCGAAGTGTTTCTGCGTGAGCACGGCGAAGAGGCTGAGGTGAAGGCTGATCTGGCTTTGCTGGCCGTCGAAAACCGCGCGGAAACCGCTGCCGAATATCCGAAGATCGAGGATGCCGGTCATCTGAACGAGGCTCTGGCTTACCTGCTCTGGCTGATGGATCGGGATCGCAAGTCTACTGCGCTGAAGAGCCTGCAGGGACGGATCTGGAAGTCGGGATATCTAGCTGGGGAGCTGGTGGGGACTGTCTTTGACGATGTTTCGGGGGCTATGGAGCGGTGGAGTCGCGAGGCAAAGGTCGCGATCTATTCTTCGGGGTCGGTGGAGGCGCAGCAGTTAATCTTTCGGTATTCGAGTGCGGGGGATTTGACACGGTTTATTTCGGAATACTTTGATACGCGAACCGGGGCGAAGACTTCTACGGAGAGTTATCGGGCGATTGCTGCTGCGATGGGGGTTGAGACCGGGGAAATTTTGTTTGTTTCGGATTTGCTGCGGGAGCTTGATCCTGCGCGGGAGGCTGGGTGTTTGACTCGGCTGAGCGTGCGGACGGGGAATCAGGCTGTGGCGGATGGGCATGGGCATCCTGCGGCTCGTTCATTCGAGGAAATTCGTTAGGTAGGATCACGCCGCTCGATCAAGACAAAGGCTCAGTGAACTTGAGAATGTTTCTTGATTCATCGAGCACGCGGAAGTCACGATTACCCCATGGTTGGCGCGTGATCTTCTGTGAAATATGAGCGCCGCGTTGCATAAGTTCGTCATGCAGGTTCTCGATATCTTCGACGAAGACGTGAATGCTTACCGGCGAGTCATTTTTGGAATAATCCTCAAACAGATGGATTGCGATATCGTCACGTTCAACGATGGCGTAGCTTCTGTCTGGCATCTGCATGGCGACCTTGAATCCTAGTTTCTGCGCGTAATAGTTGAGGGAAGCATGCAGGTCAGATGCCGGGAGTTCGGGAGCTATTCGGGAAAGCTTCACCATGATTCTTCCTCCGTTCTCGAGGTGGTGGTGTTTTTAAGCCTCAGCTGACAGCGGGGTTGAGCGTAACACGAAGCAGCTTCTTTTGAGGAGCCGCGTGGAAGTGGCATTTGCGACCGCTCTGCTGTAGCCTCGGGGAGTGATCTTCGATAATCCAGCGGTGGGCGTGTTGCATGAGATTCAGACGACGCCCTATTTTCGTTTTTCGTTGCTGGCTATTAGTTCGATCTTCTTTCTTGTTGATCCTTTTGCGGCTATTCCTTCTTTTCTGGCGATTACTGCTGGTGTCGATCCAGCGCGGCGGTTGCGGACGGCTCGCAAGGGGGCGATTACCTGCTTCATTGTGCTGACGACGTTTGCGTTGGTGGGGAAGTATATCTTCACTATGTTTGGTATTACGCTGCCTGCGTTTGAAGTGGCGGGAGGGCTGATTCTGCTGCTGATCGGGCTCGACATGCTGGAGGCTAAGCGATCGCCTACCCAGGAAGTCAGCGGGGATACGGAAGAGGCGGCATCGAAAGAGGGGTCGGGGGAGGAAGCGGGGATTGTGCCGCTTGGGATTCCGATGCTGGCCGGGCCGGGTGCGATTTCAAGTGTGATGGTGCTGGCCGGGCAGGTTACGACTATCTGGCAGATGGTGGCGATTGTCGGCTGCATTGCGTCTACAGCGCTGGTGAGCTACTGGGTGCTGGCGGGAGCGAGCCGGGTCCGCAAAGTGCTGGGTGAAACCGGTATTCGCATCCTGGTGCGCATTATGGGCTTGCTGCTGGTGGCGCTGGCGATGCAGTTCTTTGTCAATGGACTTACCGATCTGGGCGTGATTGCGCCACAGGTAACGACAAAGTAGGAAGGCAATCAGAAATTCGTTGAAGTTAGTGGAAGCCGCGCCAGTACTGTTAATTCGCTTACTTGTATAGTAACTTTCCACAGCCTGGAAGGGTTTTTCAACACGAATCGGCTTGCATTGTTAACGAGTCGTTGCTATTCTCGGAAAGTTGCAACCGGGAGCTGAGCAGTTCTGAGGCTGGCGGATGCGATGAAAGAGACAAATTAAAAGCAGCGGGCAAGCGGATTTCGAATGCTCAGTAAGTAGAGAGCAAGGGCTTGCAATTCTGAGAGTTGAGTGATAGTCTCAGAAAGTTGCTTATCGGCAGTGGAGCTTCTTGAGTGGCTTGAAAGCCTGCCCGTAAGGGAGTAGAAGCCGGTTCGTTGGGCGAGGTGAGGCAAGTGCCCCTCTCCCCTGTAGGGAATCCCGCAGAGAACATCCCATTGCAAGACCCGAGGAGAAATCCTCGCGAGCCAATATTGGCTCGGGCGAAATGCTGGTTGATCTTTTAAATTTTGCGCAGCAGCGATTTTCCGGAATGCCGATTCGTCGGTCGCCTGGGGTTTAGCTCTTCGAGTTTCAACCGCAATCAATGAAGATGTGCGGCTCGGTATAGGGGCTAAAACAAAAGGGTTGACAGAAAGACGAAACCAACGGTATTCTGGGAAAGGCGCTAAAAACGATCGGACGCGGAAGCGAATGACGTTGCGCACAAGTTCGAGGACAACCTGAAGCTAGTCTTCAGGCCTCGATCCAAACGGCGCCGCTTAGGCGGAGGGTCGTAAGGATCTTTGACAACAGGTTGAACGTGCCAGTCGTGATGAAGACAAGCAGCTTTGGCTTGAATCTTCTCACAACATAAGTCATCACGGACTTGATCCGTGGTGCTGCCAGATCCGGGTCGACCTCCGTCGCCTAGGACTGGTGAACAGTTTCAAACGAGAGTTTGATCCTGGCTCAGAATCAACGCTGGCGGCGTGCCTAACACATGCAAGTCGAACGAGAAAGGGGCTTCGGTCCTGAGTACAGTGGCGCACGGGTGAGTAACACGTGACTAACCTACCCTGGAGTGGGGAATAACTGAGGGAAACCTTAGCTAATACCGCATAATACCTACGGGTCAAAGGAGCAATTCGCTTCAGGAGGGGGTCGCGGCCGATTAGCTAGTTGGCGGGGTAATGGCCCACCAAGGCAATGATCGGTATCCGGCCTGAGAGGGCGCACGGACACACTGGAACTGAAACACGGTCCAGACTCCTACGGGAGGCAGCAGTGGGGAATTTTGCGCAATGGGGGAAACCCTGACGCAGCAACGCCGCGTGGAGGATGAAATCCCTTGGGATGTAAACTCCTTTCGATCGGGACGATTATGACGGTACCGGAAGAAGAAGCCCCGGCTAACTTCGTGCCAGCAGCCGCGGTAATACGAGGGGGGCAAGCGTTGTTCGGAATTATTGGGCGTAAAGGGTGTGTAGGCGGTTTGGTAAGTCGTGTGTGAAATCTTCGGGCTCAACTCGAAGTCTGCACACGAAACTGCCGGGCTTGAGTATGGGAGAGGTGAGTGGAATTCCTGGTGTAGCGGTGAAATGCGTAGATATCAGGAGGAACACCTGTGGCGAAAGCGGCTCACTGGACCATTACTGACGCTGAAACACGAAAGCTAGGGGAGCAAACAGGATTAGATACCCTGGTAGTCCTAGCCCTAAACGATGACTGCTTGGTGTGGCGGGTACCCAATCCCGCCGTGCCGTAGCTAACGCGTTAAGCAGTCCGCCTGGGGAGTACGGTCGCAAGGCTGAAACTCAAAGGAATTGACGGGGGCCCGCACAAGCGGTGGAGCATGTGGTTTAATTCGACGCAACGCGAAGAACCTTACCTGGGCTCGAAATGTACAGGAATCCGGTGGAAACATTGGCGCCCAGCAATGGGCCTGTATATAGGTGCTGCATGGCTGTCGTCAGCTCGTGTCGTGAGATGTTGGGTTAAGTCCCGCAACGAGCGCAACCCTTACCCCCAGTTGCCATCATTAAGTTGGGCACTCTGGTGGAACCGCCTCGGATAACGGGGAGGAAGGTGGGGATGACGTCAAGTCCTCATGGCCTTTATGTCCAGGGCTACACACGTGCTACAATGGCCGGTACAAACCGTCGCAAACCCGCGAGGGGGAGCTAATCGGAAAAAGCCGGCCTCAGTTCGGATCGCAGTCTGCAACTCGACTGCGTGAAGCTGGAATCGCTAGTAATCGCGGATCAGAATGCCGCGGTGAATACGTTCCCGGGCCTTGTACACACCGCCCGTCACATCACGAAAGTGGGTTGCACTAGAAGCCGGTGGGCTAACTCGCAAGAGAGGCAGCCGTCCAAGGTGTAATTCATGATTGGGGTGAAGTCGTAACAAGGTAGCCGTAGGAGAACCTGCGGCTGGATCACCTCCTTTCTAAGAGAGAACGCTGTGGCACTTAGCATCCCTTCCGCGAATGCGGAACGTCGAGAGACGTAGGATGCGGTGGTCACACAACCTCATCGCTTCGGAGCAATCCGGTTCGATGAGAGTCCGATTCAGGCCTTCTCTGACTGCTTTAGTTTTCCACGATAGTCACGACCGGCGTAGCCGGTCAGCACGTTCAACCTTGTCCTCGAAACCTTTTTTGAATGAAGAGGATGGATTGAGAGCGATTGGGCTGGTCTTGTAAGATATACAAGGCGAGACTAAGCGCTCGGGAGTGCCAAGCCTAGCCTTTGTCGTATGTCGGGCCTGTAGCTCAGTTGGTTAGAGCGCACCCCTGATAAGGGTGAGGTCGGTAGTTCGAATCTACCCAGGCCCACCATCTCAGCCGCAAGTTCCCAAGCAGTTGGGGCTGTAGCTCAGTTGGGAGAGCACCTGCTTTGCAAGCAGGGGGTCAACGGTTCGATCCCGTTCAGCTCCACCATCACTTATTTTCATTCACTGTATCCGGTTGGGCGTCATGGCTTACGAGTTATGGCATCGACCCGGAGACAGGGCTGAACCACTTATCAAGTTTAGTGTTCAGCTGGTTTCCAAGCCCTAGGGCTCAAGCATTTCTACATTGAGATGCTCTGGATCTTTGACAGCGAAATTGATTGGGTAATACAAGGCCGAGCACATTTTGGTTTGCCGGGGCTGGTATCCGCAAGGATGCGGGTTTGCGGTGACTAGGAAAGTGTTCAAATGTAAGAAGAGTGTCTTTAAGGAGAAAAGTTCGGCAGCGCGTGAGCGCCCCGAACATCTCAAGGCGGATAATCAAGGTTAACTTTGATCAGGACTGAAGTGATTCAGCACCCTGCGCTGGAGTTAATTCTATGGTCAAGCTACTAAGGGCGCACGGTGGATGCCTTGGCAGAGACAGGCGAAGAAGGACGTGGCAAGCTGCGATAAGCTTCGGGGAGCCGCACACAGGCGTTACATCCGAAGATCTCCGAATGGGGAAACCCTCCTGAGTAATCCTCAGGAACGGCCCGCTGAATACATAGGCGGGTACGAGCAAACCCAGGGAAGTGAACCATCTCAGTACCTGGAGGAAAAGAAAGAAACCTCGATTGCGAAAGTAGTGGCGAGCGAAATCGCATCAGCCCAAACCGTAGATATTTCGGTATCTGCGGGGTTGTAGGGCCAGCAACAGTAGAGTTACCAATCTGGTAGATAGTCGAATCCTCTGGAAAGTGGATCCATAGAGCGTGACAGGCGCGTAGACGAAATCTATCCAGACTCGAAGCTGGTACCTGAGTAAGGCGGGGCACGTGAAACCCTGCTTGAATCCACGGGGACCATCCCGTAAGGCTAAATACTCGTCTCTGACCGATAGTGAACCAGTACCGTGAGGGAAAGGTGAAAAGCACCCCGTCGAGGGGAGTACAAAGTACCTGAAACCGTGTGCCTACAAGCAGTGGGAGGACTATGCCCGCAAGGGAATGTCTGACCGCGTGCCTATTGCATAATGAGCCGGCTAGTTATTCTTGTCAGCAAGGTTAAGCGTAAGCGAGCCGAAGCGAAAGCGAGTCTGAACAGGGCGTTCAGTTGGCAGGAATAGACGCGAAGCGGGATGATCTACCCATGGCCAGGTTGAAGGTGGGGTAACACCCACTGGAGGACCGAACCGGTGTTTGTTGAAAAAAGCTCGGATGAGCTGTGGGTAGGGGTGAAAGGCTAATCAAATTCCGTGATAGCTCGTTCTCTCCGAAATAGCTTTAGGGCTAGCCTCGGATGATTTGCACTGGTGGTAGAGAGATGGATGGACTAGGGGGCTTTCCGGCTTACTGAATCCAACCAAACTGCGAATGCCAGTGACAACCAGTCCGGGAGTCAGACAGTGGGGGCTAAGCTTCATTGTCGAGAGGGAAACAGCCCAGACCGCCTGCTAAGGTCCCCAAGTTACAGTTAAGTGGGAAAGGAAGTCGGAACGCTCAGACAGCCAGGAGGTTGGCTTAGAAGCAGCCATCCTTTAAAGAAAGCGTAATAGCTCACTGGTCAAGCGGTCCGGTGCCGACAATACAACGGGGCTAAAACTGTACACCGAAGCAGCGGATGCACAACTTAAGGTTGTGCGTGGTAGGAGAGCATTCTCAACCGCAGCGAAGCGTGACCGAGAGGACACGTGGAGCGTTGAGAAGAGACCCTGCCGGCATAAGTAGCGATAACGGAGGTGAGAACCCTCCGCGCCGAAAGTCTAAGGTTTCCTGAGGAAGGTTAATCCGCTCAGGGTTAGGCGGTCCCTAAGTCGAGGCCGAAAGGCGTAGATGATGGACATCCGGTTAATATTCCGGACCTCCCAATGTTCGTTTGACGATGGGGTGACGCAGAAGGATAATCATGCCGCTCTATGGCTATAGCGGTCGATATGCGTAAGGTGGATTCGATAGGCAAATCCGTCGAGTCTTAACACTGAGGCATAAAGCAGTCCCGTATGGGGCTAAGATGATGATTCCACGCTGCCAAGAAAATCCTCTAAGGAGAACAAAGGGAACCGTACCCCAAACCGACACAGGTAGACGAGGAGAATATCCACAGGCGCTCGAGTGAAAGCTCGTTAAGGAACTCGGCAAATTAGATCCGTAACTTCGGGAGAAGGATCGCCCTCCGTAAGGAGGGTCGCAGTGAAGCGCGTACGGCGACTGTTTAACAAAAACACAGGTCTCTGCTAAGTCGAAAACGACGTATAGGGGCTGACGCCTGCCCGGTGCTGGAAGGTTAAAAGGAGAGGTTAGCGCAAGCGAAGCTTTGAATTGAAGCCCCAGTGAACGGCGGCCGTAACTATAACGGTCCTAAGGTAGCGAAATTCCTTGTCGGGTAAGTTCCGACCTGCACGAATGGCGTAACGATCGTACGACTGTCTTAACGAGTTGCTCGGCGAATTTGTAGTACCGGTGAAGATGCCGGTTACCCGCAGCTAGACGGAAAGACCCCGTGCACCTTTACTACACCTTAACTATGGGTTATGACTCTTACTGCGCAGGATAGGTGGGAGGCTTTGATATCGGATTCTCGGATTCGATGGAGCCAACGGTGAGATACCACCCTGTGAGTGTTGTGATCCTAACCTCCTCCCGTGATCCGGGAGAGGGACATAGTTAGGCGGGTAGTTTGACTGGGGCGGTCGCCTCCCAAAATGTAACGGAGGCGCGCGAAGCTACTCTCAGACTGTTTGGAAATCAGTCGTCGAGTGCAAAAGCATAAGAGTGGTTAACTGTGAGACCTACAAGTCGAGCAGGTGCGAAAGCAGGCTTTAGTGATCCGGTGGTTCTGTATGGAAGGGCCATCGCTCAACGGATAAAAGGTACGCCGGGGATAACAGGCTGATCGAAGCCAAGAGTTCATATCGACGCTTCGGTTTGGCACCTCGATGTCGGCTCATCGCATCCTGGAGCTGTAGAAGGTTCCAAGGGTTAGGCTGTTCGCCTATTAAAGCGGTACGTGAGCTGGGTTCAGAACGTCGCGAGACAGTTCGGTCCCTATCTGCTGTGGGCGTAGGAAATTTGAGGAGGGCTGTCCTTAGTACGAGAGGACCGGGATGGACGAACCTCTTGTGTTCCAGTTGTCTTGCCAAAGGCACGGCTGGGTAGCGAAGTTCGGTTGTGATAACCGCTGAATGCATATAAGCGGGAAGCACGCTCCAAGATGAGATTTCCCTGAAGGGCCCAGGAAGACCACCTGGTTGATAGGCTGGAGGTGGAAGTGCAGTAATGCATGTAGCTTACCAGTACTAATCGCCCGTTCGGCTTGTCCATAGAATTAACTCCGCGCAGTAACATACGCTTGAGTTTCTTCTTGACGGCACGCTTCTGAAATAAGGTCTAGTAGACCCAATCAATTTCGCTGCAATCATTTTTGAGTCCTAACAAATTTTGGCGCCAGATTGCTGTTTGCACCTGGGTTCACGCTCACGAAGAAACTGTCTGTATGTGAGCCATTCAGAGTGCCTGGCTGCAGGGAACCACCTGCCAAGCGCCATCAAGTTTGCCGGCGACATTACCGCGAGGGATCACCCGTTCCCATCCCGAACACGGAAGTTAAGCCTCGTTGGGCCGATGGTACTGCATGGGTAACTATGTGGGAGATTAGGTTATTGCCGGCATTATATTCACGAAGGCCAGTCCATTGCGGACTGGCCTTTTGTGCTTTCTGAGCTTGATTTCAGCTTCGATTGCCGGGGTGGCATGTGATAGGGTTCTCCCAACCAATTCAAACTTGGATGGAGACTCGATTTGCCCGAGAGAGCCCGCTATGCGACTGCTCACTGGATTTGCTTTGGTGAAGTAACGACGCCGGAGCAGGTGTCGCTTTCAGGCAGGCCGGAGGGTGCTGCCAGTTGGAAGATCGGCCCGAGTGGGCCTGTTGGGCCGGACGGGTATCGGATGCCTAGCAACATCTGGTGTGCGGTGGGGCTTTTCCGGGAACTGGGTGAAGCAAAAGCAGCGATGGAGAACAGGCATCACTTCATGCCGTTTTTACATGATGCCGTGGAATCGTGGCATCAGTTGCTGCTGCCTGTTCGGCATCATGGGGAATGCAATCACCTGGATCGCGAATGTCCCGATGAGATGTTTGAGGTTTCGTCGGCTGATCCCGGGGGACCTGTTCTGGTGATCACGAGTGCGGGATTCGTGCGCGGGCCGGAACTCAAGGTTGAGCGCCTGATCGATTTTCGCCGCAACGTCGACCGGGTGGACGAATGGCTGAGGCAGGCCGAGGGATATATCGCCAGCAGGCCTTTCACACCGCATACGGTGGGTGACGATGGCCTCACGTTGAGCGTCTGGCGCGACGATGCAGCGATGTTGAATGCTTCTTACCGCGCGGGCGTGCATCGGACGCATGTGGACCGCCATAAATCGGAGAAGGTCTTCGATCGGTCGTCGTTTACCCGGTGCCGCATTCTCGATGCGTGCGGGCAGTGGGAGGGTAGGGACCCGATGGCGTGGGCTTGAAGCGGTCCTTTTTAGGATTGGATCTACAAGTCTTGATCAGTAAGAAATCGCAGAATCAGTGGATAACTAAAGAATTTTCCGCTCGGCCTTCCAAATCCCAATCGCCGCGATAATGAAAGGTATTACCACCAAGGCAAGCAATGCCACTTCTGCTACCCAAAACGGGATAGGGATATGGTAAACGCGCACGATCTCAATGGTCAGGCCGTAATTCAAAGATGCTCTTCTCCTGTGATCAATCATAATAATCCATCGCCGAAGTCAACATCACAAAGGCCAGCCCGTTGCGGATTGGCCTTTTGTGCGTCTGGAGCGAATTTACTTATTCTCCGAAGCTCTCGATTTGCTCTTAACGGCCTTCTGCGCATCAATTTTCCTTTGAGCCGCAAGTCTGTCTTTCGCCAGAACGCGGTTCGCTTTATGAATCCAAGCCGTTAGTGTCTTGTCTAGGTCCTTATTTCTGCAAAGTGCTTGATTTTCCTCGTTCGAGCATGACGCTACGCGGCACAGAAAATGCAGAGCGCGATCGACTGGATCCTCAGGCCCCAGTTCGCTGCTGAACCTGTTTCGATAATCAGGACTGCAAAGCCGCCCAGCGCGTCTGGCAACTTCAACGAACGAGCCTCCCTTGATCGAATTCAAAGTCTCGACAGATTCTTTTGCCCACTTGTCATAAAGCGGATGGGCCTTTGTCCTCCGACCGAACGATTCTTGGCGTCTCTCCAGTTGCCATTCAATAACTTGGCTGAAAGGAACCGCGTTGGACTTCATCGGACGCTTGCGACTCACCGATTTTCGCAGGTGCGCCGCGGTGAGTTCTCCTGTGAGAAGTTCTGCGTCTTCCGAGGATATTTGAGGTTTGACCGCAGCAAGCAACTCGTTGCTCTTGTTGCGAGTTTCGCGGATCAGGCTCTTTTTTCCGTCTTTTCGCGCTTCCGCGTGGCGTCGATTGCCAGGAGTGACGCGGTCTGCATACTCTCGCTGCTTCTTCTCTTGCGGGGATTTTCGCGCTGGTGACATTTCGGAAATATAGCAGTTTGTGCGTCTGGTTTTCGGGAGACTTATAGGTCACTGACGCTTCACTCTCGCATCTCAAAATCGGGATGCGGCGCTGTCTTGGATCGATTGAGATTGGCCACTGTCCAAGAAGGGGCCGCGTACAATCGAAGTTATGGTTTGCTTTGTTACCGGCTATAAACCGCTGCATTTTTTGTGGGTGTTGCTGGGCATTTCGATATGTTGTTCCGGAAGTTCAGGAGCGAGCGAACCCGCGACTGTCGCGGTGCATAGTCCGGCGGAGGTGGTGGTTGTCTATAACGCGAATAGTCCTGTTTCGACTGCGGTGGCCAGATACTATGCCGCGAAGCGCAAGGTGACTAAGATGCTCGCGATCCGTTGCGCGGACTCGGCGGTTAGCAAGGCTAATGAGACGATTTCGCTGGCGAATTACAACTCGCAGATTGCCGGGCCGGTGGGTGCTTATTTGAAGCGGCATGCTGAGATCAATTTCATTGTGCTGACTAAGGGTGTGCCGATCCGGATTGATGGTGGAATTACGGGATCGAGGGATGAGAACACGACTGGGAATCTGCATCCCTCGGTTGACAGCTACCTGGCAGCGATCGACTATCCGTCGATTCAGGGCGCGATGAAGATCAGTATTCATGGGTCGGGCGCTGATGGGTTTGGATGGCTGAATCGCTATTGGAATGCGAAGGCGCCGTTTACTCATGCGGCATTTGGCGGGTACCTGGTGACGCGGCTGGATGGATATACGAAAGCGGACGCGGAGGCGCTGGTGACGCGGGCGATGGCGGCGGAGTCTGGCGGTGGCGGAAATGGACGAGTGCTGCTGGATGTTCAGCCTGATTTTGGAGTGGATGATATCGCTTCTCAACCGCTGCCGGTTACGGGCACGATCACGGATGAGTCGGGGTATGGGTCGTGGAATGCCGACATGGTCAAGGCGAGCGGGGAGTTGGAGTTGTTGCATGTTCCGAGCATGCTGGATATGAGCCAGACATTTATCGGAGACCAGTCGGGCTTGCTGGGCTATTTCTCGTGGGGCAGTAATGACACCCACTTTTCGAATCAGGCTTATGAGTCGCTTACGTTTGCGCCGGGGTCGATCGGGGACACGGCTGTTTCTACGAGTGCGCGGACTTTTCTGCCAACTTCGGGAGGGCAGTCGCTGATCACGGATCTGATTGCGCATGGAATTACCGGCGTGAAGGGGTATACGGATGAGCCGCTGCTGCAGGCGATTGCATCTCCTTCAGTGGTGATGGAGCGGTACACATCGGGGTTTACGCTGGCGGAGAGTTTATATGCTGCTTCGCGTTTTGTAGGCTGGGAAGATATTGTGATCGGCGATCCGCTTTGCCGGCCGTCGTCGTGGGTAGTCAGGTCAGGACGATAGCGAAGTTATGAGTTACGCAGTCAAAGAGATTTTTTACACTTTGCAGGGCGAGGGCGCTCATGCGGGGCGGCCTGCGGTCTTTTGCCGGTTCGCGGGGTGTAACCTCTGGTCGGGGCGGGGGATTGATCGTGCTTCGGCGATTTGCCGTTTTTGCGATACGGATTTTGTTGGTACGGATGGGGTCGGCGGGGGGAAGTTTGCTTCGGCTGCGGACCTGGCCGCGGCTGTCGCCGAGAAATGGCCTGGCGACTCGAGTGCGGAGGCTCGGTTTGTGGTCTGCACCGGAGGAGAGCCGCTGTTGCAGCTTGATCGGCCACTCATCGATGCTTTGCATGCTCGCGGTTTTGAGATTGCGGTTGAGACCAATGGGACGGTTGAGGCTCCGGCGGGGATCGACTGGGTTTGTGTCAGTCCCAAGGCCGGGACGGAGCTGGTGCAACGGAGCGGCGATGAGCTCAAGCTGGTCTTTCCGCAGGCTGCTTTTGAGCCTTCTGCTTTTGCGGGACTGGCATTTAAGCGGTTCTTTCTGCAGCCTATGGATGGGCCGAATCGCCTTCTGAATACTGAGCTTGCTGTTCGGTATTGTCTGGACCATCCGCAGTGGCGGCTTAGTTTGCAGACGCACAAGATTCTGGGTATTCCATAGAGGACTATAGGTGGAGATCTTCAAACTATTTTCGGTCGAGGCTGCGCACTGGCTACCGAATGTCCCGCCTGGGCATAAGTGCAGGCGTATGCATGGGCATAGTTTTCAGATTGAGGTGCATGTTGAGGGACCGGTCGACGCGGAGCTTGGGTGGGTGATGGATTTCGCTGACATCAAGGCGGCGTTTGGGCCGATTGAGGAGCGGATCGATCACTATTGTCTTAACGAGGTGCCGGGACTTGAGAATCCTACCAGTGAGAATCTGGCGCGGTGGATCTGGGCCGAGCTGCTCCCGGCATTGCCTCTGTTAAGCAAGGTAGTCGTCAAGGAAACCTGTACGAGTGGCAGCGTCTATCGAGGCCCGTCCGAACAGGAAAGCTGAGCCCACGCTATTGCACCACCAGCGTAATCGCCTGGGTGGTCTGCAGGGAGCTGCCATCGGAAGCGACCACGTGAATGGTGTAAGTGCCCGACGCGACCTTCGACGACTGTGGAGGGGCGGATGTTCCCGAACCTCCGCCACATGCGGAGACGCCTGCTACGGCAAACATCAGCAAGATGATACCGACTGGAAACACGCCCATTTTGCGCTTCCTGCTGAATGGCAGCAGGATCAGGCATGCCGCGAAAACCGAACCTAAGCCGGCGTTGCGCCATACTGCCGCCTTGGCCGTGCTTTCAGTGGCGATGGTGACCGTGAAATTCGCGGCGTGGCCACCGGCGAGAGCGAAACTTCCCGGATTGATGCTACAGGATGCGTTTGTTGGAAGGCTATTGCAGGTAAGGCTGACATTGCCCGAGTATCCACCTGCGGGTGTGATCGCTAGGCCGTAAGTGGCCGGGCTGCCTGCACTCACGGTGCTGGTGGTGCTTCCGCCCGTCTGCGTCGAAATCACAAAAGGCACCTGCGGCGAAGTTCCAGTGAGAATTACCGACTGGAAGCCCGGGTTGGCGTTGCTTTCGACAATGAGGTTGATTGTTGTTGTGCCTGCGGACGCTGGCTTGAATGCGACGCTGAACGTGCAGGAGTCGCCGGGATTCAACGACGGACCGCAGGTGTACGTGAGGGGAAAAATTGACTGGTAGTCGCCGAACAGCTCGAAGCCGATGTAGTTCAGTGTTGCGTTGCCGGTGTTGGTGAGGGTCACGGTCTGAGAAGCCGACGTCGTTCCAATCTCTTGCGGTCCAAAGGTCAGAGTCGTCGCTGACAGGGTAGCGATGGGTGCAATTGCGCCGCTGCCTATCAGGTGCAACATCGCTGGAACGGGTGCGCCGGATTCGACCACCATCGTCGAAGATTCATCGCCGCCGGAAGCTGGCTGGAATCGCACCGTGAGGGTGCAACTCTGTCCAACGGGAAGGCTCGCAGGGCATCCGTTTTTTGAAGCGGGAATTGAAAAAACATTCGAGGCAGTTGACTCGCCGGTGATCGACAGGGGCAGTGTGCCACAGCTGGTGATGGTCAACTGCTGGTCCGAGGTCGCTCCAATTGTGATGTTGCCAAAGAACAACTCACTGTTTGGACTGGCGCAAAGACCGGGCCCGGGCACCGTCGGATCCACCACGGTTACAAAGTCGAAAATGCCGTTGCCTGCGGACGGGTCGGGCAAAGGCAACGATCCTAAGTAAACTCCGGGCGTCGTATACATTCCGTATTGCGCGGCTCCTCCAACGTGCGCGCGGAGATTTGAATCAACAGCTATCCCAGTGGCAAGGCCCGGGCCATTCCCTCCCAGCAAGGTTGAGAACTTGAGAGTACGTCCCGTGGGGTCAAATTCATTCACGGCCGCGACGGGCCCCGGAACCCCCTCGTAGAGGGGGAATGTTGATTGCAGCGGCGTAACCAACGGGAACTGCTGGTTAGAAGTCTGCACAGCGAGCCAGATATTCCCGTTGGAATCCAGGGCCATTTTGTTGACGTAGCAGGAACCCCCGCAGACGATGGTTGAGTACACGAGATTCGATCCTGCTGCGTCGAGTTCCGTCAAGAACGGCCCGCCATTTCCATTATTCAGCTCAAAGGCATCCGGCGTGGTTGGATAAGTTGGTCCGGCCAGACTGCCCGATACAAAGACATTTTCGTTAGAAAGGACGCCGAGGCCTTTCACAACGTAGGCGTAGTCGAGATAGGTCGAATAGACGACGCTCTTCGCATCCGGCGCGACCTTCATGACGAACGGAGTCGCATAGGGCATCGGGCCAGCGATTTGCTTCAGATACGCGTTGTTGGTAATCGGCCAAAGTGCGCCCGCCTGCCCCGCCACAAATGCGTTTCCGGTTGCATCAACTGCGATGGCGGAAGCTCCGATTGGCCCTCCACCTCCGTTTTGCGGATCGGCAGTTCCAAGCACGGCGCTATAGAGCAGAGTGCCCGAAGGACTGAACTTGGCCAAGTAGATATCGAACTCCTCGCCGAAGATGCTGCCTGCTGCCGCCAGATTCAACGCGCCGTCGGAGACGAAAAATCCGGCTCCGGTTTCTCCGGTCACGTAGGCGTTTCCTGACGCGTCCAGAGCGACGGCCGAAGCATACGTCATTCTGCCGATGGAAGCCGACGGACTGCTGCCAAGCAATGTTCCGTAGTTCAGCGAGGAGCCATCGGGCGAAAGCGACACGAGGAAGCCGACATAGTCGTTGTTCTGCGGGAAAATCGGCTGCCCTGACTTGGTCGGAAAATTCGATGCTCCAGTCCAGCCCGCAACGATAGCATTACCATTCGTGTCAACCGCAATATCCACCGGTTGCGCAAAGCTGTTGCCCCCCAGGACCGTGGAGTAGATGAGATTCGAGCCGTCTGCACTCATCTTGCTGATGTATGTCCCGCTTGCGCAGGACGCGCAACCCGCAAACGCGCCGGGCGTCACGGGGAATCCCAAGCTCGCAATGCCCGTGATGTAGTTGTTGCCGCTCGCGTCCGTGGCAATCAGGTTTCCGCCCCCTGCCACCGTCGATACGTACGTCGAAAATGAGAGCACCGGATCGATTACCAGGGTATGGCGCGGATCATAGTTCTCGACGGTGAAGCCCACGTCGCCATCCGCTAATAATTGGAACGCCCCGCTCCTCTGCTGCCTCTTTCCGTCCTCGTCCTGATAGATCAGCGGAGCCTTCATCTCAAGCGACCCCGATTTCAATGCGATCCTGAGCGCGCCATCTTTGCCAACGCTCACCTGCGCATCCTGGGGAAAACGCATTCGGATTTGCCGATAGTCGGCGCCGGGCCTGACGATGAAGTCGTGCTCCAGATATGGGCCGTTGCCGTAGAAAACAGCGTCGATTCCCGGATACAGCCCCGCGTAGTTGACCTTCGCGTAGTTTGGAACGTGCGTACGCCAGCGCGCGGGATCGTTGCCGAGAAGATAGTTCGTCTGGCTTTTTTCGAGGTCAGTTCCAATCGGAACGGAGCGTTGAGCGCCGTCGAAGTCGATCTGGAGTGGGACGGCGTCTTTCGTCGGGGAGCCAACAACGACGGATGCCGGACGGAATCCCACCGTCATTCCGGCCATGCGTCCAATCATGTCCACCGTATCTGCGCCCTGATAGGACACAGGCTCAAACAGGATCGGCAAATGGCTCTCAACCATCCGTTTGAGAGATGCCTTTTCAGGTTGAGCGCTCATAGAAATGGAGCCGCCGAGAACAAGGCAGAATGCTGCAAGATATTGAATCCGATTCAAAACGGTAACCCCAGCCGATGCAATGGAATAGAAGATCGAGATTAGCATAGGCGAGGATCGACTAGCGCTGTCAAAAAATCTCGATCGATCCTTAAAGCCGTCCTCTCCTTGACAATCTAGGAGAAGCCACCTTACTCTTTCCTAGACGGTCTATTAGAGCGTCTAGGAAAGTGCCCTTTTGGCTGACACTGACAAGCAACTCGAACTCCTGCAGGGAACTCTGGACCTGCTCATTCTCAAAGCCGTTTCGCTTGGGCCTTTGCATGGCTACGGAGTCTTGCTGCGCATTCAGCAGATCTCGGGGCAGGCGTTGGTGATCCAGCAGGGGTCGCTGTATCCTGCGCTTTACCGGCTGGAGCATCAGGGTTTGCTTGCCGCCGACTGGGGCGAAAGCGAGAACAACCGCCGCGCTAAGTATTACCGGCTGACCGCCGCTGGCCGCCTGCGCTTTGAGGCGGAAACCGAAAAGTGGAACCGCATGTCGGGCATCATGGACACAATTCTCAGCGCTCTACCTGCGCCCTTGCCGGAGCAGGGATGAAGCGCTTTCGCATTCTGCTGGCTCGTCTTTTCTCCGCGCCTCGGTCGTGGTGGCGAGCCACTACGCAGCGGCAGCGCCTCGAAGCCGAGATGGAAGCCGAACTCGCCAGCCATCTTGAAAACCTGACCGCAGACCTGGAGCGCGCCGGGTTCTCGCCAAAAGAGGCTCGCCGCCGCGCTCATATTGCACTCGGCTCAGCAGTGGTTCATAAGGATGCTATGCGCTCATCTCTCGGACTCCGCTTTTTCGACGACATCGCTTCTGACCTGCGATATTCGGCTCGCAGGCTGCGCCGCAGCATTGGGTTTACCGCAGTCGCCACGGTTTCGCTGGCGCTGGCGATCGGCGCGAATACGACAATTTTTTCGCTGGCCAAGCAACTGCTCTACGAACGGCTCGCAGTTTCTCACGCCGAGGAGCTGCGTCTGCTGTCATGGACGGGAACCAGGAACCATGTTGCGGTTCACCATATCTGGGGGGACTATTCTCCGTTTCCGGGTGGACGCGTGGGGAGCACTTCGTTTTCTTATCCTGCCTATCTTCACCTGCGCGCACACAACGGGGTGATGCAGGATCTGTTTGCGTTTAAAGAAACGGGAATGAACGCGACGATTGCAGGGAATGCGCAGCAGGCGCAGGTGGAACTGGTTTCCGGCAATTACTACGGCGAGCTTGGAGTGAGGCCGGCGCTGGGGCGTGTGATCAATGCTTCAGATGACGCAGAGCCGGGTCGGTCACCGGTGGCTGTTATCAGTTATGGGCTATGGGAGCGTGCGTTTGGGCGGTCGCAGGCAGTTATCGGACAGGTGATCAAGCTCAATGAGGTTTCGCTGACGATTGTTGGGGTGAATCCGAAAGGGTTTACGGGGGCCAAGAATACGCTGCAGTCGCCTGACCTGTTCGTGCCAATGAGTATGCAGCCGCTTGTGTCTCCGCATGGCGAGGACGGTTCACTGTTGACTGACCCGATAGAGTGGTGGGTCAACGTGATGGGCAGGGTCAAGCCGGGAACTTCAGATGCGACGGCTCTGGCTACGCTTGATGGGCAGTTGGGTGCGGTTGTGAAGGCAACGATGCCGGTGCGCCCGATAGAGGATTTGCCGAAGCTGGACCTGCGCGACGGAAGCCGCGGCCTGTTTTACCAGCAGCGGACTTTTGCAAAGCCGATGGCCGTGTTGCTGACCATGGTGGGCTTTGTGCTGTTGCTGGCGTGCGCGAACATAGCCAACCTTATGCTGGCTCGCAGCACGCAACGCCAGAGGGAGATGTCGGTGCGACTCGCTTTGGGAGCGGGACGCATCCGAATCGCGCGCCAGATGCTGGTGGAGAGTCTTATGCTGGCGGCGCTTGGCGGACTGGGTGGAATGGCTCTGGGGTACCTGGGCAGCGAACTGATTCCGAAGCTGGTAGACAACGCGTGGGAGCGTAATCAGTTTCAAAAAATCCATTTTGATTGGAAGGTATTTGCTTTCACGGCGGGTGTGACGATACTGACCGGGATTCTGTTTGGTCTGGCGCCTGCATTTGCCGCGGCCCGGACCAAGGTGAGCAGTGATCTCAAGGAGACTTCGAAGTCGATGTCACGGCGGCGCAAGGGCTGGGGAGGCCGGTCATTGGTCGGCTTCCAGATTGCGCTTTCGACGTTGCTGGTGATCGGAGCGGGGTTGTTTCTGCGGACGCTTGCGAGCCTGAACGCGGTGGATGTGGGATTTAGGACGGATCATCTGTTACTGGCTGAGGTCAGCCTGCCGCATAAGGAGTATCCGGACGGCAAAGATATTGCATTCCACAAGCGGCTGGTGGAGGGTTTTGCGGGTACGCCGGGGGTTGAGGCGGTTTCGCCGACGTGGGTGGCTTATATCGCTGATGACATGAGCCGGACCGACTTTGTGCCGGACGGCGAGGCCTACGACAAGACGAAAGACTATGGCGAGGACTACAACGTTGTTGGCGACAGTTTTTTTTCGATGATGCAGATTCCTATTCTTGCGGGGAGGCCGTTTGGCCCGCAGGACACGCCTACTTCGGCGAAGGTAGGAATCATCAATGCCAGGCTGGCGAAGGAGCGCTTTGGCAGTCAGAACCCGATCGGAAAGCGGTTTGCCATGGACTATCACGACAGCGACGGGAAAGGCGTGAAGGCGGCGAACGAGTGGATTCAGATTGTGGGAGTGTGCGCCGATACGCGCTACGCAAATCTGAGAGATGAGCCTCCGCCGCAGTTCTTTCTGGCATTCTCGCAGCAGCCTTCAGTTGGGGGATCGCTGAATTATGCGATTCGGACACGGATGAATCCTGACACGGTGGTTCCGTCGCTTAGGCGGGTTTTGCAGCAGCAGGACCCGGATGTTCCGCTGATCAATGTGCGCACGCAGGAACAGCAAATTGATGCTGCGACGAAGCAGGAGTTGGTCTTTGTGACGTTGACTTCAGGTTTTGGAATGCTGGCTCTGGCGCTGGCTTCGGTAGGGATTTACGGAGTGATGGCGTATTCAGTGGCCAATCGCACGAATGAGATTGGGATCAGGCTGGCGCTGGGGGCTCAGCCTCGGCAGGTGCTGGCGATGGTGCTGCGCGAGGCGACGTGGATTTCGCTGGCCGGGGTTGTGGTCGGGCTGGGAGCTGCGCTGATCCTGGCGCGGCTGGTGAAGTCGATGCTGTATGGGCTGGAGCCGGCTGACCCGGTGAGCCTGATCGCGGGCGCGGTATTGTTGATTGCTGTGGGGCTGGCGGCTAGCTGGCTCCCGGCGCGGAGGGCGGCTTCGGTGGAGCCGGTTGAGGCGCTGCGGCACGAGTAGGGTGTCGCGATGGTGAGCTAGGTTTGCCGGCTGGGGGTTGGAACGAAGGATGTTTCCTGGATGTCGCCGATGATGGGCAGGGAGGGAATTGAGCCTTGCTGCTTGGCCTCCGCGAGCACGGCGTCCAAGTGTTCGAGCACTTCTTCGGTGCTCATTGTGTACATTTCGCGGGCAGCATCGTAGCCTTCTTCGATGATGGCTTTGAGGTAGTGGCCGGCGGTCTGGGCGGCCAGGTAGTCGGTGATGACCTTGCCGGTGCGGCGCTTTTGCTCGACCCAGGCATTGCAGGGCATGGCGACCCACATCGGCTTGTTGTTCACGTCGAAGCGGATGTCGACAGCGTCGGCGTGACGGGTGGCGATGGCTACGATGTTGGCCTTCCAGCGGCAGTGGAGGTCTTCGCCGGTCCAGCGGTCGGTCACAAGGAAGTTTTCGTACATGCTTTCAGCGTAACGGCTCGTGGGATTATGAGCAAGCTGCTTCAGGTCATCATTTCAGCACTTCCAAACCAGGCTGGATCAATCGGAAAATTCCTCCTCCGATATCTGGAAACTGATATGCCAGCCAGGCAAGAACCGGTCCCGCACCGAAAGTGATGATACGAAGATAGAAGTCGAATCCAAGCTCGTTTGCGTTAGTGTCGGTGATCCGGCTCAGGAGGGGATCTCGATGCATCTGTGCGAAAACCCAAATGACCCCTGCTCCGAGCAAAACCAGCAAGCCAGTAAATGCCTCATTTACCCATAGCCGTGGCTCGAAGGGATAGGAATTCCACGCAACGATTGTCAGCATAAAGACTATTGAAATGAAGATGAGCAGGTAGCGCATGTTTACCAGTACCCCACGGATGAGAGATACATAGCGGATCGCCAGGAATTCTTCAGCAACCTGGATGTATTTTGGCTCTTCTGCTATGGGTCCGGTATGTAGCAATAGCTGTTGATGAAGCCGGTGCTCCGCTTCGTCTTTGTCTTTGTTTGAGGAACGAGCTTTGATCGGTAGCTCATCGATAACATCGCTCTCCACGACTCCGGTGCGGACTTTTTCCCAATGCGGGATAAGCACGCAGGAAAGCAGAGCGTCGCTGAATTCGGAGTAGATGAGTTCGATGGCATGCATGTGATCCAGGCCGCACTGGGCATCGTCTGGCGAGTGGTGCTTCTGTTCTTCGGCCGGCGATTGCGGGCCGAGTCTACTAAGAAGTTTTGTAATTTCATCTTCCAGCCGGCCACGAATCTTACCGAGTGAATCCTTTCCGTCTACTTTCTGTCCGTTCATTTTGCAATCGAAGCTATTAAGCAGATCCTCATCATGGCACATTTGCCGGATAGATTCGGTTGAGCGGGCCATATCACGCCATTGCTCCGCCAGTCCGCCTTGGCGCATCATCACCATCCAACCGGTGCCCTTCAAACGCGTGAAGGCATAGCGGATTGGCAATTGTTCCAACTGTTCCAGAACCCCACGTTTCAAGGAACTCCATACCAGCATCGTTCGCAGCCAGCCAGCAAGCGCAACCATGATCAGTGGATAAAACAAGGTACCAAGCAACGCCTCATACCAAGTAGGTAGACGACCGGGCTGCAATAGGAAGCTCTCAGGACTCCGGATCCGAAGGGCAAAAATAACGAAGCAGTAGAGTCCGAGGTAAAAGGCAAGCATCCAGGGTGCCAGCCACATCTTTGGCTGATTAACTACACGCTTGAGCCACTCTCGAGTAATGAGCAGGCAAGTAATGTACTTGTAGAGATGATTGTTAATCGCGCCTCCTGGCGAACTAAGCGCGGCATCGCTTACATACAACGGATAGGAGTTTTCTCCGGCGGGCATGGCGTGAGGATTTGTCTTGTCGTTGATCCCGGGAAGATAAGGCCGCGTCTTCTTGGAGAATCGTAGTCGCAATGTCTGCAGAACAGCCCACAGATACCACCCCATCAGGACAAGTAACATCGGCATGAGAGGGGAAACGCCGCTTAAGGGATGGAGACATCGGTAGCTGAAGAAAATCCCAAGATGTCTGTTGGTCCCATTTACAATTTCGGTTTCGCAGGTGCCTATCCATGCAAAAGGGATCAGAATCAGTGCAAACAATGCTAGAACATTGAAGAAAAGCGGAAAATTCTTGTCCAGCTTTATACGCGCTTTTTCCCTTTCGCTCATTCCTGACGTATACTCGTCAGATGCTTTCTGCCATCCCAGGTGCTTCCAGGTCTTTCTTAAGGTGAGGAGGAACGCAATGAGGGAGAACATGAGGGTGATGAGGCTATATGTTGCGCTTTTCCATTCAGGATGAATGACGCGAAAAGTAGGAAACAAGGGGTATGCCGTTACCATACCCATGCAAAACAAGACGGTGGTCCCTATATGGATATACATTGACCGGCGGTGCCGATGATCCCCTTGGTCAATCGCGAGATCACGTGTAAATGGGGACCAATAGTTGGGAAATGAGACCGCGAAGGCATGCACGAGACAGAGCAACGAGATAGTAATACAAAGAACGTACCAAGTGAGAGCAGGATATCGATATGGACGATCTTCATATTGCTTACTTTCGAAATTAAAGAACAGGCTGATTTTGCTCAGAAAGCTCTTTTCTGAAGAACTTGATGTCTGGACTGTACCTGCAGGCGGACTACTGCAATTGAATGGTTGGAACTTTGAGTCAAAAGCTGGAAGAATGTTCTCGCTGTTGCTAGCGCACTGATTCACAATCCCAAGCGGGTAATAGCCATCGATTCCCACAATTGTCGCCCATAAAGATGCATGCTGGAAACTATCGAGAGCAAAAGGATCGCGATAGTTTGACAACTCGAGCGGAGGAGTTACGCCATCGTGGAACATATAGCTTGCCGCATTGTAGTAGGCCTCGCCATATGCATCGGAAAATGCACGCACGCTGCCTCCCTTTGATGATCCGGTGAGCCCGATGAGGCCATATGGGTTAAACGTGATGGTACCCACAAATGGGACATCCTCTGTATCTCGCTCAAACAAGAGATCAGATACAAAAAATACAAGACGGGCGTCTGGACAAGCGCGATGGAGAAACTGTGCCAGGAATATCTGGTCGAGTACATCGGAGGCTTCAATGATGATGAATTGGGTGTTGTTTCGTTGCAGCTGTCTGCCGATCGCCATCAACTGTGCTTCCTGAGAGAGGGGTGTGTGTTCTGACGAAAACTGCGGTACGCTGTCGTCGGCTCCGGGATCTCTCAGCGAAAGGTGTAGATAGGGACTTGGTGCAGATTTGCCCTGGTTGTCCGTTTCTCCATTTTCAGGGTGAGCATTTCGGAGAAGGGAGACTCCTCGCGGGAAGCGGATGATATCAAGAGTGCTCCAATCTTCCGGTTTCTTACTGAGGTCTGTGGTCGCTGCTCCGTAAGCGGTCGAGTCTTCGATAAGGAGTGCGACGCGATGGCTTGGGTAATCTGATGAGTCGAGCAAACCTCTAAACTGTGTAGTTTCGAAAGCGGAGTTGTGGCCAAATGAATGAAACTGAATGGATGGCCCGCCAGGAAGCTGTCTGGTAGAGAGGTCGCTTGCCAGGATAGTCGAGGTGGTGCCAAGTACTTCAAAGGAAAAATCCATGCCTAGTTCTTGCTTCAGAAACTCATGACCACGTTCAATGCCTTGTCGAAGCGAAGCTATCGCTCCGGAGGAACTTGCACCAAGGATATCCAGTTTGTTCCCGGACTTCATTGAAAAGCTGATTTTAGCGTCAACGTGTTTCAGCTCGCTCTCATAGAGAAGAGTTCGAGCAAGTTGAGTTCCGTCCGTCCCTAGTGTGGGTGCCTGAGTGATGATGAAAACGTAGATGACCTTAGAGTAGCTAGTCTGTGGATAATCTGATTCACCGGGTTGTGGGACGTGCTTGAAGATGATCAGTCCAGGCTCTTGCTCACGCTTTGCGAGTTCATCTAAGCCCTCTTTACTCAGGGAAGTATCTTCGCGCTGAGAACCGCCTCGTTTGAGCCATGGTAGCCAGAAATAACTTGGTACATATCCGTTATCTCCGGCTGCCTGCACCAAGGCGTCTACTTCACGATCAAATTCAAGCGCGAGATGCGTATGCAACGGGTCGGGGAAGGACGCAACCAGAGCATGGATCTCGGGAACCCGGCCTCCGGGAAGCGTCGACGGGATGCCCCATCGCGTCAATCTGTCGTCTGCAATTGCCCCTGCATCGTTGCTGGTGGCGGTGGAGCAGTCATTTGCTTCTTTGCCGACAACCTCGCTAACCTGTGAATTAACTCTGAAGTTCTTTGATGATTTCTTATCAACTCCCTGGCCGCTTATGGCGATTGTCAGCTCGGTGTTCTCTTTCTTCGGTTCGCCGTCTATCGAGCGCGCGGGCTCCCAGTACTTACATGACGCAAGCCACGGTCCTTCTTCGCTTTTCTCGTAGCCTTGCGCCGCAGCTGCCGCCGCTAGGGACGCAGGACGAAGTGGAACTGCGGTAGACGTTCCTTGTCCCGTTGGACGCATCATAAGGCCAGCAGCGAGGATTGCACCAACTGTTACCCCTTGAGTCTTGTTCACGGAATCCCCTTTAAGACAGCGAAGTAAGTTTCTAAGCGTGATGGAGCGCATTCTAGGCGCGAACACGTGGAAACGGACTGTTAGGAGTTGAGGCTGCGACGGAGGGAGGATACTAGAAAGGGAAAAGCAAGAATGGACGGATACAGGTTTGCGAATCAACCGGCAGTCGCATTTCGCCCTAACGCCGACATTTTGTAACTCTGCCGGTCTTTCGATTGAGAGGAAGTGTAGCATGGAACTACAACATCGCCAAAAGACGGATAGAAATATTCTATTTATGCAATATGAATACTAACTGATATATAGAAGTTAATTAACGCACAAAGGATATCCGTTTATTATTATGTAATTACGGCCTTCAATGGCGAGGAATCTCTGTGGCGTTTAGTTTTAACTATTAGACTTACCAAGGACAGCGCGAAAATTGTAGGGATTTCTCGGATCAAGTAAGAAGTCAAGTCGGCGTGGCGGGTGGCGAAGGCCACGATGTTGGCCTTCCAGCGGCAGTGGAGGTCTTCGCCGGTCCAGCGGTCGGTTACATGGAAGTTTTCGTACATGCTTTCAGCCTAACGGGTAGGACAGATTGGGGCAAGCCGCGGCTCCCAAACGATTACTGAGCCGGTTGAGCCGACACCGCTTCGACACGCACGACAGCGCATTCCACTTTTTTATTGCGAGGGGTCTTGATCTTGACCTTCTTTCCGTCGACCTCGTACGTTATGTCGCTGCCGACGACGAAATCGGTGGGGTTTACAGATTTACCGGGGTCGGTGCGGCAAGTGTAGTTATTGCCCTGGCCGGTGAAGGAGAGATCATAGGCCTGATGCTTGTTCTTATCGACGCTTCCCAGTGGTTGCAGGTCTTTCAGGGTGGTATTGCCCTGGATCTTGTGGCCGGCAAGGGCTGGCAGCGCTGTTGCTAACATGAGGGCAGTTATCAGGGTCCGTTTCATAGGTTCACCTTGCGAACATTGTAAGGGGTTGAAGCCACGGTTGCCAGAGGGTATGTTACTTTCCAGCTGCCTGAGTTAGTGCGCTGAACACAATATGTCAGCGCGTCATGAGCATCTGCAATGGATCGCCTGGGCTGCGCTGTTGCAGGACGAAAGCTTCGGCGCGCTTGTAGCCGCTTTCAACACCGCGAAATGCCGCTACATCGTCCTGCAGTTTGTAATAGCGGTCGGGGGTCTGGCTGGCGTGTGCGTAGCAGGCGGCGCGCTTGGTTGGTTCTACCGCGGTGATATCGATGTAGTGGGTGGGCGAGAACTGCAGTGTGTCTTCGCCGTCGGAAACTTCGTAATAGTAGAGAGCGAAGTTTCTCTGCGAGTTATTCCATGCGTCGTAAGTGAGTGCAGTTATCGCGCGATGATCGCGATGGTTATCGATGGGCCATTGAGTTATGACGAGATCTGGTTTTTCTGCACCGATTATCTTTGCGTAGGCTTCGTAGTGCGCATTATCGAGAATGGCATGGCCGTTTTCCTGGTTGGCGTAGAGTGGGCGAGCCTTCAGGATTTCGCATGCCTTTTTGGCTTCGGCGATGCGGGTGTCGGGTGGTGTTGGAGGCCAGCCACCGTTGTTGAGGTAGAGCAGGATAACTTCGTGGCCGAGGCTGGTGAGGCGGCTGATGGTTCCTCCGCAGCCGTATTCGGGATCGCCGGGGTGGCCACCGGCGACGATGGCCTTGAGCTTGCGGGCGGATGGTGCGGCTTGGGCGTGGGTGAGAGCCGCGGACAGGCCTGCTGCCGATGCTGCTGCGGCTAGTACTGCGGAGCGTAGTGCTTCGCGCCGGGTGATCTTCATCGGACTATCTTATCGCTCAGGCTTATCCCTCGGGCTGCGTTATGGTTCAGGTCTGGATGCCGGCCTGGCGGCTTCGATTTCTGAGAGCAGTGTCTCTTCGGGCAGATCGGTTGGGCTGGAGAAGTTGATGTGGTAGCCGTCGGGATCCTGGTAGAAGATCTCCCAGCAGAAGTTGCCTACCTGGGGCTCGTGTCTGGGGTGGATGCCGCGTGCGCCGGCCTCGCGATAGAGGGCGAGAGCGTCTTTGCACTGGAAGTAGAGGGACGAGCCGTTGCCGAGTTTTCCGGCTTCGGCAAGCTTGCGCGGCGTGTCGCCGTTGGCCTCCTGGAGCATGAGGGCTGCGCTGCCGAGCGACATCCAGACCCAGCGCAGATGGCCGTCGGGGATCCAGCGGTTTTGGATAGTGAAGCCGAGGCCCTCGACATAGAACTTGAGGGAGCGTTCCATGCTGGTGACCATGAGCAGGGCGGCTACGCCGGTTACGTTGCTTGATTGGACTGAAGGTTCGCTCATCTGTCGCCGCACATCTCGCGCCCTTTTCGATCAGAGTATCCGCTTCCTGTAACGCTAACAATGGTCGCAGGAGTTTGTGGATCGGGCAAGCTGGGCGGCTACCTCAAGAATCAGGTTGGTGCTAGAATTCTGGGCATGTTTGGGGTGGGTTCGTATTCGGCTTTGCTCTGGTTGGCTGCTGGATTGTCTCTGGGAGTCGGCGGTCAGGAGCAGCCTGCGGCACAGCGCCCTGCTGTGCGGCCCGCTTATCCGATTGTCCACGAAATTCAGGTAGACGGGAACTGCCGTGTGATGCCGGATCCTGCTCAACCGGCTCCTCGTGGTGACGATAAATCGAAATCAACTCCGCGTTTCAGGGAAGATCCGCTGGTGTGCCAGATCGAGAGTGTGCACAATTCGGAGCACGTGGAGGAGATGATCGTCGGGAATGAGCTGCGTCGGAACCGTATTAACGTGGAAGAGCAGGGATATGCGTTGCAGAATATAACTCCGAATCGCGTGGTTTTTGTTGTTGAGCAGCCAGTGAAAAAGGATTGGCGGGTCGATTCCGATCCTCAGCCGACGGAGGTGCGCGAAACCAATAAGGGATCACTGGCTGTGTTTCGCGTGTGGGCAGAGCCCGGCGAGATTGTGCGTCTGCATGTTGGCGTGCGGCATACTACGCCGATGAAGACCAAGCTGATTCGTACTTCAAATTAGGCTTACCAGGCGTACCAATCAGGGTGTAACTGATACACGGTCGATAATTCCCACATTACTCTGATCAGTCCGACAGTTTGACGATCATCTTGCCTATGTTATGAGCGCCCGAATGTAACAGATCCAGGAAGGCTGCAGGCGCAGCATCGAGTCCGTCAACAAATGTCTCACGGTTGGATAGCTTTCCGGATTGGAGTGCGGGGATAGTCTCGGCTCGGAATGCCGGTAACTCTTTAAAGTAGTCACTTATGATGAAGCCCTCCAGGCGGAGGCGCTTGCTGACCACTAATATCAAGTTGCGCGGACCGGGTACCGGCGTGTTATAGCCTGCGACTCCGCCGCACATGGCGACCCTGCCGAATGGGCGCAGGATGGAGAGCGCGGCCTCAAGCTGCGGTCCGCCGGTGTTGTCGAAGAAGACATGAATCCCTTCTGGGGCAGCCTTTTTCAGATGGTCGAGCGGCTCGCCATCGCGGTAGTTGAAGGCGTAGTCCACTTTGAGCTCGTTCTGCAGATAGGCGATCTTCTCCGCGGATCCGGCGCTGGCTATTACATGGCAGCCGTGTAACTTCGCCAGCTGACAGGCAGCGCTGCCGACTGCGCCCGCTGCTCCGGAGATGAATATTGTCTCGCCTTGCTTCAGGTTGGCGATGCGAAAGAGGCCGACCCAAGCTGTCAGACCTGTAACTCCCAAAATTCCGAGATAGGTGGATGGGGTAGCTACTTTCGCGTCGACGATCTGGACTTTGGAGGCGGGGGCTATGAAGGCTTCGCGCCATCCGTAGATACTTTGCACGATTGTGCCTTCGGGCAGGCTGGCGTCCTGGGAGGAGATGACGCGGCCTATGGCGCCGCCCTCGAGGGTTTTGCCTACTTCGAAGGGAGGCACGTAGGACTTGCCTTCATTCATGCGGCCTCGCATGTACGGATCGACGGACATGCAGAGATTGCGGACGAGGACTTCGCCTGGGACAGGGTCGGGAAGATAGACGGTGGCGAAGGAGAAGTTGTCGAGAGTGGGCTCTCCGTGCGGGCGGCTGGCTAGGCGAACTTCGCGGCTCCTGGTTGGCATGGCACAGCAATTAAATCACAGTGGGATGCTGTTCGGTAGCCCGAGGAGAGATCTATATCTAGAGACGAGATGGGGCCGCGAGCATAACTTTGGCCAGGCGGACTTATTGGTATCAAATATTGCTCGATCAGTGCATAGGCGATCATGCTCCATTGAGATCGGAGTCACGACCGAGGCCGTCCGACGTTTCTAAGAACGTCTCGCCAAAATATATGCCTCCAATGCGAAGCCAATAGGGAGCATCACAAGTGATGCGACTAACGCCCAGCGTTGTTGCACTGTGTTAACTGCCACCAACCTGGCGAAGAGTAAAAGAATGGGGATGCCGGCAGTGACTATTGCCGCAATCAGTGCCGACGCAAGCGGCGCCACACTTTCGCGCAGGAGATTCCAGGACATTGCAAAAACACCGCCTGTCAGGCTCCCAGCCAATAATCCGATCGCAATGCCGTGCAAGCCTGTATCGGAACCCGTATAACCCAATGCCACGGCAGCAGGTCCCAGCCCACTGCCTGCAAATATCCAGAAAAGCGCTTTCATGGACTTCTTAGAGCTGGTGCCAGCACCACGCGCGCGAATCCATGCGGCGAAGAAGCTAAACCCTCCCAGACCCACAGCGAAAGCCACGGATACCGAAGAGAGCGATAGTTTGAGGGCGATATCGTTTGAGGCAGGACCCGAATGATCGAATTTTGGCCCGAAAAGGAACACAGCCGCGAGCAATGGCAAGGCCTCTGTAAGAAGTGCGATAACCACGTTCAAAAGTGCCGTAGTAAACGAACTTAACGTTGCCGCAGGCCGGTGTTCGTCTGAGCGAGCTCTGATCAACGTGCCAGCTGCTCCGCCTATCGCAAAGGCCGCCGTAATCCCGCAAACGGCAGCTCCACGATCTGAACTCGGGATCAGAGCATACGAAAGCAGCAGTGATAATGGGATCGCTGCGCCACCCAGAACCCACACCGTAAATGCTGCTCGGATGCTTATACACGTCGCTACGATATATCCGCTCAAGGCAACCAATGAAAATGCCATCGCCTGATAATTAACGAAATGGCCACCATCTGAGGTAGCCGGATAAATCCGATGCAATACGGGGGGAATTCCTATTCCACAGACAAAAAACAGTGCGGCTGCGGCAATACCTCCTCCAAATAAGCTACCGGTTGTTCGTTGCAATTGGTCAGCCGACAGGCTGGCGATAGCTGCATTCTCGTCCATTTCAGGGTCCAGTTTGCGAAGCGCGCTGGACCAGGAACGCGGAGCTGCGATTGCAGCCCAGACGAAATTCATCCCTGCGATCAAGGTGGGTGGTTGGGGCGTCGCCACTTTGTGACTAACTTCAGGCGTGTTGTTCCTAGAGCGCTTCATGTCGATCACAGGCAAACGATGCACACAACCTGCCTCATTCCCAGCAGCCGGCGAACAGGCTGCTGAACGGTCCCAGATGTGTACTACCAGATCCACGTTTGATAAACGTGCAACCAACCGTCGTTGTTGCCGAACCCGCCCAATTCGTCGTTGCATTGATACTGGAGAGCGACTAACGGAGTGTACTGAAACTCCGGCCGTGGGTCCAGTCGTGCCAGGGCGCCGAGCCAATTTGGAATGTAAGGACTGGGATGGACCTTTGCTGGAATCGGAACCTCGATCTCTCTGTTACGCCCACACATCAACCAATCCGAAATCGGCGTTGTCTTGACACCGCTCAGTAGTACGGGATGTTGGGTCAGGTCCAGCGTTGTCCAGCGGGCAATCAGCGCCCCTTGCGGCAGACCTGGGGCAACCAACGGTTTCCCTGTTGCTGGAATTCCGTTGGCATCCACTTTTCCATTCTCGCCCGTAGCGATCATCCAGAAGCTTTCCGCCCTGACGCTGACTCTTCTGGGCCACCTTGCGCCGCCTTGCTCCATCCGCATTGGCGCAGGTTCAGCGAGATTGCCCGAGAGGTGATCTGCGAAAACCTCAAAATAGGTCCGGCCCTGATCGTCTTTACGTCGTCGAACCTCTCCTCCCTGACGTTGCGCCCACCCGGGCCTCGACAGGAAGACAGCAAGCAGAGGTAAGAACAGACACCTTCGCCGGTGAAATGAAAAAGTATTATTGCGGCCCATATGGTCCCCTAACGTTCACCATAGAATGCCCATTGGTCGTGCTGATTTAGCTTTCGAAAGCTTTTGAACCCTTCGCGCTCATTATCGCCACGCACCTCTTGCCTCGAAATGTTGCACGTTAGTCTATCAAGACATACCGTCGTCTCCCCCTATTTGACGGGCAAATTTGAACTTTGGCGGCCGAATGGCAGTAACAGGCAATTCGCTCATTGAGTGGCTTGGCGAATTTTCGTCAAATGAGGACGCGGCGATTGCTGAGCATTTGAGTGAAGGCGTCTGGATAGTATGGCGCTATGCGCCGCTTGAAACCGGCATGGGTTCGAGCGCCTGGTTCGACTCTGCGCCGACTTCATAGCGGTATCGTCCCAGCCGGGTGAGCAGGATCAACGCCAGCACCATCGCCACGCAAAAGCTTACGAGTGGAACCGCATAGGAGTGAAAGCGGTCGTATCCAGCGCCCATCAGAAACACGCCAGCAGATCCTGAGATCATGAATGCGCCGAAGGCAACCCCGTAGGCGGCCCCAAAGGCGGCTAGGCCGAAGTACCGGCTGATCATGTAACCCATGCTCTCTACCTCCACCCCCATGCCGAGTCCGGCAAGGAATGCGGCAACCAGCGCCAGGTTTCCATGAGCTCCCGTGCAAAGGATCGCGATGCCCACCATGGTTGCGCTGTAAAAAAGAATGGCCACGTGAGGGGCAAAGATGCGATCGAGCAAGTATCCGGAGGCAAGGCGACCGATAACCACAGCGGCGCCGACAAGCGAGGTTGCCGTAGCAGCCCCCGCTGCGCTGACACCTCGGTCGGTAAAGATAGCGGCTATGTGAAGAACCACTCCATGTACACTCGCTCCAGTCAGCGAGAAGATGCAGATCAGAAGCCAGAATGTTGGACTTTTCCAGATTTCGCGCCAACTCAAACCATGCTTGTCCTGCGGCGGCAGATGTGAAAGCGGAATTCCCTCGTCTCCATCCGGTCGAAGGCCTCGTTGCTGGGGATCGTTCTGTAGCCAAGCGGCTATGACTGGAAGCGGCACGAGCAGGACTGCGCCTCCGAATATCGCAAAGGCGCTCCGCCAGCCGAACATGTCGATGAGGTGCTGGGAGAAAATGGGGACGACAACGGAGCCGATGCCAATCCCCATCATCGACAGGCCCAGGGCAAGTCCGCGGTAGCGATTGAACCAGTGCGAGATCACAACTCCATAAGGAACAGGTGCGGGCCCGCTGGCCATTGCGACTCCCAGCAGGACGAAGAAAAAATAGAGCTGCCACAGGCTAGTGCCCACCCACAAAGCGGTACATAAGGCTAGGCCATAGAGGGCTGTGGATACAAGGATGACGCGCTTTGCGCCAAAACGATCGATGACCATGCCGATACACGGAATCGATAAGGCGCCCACAAAATTGAACAACGAAAACGCAAAGGACACAGAGCCGCGACTGGCGTGAAAATTCGCGACCATTGGCTTAAAAAATACGCTGAAGGAAAAGACGACGAGAGGCGCACCAAGAAAGAGCCCAACGGCACTCAGGAAAACAATCAGCCATCCGTAGAAGAGTCGAAACCGCTTGCTGCTCATTTACACTCCGTCCGCAAAGGGGGAGCACGGTAGCGGACACGTTCGTTGTTTGGGTTCTGTAGAACGCTATATGCGCATCGTGTGCGGAGTCAAGAACGATATCCAACGATATCCGAGGCTTCACGCATGATCCGCAAAATTGCGTTTCTCTGAGAGGTCCCCTTCAATCGACGACGTCAGGCCGTGTTACTCAATGAGGGACGATCTTTATCGTCGCCGAACGGGCGCGTGGCCCGATCATAGGTGGCAGGTATGGACTGCCTTTGTACTTCACTCGATATGCATTATCGATGCGGTCGTTCACCGCATCGTCTACGGGTGCGAAAGTTACTTCCTTCGTCATGCCGGCAATAGTGATGCGTCCGGCCTTTTGTTTCAGTGCGGCTTGATACCAGGTGGAAGACTTACCGTTGTAGGCGCGGACATACAGAGTGCCATCGACGACTACGGACCATATCCATGTCAGCGTGCCATAGGTCGTACCATCGTCTCGGAAGGGCGCGATATGCAGATCGTCCGATGCGGCAATTCTGCGAATTTCCTCTTCAGGCCACAGGCTCATTGCTTTGTCTCCTAGCGCATCACATAGCCACCGTCGACCGAGATCGACTGGCCGGTAACGTAGCTGGCTGCCGAACTGCAAAGCCACAGAACGGCATCGGCGATCTCCTCAGGCCGCCCCAGCCGCGCCATGGGTACAAAGGTCTTGAGCATCCTGTCCAGCTCTTCCCCCTGACCCTCGGCGATCATTTTGTCGGACATCGGCGTTTGAATCATGCCCGGGCATACATCGTTAACACGAATGCCGCGCGTTGCGTATTCGAGGGCCGCACTTTTGGTAAATCCGATGACTCCGTGCTTTGCGGCATGATAGATTCCGCGCTTGTTTCCACCGATAAGGCCTCCAAGCGAAGAGCAATTCACGATGGCCCCGCTGCCTTGCTCGCGCATCTGCTGCAGTTCAAACTTCATGCAGCTCCACACGCCACGCAGATTGATGGCCATCACACGGTCGTAATCATCGCGCGGTGAGTCAGCCGTTTCAGCGAGGACATTTTGAATGCCGGCATTGTTGTAGGCCGCGTCAAGCCGTCCAAAGGTGGCGACGGTCTGCTTCACCATGGCTTCTACTTGCGCGTCGTCCGACACATCACAGCGGACGGCCAGCGTTTTATGGCCTCTGTTGGCAAGGTCCTTGGCTGCAGCCTGCACTTCCTTCTCATTCCAGTCGGCCAGCACCACAGAAGCGCCAGCTTCGGCAAAAGCCTTCGCTGTTGCGAGCCCTAGCCCCGATGCGGCGCCTGTAACGAGCGCAACCTGGTTTTCAAACGATATCTTCATGATGATTTTTCTCCTTCAAACCCGCGTTTCTCTTACTTCGCTATCCGGTACTGCTCGTCTGTGACCTTTTCGAGCCAGTTCACCACCACTCCGTTGAGTTGCTCCTGAATCGCAAGGTGGGTGACGGAGTTGGTTGGCGTTGCGCCGTGCCAGTGCTTTGCGCCTGGTGGAATCCTAACGACGTCTCCCTTATGCATTACCTGCACCGGCCCTCCCCACTGTTGAACTCAGCCCACGCCATCGGTCACGATCAACACCTGGCCCAGAGGATGGGTGTGCCATGCTGTTCTCGCTCCGGGCTGGAACGTAACCTGTGCCGCGCTTGATCGCATCGGTTCCTTCGCGTCGAACAGAGACTGAACACTAACTGATCCCGTAAAACGTTCCGGAGCCCCAGTGATGACCTGCTGTGAGCTTGTTGGTGTAATCGTGATCTGTGCTGGGGCGGGGCTAGTCGATGACGCCTGGGTTGCAGCGTTGCCGGAAATCAGTAGGCAGGCAATCATGATGACCGACACGACCAGGAGCGACAACTCCTTTCGTATGGCTTGCTTCATGCTTGTTCCTTTCTGATGCCATATCGCGTTCGCTCGATGTGTTCGCGACAGCAGGTTTCTTTTGTGTCTATCTTCGAGATCACCTAATAGTGCTCCCATGTGACGGACCAGTGTTCATCAGCCCGAGCCGACCTGAGGATAAGGTGTCCATCTGCGGTGAACTGGTAAATGCGCGGGAGATCCTTGCCGACAAGGAGGTCGCGCGTAACCGATCCCTGCACATGATGGGTCAAGGTGTGCGTCGCCTGATCTACGTCATAGCTCCCGAAGGAAGCCTCATAGCCATCCTGAACATACTCATTGGATTGCGAGGTTGCTGCCCTGGGGTACATGAGTTGCACAGACATGTGGCCGTCACGCGTGTAGAGCAGCATACCTTTCGGCTGAGGGGTGGTGCTCGGCTTGCCATCCGGTTCTGGCGAATCTATGCGGACCAGGCGCCACGCTCCTATCAGCTTTTCGCGATCGCCGGAGTGGTTCTTCACAGATAGAGTCTGCGCGAGACTTGCAATTGCCAGCACAAAAGCTATTGCGCCACAATACAGGGCTTTCATTGTTTGGTTTCTCCTACCGGCCGCAGCTCATCGGCCTACAAGCTGTTCATGAAATTTTGAATATCGCGCGCCTTCGAGCTTGATCTTTGAGGATGCGTCTTCGAGGGCGCGCGTATCGTCGGGGGTTAGTTCAACCTCCGCAGCCCCGAAATTCTCTTCCAGTCGAGCCAGCTTTGTGCTGCCTGGAATGGGCACGATCCATGGCTTCTTCGCAAGCAACCAGGCGAGCGCGATCTGCGCAGGAGTTACTTTCTTTTGCTCTGCAAAAGAGCTGATCACATCAACAAGAGCCTGGTTCGCTTTGCGATTCTCCGGGCTGAACCTGGGAACGGTGTTGCGAAAGTCTGTGCTGTCGAATTTCGTATCAGCATCGATCTTGCCGGTCAAAAAGCCTTTGCCAAGCGGGCTAAATGGAACGAAGCCAATCCCAAGCTCTTCAAGTGTGGGCATCACTGTCTCTTCCGGCTCGCGCCAGAAGAGCGAGTATTCGCTCTGAAGCGCCGCGACGGGCTGAACCGCATGGGCGCGACGGATCGTCTGCGCGCTCGCTTCAGAGAGACCGAAGTGCTTCACCTTGCCTTCCTGAATCAACTCCTTTACTGCGCCTGCAACATCTTCGATGGGAACATTCAGGTCGACTCGATGTTGGTAAAACAGGTCAATGGCATCAACCTTTAACCGCTTGAGTGACCCCTCTGCTACCTGTCTTATGTGCTCGGGACGGCTATTGAGCGCGCTCCACCGGCCGCCATCCTCAGGATTAGCCTCCCACCCGAACTTCGTCGCGATTACGATGTTTCCGCGATGCTGAGAGAGCGCTTCACCGACCAACTCTTCGTTCAGAAGTGGTCCGTATACTTCGGCAGTATCAAAGAATGTGACGCCTCTCTCCATGGCAGCGTGGAGCAGAGAAATCATCTGCTGCTTGTCTTTTGGAGGGCCATAGGACCAGCTCATGCCCATGCAGCCGAAGCCGATCGCAGATACTTCCAGATTGCTGTTTCCAAGCTTTCGTTTCTTCACGGCTTTTCTCCTGATTCTCTCGGCGTGCATTCAGGACTGGTCTCGATCAACGTGTCCAATTCGCCGCCTAGTTCGAACGATAGCGAAGCAGGAACATTTCGTGCTTTCCCGATTCTGCCAATTCTTTGCCTAATCCTGTTTGTGCATTTGTTTTTGTGCACGCGGAGAGATTGCCGGCTGTACTCTTGTCGAGAGGAGAAAGAGAGATGCCGAGGACGCTTAAAAAGACAGTGCCGCCCGATCCCGCGGTGATTGCGATGAGGCGGTCATTGGCGCAGCGAATAGCGACGCTTGCGGGTAAGGCAGGCGAACACTCCACTGCCATACCCGGACTGTTCCTCTACTACCGGACGACGCCGACTGCCTGCTATCGCGCCGCGTATGAGCCGAGCCTCAGTGTCTTTGTTCAAGGCCGGAAACGGATCATTCTCGGAGACAACGAGTATCTATGCGACGGATCGTCGTTTCTGGTGTCGTCGATTGATGTTCCGGCGCAAAGCCAGATCATCGAAGCATCAGAGAAGACACCGTTGCTCTCAATGTTTCTCAGCCTCGATCTGCCGACGGTTCGCGAAGTCCTCAGCCGTGACGATATCCCTGAAAGCAAGGGGTTCTCACACCGTCAGGGGCTGGCAGTAGGGGAAACGACTATTGGATTGCTGAATGCCTGTATGCGCCTGCTGGAGCTGCTCGATACGCCCGAGGACATACAGTTCCTCAGCCAACTGGTTCAGCGCGAAATCCTTTACCGCATCCTTCGAACACCTCAAGCAGGTCGCTTACGGGCCATTGCGACAAATGGAGATTTGAGCCAGAGAACTGCAAGAGCAATCGCGTGGCTAAGGGCCAATTTCGCTAAGCCTTTGCACATGGAAGAACTTGCCTCCACCGCGAGGATGGGCGTTTCGACGCTCCATCATCAGTTCCGCGCGCTCACCGCAATGAGCCCGCTCCAATATCAGAAACAGATCCGGCTCCAGACGGCTCGCCAGCGAATGCTCATGGACGGCCTCGACGCCACAACTGCTGCATTCGAGGTTGGCTACGAGAGCGTCAGCCAGTTTAGCCGCGAATACAGCCGCTTCTTCGGTCTGCCACCGATTCGAGATATTAAGGCCTTGAGAGATCACAACGTAACTGGAGTCAATGTCACTTAGCTGGAGTCGTTTGCGAATACTTGATCGTTGTCAGGCTGGGGTATTCAAGTTTTGGGTACCAGGTGGCTCCGCGGCCTGCGGGTGTGAGGTCAAGAATTGTCCACAAGGGGTCGAGGTCTGGAGCTCCGCGCGGGTCCTGCCCAGGGTCGGCCATCTCTCCACTCATCTCTCCGCTCCAGAAGTGACGGACCGTACCATTGCTGCGAGTGAAGATACTCAGGCCGGGCATATCGCCGTCGTCAACGCTGACATAGGCGCGGGTATAGTCACCCTTGGCGTCGGAGTAGAGCTGCAGGTTCTTCCAACCGCGTTCAGCCTTGAAGTCAAGAAGGCGTTCGATCGGCGAGCGTGCAGTCACGGCAATAGCGACACACTCGCGCAGGTTTCTGGCAGTACCTTCCCATGAGGTGAGCATGGCAGTGCACATCGGGCATGCTCTCTCGCGCTGGGGACCGAACATCATGCTGTAGACGACGAGGGTATCCTTGTCGCCGAAGAGCTGAGAGAGGCGGACCGCGCCATTATGACCTTCGAACACGTAGTCTTCAGGGATTTCTCCGCCCGACGGAAGGGCGCGGCGGAGTGCGGCAACGCGCTCGATGTGGCGCCTGAGCTCGATCTCCTCGGCTAGAAGGGCGTTGCGAGCCCGGCGATATTCGGGGCTCTCGTCAGGGAAGTGCGCTTTATTCTTAGCGGCTAGTTCTGCTGCGGGGATGAGGTTGTCGGCCATTCGGTTCTCCTTGATGAGAAGTCTATTGCACATGCTTCGCTCAGACGAATCCGCCGAGCGTTTGTAATCAATCGACGAGGTTAAAACGCTACTTGTCATAGACCTCATCGTGATCGGTACCGGCGAACCCGCGTAGGGAAATGATCTCGATTCGGGATCCCCAATTCGATGACGCTCTCATAAAAATTTCCCATTGACAAACCATAACCGTAGGGTTATTGTTCCGAATATGCCGACCGCCGCAGACAGCCTCTTCAGGGCCCTCGCCGATCCGACTCGCCGAGCCATCTTTGAGCGGTTGACGCGCAACGGCGAGCAGACCGTTCACGCTTTGACGGAGCGCTCGGGTGTGTCTCAGCCGATGGTTTCGAAACACCTGTCTGCACTGAAGCGTGCCAGGCTGGTTCGCAATCGCCGGCAGGGACGCGAGACGCACTATTGGGCCACGCCCGAAGCTCTGGCGCCGCTGGTGGACTGGATCGGCCACTATAGTACCTTCTGGCGAGACAAATTTGATCGACTCGGGGATGTTTTGGAAAGGATGGATAAATGACGACATCTGATACTTCCACGCGTTCTGTTGTGGTGGAAAAAGAATACCCTCATCCGCCGGAGAAGGTGTGGCGGGCGCTCACCGAGAGCTCTTTGATTGAGCAGTGGCTGATGAAGAATGACTTTAAACCTATTGCGGGGCACTCGTTCAGTTTGCGCAGGGAACCGATGCCGAACTGGAACGGAGTCATTGACTGCCAGGTTGTCACTGTAGAACCCTGCAAGACACTTTCTTACACCTGGGGCGCTTTAGGGCTAGGGACCGTGGTCACATTTACGCTGACAGCGACCGATGCGGGCACCCATGTACGCATGGAGCAGTCAGGCTTCCATGCCGATCAAGAGGCCAACTATAAGGGCGCGAAATATGGTTGGCAGAACTTCCTCGGTAATCTAGAGCGAGTCGTTGGAGGGTTGGTATGACCACGAAAGCAAAGATCATTACCTATTGGATTATGACGGGACTCGTAGCATTCTTTATCGGAGGCGGAGGCCTTGCGCAGGTGGCGCAATATGTGGCAAGCCCTCATGGCGTGGTGCCCATCCTGGGCTACCCGATGTACTTCTTTGCCATCCTGGGATTTTGGAAGGCGCTCGGGGCCATAGCCATACTCGTGCCGCGCTATCCGCGACTCAAGGAATGGGCGTATGCCGGCATCTTCTTCGACCTGACAGGTGCGGCCGCATCCTGCGCTGCATCCGGCGGTTACGGTGCTTATGGCTTTCACGTCATTGCGCCTCTCATCATCACTGGCTTCACGGTGGCATCGTGGGCGCTGCGCCCCCAAAGCCGTACCATCGGCGTCCTCTTTCCAGCGAAACACGACAGTTTGGCATAACACGAGCGCAGCGACGCAAGACAAAGAGAAACGACGCGGCTCAATCCGCAAACATGACAAAGGGGAAACGAAATGAAAATCAAAGTGACAAGCGTTTACGTCGATGACCAGGAAAAGGCTCTGCACTTCTACAGCGAAGTGTTGGGCTTCGTAAAGAAGAACGATTTCAGCAATGGGCCGTATCGTTGGCTGACCGTCGCCTCGCCCGAGGAGCCGGAGGGTACCGAACTGCAATTGGCGCTGAACAACAGTCCGGTGGCCAAAGCCTACCAGCAAGGCTTGTTTGAGGAAAGCCAGCCCGCTGCCATGTTTTTCACCGACGACTTGCAGGCCGATTACGAGCGTATGAAAGCGCACGGAGCCGAGTTCACCATGCCACCAACGGACGTGACTGCCTCGAAGATCGCCATGGTGAACGACACCTGCGGCAATCTCATTCAGCTCACGCAGTTGATGCGCTGGCAGGGTTGACACTGTTAACCGGTTCGCCGACGTGAGGAGTCTCTATGGCTGAGAAGAAGGCTGCGAATTTGGCTGCGAAGAAGGCCGCTGGCGAGTCCTCAGTGTTTGCGAAGATCGAGGAGATGCCGGCGCCCTACTGTGCTATTGGCGAGCGGCTCCACGCGCTCATCCTGCGCAGCGCGCCTGCGCTTGAGCCGACCACCTGGTACGGCATGCCGGCGTATGCGAAAGACGGCAAGGTTATCTGCTTCTTCCGCGCGGACAAATATATGACGTTCGGCCTTAGCGACAAGGCGAACCTCCACATCGAGGCGGGAGCGTCGCACCAACTCCGTGAATCCGCATGGTTCTTCACTGAGATGGACGACGCGACCGAGGCCAGGCTCTCCGCCATCGTACGCAAGGCCGCGAGCTGAGGGCGCGCGGTCTGCGCGGAGGTTGCAGGTTACGCTGAGCGCAGCTAGATTAGGTGCGAGAGTTGATGCTGTACATGAAAGGGTCCGACACTGTGGAATCTGCCTCTGTATTCATCGATGAAAAGATCAAGGAACTTGGGGACTGGCGGGGGAAAACCCTCGCTCATGTCCGTAAGCTTATCCACGATGCCGACCCCGACATCGTGGAGGAATGGAAATGGATGGGAACGCCCGTCTGGTCGCATGACGGCATTGTGTGCACCGGGGAATCGTACAAGCAGGTGGTGAAGTTCACCTTCGCTCGCGGGGCCTCCATCGAGGACCCGAAGAAGCTCTTCAATTCGAGCCTGGAAGGGAATGTGCGGCGTGCGATCGACCTCCGCGAAGGGGAGAAGATAAACGAGGCTGCCTTCAGGCAACTGATCCGCGCCGCGGTGGCGGCCAACTCCGCAGCGCGCGCTCAACGGGCAGCCAGGAAGAAGTAAGCCCACCTTCGCGTCCGCAGCACTCCCGGAACCGGCAATGACGAAGCAGATCCGCATTGCTATTCTTATTGGTTCCGTGGAGAAATACATGTTGCGATGGAAGTATCCCAGCTTGTGCCTTGTTTCTGTTTTAGTCTTTGGCAGTGCGTCTGCGAGCCGCGCTCAATCCAATCCTGTGGAAGTGGCCTCTCCCGATCATCGAATCACGCTACGCTTTGCCGTGCAGCCCATCAAGGGGCAAGAGGCACGGCAGGACGGCCAGCTTGTCTATTCTGTCTCATTCCACGAGAAGCAGGCCTTTGAGAACTCTGCTCTTGGCCTTGAGCTGGTGAACCAGCCGCCGCTTGGAGCGGCTGTTCACATTGCAGGAACCACGCCTGGCTCTGGCGTCGATGATTACAAGCTGCTCGCCGGAAAAGCCTCTGCGATCCACGACGCTTACAACAGCCTGACGGTCCACGCAGAGGAGAGCGCGAACCCTGGGCGCAAGTTCGATCGCAAATTCGATATTGAGGCGCGCGTTTATAACGGCGCAATAGCTTTCAGATATCACGTGCCCGAGCAGGCTGCGCTGTCGCGGTATCAGCTTACACAGGAGGACACGGAGTTTCGTCCCGTAATGGATGCTGCGGCATGGGCATTGCGTCTACCCAACTACGAGAGTGCCTATGAAAGCGAGTATGTGCCTCAGGCATTGAGCGCGTTGAGTAATCAGGGCGGCGTAGCGAGCCACATTCTCAACGGTGCGCCGATGTTGATGCACATGCCCGGCGTGGCGTGGGCTGCAGTGGGAGAAGCCTACCTTGAAGGAAACGCCGCGATGTATCTTGAGAACCCTACCGGCAGTTGGACGGGCCATTACATCGTGAGCAAGATCTCGCCCCGGCTCAATGAGAACGGCTCCGGCGCGCACGGTCCCGACGAGCACAGCCCGGCGGTAGACGCGAGTCTTCCTCACGACAGCGCATGGCGGGTAATCCTGCTCGGAGATACGCCGGGTGAACTGGTCGAATCGAATGTGTTTACAGATCTCAATCCCGAGAACAAGGTGGCGGACACAAGCTGGATTCATCCGGGCAAGGCTTCCTGGGACTGGTGGGATGGCGATCTCGGAGCAGACGGCAAGTCCGCATACACGACGGAAAATATGAAATACTACGTCGATTTTGCGTCACAGTCGGGATTTCCATACATGATGCTGGACGCCGGCTGGTCAGGCAAAGACATTCTTAAAATGCGCGGCAACGTCGATGTTCCGGAACTGGTGCAGTATGCCGCGAAGAAGAATGTGAAGGTGTGGATTTGGCTATATTCGAAATCGGTTGCGGCGCAGATGCAGGAGGCGTTTCCGCTGTACGAAAAATGGGGAGTGGCCGGTGTGAAGATCGACTTTGTTCTTCGCAACGATCAGGAAGGGATCAAGTGGTATTACGACGTAGCGAAGCTCGCGGCTGAGCATCATCTTATGGTCGATTTTCACGGCGCCACTCAGCCCTGGGGTATCCAGAGAACCTATCCCAATGTTCTTAACTATGAAGCAGTGCTTGGTCTGGAGCAAAACAAGGCCGGTAGCCGCGACGGTCCCATCGACCGCGCAACGTTTCCTTTCACACGCATGTTGAGCGGGCCAATGGACTATACGCCGGGCGGGTTTAACAACGTGACTCAGGAGGATTTTGTTGCGCGCGATGCAAGCCCGATGGTGACGGGCACGCGGGCGCAGCAACTGGCGCTGTACGTTGTGTTTGAAGAGCCTTTCGCGATGGTTTCCGATGCGCCTGCGGCATATGCCGACCAGCCGAGCTTCCAGTTCATCAAGGATGTTCCGACGGTATGGGACGCGACGCGAGTGCTCAATGGAATGCCGGGCGAGTTTGTAACGATTGCTCGGCAGCACGGCCGCGAATGGTACCTGGGAAGCCTGACTGACTGGACGGCGCGCGATCTCCGTGTTCCGTTGAGCTTTCTTGGGAGCGGGAGATACAAAGCAGAAATCTACGAAGACGCTGCCGACGCCGGGCAGAATCCTAAGCATGTGACGATCCGACAGCAGAATGTGAAGGGCAGCGACACACTCACGTTGCACTTAGCCAGTGGGGGTGGCTGCGGGATTCGATTTGTGCCGGAAGACTAACAATCCGAAATGCCGAGTGGTTCTACCTTCGCCAGATGTACATGAGTCCCGGTGTTCATTTGCGAACAGAGTTATCGCGATTTCGGACACAGGGATTGTTATTCGAAGTCAGGGACGGCGATTCAAGCTGAGTGATTACAGGGGTTTCGTGACGGGTGGCGTTTGGCACCTTAGCTGCTGCCTGCTTACCAGATTTCTGTGCCGGGAGGTTTCTCGTGCAATCACTTATTCAAAATTTGAGCTTTGCTCTGCGCCAGCTTCGTAAGTCGCCGGGGTTTACTTTTACTGCGATCCTTTCTCTGGCGCTCGGGATTGGTGCGACTACGGCGGTTTTCAGTGTGGTGTATGCCATTCTTGCCGACCCGTATCCGTATACGAATCCTGACCGGATGGTGCATATGCGTATTCTGCAGAAGGGTGGCGGGAACAACGGCTTTGGCACGACGGCGCCGCAGTGGCAGATCTTGCGCAAGTCGCCGGTGGTGGAAGATGCGTTCATCACCGACCAGTGGAATCTGACGGTGACGGGCAGTGATTTTCCCGAAGATGTGAACGCGGACTATGTTTCCTCGAATACCTTCAACTTCATGGGCGTGCCGGGGGCGCTGGGCAGGCTGATTCAACCCTCTGACGCGGTGGATGGACAGGATCCGCAGCCGGTGGCGGTGTTGAGTTACAAGTTCTGGCACCGGCACTTCAATGGCGATCCTTCGGTACTGGGGCATACGCTGCAACTGGTGCGGAAGAACTACACGATTGTAGGTGTGGCTGCGCCGCGATTCACGTGGGACGACGCGGATGTGTATCTTCCGATGAAAATCACGCAGGATCAGGTGAAGGCCTTCTACTGCGGTCTGCGACTAAAGCCGGGGGTGACGCACGCTCAGGCGGATGCGGCGCTGCAGCCGCTGATTCAGCAGTTTGCGAAGGATACTCCGAATCACTTTCCCAAGGGCGATCTGCGCTTTCACGTGGTGGGGTTGAACGAGGACTTCGTACAGCAGTTGGGTGGAACTCTGTATCTGCTGTTTACAGCGGTAGCGCTGCTGCTGGCGATTGGCTGCGGGAATGTGTCGATTCTGCTGCTGGCACGAGGGACGTCGCGGCAGCAGGAGTTCGCGATTCGTTCGGCGATTGGTGCGAGCCGGTGGGTGATGATCCGGCAACTGCTGACGGAGGCGCTGCTGCTGTCACTGACCGGGGCGGTTCTGGGTATCGGCCTCGCGTATGTTTCGCTGGGGAAGATTGTGTCTTCGCTGCCGGAGTACTCGTTTCCGCATGAGGCGGCGATTCGGATCAATATGCCGGTGCTGATCTTCTGTGTTGTAATCTCGGTGGTGACTGGGTTGTTGTTTGGGCTGTGGCCGGCGCTCGAGTTTTCGCGGCCGCAGGTGAACCAGATGATGCAGGGAAATTCGCGTCGCGTGGCGGGCAGCGTGAACGGGCGGCGCACGCTCAGCGCGTTGATCGCCGCGCAGATTGCTCTGACGTTGCTGATGCTGGCCGGCGCGGGGGCGGCTCTTGAAGGCTTTGTGAAGATGTCGCAGGTGCCGCTGGGGTACGATCCGCACAACATCATGTCGGTGGGCATTCCGGTTCATGAGGGCACATATGCGACGTGGGAGGCGCGCAGGGCGTTCTTTGAACTGTTGCGGCAGAAGGTGAGCGAGACGCCGGGGGTGAAGATGGCGGCGATCTCCTCGAATGCCACACCGCCGAATAACGGATTTGAGAATACGTTTCAGATTTTGGGCAAGCCCCCACTGCAGGAGCAGAAGCTGCGGGCGAATATTGTGAGCGAAGGCTATTTCCCTGCGCTGAAGATTCCCCTGGCGCAGGGGCGCATCTGGGATGAAGCGGAGAACCACAACGGTGCCGCGGTGACGGTGATCAACGAGACTATGGCGCGGAAGTATTTCCCCAAAGGGGATGCGCTGGGAAGCTCGATCAAGCTGGAGGGACTGGAAGAGCAGCCACCATATTTTTTCCTGGCGCCGGGCATGAAAGGTGAGGGCAAGAATAGCGCATGGCTAAGAATCGTGGGCGTGATTCAGGACAAGCTGGATGACGGGATGGACAAGCCGGTGAAGCCGGAGATTTTTGTGCCATACACGATGGCGATGGGAATGTATACGCAGATCCTTGTGCGATCTGAGGTGCCGCCGTTGTCGTTGCTGAATGCGATTCGCAAGCAAGTGGCCACGGTGGATGCGGATCAGCAGACCAATGGCGTAGTGCGCGACCTTGAGCACTGGATTTCGACTCAGCCGGAGTATGCGCGTGGGCAGTTTATCTCGTGGCTCTTCGGCGCGTTTGCTGTGCTGGCGCTGCTGTTGGCAGCGGTTGGCCTCTATTCGGTGGTTTCGTATTCTGCAGCACAGCGGACGAATGAGTTTGGCATTCGCATGGCGCTGGGGGCGCAGCGCGGGCATGTGCTCGGCATTGTTTTCAAATCGATTCTGTTGAGTGTGGGTGGAGGCGTGGCGGCTGGGCTGCTGCTGGCGTTTGCGTTGAACAAGGTGCTGGCGCAGTGGGCTGAGGGAAGTTCGCGCGATCCGATGATGCTGGTGGGCGCGACGCTTGTGCTTGGAGTTGCGGCGGTGATTGCTTGTGCGATTCCGGCGCGAAGGGCTTCGCGGGTTGATCCTATGACGGCGCTCAGGTACGAGTGACGAGGGAATAGGGAACAGCGACTAAGGAATAGACAGTTCTCGAATATTGAGATGTTCGGTTGGCTTCAGGTAGCCTTTGCGGCGGAACCAGTCCTCCATGGCTGGTTGAAGCCGGTCGAGTGGGACGTGGTGTCCGGCTTCGAGGAGGCCGTCGGCGATGGGTAGAGTGTCGTCGAAGATGGCGTCGTTGGTGAAGTTGCGCATGGCGAAGTTGTCGATCCAGTGGATGGGGCAGGGGGATTCCGCTCCTTCTGCATCTACGCGGCGAATCGATAATTTGCGCACGAACATATGTCTCATTTAGGTCATTCGCTGGCGTGCTTGTCAATTGAACTGCTCAATCGGGTGTCAACGTTCGCGCGAAATCGGCGTCTTTATTGGTGGTAGTTGAGTGCACGCCGGCGCGCAGCTCTCTTGAGAAAGAGCCCGAAAGGGATGTCCTGAACAGGGATGCGAGGAGTAGCGAAATCATGAATCGAAATCATTGGAAGATGGCATTGGGAACTGCCCTGCTGTCGTTGTGTGCGTGTGCTGCGTTTGGACAAGCCCCTCCCCCGGGCCCGCCTGAACCAGGCGGGCCGCCTCCACGAGGCGAGCGAGGAGGCGGACCCGAGCGCGAATTGCACATGCTGACCCAGCTGCTGACGCTTACACCCGATCAACAGACGGGCGTGAAGGCTGTTTTGGAGCAACAGAACGAGCAGCTCAAAGCGCTGCGCAACAAGACACAGAGCGAGGCTGCGGGCAGCGATTCTCAGGAAGCGATGCAGACGCGCCGGTCGCAGGTTGAGGCGATTCGCAATGAATCGAATACCAAGATCACAGCGCTGCTGGACGAGAACCAGAAGAAGACCTTTGCGGATTGGACCGCAAAGCGGAAGGCTGAGATGGAGAGACGCCGGCAGCAGGGTGGTGAGCCTGCCGCCGCTCCTCCGCCGAACTCTTAACGGTGTAGCCGCAGTTAGTTAGCAACCGCAGTGAAAGAACTGGAAAGGCCATCTGTTTGCCGGGATGTTACGGCTGCGGATGGCCCTTTTGTTTTGGGTTGGTGAAGGCTGGATCTGGCGGCCG
>Ga0206936_1014_pt1 | contig 57976 bp, 38 predicted proteins | sample Alteio_BWOrgHeat_14_FD_152922 | JGI IMG/M metagenome (GOLD analysis project Ga0206936, IMG submission 152922) | Enriched cells from forest soil in Barre Woods Harvard Forest LTER site, Petersham, Massachusetts, United States -... | ecosystem: Environmental > Terrestrial > Soil > Temperate forest >... | reverse complement strand
CTGGGCGTCTACGGAAACCGCGGCCGCAACTCGTTCCACAATCCGGGCATCAACAACTGGGATATGGGTATCGGCAAGGAATTCACCATCGTGGAGAGACTCAGGTTCCTCTTCAAGATGGACACCTTCAACACCTTTAACCATCATCAGTACGGAGGTGATGTGGGCGGTCTGATCGTCGCTGGTTCTGGTGGCGGAAGCAGCATCGACAACGGTTTGACCAGTGCAACCTTCGGTCAGATGACTAGTGCCTCGGCCTCGCGCATCCTGCAATTCAGCGGCAAACTCACCTTCTGATTTAACAACCGTGGTATTCCTTTACCTCCGCCACGCCGATAAGGCGTGGCGGTTCTTTCTGCGCAGGAGATACACTACCTCGATGATCGGCACACGATGGATATGGGGCTGGGTCCTGGCTCTAGGATGTATGCATCCCATGGGCGTTTGGGCACAGTCGGGCGACGATAACGCCGCAGCGAAATTGTCGGAGGCGGGACAGCAGGCTCTTGCCGCAGGGAAGTACGCAGAGGCTCAATCGAACTTTGAGCAACTTGCGAAGCTGGAACCAGGCATTGCAGAGGTTCACGCAACCCTAGCTGTCATCTATTTCCAGCAACGCGAATATGATTCAGCGGTGCGCGCAATTCGAACTGCGCAAAAGCTCAAGCCTGCACTGCCGAAACTCGACAGCCTCCTGGGCATGGCCCTGGCGGAGGAGGGTCAATTCAAAGAGGCGCTTCCCAGCCTGGAGAAGGGATTCAAGCAGAGTGCTGATACTGAGGTGCGGCGCATGTGCGGGCTACAACTGCTTCGCGCTTACTCCGGATTACAGCGCGATGCGGATGCTGTGACCACCGCGCTTACACTCAACAAGTACTATCCCGATGATCCCGAGGTGCTTTATCACACAGGCCGCGTCTTCGGAAATTACACGTATCTCGTTATGGAGAAACTGCATGACCAGGCTGCGGGTTCCATCTGGATGATGCAGGCTCAGGGCGAGGCGTATGAAAGCCAGAAGGACTATGATTCGGCCATAACCGCGTTCCAGCGAGTGCTCAGTGTAGAGCCCAGACGCCCCGGTATCCACTATCGCATCGGCCGCGTGTACCTGCGTCGATTTCAGGATTCTCATGAAGCCAAAGATCGTGAAGCTGCAGTCGAACAATTTGAAGCAGAACTGGGAGTCGACAAGACGAATGGAAATGCAGCCTACGAGTTAGCTCAAATCGACTACGATCTTGCCAATCTAGAGCAAGCGCGACAGAAGTTCGAAGCGTTGGTCGAATACCACCCCGAGTTTGAACAGGCTCAAGTAGGTCTTGCCGGAGTGTTGATTGAAAGCCAGAAGGTTGATCTAGCTATTCCACACCTAACGCGCGCAATTGAATTGGATCCCTCGGATGAAGTGGCATGGTATCGTCTTGCCCGGGCATATCGGCTAACAGGGAATGCCGAGGGACACCGAAAGGCTCTCGCTGAATACCAGAGATTGCACGCTGACAAGAGTAGCCAGCAGGTGAGGAGAACCAGACAGGAAGTGAAGTCGGCAATTGTCAATGGAACGGGCGATGTAACTCCACAGGAGCTCGGGTCAGCTGCGCCGTGATGTCCGAGCGACAATCTGGAAAGATCTGGAAGACGCAAGAATGAGGATAGAGAAGATGAACAAGTTCACCAGATATGCATATACGCTGACTGCCAGCGCAGGTGTTCTGATTGGTTCGACGATGGTTCCGACCAGCGGTCGTGCTGCAAATACAGTTACAAAAACTGAGAAGCCCGTGGGTGCGCCGACGAAGTTGCGAACGGATGATCTGGTCAATCCGCGCGGGCTCGACGACCGGACTCCGCGATTTGCGTGGCAGCTTTCGGATGGACGGCAGGGTGCGCGGCAGACCGCTTATCAGGTTCAGGTGGCTACGCGTCGTGACATACTCACATCGGGAAAGCCGGACGCCTGGGATAGCGGCAAGGTTGATTCTGATCAATCGCTTGGCGTGGTTTACAAGGGAAGCGCACTTGCGCCGACGAAGCGCTACTACTGGCGGCTGATGGCGTGGGATAAGGATGGCAAGGCTTATCCAACGAGCGAGGTTAGTTATTGGGAGACGGGCCTATTGGGGCAGGAGAATTGGCGTGGCAAATGGATTGGCTACCAGAGCTGGGATGAAGCCGCAGTGCGCACCGCAGGGGCCACGTGGGTGACTACTCCTGACGTGGTGGAGTTGGAGAAAACCAAGGCACCGGAGCAGAAGGTTGCCTACCGTTTGCCGATAGTGCTCGACAGGCCGGTAAAGCAAGCCTTCCTCTTTGCCACCGGTCAGGACGTCGCCTCTGCGTGGATCAACGGCGCAAAGGTAGCGACTGGAGCGACGCTGACTCCGTGGAAACAGATGCCGTGGAAGAAGTATATCCAGACTGATGTGACTTCGCAGCTTAAGTCCGGGACGAACATGCTAGCGGTAGAGATCACGCATTATGTTGTCAATCCCAACGGCCAAGCTACGAACGACCCACCACCCATGAGCGCGACGCTTATTGCACAGTTCGCGGATGGCTCAGTCGTGCACTTCGCGAGCGACACGAAATCGGGGTGGAAGACTTCGATTCGGCCTGGCTCAAATTGGATGACGAGCAGCGAGGAAGATGCTTCCTGGAAGCCAGTGATCGCTTACGTGCAGGACCCTGGGCCACTTACTGAGCCGGTGGGAAATCCATGGCCTACGCAGTCGGTGAAGGCTCTACGCCGCGACTTTGAGATTCGCAAGCCCATCGCTTCGGCGCGTCTCTATGCGACGGCCCTCGGTGCTTATCAGGTGTTCCTGAACGGCAAGCGCGCTGGCGATGACGTGTTGGCGCCTGGATGGACCGAGTATCGCCTGCGCTTGAAGTATCAGACCTATGACGTGACCTCATTGCTGACTAAGGGTGGCAACGCGATTGGCGGACTGATCGCCCCGGGGTGGTATTCGACGCCGCTTGAGTGGTTTCAGCAGCCGAATATCTATGGGCTTACCGCACCCTCGTTGATGGCCGAGTTGCGCATAGAATACTCGGACGGCAGCGTCGACTGGGTTGCGACCGACGACAGTTGGAAGGCCAGCCAATCACCGGTTCTCAAGTCTGAAATCTACGATGGCGAGACGCAGGATGCACGGCTCATTCAGCCCGGCTGGAACGCTGCTCACTTTGCTGCAACGGGTTGGAAGCCAGTCGAGATTCATACGCCTGATCTGACGGGTATCAAGATCGATGGGCAGGATTATCAATCTATCCGCGTCGAGCGAACACTGACGCCCAAGGCGATGACTGAACCGCAGCCCGGTGTCTACATATTTGATATGGGGCAGAATTTTTCCGGGGTAGAGCATCTGCGACTACAGGGCCCGGCGGGGACGGATGTGCAGGTGCGCACTGGGGAGATTGTCAATGCTGACGGGACGCTCTATACCGAGAACCTGCGAACGGCTAAATCTACGGACCACTTCATCCTGGCGGGCAAAGGTGTTGAGGAGTTCCAGCCACAGTTTACGTATCATGGCTTTCGCTACCTTGAATTGACCGGCCTGAAGGGTAAGCCGATGGCCGATGCGGTCAAGGGGATTGTTTTCCATACAGATGCGCCCTTTTCTGCGCAGCTTAAGACGGGAAGCAACCTGATCAACAGCCTTTGGAGCAACATTCTGTGGGGTCAGCGCTCGAATTTTGTTGGCGTTCCTACGGATTGTCCCCAACGCGATGAGCGGCTGGGATGGACGGCGGATGCCCAGGTTTTCTGGCGAACGGCGACCTACAATATGGACCTGACTGCGTTTTCTCGCAAATACGCAGCCGATGTACGCGGTACTCAGACTGGTAGCGGGTACGGGACGGAGGCTGCGGGGACGCTGTTTGGGATTTTTGCTCCGGGTATCGCTACGATTTCCTCGTCTTCGGGCGCGGGTTGGAGCGACGCGGGCGTGATTATTCCCTGGACGTCATGGATACAGACCGGCGATACACAGATTGTGCAGCAGAACTGGGAAGCCATGACGAAGTACCTTGCCGCGATCGAAGCCGCCAATCCCGATTTTCTGTGGAAGAAGAATGCCGGCACTCCATTTGGTGATTGGCTTTCACCGGAGGGGCCGACTAAGTTTCCGCTTGTTGCGACTGCTTCGTGGGCTTATGACCTGACGCTTATGCAGCAGATGGCGCATGCGCTCGGTAAGACGGATGAGGAGGCCAAATATTCGCAGCTCTTCCTGAAGATCAGGGCAGCGTTTACCAAGGAGTTCGTGCATGACGACGGCTTCGTCGCCGGGGCTGACCTGGGGCCTTCACCATTTGGAGTGATCAACAATCCTGATGCGGTGGCGAAGAGTGGAGATACGCAGACTGGCTACGTCCTCGCACTGCATATGAATCTTGTGCCGGAAAATCTGCGTCGAGCGGTCGCTCAGAAGCTAGTCGGCAAGATTGAAGGCAATCATGGGCTGCTGGGCACGGGCTTCCTTGGAACTCCGTACCTGCTGGCTGTTCTCACAGAGAGCGGGCATCGCGACCTGGCTTATAAGTTACTGCTCAACACGAACTATCCATCGTGGGGCTATCTCGTCGATCACGGCGCGACGACTATGTGGGAGCGCTGGAACGGGGATCAGATGAAGAGCGACCCGAGCATGAATTCGTATAATCACTACGCCTACGGCGCGGTTGCAGACTGGATTTATCGTTACGCTGCAGGGGTGGATGCTACTCCAATCGATGCGGGATTTCATACTGTTTATCTGCATCCGTCGTTCGACAAGCAACTGGGCAGCATCGACTTCACTTACCCGTCTCCGTATGGCGAGATTCGCTCTGCGTGGACTGTTAAGGACGGAACTGCGCGCTGGAATCTGACGATTCCGGCGAACGCTTCGGGGTGGATTCCGCAAAGCGAGACAGAGGCGGCGAGCTATAAGCTGGATGGGGTGCCGCTTGCGCAGAGTAAGAGGGTTAAAGGTACTCAGGGTAACGGATTCTCATTGCCGGCCGGAAGCTATAGCTTCGAGGTGACCGGACTGAAATAATGCATATCGCGCACCTCGACGCCGAAATGGGTTGAGGTGCATGTGAATGCATGCCGAGGTAATGAAATGTCGAATGCCTAATGGCGTGCGCGGATTTTGATTTGACTAAGTTGAGTCTCTTCTTATTTTGGAGCCTTGCGTAAGTCGAATCCGTCGTACGCTCAAGCAAGTCTCAGGCTGCAGGTCCGCTCCATGCTGTTTCCTACCGTTGAATATGCTCTCTTTTTCTTTGTTGTTCTGGCAGTCTCGTGGGCGCTGGCTCCGCGACTGAACCTGCATAAACTCTTTCTGCTTGCTGCGAGTTACATCTTTTATGGGTTCTGGAGTTGGGAATTTGTTCCGCTCCTTATCGCTGTCTCCCTCTTTGCTTTTCTGATTGCCAAGGGTATACAACGCACCCAAGACGAATCGAAGCGTAGGTGGCTTCTTGGATGCGGAATCGCTGTCTGCCTCGTGGTGCTTGCGTATTACAAATACATCAGTTTTTTAATGTTGAGTGTGCTTGATCTCTGGGGCATTGTTGGGCACGTACCGCAGTGGAACATTCCAGCGCCGCTGCTGCCGCTGGGTATCTCGTTCTTCATGTTTCACGCGATTTCGTTGATGTTCGATATCTACCGGCGCAAGCTGCAACAGCCATTAACTGCGCTCGATGCGCTGCTCTATATTGCGTTCTTCCCGCAGTTGATTGCTGGCCCAATTCTTCGTGCGTCTCGATTCATCCCTCAACTTGCGCATCGACTCAGTCCGGAGCGCATTCGAGTGAATCGAGCTTTTCTGCTGATTCTCGCGGGACTTTTCAAGAAAGTTATCCTCTCGAACACGCTTTCAGAACGATTAGTCGAGCCGATTTTTGCTGCGCCGGCGAATTATCATGCCGGGGATGTTCTGCTTGCCATATACGGTTACGCGGCGCAGATCTACTGTGACTTCTCCGGATATACGGACATTGCTATCGGGTGTGCGCTGTTGCTGGGCTACCACTTTCCGCGAAATTTCAATGCACCTTATACTGCGACTAACCCTCAGGATTTCTGGCAGCGCTGGCATATTTCATTGTCGAGCTGGCTGCGCGACTATCTCTACATCCCGCTGGGTGGTTCACGTGGGGGGGCGGCTCGTACCTATATGAATCTGATGATTACCATGCTGCTCGGAGGGCTGTGGCATGGGGCTTCGTGGACATTTGTGATCTGGGGCGGGTTGCAAGGCCTCTACCTTGTAGTGCACCGGCTGTGGGCGCGGATTCCTTCGGCTGCTGTGCAGGAATTGCGCAGCGGGACGACCTGGCGCTGGGTTTCGCGGGTGTTGATGTTTCATGCTGTGTGCGCAGGATGGGTTTTTTTTCGCGCGCCTACGTTTAGTCTGGCCATCAGCGTCTTTCGCCAGCTTGGCAGCATCGGAGTAGTGACGCTTGCCACTGTACCGGTGCTGATTGCGTTATTCCTGGGCATTCTGGGCCAGTACGCGCCGCTTGTATGGAGGCGCGGCCTGGAGTCCACGATGTCGAGACTACCGATGGCCCTGAATGGCGCGGCCCTTGCTATGGGTGTTGTGGCTATCGAGTTACTTGGGCCACGGGGCGTGGCGCCGTTCATTTACTTTCGCTTTTGAGAAATACACGCGTTTTAGAGTTTGATTTTGGCAAGGCAGATTGATGCAAGCTTATCGGAGATTTTCGAACGTTTCTCAACTCGCGGTCGGTCTTGGCGTTTTCGCGGCGCTTGCGATTCTGCTCGACTCCGGAGGCTTATACAACTGGGCTCAGGGCCTGGAACTCGGCGCTGAACGGACCATTGCTCTCCCTGCAACTGCAGCAGTTCATACGGCTCTTGCCCACCTGGGCATCGAAAATGAGCGGCAGCGCGTATTGGCGGGGCTCGCACGCATTGGTTGGAGTGATGATCCGGTTGAGATGGCTGCCGCCAGCACAACGCAACCAGCCTCAAGGCGAATGGCAGCCAGCGAACCTGCGGTCACTGCTTCGCCAACCCCATCGCTGACGCCGAAAATTGCCACTCCCAAATCTTTGCAACTGCCATTAGCTGCGGCGCCACCGCTCAACAGTACTTTGCCGCCGATTCATGGAGTCGCAGCAGGACATCAGCGCACTGTTGTCCTGACTGGGGACTCTATGATGGCGGTCGGTATTGCTTCTACGATTCTTCGGCAGGCTCCGCACTATAAGAATCTTGTGTTTGTATCCGCCTTCAAGTCGGGCACGGGGCTTGCGCGGCCTGAGGTCTTTAACTGGCAGACTGAATATCCGGTTATGTTAAAGAGCGCAAAGCCCGAGATCGTTCTCGTCGCAATTGGGGCTAACGATGGGCAGGGCTTTGTCGATGACGGCGTTACTTATCCTTTCGGGACGGAAAGCTGGCAGCGCATCTATCAAGCGCGCGTGGAAGCTTACCTCCGGATGCTTGAGTCTGACGGAGCGACGGTAGTGTGGATAGGGCTGCCGCCCATGAAGTCGGACAAATACAACGCTCATATCGCGCTGGTCAATCGCATTGCCTACACCGTTGTGAGTGCGTCGCCGCACGCCGTTTGGTTCAGCAGTGGCGGCACTGTCGGCGATGATGCAGGCCAGTTTCGAGACTATGCTCTGATTGCAAATCATACTGTTCGCCTACGCCAAAGCGACGGCATTCATCTCTCGGACGACGGAGCAGCGTTGCTGACTGTAAAGCTGCTTCCGTGGCTTGCGAAAGAGGATGAAGAATCGGTCAAGGCTTCGGCGGAAGAGGCGTCGGACAAAGGCACCTCAAAGCCGTAGTCGAATTATTTGGTTTTTACAACGTCGACGAGAGAATCCAGCGAACCGGGCCATGTCGTGGCGCCATCGTGGGACAGCTTTCGAGTCGCATTGTTCCAATGAAGCTGCGTGATCTTGCTTGTGCCCTTCTCGTAGGCGTAGGTATTCCCGTCGTCCTGATAGAGGGTGAAGGTGCTGTCGGCTCCTGGATAGACGCGTACTTTGGCAAGTGCCTGCGGCTCGCTGGTGCTCAGCACCGGCACTCCCAGAGGAACGATCGAGCCCGCGCGGACAAACAGCGGCAGTGTGTCGATCGGTCCTTTGACAGTGATCGTCTGGCCGCCGTGGACTCGCTCATTAGTCCAGTAGTTGTACCAGTCTGCGCCTGCGGGCAGGTAGACTTCGCGGCTGGTTGCACCCTGATCGCTTATTGGAGCGACGAGGAATGCTGGGCCGAACATGTATTCGTCTTTCAGGTCGGCAACCTTCGGATCGTTGGGAAAATCCATGAACAAGGCTCTCATGTACGGCGCACCTGATTGATAGGTCGAGTAGCCGAGGGAATAGATGTATGGCATCAGTTCGTAGCGCAGCTTCAGATATTTTTCGAGAATGGGCTCTGCCTGCTTGCCGTAACTCCAGACCTCGTTGGTGTTGCGGCTGCCGTGCGTGCGCATGATGGGAAGGAATGTTGCGTATTCGAACCATCGCGTGTAGAGCTCAGGATAGTCGTCGTAGCCGCCCACGTTGTCGCGAGCGTCCGATGGGTCGAGCAGCGGAGGATGAGCAGGCTTATGTACCTGCGGAAGATACTGCCATCCGCCTGTGTCGTTGCTCCAGTAGGCGAGCCCTGAAGCGGTAGCATTGAGGCCGGTCGGAATCTGGCGCTTAAAGGCGTCCCAGGTGGCGGAGATATCTGAAGACCAGACGATTGTACCCTTGCTCTGCACTCCGAGATACGCATCGCGCGAGAGTATAAGTGCGCGATGAGTGGTATCGCGGCGGAAGCCATCGTATAGAGCGCCGGTGTGGAAGAGCGGATAGACGTTGTAGTAACGCGTGCCTGGACCGATGTGGTAGTAGCTTCCATTTGGCGGCAGATCGGGCTCTGTTTCGTCGGCCCACAACGAGTCGAATCCTTTACTTAGTATGTTGTCGCGAATGGTCTCCCAGTACCATTTGGCTGCTTCGGGATTGGTGGTATCGATATCAGAACCGGCGCGGTCATAAGGCAATCCATTAGTCGGCGTGCCATCCGCGAGATGCTCGAACCAGCCGTTCTTTTGAATGAGATCGTAGTAGCGAGACTCCGGCACGAATCGGGGCCAGACACTGATCATGGTCTGGAAACCCATCTTGTGCACTTCGTCGTTCATTGCTTTGGGGTCGGGCCAGTTCTTTGGATCGAGATCCATTTCGCCCATTTTTGTGTAGTAGAACCAGTCGACTACCAGCACATCGGCGGGAAGATGACGATCGCGGTAGCCTTTGGCTACGCTCATCACTTCGTCCTGCGTGATGTAGCGCTGCTTGCACTGGATGTATCCATAGGCAGCTTTGGGAAGCAATGGTGTGGCGCCGGTCAGGAGTCGATAGCCCGCGTAGATTTCGTCAGTCGTCTGGCCAGCAATCACAAAGAATGAAACCCGGCTGCCGACCTGGGAGGTCCATTTGGTTTGTTCGTTGAAGGCTGGTTCGATCGTAGTCTGAGACGGGTTGTCCCACAGCAGTCCGTAGCCTTTGTTGGTCACAACGAATGGAATGCACCAGGTTGGTCCCGCGGGTGCGGTGTAGTTGTTCCAGCAACTAACCGGGTGACCGCGATGATCGAGATACCCCTCATGATTCTGCCCGAGGCCGTAGTAGTGTTCGTCTGCGGGAGATGCGAAGCTCGCGCCGACCTGGTAGAACGGGTCATCCGTGGGGCGCTTGTCATTCACGATCTGGGCGTTGCCATCCTTGTAGTTCGGCACGGACATCTGCCAGCCGTTCATCTCGAGCAACAGCTTGCCATCGGGCGTGCTGAATCGAATATCCGCCCAGGGGGTCGAGCCGTTGAAGAACTTTCCAATCGAGGTCTGGGTCTTCTGTACGTTTGTAGGTTCGGCAGGTTTTGTTGCCGGTGCCGGGCTGTGTCCATGTCCGCCGAGCAGGCTTACTACCATGCGCGAGGAGCGGTAGGTGTCGGCGCCTTCACCTTCGGCATATGTCCATCCATCGGGGGCGGGGGCGGCGGTAATTCCATAGCCCGGGGCCGCGGTGGCCTGATCCTTCAACAGGCTTAGCGTCACTCGCATCACGTTGGGTGCATAGGGCTCGAGGACGATTGTGCTGTCGCCGCGTGTGATGACAATGTTCTGCTGACCCTGTGCGGTGCTTGCTATTGGCAAGGCAATCACGAGCGACGTGAGAATTAAGCCGGGTGCCATCCCGGATACAAGGCGAAATCTTCGAAGCATGTCGATGGGCAGTCTCGGATGTGAAATCGATTGCAAGAGAAGTGTACCTCCTGACCCTGTCTCCGTATACCTCAACTGCTTCGCGCAACATTCATGGCATGCTGGACATCTGATCGCCCGATGGCTTTTACTGGATTCCACATTCGAGGAGAGACTCTTGCGCAACGGATCATCAGGGCCATCACGGCGGGATTTCGTCAAGACAGCGGTAGCAGCATCATTTGCGGGATTTGCGACGGAAGCCGAGTCGCGGGACAAGACTGCAGGCACTGAGGCGGCTCCAGCCGAAGAGAAGGCTGCAGTCGCGAAACTCAACGGAATCCAACATGAGGAGATTGGATTTCCGCGTGTACATACGGGGCGGAATCTTGCCCGCATTTCATGCCCGCTGGGAGGTATTGGTACGGGCGGCATCGGGCTTGGAGGGCGAGGCAATCTGCAGGATTGGCAGATTTTCAATCGCTCGGACACCGGCAATGGAGTTGAATACGCATTTCCGAGCATGTGGGTGCGAGGCGGGAAGGGTGATCCGTACAGCGTCGTTCTTGAGCGTCGTTTGCTGCCTCCTTACGATCTGCATGAGGAGGGTCTGGGATCTGCGAACGCTCCTGGATTGCCGCGCCTGGCTGAGGCGAAGTTCTTCGGTTCCTTTCCTGTTTCGCGCATCGAGTTTGAAGATCCCGACTGTCCCGTCCGTGTCGCTCTGGATGCGTTCTCGCCTTTTCAACCTCTGGACGCAGATGCTTCCGGTTTGCCCTGTGCTGTGCTGACTTACGAGGTCCGAAATCCGAGTGCGACGGCGGTTGAGGTTGTCGTGGCCTGGTCTATCTCGAATCCTGTGGGTAAGTCGGGTAGCCGAAAGAATGAGCTTCACAGGTCTGACAAATTCAGCGGTCTTATGATGACCGATCCTTCATTGGCTGCGGACGACCCGATGAAGGGATCTTTTGCGCTTGCGGCATTTTCTTCGGCTGGCGGGAAAACCGAGTTGCTGCCAGCGTGGCATGGAGGGAGTATCTGGAGGGTTGGACCGCAGCACTTCTGGTTTGAGGAGTTTGCGCGAACCGGCAATCTTGGAACGACTGTCGAGCCATCTACACCGGTGGGTTCGGTTTCCATTCGTCAGAGCATACCTGCCGGAGCAACGCGATCATTTCGTTTCCTGCTCGCGTGGCACTTTCCCAATCGCACGCCTGAGCGATGTGGCTGGGATGCGCCGAAGGGCAAGGAGAAGGCACTTCTTGGAAATTTCTATGCGACCCAGTATTCAGATGCCTGGGCAGTTGCCGAGCATGCTGCGGCTCACTTACCGGAGCTCGAGCAGCGAACGCGCGATTTCGTCGCAGCGCTTGAGCACTCGACGCTTCCTGCGGTAGTCAAAGAGGGCGCGACCTCCAACCTTTGCACGTTGGTTTCGAATACGAGCTTTCGTATCGGCGACGGTAGCTTTCATGGTTTTGAGGGATGCGGGGATCGTGGTGGTTTGGGCTTTGGGACCTGTTCACACGTCTGGAACTATGAAGTCGCGACACAATTTTTATTTCCGACTTTGGCTCGATCGATGCGTGAGACGAACTTTGGATATGCCACGGACGCAGAGGGCCACATGGATTTCCGTCACAAGCTTCCTCTTGGCGAGGAGCATTGGGGCGCGGCTGCTGCGGATGGCCAGATGGGACAGATCGTCAAGCTCTATTTTGACTGGGTATTAAGTGGAGATGATGACTGGCTGCGCCGCCAATGGCCGGGGGCTAAGCGGGCACTGGCGTACGCGTGGAGGCCGGGGGGCTGGGATGAGCGTAAGTCCGGCGTCATGGATGGCGTTCAACACAATACTTACGATGTTGAGTTCTATGGGCCTAACCCTATGTGCAGCAGCTGGTATCTCGCGGCTCTGCGTTCGATGGCCATGATAGCCGATGCAATGGGCGATGTCGAATTGGCGAATGATTGCCGAAGAATAGAGGAGCAGGGCAGTCGCTGGATTGATTCCAACCTCTTCAATGGCGAGTACTACATCCAGAAGATTCGCGGGATTCCTCAGGACAAGATAGCAAAAGGATTGCAGGAAGGCATGGGCGCGCGAGACACCATGCATCCGCAATTTCAGGTAGGCGATGGCTGCTTCATCGATCAGCTTGTTGGCCAGTATATGGCTACCGTTGCGGGGCTCGGGGATCTTCTCGATCCCGAGAATATTCGCAAGACTCTCAACTCTATCTATCGCTATAACTACAAGCGAAGCCTAGTTCATCACGCAAGCGTGCAGCGAGTGTATGCCTTGAATAATGAGGCAGCGATAGTGATCTGCGACTTCACAAAAGGCACGAGGCCTGAAGTGCCGATGCCCTATTACGCCGAGGTGATGACCGGCTTTGAGTATTCTGCGGCTACGCTGATGATAGCCAACGGCATGATGAAAGAAGGCATCGAGTGCATCACAAATGTGCGTCGGCGTTACGACGGAGAGAAGGCCAATCCATTTGATGAAACGGAATATGGCCGTCATTACGCACGCGCGATGGCAAGCTGGGCTCCGATACCTGTGCTCTCCGGGTTCCGCTACGACGGGCGCAAGGGACGTATGGAGTTTGCGCCGAAGATCAATGTTCATGATTTTCGTTGCTTCTGGTCGACGCCGGTTGCCTGGGGTAATTTTGCGCTTTCTCCGCATGGCCTGGTATTGATGCCAGTTGCGGGTGCAGTCTCGCTCAAGGAAGTAGTAATCCCATCGCTTCAGAATGCGGACGGCAAGTTGAGAGTTATGAGTGGAAGCCGTGAGGTGGCACATAAAGCATTGCCGGAAGATAGTGCCACACGGATTCAATTCACGTCGGTGGTTGTTGTAGACGCACATAATCCGCTGCAGATTTCAGACGTGAAACGGTAAGTAGGTAGCGCCTGATTCGGGTTCTTGTAACGTATCCATAGTTGAAAGGTAATCTTGCATGCGTAAAGCACTTTTGTTGCTCGCTGTTGTTCTTGCATATCCTGTAAGTCAAGGTTCAGCGCAGTCTCAGACCTCCGATTGGAAGGCGCGTGTTGCGAAAGAAATGCCGTTGCTTGGTCATCGCAACTGGATTCTTGTTGTCGATTCGGCCTATCCTCTGCAGACTTCGCCCGGCGTTGAAACGATCGAAACCAATGCTGATCTGTTGACTGTGGTGCAGTCTGTTCTCGACTCCATTCACCATTCCGTCCATGTTCGACCGCTGGTGTACATGGATGCTGAACTGCCGTTTGTTCCCGACGAGGATGCACCCGGAGCATCGAGTTATCGAACGCAGATAGCCAAACTGCTGCAAGGCAACGAAATTCAATCTCAGACCCACGAAAGCATCCTCGCCAACATTGACGAGGCGGGGAAGACTTACCATGTTCTCGTCCTCAAAACGAACATGACGATCCCTTATACTTCGGTGTTTTTTCGCCTCGATTGCAAGTATTGGAGCGCCGACGCGGAGAAGCGGATGCGAGCGAAAATGAATGGGGCTGCCAGTAAATAGGGACACATTGAGCTTGATCGAAGGGCCTTTTCAAAGCAAAGTCTTGTCCTTATCTTCGCTTTGTGGTAAGTTTTGGTGATGATTGTTGCGATGAGCGTCGAGAATGTCCGTAGTTGTGCCTCCCAGGCGCATACGGCTTGTTGTTGTCCGCGCTAGACTTCGCCCCGATTCGTTGCCAATCGCCTGATTGGCAGCAACACCCAAAGAAACAATAACTTCGGAGTCAGGGATTTGAGTATCTTCCCTCATCTGTATATTGCAGCCACGCTGGTCCTTTGTGACCTCGGCGCCCTTCGCTGTTGTTGTAGCCGCTAATCCCAAGCCCTTTCGTTTCTTCCAAATCTTTCTTTCTTACTACTGATCTGCAAGGAGGCTCATCGTGGCCCATAGACGTCGTTCCATTCCATTTGCTTTTCTATTTGTTGTGCTACTGGCCGTGGCGTTAGTACGTTCCGCTCATTCTCAACTTGTCGGAGGTACGATCGCCGGTGACGTGGTGGACGGAGGCGGAGCCGCAGTTGTCGGCGCGGAAGTGTTGATTCAGAACGTCGAAACTGGTGGTGTTCGTCACTTGCTTTCTTCCAACTCGGGAACGTTCTCCGCGCCATCCATTCCCATTGGCGTCTATACCGTATCCGTGACCCATGAGGGCTTTGCGCCACTCAAGCAGACGGGGATCAGTGTCGCCGTGGGCCAGGGCGTAGCGGTACATCTCGTGCTGAATGTTGGCAATGTCCGGGAGGTCGTTACCGTGGTGGATAGGCCTACCGCGGTGGATACTTCAACATTGCAGTCTCAGGGTTTGGTCGATGAGCGCCAGGTAAAGGAACTGCCGTTGAACGGTCGCAGCTTCGATCAGTTGTTGCAGCTTAATCCGGCTTCGATCAGTTATACGACTCAGCGCTCGGGCGGAGTGGGTACATCGAATTCATCGGTTGGGAATATGTATTCCATTTCTGGCAGACGCCCGCAGGACAACATCTTCTTGTTGAACGGAATCGAGTATACCGGTGCATCTCTGATCAACGTTACGCCAGGAGGCACGAGCGGACAGTTACTCGGCGTCGAAGCGGTACGCGAATTTAATGTGGTCAGCGATACGTACGGGGCAAACTACGGAAAGCGTACAGGTGCGCAGGTTTCCATCATCACGGCATCTGGTAGCAATGATCTGCACGGCTCGGTTTATGAGTTCTTCCGCAACAGCGCACTCGATGCGCGCAACTACTTCGATCAAGCGGAGATTCCCGGCTTTGGGCGCAATGACTTTGGAATTGCTCTCGGAGGTCCCGTGCGGCGCGACAAGCTTTTCGCCTTTGCGAACTATGAGGGCTACCGGCAGCATCTCGGATTGAGCAACGTTACGTTCGTTCCTGATGCGGCGTCAAGAGCCGCTGCGGTGCCTAGCGTGCAACCACTGCTCGCGCTGTGGCCTGTGGGTACGCAGGAGTTGGGCGGTGGCATTGCTGTGGCTTATTCAAACCCGCCGCAACACGTGCGCGAAGATTTTGGGACCACGCGTGTTGACGCCAACCTTACCCAGAAAGACCTTTTCTTTGCGGCGTATACGGTCGATGACAGCGATGCGACGACGCCGACGGCGAACCCTTATTCGTCGATCTATGAACGTCTTCGCGAACAGGTGCTCAGTGCGCAGGAGCAGCATGTGTTTTCGCCCAGTCTGCTTAATACGCTGCGATTCGGATACTCACGTGCGGCCTTTGCATTCGACGGGATTGTGGACGGTTCAGTCCCTGGCTGGGTTGCGGGCGGACCAGTGGGTTCCATTGTTATCTCGGGAAGCACCGCTTCGAACGGCGCTTCACAGGTGACCCTCGCGGGCGCCAACGTTGGGAGTAATAACGCAACGGTGCGTAACCTTTTCACGGTGGACGATCACATCTACTGGACTCATGGAAAACACCAGATCGAAACCGGAGTGTGGCTGCAGCGCCTGCAATCGAATGATTTCCTTGCGCAGAATCAGTACGGCCAGGCATCGTTTGCAACACTATCCGCGTTCGAGCAAGGATTAGTTTCAAAATTCACGATCGTGTCGTCACCGACCGAGCTTGGCTGGCGCTCCCTGTTTGCGGCTGGCTTTATCGAAGATGCGTGGAAGGCCACGCCTCGACTCGAGATTCGTGCGGGGTTCCGGTTTGAATCATCCAACGGATGGAATGAGGTACAGGGCCGCGCTTCTAACTATGATTTCACCGATGGAGTTATTAACTCTACACCGACCGTTGGTAATTCGGCGCTATCTGATAATCGGGCGAAGTTTCTTCCGGAACCACGCATCGGCATCGCCTACGATATATCCGGCAAGGGTAAGACGGTGCTGAAAGGAAGCTTCGGTGTCCACCGTGCTCTGCTTGACGCGCTCGATTACAGGCTTGACCAGGCTGCTCCATTTAACACCACGCTTTCCTTCAGCAATAAGACCGTGAACGACTTGCCGAATCTGGCTGCCGGCGATGTGCCGGGCCTTGTGTCTCCGAGCAATGTGCAGCGCGATATCCAAACTCCGACAGTGCTGTCGTGGACGTTTAAGCTGGAGCAGGAAATCGCTCCGAGAACAACGCTCACAGTGGGCTATGTAGGATCACATGGCTATCATCAGATTCTCTCGGAGGATCAGAACACGCCTGATGCGGTTGTGTGCCCTTCGGATGCATGCCCGGGATCGCTTGCCCCTGGCACGATTTACTATCCGACGACAAAGCTTGCAAACCCGAAGCTCGCCAACACTACTTCGTGGGTGTCGCAGGGCATCAGCAACTACAACGGGCTTGAGGTTGATGCGCGACGGCAGTTTTTACAGGGTCTTCAATTGCGGGGAGTGTACACCTGGTCGAGGAATCTCGATGATGGCTCGGCGTGGAATACGAGCGTGTCAGCGAACACTCCGGCATTTGTATCGTTCCCTGGCAATCCCAAGGTTGACTACGGGCCGGCAGCGACCAACATCACGCACGCAGCTGCCATCAATGGCACATGGGAACTGCCCGTCGGCAGAGGTCATGCTGTACTCGCCAACGCTTCTTCCGTGGCGCAGGGGTTTGTGTCGGGATGGTCTCTGAGTGGAATCGCAAGCTTGCAGAGCGGATTCCCGTTTTCGCCACAACTTGGCTACAACCCTACCGGCAACGGAGATTCGCGCAACCCGGCGCGTCCACAACTTAACCCGGACTTTCATGGCAAGCTCTACTCACGAAGCCAGACTGCGTGGTTCAACCCGGATGCGTTTGAGGCGCCGTATCCGGGCACGTTTGGCAACACCAGCCGTGACTCACTCATCGGGCCGGGTCTGACTACGGTCGATCTGTCTTTGACGAAGAACACAACGATTCACGAACGAATTCGGTCGCAGTTTCGAGTGGAGTATTTCAATCTGTTGAACCACAGCAACTTTACGACTCCGAACGCAGTGGTTTTCAGCGCGGGACCAACGCCTGCCAAGCCAAATACAGCGGCGGCGGTGTCGCCGACAGCTGGCGTCGTAACGGCGACCGCCACTACGTCGCGACAATTGCAATTCGCGTTGAAGTTCTTGTTTTGATTGATTCGAGCGTTCTCGGCGGCTTTGGAGGTCTGCATTGTGTGCATCGGAAAAGTTTGGTACTATCGATGCATACATGGTTAGCGCCTCCCAAAGCCGCTTCTGTTGTTGCCTGTCGAATACATTCGACGGGTGTAATTTCTAGTCTCTGATCTCCCAGCAAATTTGATCCAGATGACACACCCGTAGCTGAAAAGCCGGGTTTGTTGTCGTTTTATTCCGGCGTTCAGCACCACCTTCGAAACATCGAGGCCTGCATGCCGGTTTTAGAAAACGAAGCAGTATCCCAAGCATTCTTGTCGAGCCTTTCGGCTCCGCCTCATCTCAGCCATTTGCGGCTGCTTGAGGCTGAGAGCATCCATATTCTGCGTGAAGTGGCTTCGGAATTTGAGCGTCCGGTGATGCTCTATTCGATAGGGAAAGATTCATCTGTGATGCTGCGGCTCGCGCAAAAGGCTTTCTATCCCGCTCCGATTCCTTTTCCGTTGTTGCATATCGATACTGGATTTAAGTTCGCCGAGATGCTGACGTTCCGCGATGAGATGGCGCGCTCAGTCGGCGCAGAGCTTCTTGTGTGGCGTAATGAGCCAGCCATCGCAGCGGGTACAAATCCAATCGCACTTGATACCAAGAGATGCTGCGGACTGCTCAAAACTCAGGCTTTACTCGACGCGCTGAAGCACTATAACTTTGACGCCGCCTTTGGCGGGGCTCGTCGCGATGAAGAGAAGTCGCGGGCGAAGGAACGCATTTATTCATTCCGTGACAGCGCTGGACAATGGGACCCAAAAAATCAACGGCCTGAGTTATGGAATCTCTATAACAGCCGCATTCATCCGGGCGAAAGTATTCGCGTCTTTCCGCTTTCGAACTGGACCGAGATGGATGTCTGGCAGTACATCCATGAAGAAAACATTCCGGTTGTTGATCTTTACTTCGCTAAAGAACGGCCCATGTATATTCGCGGCGACGGCCTGCTGCCCATTGAGCAGGACTTTGTCGCCCGACTCGGAGAGAAGCCGCAAATGGTCAAGTCCAGGCTGCGTTCACTGGGCTGCAGCCCATGCACAGGGGCCATCCGATCCGACGCTGACACGATCCCCGCAATCATCTCTGAACTACTTTCATTCCGCTCATCGGAGCGCGCCAATCGCGCCATCGATCACGACCAGGAGGGCTCAATGGAGCTTAAGAAGCGGGAGGGCTATTTCTAATGGCTACCGTCGCACCTCCAGTTTTTGCGATTGATGATTTTCTAAGTTCTGAGCGCGAGAAGGATCTATTTCGTTTCTCGACTGCCGGAAGCGTAGACGACGGAAAGTCGACGCTGATCGGGCGTCTGCTGTACGACACGCAATCGGTCTATGAGGATCAGGTACGTTCGATCGAGGGGAAGGGAACCACTGCTCCTGGACAGATTGATTTTGCTTTGTTGACAGATGGCCTGCGTGCCGAGAGAGAACAGGGGATCACAATCGATGTTGCCTATCGTTATTTCTCGACGGCAAAACGAAAGTTCATCATTGCGGATACCCCGGGGCATGAGCAGTACACGCGCAATATGGCTACCGGAGCCTCTACGGCGGATGCGACCGTCGTGCTGCTCGACGCCAGCAAAGGCGTGCTGATACAGTCGCGCAGACATGCTTACATCGCATCGCTGCTTAAGGTGAGACACGTACTCGTCGCCGTGAACAAGATGGATCTGATCGGCTATGACGAAAGTGCCTTTCGCTCTATTGAGCTTGAGTTCCAAAGCGTCCTAAATCAAATAGCCTTAGATACTGGCAATCCTGTTGAGGTTACATTCGTTCCTGTAAGCGCACTGGTCGGGGACAATATTGTCCACCGATCAACGGCAATGCCATGGTACGACGGGCCGTCGTTGCTGGAACTACTTGAGTCTCTTCCATCGTCTCTGGATGTACGCGACAAGCCATTCCGTTTTCCTGTGCAACGAGTAGTTCGGCCAGACCACACTTTTCGTGGATTCGCAGGACAGATTGCTTCTGGAACTATTCGGCCGGGTGACATAGTCTCTGCGCTGCCATCGGGAAGAAGTGCGAAGGTTGCGCGCATCGTCACCTGGGATGGCGATCTTGCGGAGGCCCACGCTCCGCTTTCTGTTACGCTGACCCTGGATCGAGAACTCGACATCAGCCGTGGTGATCTGATTGCTTCGGCAGAAGCTCCAGCTGCTATCGTGAAGAGCTTTCGAGCTGCGCTGGTCTGGATGGATCATCGGCCTCTTGAGCGCAATCGCCGTTATCTCCTTAAGCACACGAGTCATACCGTGCCGGCGCTCGTGTCTACTCTTGAATATCGCACCGATATCGCGACGCTTTCTCGCGAACCTGCTGCCACGCTGGAGATGAACGGCATTGGCGTGGTTACGATTCAATTGCTGCGCCCAATCGCTATCGACACTTATGCGGAAAATCGCAGTACGGGGGCTTGTATCCTCATCGATCCGCAAACGAACAGCACCGTCGCAGCGGGCATGTTCACTGGCGATCTGACCGACACGGCAGGGAGCCTATCGGTACAAGAACTCGGCCCGATCACGCCAGAAGAGAGAGCCGCACGCAGGGGCCATCACGGAGCAGCCATCGAACTGAGCGGCCCGGCAGACGCAATCGACGCCATCGAGCGAAGCCTCTTCGCCAGCGGTGCCGTCACAACCCGAATCGATACTGCCTCTCTGGATCCTGACACACTTGCGATTGTGGTTGAGTCGAATGTTCGCTCCGGCATTCTGGTTTTGGTTACTTCGCTGCACGATAGCAACAGACTCACTGTGGGTACAGGGCAGCAAACGCTAAACCTTGACGCCGATGATCTGGACGAAGTAGTTGCATCGGTTCACGACTTGCTCGCACGGACGGGAGTCCTCATCGTTATCGGAAAGGTAGATGCACAATGAGTGTCACGGAAATTCACACCGAAGTGAGTGCGAAGCTGGATTGCGTGAGAGCTGCGCTGGCGAGCGAGATTACTGGCACACCCGACGTATGCTTGACCTGCAGCTTTCAGGCGGAAGACGTGTTGCTGACAAAGCTCGCGCTTGAACTTGATCCAGATATTCCGATCCTATTCCTGGACACGGGTTATCATTTTCGCGAAACCTACGAATATCGCGATCAGATCGCTCGAGAATGGCGACTGAATCTCATCAATCTTCTGCCGGAAAAGACCGTGGCAGAACAGGAAAAGCAGTACGGACTGCTTTATCAATCGGCTCCTGATCAGTGCTGCAAATTGCGCAAGGTCGACCCGCTCTTCAAGGCAGTCGCCGAGTATCGTGTGTGGCTTACGGGCCTGAGGCGCGAGCAGGCGAAAAGCCGCGCTGCGCTTGAGGAATCCGCGCTGTTCACCCTTCCCGGCGGCAAGCAGGTGTTGAAGCTCGCTCCTCTCGCGGAATGGACTACCCGCGACGTTTGGTATGCCTGCGAGCAGCTCTCAATTCCGCTGTTGCCGCTGTATGAACGAGGCTATTCATCGATCGGCTGCGAACCATGTACTTCGCTGCCTCTTGATCCCAACGATCCGCGTTCAGGACGTTGGTCCGGCCGCAAAGTGGAATGCGGCATTCACATCGAAGCAGCGCCCGCTAACTGAGTCAGCAAGCAACATAGAGGCATCGTATGCAGTACCTCATCGGATTCGTTATCGCGCTCTTCATTGCATTGACCGGCGTTGGTGCAGGTACTATCACTGTTCCGATACTTGTGTTGTTTCTCAGGGTGCCCGCGCCTATCGCTGTCGGAATCGGGCTTACTTTTTCCGCGGTGATCAAGCTCATTCTTGTACCGGCGCAGATTATCCGAGGCAACGTCGCATGGCGTACGCTTGGATTCATGCTTCTCGGTGGAGCGCCTGGAGTCATTATCGGGGCTCTGTTGTTGAAGCATCTCGTCACGGCAGGCTCGCAGAATGTTGTGAATGCGCTCCTGGGCGCTATTCTTGTTGCGACAGCCAGTTGGCAGATTGTCTTCTCCTTCCGCTCGATGAAGCAGAATTCGGAGAAGCGTGATCGCAGCCCGTTGCTTGCATGGCTCATGTTTCCCGTCGGCGCTGAAGTGGGTTTCTCTTCCGCAGGTGCCGGTGCGTTAGGCAGTGCGGCACTGCTCAGCCTGACGCCTCTGTTGCCGGCACAGGTCGTTGGCACAGATATCGCATTCGGGTTTCTGGTTTCCCTTGTCGGCAGCGGTGCGCATTGGTTTTCGACCGCGTCCAACCTGCCGCTTCTGCTGCAGCTCACTGCCGGTGGAGTCGCTGGAGCGGTCACGGGCACGCTGCTGAGCAACACGATTCCGCGCCGCCCACTTCGTTTTGCCCTTTGGCTGTGGTTGCTCATTCTTGGGGGCCAGTTTCTTTTCACCAGCTACCATGTTTGGACAACGACTCAGTAGCTGAAGTGGGCATATAGAATCGAACTGCAAGTTCGATCTGGCTGCTTCAGGGGAGAGCATGGGCGGAGTATCGGTTATAGAGTTATTCAGGAATTGTACGACCAGGCGCAGCGCGATATCTATTCTTCTTGCCTGTCTATTCTTTCAATCTGGCTTAATAATTAGAGTGCTTGCCGAGACAAGCTCACAGACCGATTCTGAAAATGCAACGCGAAGCCGGAAGGCAATTGCTGCTTTACAGCAGTGGTATACACAGTCGACGGGCCTCTACAGAACTACAGGCTGGTGGAACTCTGCGAACGCGATCACAACGCTTGCGAACTATAGCCGGATCGTTCATTCCAAGAAGTATTTGCCGGTATTTGCAAACACTCTTGAGATGGCGCAGAAGGATCCCGACGGCGCGCAGGGATTTCTCAACAAGTATTACGACGATGAGGGATGGTGGGCTCTGGCGTGGATCGATGTCTACGACCTCACGGGTGATAAGCGCTATCTGCAACAGGCCGCGTCGATCTTTAAGGATATGCAGCGTGGCTGGGATAACTACACCTGCGGAGGTGGCGTGTGGTGGAGCAAGGATAAGAAGGATAAAAATGCGATCGAGAACGAGCTTTTTGTTTCGGTCGCAGCTTCGCTTGCAAATCGGGAAAAGAATGAAACACTTCGCGATGAAGATCTGTCGTGGATGCGCAGGGAATGGCAGTGGTTTCGTGACTCCGGCATGATCAATGCGTCGCATCTGGTCAACGATGGACTCGACACATCCAATCCAGCGCACTGCACAAACAATGGCAAACGAACGTGGACTTACAACCAGGGAGTGATCCTGGGTGGCCTTGTCGAGATGAGCCGCGCGGAACAAAAAGCGGGACAGCCTGATCCGAGTTTGCTCAGGCTCGCCGCACAGATCGCGAGTGCTGCGATGGAGCATCTTAAAGATAGCCACGGAGCACTTGGCGAACCCGATGACGCGCATGATGGGGCCGACGTTCCACAATTCAAGGGGATATTTGTTCGCAACCTCATGGTCTTGAACAGCAAGTCACCGATTCGCGATTATCCAAAGTTCATCGAGACAAATGCGGATCTTATCTGGACGAACGACAGAAATCCTTCTGACCAGTTGGGCTTCTGGTGGGCAGGTCCGTTTGATCTCGCTGATGCGGCTCGGCAGAGCTCGGCGCTGGATTTGCTGGTGGCTGCCGATGCGATTTATAGGGGCCGCAAGAGCCCGTAAGTTAATGCCGGTCAGCGGCTTGCTGAACCGACATACCCTCGTTCGGCCAATGCGGCTGCAAGTTGCCGGTAGAAGTCGGGATCCTCGGGGGCCCAGGTCGCCAGTCCATCGACGTACCGATTCATCATGCAAAAGTTAGCAGCGATCAGGACGGTATCGTGAATCTCGATATCTGTCGCGCCGAGGTTGCGTGCACGTTGGATATCTTCGCTGGTCACACTCTTGCCGCCTTGCTGTACTTTACCCGCGATGTTGAGAAGAGCCTTCATCTTGTCGGAAACTGCGGCAGTGAGGAAGTCTTTCTTCACGTGATGAATCAGTTCTTCATCGCCGCCAAGATAATGCGCCGCGACGGCGCCATGAATAGTCTGGCAGTAGCGGCAATCGTTCTGTGCTGAGACATAGGTGCCGATCAATTCGCGCTCAGCCTGTGTCAGCGTGCTGGGACCTCGCAGCAGTATCTCGGCGAGTTCGCTGAGCGGCTTTGCGGTCTCAGGTCGAAAGGTCATGGGCCCGCGTGGGCCGGCCAGTCCTTCTTGTAATTCGATATGCGGCATGGTTGATCTCCGTCTCTGAAATCAAGGCTCGGGCTATTGCGAAACTTCTGCTATTGGAACTTCTGCGAAGGGGTCCAGAATGCCAGTGGGCTGCGGCTCATCGTTAACGGAATAACGAGGAAGCAGGAACATCAGCAGGCAAGGAATAAGTGCCGGCAACGCCAGCAACTGGATGGTGATGGGGCGATAGGAGCCTAGCGCGTCGAATACTCGACCGACGACAATAGGGCCGGTGGCGCCGCCGATTGCATAGGTAGTCCACGTAAGCGCGTAGAGAGTCGAGAGGCGTCGCAGACCGAAGTAGCGACTTAATAGATAAGGCGTTATGTCGCCTTCGCTGCCCATACTGAAGCCGATGAGCGATGCAGCGATGAGCCCCGAGGTGAGGGTGTGCGCCACAGAGAGAAGAACGATTCCAAGCACCGTCATCAAGAGCATGATCTGCGATACGCGCGGGCCGAAGAATCGATCGAGGAACATCCCAGTCAGGATGCGTCCTATGAGGCCGGTCGCGCCGATGATTGAGATCGCGTACGCAGCGCCCTGACTGGAAACGCCACGATCCGTAAGCAGTGCGGAGAGATGGGCGATGGCTCCGTTAACGCTGGTAGCGTAGAGGCAAACAGTGGCGGCAATAATCCAAAATGTACCGGTGCTGAGGGCTTTACTGACGGACTCTCCTACGTCGATAGCGGCATGCTCTTTCTGCACCGCAGCGGGTTTCTCTCTAACGTAACAGGCGGTAAGCGGTAAGCCGAGCGCGAGAGCAAGACACCCGAGAACGACATAGGCGGTTCTCCAGCCATAGTGGGTGATTGTCGCCTGTGCAATGACGGGAAGGAGCATCGCGCCGCAACCGCCGCCCGCGAGCATTACAGAAAGCGCGAACCCGCGGCGGCGATTGAACCAGGTAGAAATGGCTCGGGAATAGCCCAGGTATGCCGTGCCGTTGCCCACGACACCAATGAGAAAGAAGGCAAGATAAAAGTGCAACAGGTGTGGGGTGAGAAGAGCAAGCGAAGCATACGCTGTCGAAAAGATCACGATGCAGGGGACGATGATCTTGCGCGGTCCGAGTCTGTCCAAAAGGAATCCCAGGCCGGGAGATGCTGCGGCAACGGTCAGAGCAGCGATGCTGAAGCCCGCTGAAATAGCTTCGCGATGCCAGCCGAAGGTGAGCGAGAGCGGCTTGAGAAAGAGACCGAAAGTGTATGGTACGACAGCCGCGAAGCTGACCATGACGCCGAAGAATCCCGCGAGGACGATCTTCCATCCAGGGTATGAGAGACGAGACTCAGAGTCAGTCATCGTCGTGGTAAGTTGCGCCATTAGCGAACGTATCCTCGCTGTGCGATCTTGGCTGCGTGCAGATGATGGTTTTCCCTTGAGACTGGATGCACGCCATTGGCGGAGATCCAGCGATTGTAGAAGTTGAAGAGCGCACTGACAGTGATCGCGTAGTAGATCGCCGCATCATCCCAGCCAGCTTCGTGAAGAGGAACCATGTCCTCGGCTGTGATCTTGTACGACTCATGAGTGACCTTGCGAACAAAGCGCAGAAGCACTTTTTCGTTTTCCGGCAATGCTGAGCTTTCAAGATCGGTGATCACCTGTTGTACGAGCGCTTCATCGTGCAATAGCTGCGAGGTTACAGCAGCATGAGAACGCATGCAGAAGGGGCATTGGTTGAGCGATGAGGTGTAAGCCGCAATCAGTTCACGCAATGCGGGCGTAATCGGGCCTTCCTCAAACATCAGCGCGTGGGTAAAGCGCCCGAGATGAATTGTCATCTCGGGGCGGAAGGCAAGCAGATGCCAGATCTGCCAGTACTCAGGACCGTTTGCCTGCGCTGTGGCAATGAGGTCCGCGTAAGGGCTCGGCTGGGGATTGTTCTGTACATCCGGCAGATAGATTGGTTCCATCGTTGTTGCGACTGTCATCTAGAGCTCCAACTTACACTGTTTCAGAAAATCGCTTTCAGGGCGAATTGGGTGAGGCGCGGCGGGTTTGCCGACAGGATTCGTCCAAAGTTAGTAGAAGCGATATCGGCGATTGGCAGACCGAAGTTCGGATGATTCGCTACGTTAAACGACTCCGCGCGGAATTGCAGGCTTACTCGTTCTGTCAGGCGGAAGTTCTTGAGAGCCGAGATGTCAACATTCACCGAAGCGGGGCCGCGCGCAATGTTACGTCCGGCGTCGCCGAACTGTCCTGCCTGGGTGCTTGGGTTGAGGCGCTGAAAGTGTGAAGGATCGATCCAAAGATCAACCGTATGCGGTCCACTGTTCGGGTTCGAGATGACGTCGGGGCGGCTCGCGAAATAGCCGGAGATAGGCGGCGCCGATGCCTGCAGCGATACGTTGGCGCTGTCGTAAACCGTGAATGGAGTTGCTGAATTTGCAATCGCGATCAGGTTAAGCTGCCAGCCATCCAGCAGAACACCAGTAACGCCAGTCTTGCCGTGGGCGAATGGAATTTCCCACGTGCCGCTGGCAACGAATCGATGACGCGCATCGAAGAGAGAAGGGCCATGCTCGGCTTTCAAGTCGAAGGGGTTTTGCGCAAGGTCGTTCTCGCCCCCGAGGGCCTTCGCTGATGCACCCTGAAGGTTCATCGAAGAAAGGTAGTCAAGTGTTTTCGAGTACCAATAAGAGACATTGAATCCAAGTCCATGCACGGCCTGGCGGGAGAAACTCAGTTGCCCGGCTTGGTAGGTCGAATTCTGGCCATAGGTAAGCTCCGCGATGGTTGCATAGGTGCATGGTCCGCTGGGGGGGCAGCCAGCGTAGATACGCCGATGATCAGCGTTCTGCGCCGTGGCACCGGGTCCATAGATGGCCGGATTTTCGTCGACGTTGCGAGGAAGATGAGTTCCCTTGGTGCCCACATAACGAGCCTCGAGCACATAGTTTTTTGCGACCTCGCGCTGCACGGAAACATTCCAGTCCTGAGCATTGGATGGGCGTGCGTGTGTGTCCATCACGAATGGAGTGGATGGTTTGACGAACGTGTTCGGCTCAGGGATCGGGACGTCGCTGTAGGGATCGTCAAAGTCGAGCGTAGGCGGCGTGATCTGCACAAACTGAGCCCACGGGAGCGAACTTATCGGCCCCTGAGAAGTGACTCCCATGCCGTTGGAGAATGGGTCGTAGAAGATACCGTAGGACGAGCGAATCGACCAGACACTCTTGCCCGTGGGATCCCAAACGAAGCCCACGCGCGGCATGAAGCCTTTGTAGTAGCTGGGAGTAATGCCTCGCGACACGCCTATATCGCCGGGGAAGAGAAGTCCTGTTGGGGCGTCAGGCATTACGGTCGATTGCTGGCCTGGCACAAACGCGTTAAGCCTGTTTCGCGTTTCAGTGTTGGGGTTGATGATTTCATAGCGCAAGCCATAGTTCACGGTCAGGCGACTCCTCGCATGCCACTCATCTTGATAGTAGAAGCCCGCACCCCAGTTGCGTACATAGCGCGTAAAGTCGCCTCGTCCCTGATAGAAGACAACCGGTGCGCCGAGCAGAAGGTTGGCGAAGGCATCGTTTGTAGGAAACGACGAAGCGAAGATAAAGAAGGCGTTGGGAGCGATCGACTGGAAGACGTTGAGTTGATTCCGGCGGAATTCTCCTCCAATCTTAAGCCAGTGCTTGCCATGCAGCACCGAAAGGCCATCGTGTACTTCGTAGGTATTCTGTGCTGAAGTTCGAGGACCAGTGATAGCGCCGCCGATGGGCGAGTAGCCGCTTAAATTGAAGAATGGCGGCCCGGTTCCAATCTCGGAAGCAGGGTCGTAGTTGAAACCAAGTGAGCGTGGAGGTGTCTTGTTTAGTCGCTGATCGAACAGGAACTCATAACGAAAGAAGGAGCCCTCAATCGAATTAGTAACGTTGGACGATAGCAGGTAGGTATGTCCGCCGACCAGCGAGTTGGCGGTAAAGTCGTCGCGCGTTGGATAGCCTGGCAAATCTGAACCGCGCACCGAGACAGGATTGATGTTGTATCCGGTGAAATACGAGTAGCGGCCAAAGAACTGACTCTTATCATTTTGGTGATAGTCGAAGCGGATCCCGGTCTGGTCGAAATCATTTGCTCCGACAACCGTGGCTGTGTAAATTGAGGGCGTCACATTGCCATCTGGGTACAGGGCGGCGACGTTCACAGCGACGGGGTCGAAGTCTTCCGGAGGAATTTGGTTGTCGGGGAAGGGGATGCCGCCAGCCGCAAAATTGATGAGCGGATGACCGATGCCGGAGAAGTCGCCAGTTTTCTGAGCCGCAGTGGGCACTGCTGCGGAGGTTGTGATTCCCTGGCGATTGCGGAATCCTTCATAGTAGGAGAAGAAAAAGAGTCGATCCTTGCGAATAGGACCGCCTACAGTGACTCCGAATTGATTCTGCTTAAGCGGTTCGACCTCTGCGGAAAAATAATTACGGGTATCCAGCGCATCATTGCGGAAGAATTCGTATGCCGTGCCATGAAAATCGTTGCCGCCTGCGCGAGTAACCACGCTTGTGGTTGAACCGGTGTTTCCGCCGTATTCAGGCGGAGCGGTGTTAGTCAAGATACGAAACTCGGCGATCGCGTCGATGGGTATTTTGAGAGCGTATCCGCCATCCATGCGATTAACGTTTTGCACGCCGTCGAGTAGAAAATTGTTGCCTTCTGGGCGCTGACCATTGACGGCATAAGACTGTCCCTGGCGAAGCGATCCTCCCTCGATAGTGACGCCGGTCGAGAGAGGAGCTACGCCGGTTTGCAGCAGTCCCAACTGAGCGAAGTTGCGACCGTTGAGCGGAAGCTCAAGGACTTCGCGGCCAGTCACAACCTTGCCAAGCGTATTTGTTGAGGTATCAATGGATGCGGGCGCATCGGTGACAACGATGGACTCTGAGACCGAAGCCAGCGCGAGTGGAATATCTACTCGGCTAGTTTGGCTCACAGTAATGTCGATGGGCGATTGTGAGTAGCGGGCAAACCCAGCGGCTTTAACAGTAAGACTGTAGTGGCCAACGGTCAGCTGGACGAAGCGATAGAGGCCCTCTGCATCCGAGGCCTGAGTGCGGACCGCATTTGTTTCAATATTTTTAAGTACGACGCTGGCGTGTGCGACAACGGCTCCACTTTTGTCACTGATGTGACCTTCGAGGGAGCCGATAGCGTCCTGAGCATGCGTTGTAGAAGCAAAAAAGAAAACGGTCAGCAATGCAAGGAATAGAGGATTAGGGAAGGGAGAGATTGCGCGCAGGATTTCGAAGGTTCTGCTGCGAAAGATGCTTGTCATGGATCGGCCTCAAAGAGTGACGTTCGAAACGGCAGCATTCATGATGCAGAATTCCAATTAGATCCTTACGGAATCTGCTCACATGACTGTTGCTGCAAGCGTAGCGATGGATATGCTATCTGTCTTCGGCTGATCGGAGGAGGTGAGTGTCAATCTATCGATGTAGCGGAGCGATCGGCGTCGATGGATGCTCCGCTACAAATGAGGCCTGTGGCTAAAGCAGTGGAGGTCAGAGTTTATAGGCTTTTTTCACGAGATTAACTGTGAGGTCAAGCACGAGTTCGAACGCCTCATCTTCATCCAGACGCTTGTCTGCGACGAGGTTGCCTAAAAACGCGCAATCCATACGACGCGCCACATCGTGTCGCGCCGGAATCGACAGAAACGCGCGGGTGTCATCATTGAAACCAACTGTATTGTAAAAGCCCGCTGTCTCGGTTGTTTGCTGACGGAAGCGCATCATGCCCTCAGGCGAATCATGGAACCACCAACTCGGTCCGAGGCGCAGGCAGGGATAGTGCCCGGCCAGTGGGGCTAGTTCACGGGCATAGGTCGATTCATCCAAGGTGAAAAGAATAAATGTGAAATTCGGTTCATTGCCGTACTTCGAAAGCAGGGGGCGTAAACTGCGTACATAGTCGGTGGGAGACGGGATGTCCGCGCCCTTGTCGCGCCCGAATTTCTCGTACACCAGCCTATTGTGATTGCGGATAGAGCCTGGATGAAGTTGCATGGTTAGTCCATCTTCTACGCTCATGCCGGCCATTTCAGTCAGCATCTGTGCCTGAAATAGCTCGACGTCTCCAGCGTTGGTCTTGCCGGAGTAGATACGTTCATAAAGGCTCGACGCTTCGCTCATGGAAAGATCCGCTGTCATCGCACTCACGTGTCCATGATCGGCTGCCGTCGCGCCGTTTTCCTTGAAGAAGGTTCGTCGCTTCCTTAGAGCGTTGAGATAGCCCTTGTAAGTCGAAACATCTTCGCCGGTGAGTTCGCCGAGCTTCGCCAGGTTCTGATGAAAGTTTGAAAATTCCGCGTCGATTACTGCGTCGGGGCGGAAGGTTGGCAATACGCGTCCCTTCCATGTTGAGGCTTTGATTCTGCGATGATGTTCTAGAGAATCGATCGCCGCATCGGTAGTCGCAAGTACCTCCAGTTTGAAACGGTCATAGAGGGCGCGAGGAAGGAACTCGGGCTTGCGCAGAGAGCTGTCGATAATGTTGTAGTATTCGTCGGCGTTTGCCGGGCAGAGTCTGTCCTGAAGCCCAAACAGCTCGCTAAACGCGAAATCGAGCCATAGTCTGGTGGGGGTTCCGCGAAAGAGATAGTAGTGATTCGCAAAGATACGCCACACCTCTCGCGGATCCGCTTGTTCCTGGCCATCGATCTGTGGCACTCCCAGAGACTCCATCGAGACGCCTTGCGAGTAGAGCATTCGAAAGACGTAGTGGTCTGGTTGAATGAAGAGCGCCGATGGATCGGGGAACGGCTTGTTATCAGCAAACCAGCGAGGGTCTGTATGCCCGTGCGGGCTGATGATGGGGAGGTCTCTGACTGTTTCGTATAGACTCTCGGCTACGATTCGAGCGGCGCGCCCGACGGGAAATAACCGACTCTTGTCCAGCATATGCTCTACCTACCTATCCTTTTCAATTCGACCTGGCTTCTCGCTTGTTGAATGTTTTCCGATGTTTACGAATTTTGTTTCCTGTTTGCATACAGTGTAACGATGCGGCAGGCGTCGAAGCCATTATGTCAATATATGGAAAGGCCACGTTTATCTGAGGCAAGTAGTGACACGGATCGAAGCCCTATATTACATGCTTCAGAATTCTTATGGTCGGTACCCTCTGCGCCGTCCATAAGAACGGCGACTCGACCTATGCAATCTCTTGCACACTCCGCACATTTGTTGTGGAAACACGTTGCTATGTGACCATGTCGGTAGTTTGAAGCAAAAAACCATTGTCATGAGTTGAGAACTCGAGCGGGCGAGCGCTGCGTTTTCGGGTAAATGGGTTGAGAGCCCATTTCTAATGTGTATGCCCGTCTCAAGGATGGCCCGACGGTTTACCTGGCGTTGCAAGATGGGGCTAATTTCACCGGACATGCCGTCGCTTCGGCCTCTGTCCACTGGCCCTCGAATTGCTAAATGCCAATCAGGGCAAGGATTCGCCATTCCATTTTTCATGGGCCCCTAGTCGATAGAACCGATTAACGGCGAATGGATATGGTCAGATTTGTCTTGAAACCGGGTGAAGTCTAAAGTCCAACCGATGATTTCCACAGTGAACCCATGTAGGTCACGATCGCGAAGCGTTGCCCAAATTCGGCCAGACTCGGGCCGAGGAATTACCTTTCCAATTCTCAACTCCCTTGGAAATGTCCGCCTGGTTGACCCAAAAGATGTTGCATTGAGCGTGAAACGCTGTCCAGAAAGCCTAACGAGGAATTCGACAGCGGGACGTGAGACGAAGTTGACCCGGGGAAGAGCTCCTCGACATCACGGCAATGGCAGTCATTCTAATTCTCCAATTCGTGATTGTGGTCAGCATGGTTCGGGCCAGCCGTGAGCACTTGGAGAACGCACTCCCGGTGTTCTCCTTCTTTGTTGTCTTGATGCCGTTGGAGTCCAGGCTCGTGATCCCTGGGGCCTTCGACTTCAATACAATGCGAGTGTCGTTGCTAACGCTGCTGATTTTGTATTTCATCCGTAAAGAGAAGACGGACTATAGCCCCATACCGTTAAAGTCGCTCATGTTATTAAACGTATGCTGGGCGGTATGTTCTACCCTCTACTCACTATCGGTGGTAACCAGTGTCAAACAACTGATAGCTCAAGTGCTGGAATACTACCTGCTCTACTTCCTGTTCATAAGAATCCTCACAAGACTCCAGACCCTCTATAACATCGTCTTTGCTATATCTATGGCGATGGGCTTGTGTTGCGTCTTTTCACTCCTCGAAGCATATGCAAATTGGAGCATTCTGCGAATATTCCCGGCCAATTTGTGGATCACCTATAACGGGGGATTGGATCCGCTTTATATCGAGTGGGGAAGGGGACTCAGAGTTCGGTCTACATTTCCACATCCGATTTTGTTCGGCGATGCTCTTGCGATGAGCATTCCGTTGACGCTCTATCTCCAGAGCATCTGGGAGAACAAACGCCAACGCGCTCTGCTCTGGTTATCGCTAGCCTTAATGATCTGGGCGATCTATAAAACATCGAGCCGCGGACCATGGATCGTCACCGGTCTATGCTGTGTCTTGTTGTTCATCTTGATCAACAACCGTGTGCGGAAATATCTTGCTGTGACTGCCGTACTCTGCGCAATTGTTGTAGTGTCGAGACCAGGAATCTGGCAGACAATCGCGGATCTCTATCAATCGAGTACCGATCCCAATAGTCCTGTGGGTGCATCTTATCTTTACCGCGACACCTTGACGGAGGCGGTAAAGGCCGCAGTTTCAAAAGATACGACCAGGGCATTATTGGGATACGGACTTGGAACATTTCGCGAGCTCGGATTGGACATTAACTTTCTAGACGTAACTCAGCGCTGGTATACATGCGACGACAACTGGGATCTTTTCCTTTACGAGATTGGTTACGTAGGAACTTTCCTTACCGGTATCCTTCTTGCGTCCCCACTTTGGATAGCATTTCGTAGCTATCGCCTTCTGCCGAGCCCCGAGAACCGTCTTAGTGGTGTCCTTCTAATTTCACTCGCTGCCTTCGATCTTCTGTTGATGAGTGTCGCCGGCTACAGCTGGGGACAGCAAGGTTATCTGGCTTGGATACTAATCTCGCTCGTGGTATGCCATTCGCGGCTTGCGCTCCAGGTTGAGGGGCCAAATAGAGTGCTAGATGAGGAAACACGAGGCCTACATGAATATGATCTCGACTTTGCCTGACCCTGCTTTAACGGACCGGACAGTGGGCACCTCCGGCACAGCCAGTGTTGGCCGCTCTCGGATCCGGGTGTGCATGCTGGCATATGCTTTCTACGAGAGCGATACGCGCATCCAGCAATATGCAACGGCGTTAGCGCGACGAACTGACGCAGTCGACGTTATCGCGCTGCGCCGCGATGAAACAGTCCCTGTATTCGAAGTGTTAGGCGGAGTTAACGTATATCGAATTCAAGCGCGTACAGTGAATGAAAAAGGGGTCTTTGCCTATGCAATTCGAATACTTCGCTTTATGTGCCGCGCGACCTGGTTCTTACATCGTAAACACAGCCTCCATTCCTACGATGCCGTGCATGTACACAATGTCCCAGATATGTTGGTCTTTGCCGCCCTCTCACCGAAGCTGAAAAACGTCCCAATAATCCTGGATATCCACGATCTGTTGCCTGAGTTCTATGCGTCCAAATTCAAAATCAGTTACACGTCTCTTGTATTCAAGTTAATGGCATTCGCAGAAAGATGTTCTGCGTCGTTTGCAGATCATGTGATAGTCGCAAACGATATATGGTGTGATCGGTTAGTATCCCGCTCATCTCGTAGAGAAAAATGCAGCGTTGTGCGAAACCGTCCCGATCTCGACATATTTAGAAAACAGCCTGGCTATAGCAAGAAACAAGATCGCCCATTCCAGATGATTTATCCAGGATCGCTTAACTGGCATCAAGGGCTCGATATCGCAATTCGTGCATTCGCTAGCATCGCAGATAAAATGTCGGATGCTGAATTTCATATCTACGGCGAGGGATCGGCCAAGCCTGCGCTGATCTCTCTAGCTAACGAACTTCAACAGCAAGATCGAATCTTCTTTCATGACTTCCTCCCCAGTAGCGAGATTGCTCAAGTGATGGCAGTCGCCGATTTGGCTATCGAGCCCAAACGCACGAAGTCCGATTTTAGCAATGAAGCATTGAGCACCAAGATAATGGAGTTCATGGCTCTTGGCGTGCCTGTCATAGCATGCCGGACAAGAATACATGCTTATTATTATGACGATTCGATTATTCAATACTACGAAAACGATGATGAGGCAGAATTGGCGCTACAAATGCTTCGGCTACGCAATGACCCAAGCCTGCGCGCAAAACTCGTAGAAAACGCGAAGAGATATGTTGAACAAAATACCTGGAACGCCCGTAAGCACGAGTATCTGCAACTCGTGGACTCGCTTATACATCAACCAAAACACTGAACTCAGCGGCGGGAACATTTTATGACAAAGTATGTAATCATCACGCCCGCACGAGACGAAGAAGCGTTTCTTGATAGGACGATTCGATCTGTTGCCGGCCAGACTATTCTGCCACTTCAGTGGATAATCGTGAATGACGGATCGATAGATTGCACTGGGGAGATTATCGATCGGTACGCTTCTGAATATTCGTGGATAACTGCCGCGCACCGACCGAATCGGGGATATCGGCAAGCCGGTGGAGGAGTTGTTGCCACCTTCTATGACGGCTACGCGCAACTTCACAATTCGGAGTGGGATTTCCTGGTCAAGCTGGATGCCGACCTAAGCTTTTCCCCTGATTACTTTGAAAAATGCTTTGCGGAGTTCGCTAAGGACCCTCATTTGGGTATAGGTGGCGGCGGCATATATCACGAAGAAGCTGGTGAATTGAAACTGGAGAAGAATCCACGGTTTCATGTCCGGGGTGCAACGAAGATTTACAAGAAAGAGTGTTGGGAAGCACTTGGTGGACTGTTACGCGCGCCCGGGTGGGACACTGTAGACGAACTGAAAGCCAACATGTTGGGCTGGACCTCGCGAACTTTTGTTGACTTACGCCTCTCCCACTATCGATTCACGGGCTCTGCGGATGGTGCCTGGAAAGATTGCATCAAAAACGGACGAGCTAACTACATCACCGGCTATCACCCCCTGTTTATGTTATTGAAGTGCTTGCGACGTGTCGCTCAACGACCATATCTGTTGGGCGCCGCAGCACTATGTTGGGGATTCATAAGTGGTTATTGGCGGCGTACGCCGCAAGTGGAAGACCGTGAGCTAATCCGCTATACGCGAAATCAACAGATGAGACGTCTTCTGCATTTGGAAAGCATCTGGAAGTGAACCAGGTCTTACAAAATGATGGTCGATGATGAGGGAACGTTATGTGTGGAATTTGCGGCAGGCTGAACTTGAGATCTGATCTACCTCCCGTCGGCGTTGAGTACCTTCGTCGAATGTTGGAACCGATTAGTCATAGGGGTCCGGATGCCGAAGGCATATATACGAGCGGTCCCGTCGGTCTAGGGCACAAGCGATTGAAGATTATTGATTTAGCTACCGGCAAACAGCCGATGTGCAATGAAGATGGAACTGTGTGGATCTCCTATAACGGGGAGGTCTACAACTACAAGGAGCTAACTGCCTATCTGGTTACGAAGGGGCATCGCTTTAAGAGTTCGAGTGATACTGAGGTCATAGTTCATCTATATGAGGAATTCGGTGAGGACTGCGTAAGGCATTTGCGTGGCATGTTTAGCTTCGCGTTGTGGGACGACAAGACGAACACTTTGCTTTTAGCCCGCGACCGCGTTGGCATCAAACCGCTCTATTACATGGAGACAGAAACAAGTCTCCTGTTTGCCTCGGAGATAAAGGCAATTCTCGCTGACTCGTCGGTGCATGCGGAAGTCGAACCCGCACTAATAGATCATTTTCTGACATATTTCTATATGCCCGGCTCACAAACTCTGTTCAAGTCCATAAAAAAGCTCGGACCAGGGTGTTATCTCACCGCCAGAAATGGCCAATTGAAAGTTACTGAATATTGGGACCTGAACTTCGTACCCAAAGAAAGAACCTTCAACGAAGCTGTGGATGAACTTGATCATTTGTTGTCCCGAACCGTGCGCGATCATATGATCAGCGATGTTCCGGTCGGGGTTCTACTAAGTGGTGGGGTCGATTCCAGCGCAGTACTCAGCTATGCCGTGGAAAATACACATCGGCCAATAAGTACGTTTACCGTTGGATTTGCTAGTGGCTGTACGGATGAGCGCCCGTATGCCACCATGGCAGCAAGGGCTTTCGGTGCGCCTAATCACGCCCTCACTATTGGAGCGCAAGATTTTTGGGAGTTTCTGCCAAAGTATGTCTGGCATATGGAAGAACCGGTCTGTGAGCCGCCTGCTGTTGCACTTCACTATGTCTCCAAGCTGGCTCGCGAGCACGTGACAGTACTGCTCTCTGGTGAAGGTGGAGACGAGGCCTTTGGCGGATATCAAAGTTACCGAAATTTCTGCTGGCTGGAGAAGATCAAAGACACATTGGGACCTTTCGCCCCTTTTGTGGGTGGGGCGGCGTCCACGTTTATCCCGAGTGAATCGCGGTACGGAAAATATGGCCCCTTAATGCACATTCCTCTACAAGACTATTACTACAGTCATAGTTCTGGTCCTTACGAATTCTTTAACAGGCGATGTCGCGACCTTTACACCGAAGAGTTTCTTGCCAGCCTGGATAACGAGCCTCGAGCTGCTCTCTCACGGAGTCTATTTACGAAGGTAGACCGACTCGCACCTCTCGATCAGATGCTCTACGTTGACACCAAGACTTGGCTCCCTGACGACTTACTAATCAAGGCTGACAAGATGACAATGGCGAACTCGGTGGAATTACGAGTACCCTTTTTGGATCATCAAATATTGGAATTTGCCGCGTCTTTGCCTTCAGATTTCAAAGTGAAGAACAGAAATGGTAAGCATATCCTGAAAAAGGCTCTGGCAAAACGATTGCCTCGCGAGATTCTATACCGTAAGAAAGCAGGATTTCCTGTTCCCTACGCTGTATGGTTCGACGGCGAGTTGCGCGCTAAGATCGCTGAAGTGCTGCTAGATGAATCGACAATCGATCGTGGGTATTTCCGAAGAAGTGCGGTAGAAAGCCTACTAAAAGGACACCCCCATCGTAATTATTCCAAAGAGATATTTTCATTGTTGATTCTTGAGTTGTGGCATCGCAGATTTGCTGATCCGCAGCCGCATGATCGCGAAGATGAAATGGCCGCTTGCTGTTCAATCTGACGGTTGAAGGAACGAATCTGCCAAAGCATATGACCATGCATGAGATAAATCCTCTGAAGGATCCGCGGTGGCCGCGCTTTATTGCGCGGCATCCTGAATCGTCCATTTTCCATACGAGTGAATGGCTTGATGCGATACGAAGGACCTATGGATACGAGCCTGTTGCGTTCACTACGTCACAGACGGGGGAGCTGGACAATGCTCTGGTGTTCTGCCGCATTAACAGTTGGTTAACTGGCAGGCGCTTGGTATCGCTTCCGTTTTCTGATCATTGCCAGCCGCTTGCTACCGGTAGAGAGTTTACCGAGATCCTGAGCTACCTCAAGAGCCGAAGGCGGTTGAGGCAGCAAAAATACATCGAACTCAGGCCAGTGACGATAGACGGATTAGACGAAAACGGTGTGGCGTTGATCAAGAGCGAGTCTTTTAGTTTTCACAAGATCGACCTTCAACCAGAAGCAAAAGCAATCTACAGCGGCTTTCACGAGAGTTGTATTCGAAGAAAGATCAAGCGCGCCGAGCGGGAGACTCTTCGATACGAGTTTGGGCGTTCCGAAGAACTATTAGAGAAGTTTCGCCATCTTTTATTGCTCACGCGGCGCAGACACAAGTTGCCTCCACAACCGGCAGCGTGGTTCGAGAATATAGTTGATTGCCTGGGTGACGCGGTCACGATTCACGTTGCTTCAAAGGATGCAACACCGGTGGCGAGCATTCTCACGCTGAAATATAAGAGGTCGCTGGTTTATAAGTATGGTTGCTCTGACGGTCAGTTTAGCAATATGGGGGGCACACCCCTGCTGTTCTGGAAGGCAATTCAACAGGCCAAAGAAGATGGTATCGAGCAATTCGATTTAGGTCGGTCCGATCTTGACGAGCCAGGACTCATAGCTTTTAAAGAGCATCTAGGTGCGAGTTCATCGGAACTTACTTATTATCGGGATCCTGCGCGTCCGATCAAGAAAATGCCGGTGAAGTCATCCACTTCTGTATCGACGTGGGCGCGGGAAGCGTTGGTTCGCCTGCCAGACCCTTTACTCGCAGGCGTGGGTCAGCTTCTGTACCGTCACATTGGATAACAATAACTAAACGCTTTCGGACATTCTGAAACCATGAACGAAGCATTCCTCGACTATTACCGGTGTCCTGAGACCTTCGCTAACTTTAGGCTCACGCTTGAATCGCCGACGGAAACTCGGGCAGGCTATTTTGACTTTGGCCGCGGTAATACCTGTTTTGGAGTATCTGGAGGTCCAGTTTGCGATGACCCAGGGACGGAGCTATCTGACCTAGCCCAGCAAGTAAGGATTGACGGGTCCACGTGCATTCTTCCTTTCAACCCTACGGATGTTGCGAGGAACTTCCGCTATGAACGATATGTCAACAGGTCGCAGACTTCAATCTGGAAGAGCCTGATTCGCAAGCTCTACTACGTATTTCGTCCCTTGTTCCCAGTTTCCGTTCGCCGTCACATGCAGAAGGCCTGGCTGAAAGGTTGGGATAAGAATCCTTTTCCGCGCTGGCCAGTAGACCGAAGCGTTGATCAGATGTTTGAAATGATGATGAGATTGACGCTGAAGGCATCCGGGAAGGAGCGGGTGCCTTTCATCTGGTACTGGCCTCATGGAAAATCAAGTTGCGCAACGATGACTCATGATGTCGAAACGGATGCCGGTCTTCGATTTTCTGGTGAGCTCATGGACATCAACGATTCTTTTCAGATAAAGAGTTCGTTCCAACTGATCCCCGACGCCAGGTACACCGTGAGTGACGCTGACTTGTTATCGATCAAGGGGAGGGGATACGAAGTCAACGTACACGACCTCAAACACGACGGCCACCTCTTCGACGACTATGAGAAATTTCAAGAATCCGCTCAGCGTATCAATCAATTCGCTAGTCGCTTTGAGAGTAGGGGATTCAGGGCTGCAATTCTGTATCGCAACCAGGAGTGGTACAGCGCTCTGAACGTTTCGTATGACATGTCAGTACCCAACGTCGGCCACCTTGATCCTCAACGGGGCGGATGTTGCACGGTGATGCCTTACTTCATCGGTAATGTTCTCGAGATACCTGTGACGGCTACGCAGGACTATACGCTATTCAATGTTCTGGGCACTTACTCGCTCGATCTGTGGCGGCAGCAGATTAGCCAGATCATGCAACAGCACGGCCTCATCAGCTTCATAGTTCACCCGGACTATCTTGATACACCGGAAGCAAAACGTGCTTATAAGGCGCTGCTCGGGCACCTTTCCGAGCTACGTAACGAGGCAGGTGTATGGATTGCTCTTCCCGGAGAAATAGATACATGGTGGAGACAGCGAAGCCAAATGAAACTCGTTTCGCAAGAAAATGGTTGGAGAATCGAAGGTCCAGGGGCTGAGCGAGCGACGCTTGCTTACGCGACTCTTAAGGAAGACAAACTTACATATGAATTTGCTTAGAGTCTTGAAATCCCAGAGATTAGTAAGACGTTGGACAGTCAGCGTGCGAGAGTCGATCCTAGCGGCATGTCTGTTTGCTGCGTGGCTGAACGCAGCTGCTGCAAACGTTGTTTTTATTGACAATCAATCAACTCAACTATCAACTCGTCAGCAGTTGGAAGCAGCGGCCGGATTTTATGGTCTGACGATGGAGGTTCGTTCTGTTCAGACGGAGAAGGACGGAGATGCCTTACTCCGGTCCTTTCATAATCCTGACTTGCTGGCTGTTGTTATCAATGCAAATGCTCTGCCGATGCTCAATCAGAGATCGTTTCAGGCAGCTCTCCATGAATGGCATCCTAAGATACCTATCCTGATCGCGGGCATCAATGAGAATAGCAATGGTGAATTTATCAAGCAGTGGTCATCGGGAGTGATTATTGGCGGCGAGAAATCTGTTGTAACGAAGGATGTCGGTTGGTATGTGGTGGCTTCGGGGAGTGAAGTCACGCAACAACTCGGGGGAAGCAGACTTCCTTTGCTTGCAAGTGATCCAAGTTACCTGAAGATCAAGAACGAGAGTCGCACTACTCGGCTCATGGAGATGATATACGGATCCTCTAAATTGCCAGTATTTGCACGGACCGTAGCCGATGGTCGCAATGTGTTCTTCGCGACAGAGACCTCGGCGGCTGACATTCCGGTTACTTCTGATCCCTATCGGCAGCAAGCGGTGTTCGCCAGCCTGGCGCCGATGATGCTTTTTCTGCACTACGGGGCCGATGAACATGCGTGGCATACTCCCGGATCGTATGCAAATTTCACGATCGATGATCTGTGGTTACGAGAACCTTATGGGCATGTGAACTACGAAGAGTTGTTGCAACAGGCAGAGCTGCATAATTTTCACGCGACGGTTGCTTTTATTCCATGGAATTTCGATCGAAGCCAGCCAAAGATGGTGTCGGTGTTCCGCAAGCATCCTGACCGACTCTCGATCTGCGTCCACGGAAACAACCACGTTCATCAGGAATTCGGGCCGCTTGATTCGCACCCTCTGCAAGGCCAGGTGGAGAATATGAGGCAGGGTTTAGCCCGCATGGAAAGATTTAGTGCGTTGACTCAGATTCCCTATGACGCTGTGATGGTTTTCCCGCACTCGATTGCTCCTGAGGCCACCTTCTCAGAACTGAAGCGCAATCACTATCTGGCGACTGCCAACTCACTGAATGTGCCGTCGGATGCGGCGGCCCCCGCAGACGCGGATTTTGTTCTGCGTACAGCTACGTTGCGATTTGGGAATTTTCCTAGTCTTCGACGCTATTCAGCAGAAACAGATATACCGCAAACTCAGCTTGCTATTGATGCATTCCTTGGAAACCCGATGCTCTTCTACGCACACGAGGGTTTTTTCGCGCCTGGGATCGATGCATTCGACAAGACGGCTGATCTTGTGAACAAGCTGCAGCCAACTATGCAATGGCAGAGTCTGGGTTCTATTGCTCGTCATCTCTATCTTGAAAGGCTGCGTGACGACGGGAATTACGATATTCGAACATTCTCGGCGACGATTCAGATTGCCAACACCCACAAACGCGATGCAACGTTCCTTATCGAGAAGGATGAGGACTTTTCTCAGCCTCTCATCGTGCTTGTCGACGGAAGTGTGTACCCGTACGAAAGGTCGGACTCCAAGTTGCGTTTGGTGCTTCCGATTCGAGGGGGAGAGACAAAAGAGGTCGCGATTCAGTACAACAATGACCTCGGGCTAGCAAACGTCAACATTGCGAAGAATTCATTCAGGACGAATGCAATTCGTCTGCTTTCCGATTTCCGCGATAACACAGTTTCAAATTCTGAATTGGGTCGCCACTTTATTAAGTCGTATGCCGAGAACGGGCGCCTATGGAATCTGGCGATGGCTGCTTTGATCGTGATGATGATTTGTGCCATGTCGGTCTGGTTCGGTCGAAGGCGTAGAAAAACCTTTCGAGGTGAAGGACGGAGTTTTCCGTCCTCTCAATTGAGTTGAACAGGACGTGAGTTGAACAGGACGTGCAATTTGATCTTTTCTAAGGTTCTCACTCAAAATCGTCGTTCAACGGGTCGCTAGTGCCATTTTGGAACGCGCATTAGTTTAATTGATTCAATTACTTAGAGGACGCGAAAGTTACCACGCGATTACGGAGGTAACTTTTGGTTGTCTTCTTCATTTTCGGGTGACATTCTGGAAGAGTAGTCCATCCAAAAGTTTAGGAGTTCAAACGCAATTCTTTCAGATTGAGAGCGGTATATCCGACGATATCCAGTAATACTAAGCGTTCGGTATCCGGTCTTTGCGTTAAGTGCAAATATGCGAAAATCCTCCCTCTTCCCCCTCCTTGTAGTAATGCTTACGGCAGTTCAAGCCTTCGGCGCGAACTACTATGTCCGTCATGGCGCAACCGGAACCAACAACGGAAGCAATTGGACCAACGCCTGGAACGAAATGAGCCAGATAAATTTCTCGACGCTGGCTTGTGGAGACACTGTTTGGATTGCCGGCGGAACGTACACGACGAGCCTAACCCCAAACAAGACGTGCACCTCTTCAGCAGTGCTGACGATCAATCGAGTTCTCTCGACAGATGCAGTGCCGGTGGCGGCAGCTGGATGGAGCAGTGGTTTTGATAGCCAGGTCGTTATCTCCAACGCAAGCATTAACCTTGCGGCTGGGAGCTACATCACGATCAATGGTCGCATTGGCTCCGTGGCCGGAAATAATTTTGGCATATCGGTGAAGTGTACGAGTTCGTCGGGTTGCGATGGTGTGGATGGTGCCGGTTCAGGGAACCTCAGCAATATCACTCTCCAGTACATTGAGCTATATGGTCCTCCGTGCGTCATGGCGCAATCATGCTCAGGCTCGGGAGCAAGTGGGCTGAACATAGCTCCTGGTTCAAATACAGTCAACTACTTACTGTTCGATCATGGTTGGATTCATCAGTACGGGGAAACAATTCGAACGTCCAATTGGAATAATTGCACTATTCAATACAGTGCGATCTCGAACACCCATAATGATGGCCAGCAACATGAGGACATCATATTCTCTTACCCGATCACAAACTTCACTTTCCGCTACAACGCTATCTGGGGATCCCCCAACGACGGCATGTTTTTTTATGGGAACGAGACCAACACACGAATCTACGGCAATGTTTACTACCATTCCGGGGCAGCGCTTATAACGTTCTACGAAGGCTTCACCCATAACGTGTACATATACAATAATGTATTTCAAAATGACGGTACATTTGGTGACTACCAGCCCGGATGGTTGGATTTCTCAGGTAACATGACGGGTGAGATTGCAAACAATGTTTGGGAGAACGTTAACAAGGACGGGAACTGCCCAATTTGCGATCATAATGCGTACAACCTGAGTGGCAATAATACGGGCGAAACTGGCTCATTTATGTACACGCCAGGCACCGAATTTGTATCAGTTGTATCGAGCAATCAAACAGCGGCTAATTTCCGCCTCACTGCTGCCGGTGCGACTACATTTGGCCAGGGCATCAGTCTTCCCGCTCCCTACAACGTTGACCCCGACGGTAACATCCGAGGGGCGAATGGGGCCTGGGATGTCGGGGCATTTCAATATCATCCGGCTCAAAGCCCCGGGACCCCGGTTGGGTTGACCGGAATCATCAAGTAAATGCGATGCTCTGAAAGACGACAATCGCATTTTCACTCATAATCTTTCTGCAAATCGTTGTCTCCGGTGTGATGGCCCCTCGATGTTCGATGAGGGGCCGTCTGCAAGCTGACGGATTGACGACTATTTTATGGTGGAGGTGGAAAAGCAATGCGATCTTATGTCAAGACGCGACTCGGGTTACTTCCTCGAATCAATGAAGCTTGGAATTTGTATCATAGTCATACGCGGAACGTCGGAGACAACGTCCGTCAGTTACTAGATCAGGCACGGATAGCCGAATCGAAACTCGAGTTGCTCTTAGGAAAGCCCGTGAAGGGACTGAAGATGCTGGAGATTGGCCCAGGCCAGCAGCTCTTGCAACTCGCTTATTTTGGAATGCACAATGAGGTCGTTGGAATCGATCTTGATGTGATCGCGCAGCGTATGAATATCACCGGATTCGTACAGATGGCGAAACAGAATGGGTGGGTGCGAACCTGTAAGACCGTTGCTCGCAAAATGGTGGGAATCGACTCCAAAGTGAGAAAGGAACTCCTATCGCAACTGGGATTGCACTCGCTGCCGAATTTCCATGTCCTGCAGATGGATGCGGCGAAGATGGAATTTCCCGACGAACAATTCGATGTGGTGTTTTCGAGAGCAGTATTCGAACATATTCCAAATCCTGAAGCGGTTATCTCCGAGATGCGAAGGGTCCTCAAGCCTAATGGTGTGATGTTCATCGCTCTTCATTTGTATAGCAGCGACAGCGGATGTCATGACACGCGCATTTTTGTAGGCAATCGCGAAACGCTGCCTTTTTGGGCTCATCTCAGGCCGGAACATGAAAGCGAAGCAAGGCCGAATTCTTACCTGAACAAGCTAAGTCTCGCTGAGTGGAGGCGAGTATTTGAAGCCGAAATGCAGAGCAGCGAAATAATTCCGCTTTGTGACGCTGGGGAAGCCGAACGTAAGGAGTTACTCCGACTAAGATCGCAAGATCAGTTGGCATCCTATTCGGATGAGGAGTTGCTGACTGTAACGCTCCAGGTTCGCTGGCGAAAGCCGATGGAGTTTCAGTCAGCAGATCCCATAGGGATGGGCTTACAAGATAGCACAATGCATTCTCTTGATCTCGCCTGAGAGGCCTAAGTAACACTGATGTCTCGTGTTTCGTTCTTCCCAGGCCAGACTAGCCGAAGAATGTAGGCAAGAGCATATTTTTAATAGTACACGTTATAGACCTCCGGGCTCTCCTTCTGCATATTCACCAGAGATATCCCTTTTGCATTGTCAGCCGGATTGGATCCTACTATGTACGAGACAGAAGCAAACAGCAAAGTCGAGACGGTAGAGGGTATCTCCCCAGAAGGTCTTGCTGCGTTCAGTAACCTCCGAGAGAAGATATCGGCTCGCACGGTTTTGCCTTGGAGCGAACACTGTACGGAGTGCGTGTGGCCAACGTGCTACACATCGTGCGACCTTTACAGTCCGCGGGAGGATGGAAGATGTCGGAGGTTCGTCGATGGCATGGTGCGAATCGATTGTCCGGCCGCCGTCAACGGCTATCTGTTGAAGATTCGATTCAAGCAATGGGGAAAACTCTGGACGCCCGCTAGTCTCAACTTTCACTCATCAAAAAAGGCTTTTCAAATCGAAAAGCGAGACCATCGCCTGGGAAAGATGCTATACGAGTTGCCTCTTCCGACCTCGATCAAGAGTCGAATGATCAGCAAACGTTATAGCTTGAAAAAGAGACTCGCGGCACGGGGCAGTCGCAAGAAGATTGTTGCCTCATGGTTCCTGTTGGAGGTTTACAATCCGTGCGAGCGACCGGTTGATCTTTCTCTCACAATCCGATCGTCGATGCGAGAGCGAAAGATCCCTTATCAGAAGCGGATCAGTCTCAAACCAGGATTCCAACTCGTACGAATCCCTACCGCAGAAATTTCGGAATTGGTCGACCTTGATTTTCCCTTCAATGTCGAACTCATTCCGAACGGCTTTCAAGACGAGATTACTCTGTACTTCGGGTTGATGGATTTCGCGCAGGAAGTTCAATCTAAAGTCGAGAAGAACGGGAAAATTAAATGTGTTGTCTGGGACTTGGATAACACGTTGTGGGACGGGGTACTGGTGGAAGATGGAGCAGCGAAACTCAGACTCAAACCCGGGATCAGAAGTATCTTGGAAGAATTAGACCGACGCGGGATTATTCAATCTATAGCAAGCAAGAACAATCATGAAGAAACAACAGAAGTGCTAAAGCAGTTTGGCCTCTATGAATTGTTCTTGTGTCCGCAGATATCCTGGGCTCCCAAGGGAGAGGCGGTAAAAACGATTGCTCGCCGGTTGAACATCGGCCTCGATACCGTCTTGTTTATAGACGATCAGGAATTCGAGCGTAAGCAGGTAGAGGCCTCAAGCTCCGAAGTGCGAACGTTGAATGCGAGTGACTATCTGAAGCTTCCGGAAATGAAGGAATTCCAGGTTCCGGTGACCGCTGAAAGCATGAGCCGTAGAGAGATGTATCGGGTCGAGCAAGAGAGACTCGAGATCCAGGGCAATTTCAAAGACGACTACAAGGCGTTTCTTAAATATTGTGAGATCAGACTTACAGTTACCGCCCTCGCGGATGAAAATATGGAACGCGTTCACGAGCTCACTCAACGTACAAATCAAATGAATTTTTCAGGAAGCCGGTATGATCGTGCCGTCCTGCATGAAATAGCGCAATCATCTTATCTCGATACCTATGTTCTGGCTTGCGAAGACCGATTTGGCACATACGGAATCGTAGGATTTGGAGTTGTAGATAAACGTGAGCCGCGATTGACGGACTTGATGTTTAGTTGTCGCATCCAGTCGAAACGAGTGGAGCACGCTTTCTTGAGGATGATGATTGATAAGTACATCCGCGAGACGAGCAGAGACTTCTCTGCGAACTATCGAAAGACGCCACGCAATGCACCCTCCGGACAGGTCTTCGAAGATTTGGGCATGGTCGAGGTTAGCGTAAGCGATGGGGTGACTTCGCTGGTTTTCCCGCATGGCGGCGTGCTTCCTGATGACGGAATCATCAGCGTCAGCATGCCGGAAACCAGCCTCGCAGGAAGTCAGGGATGATATTACGATCCCAACTCGGACAATTGCGACGGAGTGTTCTGTGCTCCGTTTATCGCCGCCAGGTCTCATTGAAATTAGAGAAGCCTCTTGTTTCCTTTTGCTTCGATGACTTTCCCCGGACGGCCTATACCGAAGGAGGAAGAATTCTGCAAAGCTTCGGGGCTCGCGGAACGTTTTATGCGGCGCTTGGGCTGATGAACACTACCAATGAACTGGGTGATCAGCTAACGCGGGCGGATGTCGATTCGGTGCTCTCGGATGGGCACGAGCTAGGTAGCCACACGTTCAGTCATTGTTCCAGTCGTCGCGTCTCTTCGGATGTGTTCGAACAAGATGTGCTTCAGGGGAGAGATGCTATTCAAATAATGACGGGATGCGATGCTGGAAATTTCTCGTATCCCTTCGGGCATGTTGCAGTGATGTTGAAAAAGAAGATTGGTGCGCAGATGAAGAGCTGCCGAAGCATTTATAGCGGCGTCAATGGACCGGTTGTCGACTTGAACTTGCTTCGAGCGAATAGCCTGTATGGGGATATGGGCCAACTTGGAGTGGCTGAGGAGTTGCTTCAGAAGAATAAGAACGAACGCGGATGGCTGATTTTTTATACGCACGACGTGCGCCCGAATCCCTCTCCGTTTGGCTGTACTCCGTCACTGCTCGGAACGGTAATTGAGACAGCGCTGGAGAAGGGTTTTAGCATCGTCCCGGTGGCTGAGGCGGTAAGTCGCGCGTTGCAAGTGGAATCCGAAGACACTTACGCCTGCAAGACTGTCTAGTATTGACGAGTGAACTGCGTCGGTCGTGGTGTCACTTGGCAGAGGAACTTGTTTGATGATGAATTCAGTTGACGTGGTAGTTCCTTGCTATAACTATGCGCGCTATTTGCGGGGTTGCGTGAATAGTATTCTTTCTCAGCCGGGTGTAGAAGTCCGCGTGCTTGTGATTGACGACGCGTCTTCCGACGAGACCGCCGCAGTGGGTCGGGAACTGGCGGCGTCTAACAGCGCGGTTGAGTTTCGACGCCACGAAGTAAACAAGGGACATATTGCCACATATAACGAGGGTTTACTCGGCTGGTCAACGGGTGACTACGTGGTGCTCTTGTCTGCCGATGACATGTTGTCGCCGGGTTCTCTGGGAAGGGCTGTGCGTGTCATGGAAAGGGACAAGAGCATCGGCATGGTCTACGGGCCCACAGTTCATTTCGAGCGGGAGACGGAGCTTCCGACGATTACCTCGACGGAATTCGAGTTTACACGGTGGTCGGGGGAAGAGTGGCTGCAAGGCCGGTGTCGTGCCGGCCATAACGTGATCACCTCGCCGGAAGTAGTAGTTCGGGGAAACATCCAGAGGGCAGTAGGGGGTTATTGTTCTGAGTTGCCACACAGCGGCGATCTGGAAATGTGGTTGCGGATTGCGGCAGTATCTGACATCGCTTACGTGCGTCGCGTGCCCCAGGCGTTTTATCGCGTGCATTCCAGGAGCATGATGCGTACCGTATTCCGTGGAAGTTTCGTTGATCTACGCCACCGCAAAGCGGTATTTGACGCATTCTTTCGGCATCACAGTGCCACGGTTAGGGATGCGGACCGTTTGTACGAGGAGGCCAACCGGACTCTGGCCCGGGAGGCTCTTTGGGATGCTTGCCGAGCATACGATCACAATGAGGTGGAGGCATCGCAGGCCAAGGAACTGGAAGACTTCGCGTTGACGATTTATGCCGAAGCAACCTCATTGCCTGAATACTCAGCGCTCCGTCGCAGACGTCGCCTGGGGGCTGCCGTATGCCACCGAACACAAGTGTTCGCGGTGCCAGCCTTGGTCCGGAGGGTACGCAGGTGGACCTCAAAGCAGCACTGGAAGAAATGGGGAGTTTGACTACTACAAGGATTCCTCAGGTGGCTATGCAGCTAGCCAGCTGCATTCAAGGAGCAGCGAGTAGTTGCTATATCGATTGTTCCTTCACGGGTTGGGGGTGGCGTTGAAATCCGCGATTAAACGAACTCAGGTCCAATTGGGTCGGCGATACCGACAACTTCGCAACCTCTGGCGAGCCGAGGGGCTGGTTGGAGTCAGTGATCGGACCCGAAGGGCAATCGCCGAACGGCTTGTCCCGAAAAACGCTATCATGCCTGTTCGCTGTTCTGATGTGATGGCGGCGGACTTTTCCAGGCCTTTGAAGCCTGCCATTCTCGACGTCGTCCCGGGGCAGCCATTGGTTATCAACTGGGTCACGACGCCTTCGGCGCCAGGATCTGGGGGACACACGACGATTTTTCGTATCGTCCGGTATCTGGAAGCGCATGGGTATCACAATCGCATTTATTTTTATGATGTGTACGGCGGAGATCATAGTTATTACCGGTCGATCGTCCGTGACTACTACGATTTCCATGGTCCTGTCGCGAGTGTGGATGAGGGTATGGATGACGCGCACATCGTAATGGCGACCGCATGGCCAACCGCTTACCCGGCCTTCAATTCGACCTGCGCGGGCAAGCGCTTCTATTTTGTGCAGGACTTCGAACCCTTCTTTCATCCGGTTGGTGCTGTGAGCTTATTGGCTGAAAACACCTACCATATGGGTTTCCACGCCGTCACGGCCGGGAAGTGGTTGTCTACCAAACTGAAGGAGGAGTTTGGGATGACGGCCGATTCATTTGATTTTGGGTGCGATGTTGCTGCCTATTCGCGCAAGCAAGATTCCAATCGGTCTGGACTTGTTTTCTATGCTCGCCCCGAAGCCGCCCGTCGCGGATTTGAACTTGGTTTGATGACAATGGAGATCTTCGCTGCCCGCCATCCCGAGATAGATCTTCATTTCTATGGCGAGACGATGGGAAATCTGCCGTTCCGGTTTGTAAACCACGGCCGGGTCACGCCAGACCAGCTCAACCAAATCTATAACCGATGCTATGCGGGGCTGAGCCTGTCCCTGACGAATGTATCTCTGGTCCCTCACGAGATGCTCGCCGCGGGATGTATCCCGGTAGTGAACGAGGGGATACAGAATCGAATCGTGCTCGATAATCCGTTTGTTCGTTATGCCCAGCCTAACCCTCACGCATTGGCGTCTGAGCTGGAAGCCGTTGTGACAGATACTGACTTCGAATCGCTTTCTCAATCGGCAGCAGCGAGTATTCATGGAGTTACTTGGGACGACGCTGGCGCGACCATCGATGGTATTTTGCGCCGGGCCTTGCAACTGAATAGTGAAGATAGGGATCAGGACGATTTTGCGATATGCGCCAGTTTTTATCGGACAGCGTTGTAAAGGGGTAGCTGTCTTACGCCGTCGCCTGATGGATTGTGTTGCTTAATCAATTCCTGGAACAGAATAAGTTTCCGGGGGAACTTCACCGCGAGCAAGGCGTTACACCATCGGGAGTCGATCAGCAGGCAAAGGCGCTGTCAGAAGCTGTAGTCATGTTTTTGCAGTCGTTAGTGTTAGTAGAACTATGGCAATGAGAATGCAGGAGGATAAATATGTCCACGATGAGTTACTCAACGCTACCCCAAATTGCTGAAGAGCGTCTCGAACGCCTGGAGGCCCGAACAGCCAGGATCGGAGTTATTGGACTCGGATATGTCGGCCTGCCGCTGTCGTTGCTTTTGTCTGAAGCAGGCTTCTGCGTTACGGGTTTTGACATTGATTCGAAGAAGGTAACTGATCTGGAAGATGGAAGATCTTATATCTTCCGGATTCCGTCTGTCGAGATACAATCGGCACGCGAACAGGGCTTTCGTGCTACAGCTGATTTCTCTCGTATTTCGGATCAAGATGCGGTCATAATGTGCGTCCCGACTCCTCTGACAGAACATCGCGAACCGGATCTTAGTTTCATCGAAAATACTGCCAGATCTGCAGCTCCGTGGATTCAGGAAGGGCAACTGATCGTGCTTGAGAGCACGACCTATCCGGGAACAACTGAAGAACTTCTGATCCCCATTCTTGAGTCTCAGAATTTGTGCGGCCTGAAGGCGCAGACCGAAGGTAGTCCGTCCACGCACGGTGTGTTTTATGTTGCTTTTTCGCCGGAGCGAGAAGACCCGGGTAATGATACGATCGCGCGTCGTGACATTCCAAAGGTTGTTGGGGGGCACGAGAAGATAGCAACGAGGCTTGCTTCAGCGCTCTACGAAGGGATATTTACTCGTGCCGTTCCTGTGTCATCGACTCGAGTCGCAGAGATGACCAAGCTCTTGGAGAACATCTACCGCTGTGTCAATATCGCACTGGTGAATGAGCTCAAGATGTTGGCTCTTCGCATGGGAGTTGATGTGTGGGAAGTCATAGAGGCTGCAGCGACGAAGCCTTTCGGCTACCATCCATTCTATCCGGGACCAGGGCTGGGAGGACATTGCATTCCGATTGATCCTTACTATCTTTCCTGGAAAGCGAAGGAGTACGACTTCTGCACTCGTTTCATTGAACTTGCAGGGGAGATCAACGGCGCTATGCCGGCACATGTTGTGCAATTTGTGGGCAAATCTCTCAACAAGCAGAAGAAGTCTGTAAATGGCTCAAGCGTTCTTATCCTTGGTATGGCATATAAGAAAAACATCGACGATCTTCGTGAGTCGCCGTCGCTGACGATCATCGAATTGTTACGGCAAGAAGGTGCTCAGGTATCCTATAACGATCCGTATTTTCCGAGTGTGGGCAAGGGACGCCACTACAATCTGAACATGACCTGCACGCCGCTCGATAATCTGGATCAGTATGACTGTGTCCTGATTGTTACTGACCACTCGGACTACGACTATCAGGACATCGTAAATCGGGCGCAACTCGTAGTCGACTCCCGCAATGCCACGAAAGGAATTGATTCTCCGAAGATCGTACGCTGTTAGGACGGGATATCCAAGGACTCTGTACTTTGAAATCCAGAGGGCAGTGGTTGTGCACCGACCTTCTGATTTCTGATTATCTCTTCCGTTTCCGCTCCTCGTTGTAACCGTAGTATCCGTAGTAGGCGCTTCCTTCGATCAGCGAGTCATTGAGAATTACTCCCCAAACCTTGGTTCCCAAGATCCCGATGGTGGGCTCGATCAGCGACTTTACAGTTTTGCCGGCACGGACCACCATCAAGGCGCCGTCCACATGCGGGAGCACTTCGGCAACATCGGACATCGGAATTGCCGGTGGCATATCGATAATTACCCATTCAAAGGCATCTCGAAGCTTGGCTAGAAACGGTCGAAGTGTATCGGCAGCTAAGAGCTTTGAAGGAGATTTCATAGCATCCTTAACACCGAGAACGAAAAGGGAGAGGTCGCCGATCTGGCGGATGGCTCGAGAAATAGTGGATGTACCTGAAAGCACCTCGCCCACACCATCATCGTCCGCAGGAATATCATGCCCTAACGAGACGCCTAAGCCTCGAGCGCGAAAATCAAGATCAACCAGACATGTCTGGCGCCCTGCTTCGGCGAAGGACCACGCGAGATTCGTGGATGTTAGAGTCTTGCCGTCTCCAGGACTGGGGCTCGTGACCAAGATCAGGCCTCCCTGGGGGCACATAGCGAAAAGCCGGCTGCGCAGCAATTTGTAGCGCTCTATAGCAAGGCCGTATGGTTCGGTAACAAACACCAGACGGGAGTGCTTGTCGGGCTCAAGCGTAATTCGCTCTGCGTTCAATCTCAGAGCCGAGCCCGAGTCCAGTATCAGCTCGTCGTCATCGAGTGTATTCATCTCAGTTCTGGAGATCATAGAATTGGCCTAGCCTTCAGAAAAAAGATAACCAGAGCAGCACATGCGAACAACGATACGACGGCAACTTCAAAGGTGACCAGTCGCGCGCGTTGTTCGTCTCCTTTGCTTATGATCGGGGGCACCGTTCCTAGGACTTTCACGTTAGGCGGCAGAAGTGAACTTAAGTCTGCTTCAGATCGAACTGCACCCTTAACCAGGTTGATACCTACCATCGCACCGCAGGAAATAATGATCGCGGCGAGTATAGAGCCTGCCATGATAGGCAGACGTTTTGGTTCGAACGGCTTTTCAGGAGTGCTTGCAAGATCGAGAACAGTGAAGCGCTCGGCCTGTTGCTTCCGTTCCAGATCTTCTGACATTCCCGCCGAAAGCCTCTTATCCAGCAATGATTGGTAGTTCTGCCTCGATGTCTCGTAGTTTCGTGTCAGGCCAGCAAGTTGAGTTTCGAGCACGGGGACTGACTGGACCTTGCCCTGGTAGGAACCGATCTGTTTTTGCAGGGAGGCTAACTGCTCCTTATGACGATCGATCTCTTTGTTGATTAATCCAATACGCAACTGTGTCGCAGAATCGTAGACATCGATGGAACCCGCGGGTGGTTCGGGCAGTGCCGCGATTCGCGTATTTACGGATTGTAGCTGTGCCTTGGTACTCACGACGTCAGGGTAGGTATCTGTGTACTGGCGTCGCAAATTGAGGAGTTCGATCTCAAGGCGATTCCGTTCCTGGAGCAGTCGGCCGCGTTCACTCAGAGTTGATGGGTCGCGTGTCTCGGTTGGCTTTGTTTGTGTGAGCAGAATTCGCTCTTCATCGAGACGGCTGATTGCATCCGTGTTGGATTGAACGTCCGCCTGCAGTCGTGAGAGTGCCTGCAGATTGCCATTGAGCTGATCCGGGGTAGCCCCCGCATGTTGGATACGAAATGCCTGAAGCGCAGCCTCCTGTTCCTGGAGACTCTTCTGCGCCTGCTCAAGTTCGTTCGATAGAAACTGTGTCGTGACCAAAGCCTGTTGTTGCCGACTCTTCAGATTCCAATCGATGAAGCTCGTCGCAAGTTGATTGGCTACCGGTGCAACCAGCCATCGGTTCTTATCCACATAAGAGATGCTAAAGCTACTGAGCCCCTGCTCTGAGCCTTGTTTTAGCTCTATCTGGATCTTCGACCGCATATAATCCAGAATCTCTTCGCGTGATTTCCTTTTTCGCATCTCTGGATAGAGGTTAGCTTGATCGATGATCTCCTGCAGCCGCGACGCGCTAAGAACTTGTTGCGTCAAAGTGTTGAGATGGGCATTTGGGTCTGAGGTGATGGTTGAAGCAACATAACGTTCTGGAATTTTCTGCGGATCGACCAGAATCGTTGTGGTTGCTTTATATTGATCTGGAATCAGCGAAACGCTGACGATGCCTAGAACGGCGAGTAACAGCGACGAGAGAAAGGCAGCATGCCGATTCCTCTTGAGAACATCGACACAGTGTTTCGCCAATGCCAGCGGATCATCCGGTTTGTTTTGCTTTTGACTCATCATCACCAGGGTTAATCTTCCCAACCTACTTAGTCAACGTTCGCGAGTTTGGCGTGAACGTAAGGCAAAATTGCAGAATGTTTCGATTCATACCAACGCCCCCTGAAACTCCCATAAATGCTCGATAACTCCATCCGAGAGATAGACGATTGTGGATACGTCGTGTGTAGGATGAATCAATAAAGGTTCCGTGGTAGGAGGACGTGTTGACCAAGGTGCTGCTGTGGACGAATCCGGCGTCAAAGCTAAGGACATTCGCGGACTGAAATTCGCGCTCATATCCGCCGGACACGTCATCTTGCCAAAGACCGGAGCCCAGGTAGGAGATCACCGGCTGTCTGTTCGCAGTCAAAAAGAATAGCGATCGTCGCGGTAGCTTTTTCGAAACAGATGCGCCGTATGAGAAACCCTGCTGGCTCTTGCATCCCGGAGTGTCGATCTGCGGACCGCCCTTCAAGGAGATGAGGGTGCTTTCGCTCGGCTGCCATCGCACGCCTGCACCGGCCCCAACTGCCGTGCACTTCAGATCTCCGTAGTACTGCGCACTTTGTTCGTAAATCAAAAAGCTGAGAGTGGGTTTGAGAGAGTGGTTGACGTTGAGAGTTTCTGTAGCGACGCTGCCCTTCTCATGCAAGGCAGGAAACGAATTGTACGAGTTGGAAATGCGGAAGCCCACGGCATCTCGCGGAGAGGCGTCGTAATGAAGATCAATGCCAGCGTCCGCATTGGTGACCACGCCAGCATTTGGCAGGAACGATCCAGAACTGGATCCTCCCCCAGCCGTCCCGGACTGCACGGGCTCCAGGAGCCGAAGAGAATCATCACCGTGACTCCCGGTCGCTCCGATGGTCCAGCTCAAGCGCGGAGTAAGACTGCCCACCAACCGCGCTGTGGCAAGGTGCATAATTTCCTCTGAATAGCTACTGTATCGGCTAATCGTTGGATGGTATTGCAGCAGGAGCTGGGTCCTATCGGTGCTTGATTGCAGACCAATATAGGGACTGATGGAGTAGAGGATGGAGGGTTTGCCGTCACCTATGTTCAGAGGGTTGGTATCGTATCCACCTGTAACTGTTCCGCCAATTAAGAGTTGCGGTTTTCGAATAGAGGACATTGAAATTACCCCGCTGCCGTCCAGCGCAGGAACATCCTGAGACGTCTGAGATTGATCCACGACATCAACCGGAGAAGGGGAACTTGAATCTACAGTTGTTTGTATCGTTGGCGCTGGTGTCAAAGTCTGAGGGTTAGCCTGTGCAGGGGTGTCCTGGGCGTAACTCACCCTGCCGCAAATTGCAGTTGCAAGTACGATTGCGAATTGGATTCGACTGCGATTCTTCATACCCAATATCCAAGGCAACATTTCTACGGAACAACGACAGTATCACCTGGTTGAAGGCTGATGTTCTGTTTGCCGTCGCCATGAACGACGTTGTTGTAGTTAAAACTGATCTTTTGAGTGCCATTCGGCTTTGGACGAAGAATAGTGATTCCCTTACGATTGGCGTAGTTACTGAGGCCTCCCGCCTGGGCGATCAACTGCAGCACATTGATGGGCGCGATGAGTGGGTATCCACCGGGTTTACCCACCTGACCCAGCACATAGACTTGCCGGCTCCGTATATCAACGACACTCACGGTCACCTGAGGGTTGACGATGTAGCTATTGAGCTTCGCAGTCAGAGAAACGCCCAGTTGGTTAGCGGTCATACCCGCTACGCGTACGTCTCCCAAGAGAGGTAACGATACAAATCCATCAGGTCCTACCGTCACCGTCTGCGAGAGTTCTACGTTTTTCCAAACGTTGACGCGAATGATGTCAGCCGAACCGAGTACGAACTGCGATGTAGGAGACTCGGAAGCCGGTTTGGAGGCCGAGCCGGAGTCCGCAGCAGAAGCTGAAGCGTGTCCGGTCGTTGCGACGTCCTGCGTCCAGGCGGCAGGCGTAGCAAGACTGATCGCTGCGAGAATACCCAAACGTAATCGAAGATTGCTATGCATTGGGGACAATGTCTCAACCTGATCGCAGCAACTTAATAGCCAAAGCCGCAGCGCCTTCGGTGCGACCTTGCGACAGCCCCAAATCAGGGAATCGAATAATGAGCTTCGCCTATTGTCGACGCATGAATCTTGCTGCAAGGCCAATTTCATTCTCGAACTGAGAACGTAGCCGCTCTATTTGAGAGCGGAGATCGCTCTTTTTGTGGCGCGCGGCTCTTGGGAATCGCCGGGTCCGTGCCGTGAATATTTCCTAGGCTTCCCCAGAAAGTTTGCAAGTTTCTGCGAACTATGAATCCTACTGCACGTTCCTCTACTCTCAGATTTCACAATCTGTCTTCCAGGTGGCAGAGATTCTCATCGATTCCGAAGCGACCTCCGCTCCGAGAGGGAAAAAGGTTCGCCGGCACCTTTGGAACTTGACGTGCTTGCTTTAGAGCCATATGCATCTTGGGTGCGGGTGTGTTTATCAACTCGCTCGACGGAAGAATGCACTGTGTTGCTTCTTTGAGCCGGCGTTGGCAAGTGCGCGCAAGAGATGCACACATGTGGGATGTCATTTGGCGCAAGATGAGATTGCAGAGGGAAAACATGATTAAAGTTGGCGTGATTGGATATGGGTACTGGGGACCAAATCTGGTTCGGAGCATGTTTGAGGCTGCGGAGACCACGGTGGTTGCAGTCAGTGATATGCGAGAAGAACGTCTCAACCTTGTGCATAGTCGCTATCCTTCAGTCCATGTGACGACCAACCATCGTGAATTGCTGGAGAACCCTGAGATCGACGCCATCGCTATCGCGACTCCTGTTCACGCGCACTATGAACTCGCTTTGCAGGCTCTTCAAAGTGGGAAGCATGTGTTAGTGGAAAAACCGATGACCACGACGTCGCAGCAGGCGATTCGCCTCATCGACGAAGCAGAGCGACGAAATCTTGTGTTATGTGTGGACCACACATTTGTGTATACCGGCGCCGTTCGTAAGATCAAGGATCTTGTCGATTCAGGAAGGCTCGGAGACATCTATTACTACGACTCGACCCGGATTAATCTCGGACTCTTTCAGCGTGACGTCGATGTTATTTGGGATCTTGCAGTCCATGATCTGGCAATCATGAGTTATGTACTCCCGTCGATGCCATGTGCTGTGGCAGCCACGGGCATCAACCACTTTAGCGGCGGTACTGAAAATCTTGCATATCTGACCATGTTCTTTGAGGAAAACCTCATCGCGCATGTCAACGTTAACTGGCTGTCGCCGGTCAAGATCAGGCGCACGCTGATTGGCGGCAGTAAGCAAATGATCGTCTATGACGACATGGAGCCCAGTGAAAAGGTGAAAGTCTATGACAAGGGAGTAACTGTCACCGCAGGAACCGACTCACTATATAGTGCGATGGTTGGTTACAGATCCGGAGATATGTTTGCTCCTCAGTTGGATGTTTCAGAGGCGTTGAAAGTGGAGCTTCAGCATTTCGCCCACTGTATCGAGAGCGGGACAACGCCGCTCACCGATGGTCTCGCTGGTCTCCAGGTGGTGCGAATCCTTGAGAGCGCCTCGCTTTCGATGAGACAGCGCGGAAAATTGATCGAGCTTGAATCTGACCCTCTGGGTGTCTATTCAGGAGCAGCTTAGTATGACGGAAACGCTGACAGCTCCAGTTTCAACCTCAGCACTACCGGATTACGCGCGAATCGCTCCAGATGTGATTCTTGGCGAAAACGTTCGTATCTTTTCGTTCGTGAATCTGTATGGCTGTTCGATCGGGGATAACAGCAAGATAGGTACGTTCGTGGAGATTCAGAAGAACGCAAGAATTGGAAAAAACGTCAAGGTGTCCAGTCACACCTTCATTTGCGAAGGCGTCTCGATTGAAGACGATGTCTTTATTGGGCACAATGTGTCCTTCATCAATGACAGGTATCCGCGTGCGACCAGCGATAGCGGTCAGCTGCAGACGGAAGCAGACTGGCGGGTTGTTGAGACGGTCGTAAAGCGGGGTGCTTCCATTGGAACTAGTTGTACGATCTTGTGCGGAGTTACGGTCGGCGAGGGGGCTATCGTCGGCGCGGGAAGTGTTGTAACTCACGATGTTGCACCTCGCACGATCGTTGCAGGAAATCCTGCCAGGCTACTAAGAATCATGGAGGTTGAATGAGGGTTCCTTTCGTCGATTTACGCACGCTCCATCACGAAATAGAGGAGGAGCTTGTGAATGTTTTTTCCCGTGTTATCAAGAGTTCCGCTTTTGTTCTCGGACCGGAGGTTGAGAACTTCGAGAAAGCTTTCGCTGTCTATTGCGGTACGGCGCATTGCGTCGCGGTGAACACGGGTACAGCAGCACTTCACCTTGTGCTGGCCGCGCTAGGTGTCGGGCCAGGAGATGAAGTCATTACGGTCCCTCACACCTTTATCGCCACAGCGGAAGCAATTACAGCGGTCGGTGCGACTCCGGTGTTTGTGGATATCGATCCTGTTTCCTTCTGCATTGATCCTCAGCTGATTGAAGCTTCCATTACGAATCGAACTCGTGCAATCATTCCTGTTCATCTCTACGGCCAAACTGCTGATATGGATCCTATCTGCGCGATTGCAGCTGCGCATAACATACCGGTGATCGAAGACGCATGCCAAGCTCACGGCGCTGAATATAAGGGTCGCAGAGC